>OCTW011616076.1_pt1 | contig 18239 bp, 19 predicted proteins | sample 1539671 | NCBI WGS metagenome assembly OCTW01 (sample SAMN02144230, study PRJEB22623) | gut metagenome | biome: sheep rumen | host: Ovis aries | place: New Zealand
CCAATCAAAAATCCAAGAAAAGAGGATTGTCTAAAACAGATTCAAATTGAATTCTGATGATTTAACATTTTTTAAGAGACACTAGTGATTCGCGATAAATCTTTGTTTTTTCATTTCTTTATATTGTTACTAAACTATTTTCTGCAAAATTCAAAATTTTATCTAATATATGCAACTCTATTAAGAATTATTTTTTCTTCTTTGTCTTCGGAATCACATAATCCGTCGGCACTTCTATCGGCTCGAAATTTATGGCTTTATAAAAATAGTAGACATCGATAGGTTCATTCTCGTCGCATATATTTGAAAGGATCCTAGAATGTTCGTTTTCAAAACGCTTGCTCGTCTTGATTTCATCCCATGTGTAAGTGAACTTCAATGCGTATCCATCAAATTGGTAGAGACGGTAAAGATAAAAATCTGAGTGTTCTTTGGTATAGAACTTCGCTTTTTTACGTATGCCGTCAAACGTGAATTTCTCCCCCATTTTATCAAGCAAAACCTGTATGTCTAAAGGGAATGCTGATGTCACTACCGCCTGATTCGTACACCACACACTGTCTGCGATTATGTCATCGTACGACACATTTAGCATATATCGATTGCTCAACTGATCATAATTATTGATTTTGTTTCGTTTCACCTCCACCTTACTCCATGGAGTCCACACTTTCTTCTTCTTCCACGCCTCCTTGAACCCAAGTTTTCTATAGATGGTTGTATCCTTATAACTGTCTTCCACCTCCAACCGATTATAAGATTCTTCATAGAATCCCTTTATCCTCACCTTCTCCTGAGAAAATGAAGAGATAGCAAAAAACAAAAACAAAAAAAGTATATTTATCCTCATATTATATCCTTTTAATACCCTATCATTGTAGCCTAGTTCAAACAAAGATACCAAACTTCATTTTAATTCCGCAGAATAACCGACAAAATTATCAACACAAAAAAATTACAAATATGTTAAAATACAAAAAAGCATCCCTTTATATAAAGAGACGCATATATACAAAAAGAGACGCACATCTGTGCGTCTCTACATATCTCATTATTCTGCAGCTGCAGTTTTTTTCTTTTCGTTGATTTCTGGATCAACCAAGATTCTACCACAATACTCGCATACAATTACTCTCTTACGAGTGCGGATATCAGCGATTCTCTGAGGTGGAATACGGTTGAAGCAACCACCACATGCATCTCTCTGAACTGTAACAACAGACAAGCCGTTACGAGCATTCTTTCTGATTCTCTTGAATGCTGAAAGAAGTCTCTCGTCGATCTTATTCTCAAGCTTCTCTGCCTTCTCCATCAACTTCTCCTCCTCTGCACGAGTGTCGGCGATGATTGAAGTAAGCTCTTCTCTCTTCTGATCCAAATCCTGCTTTCTTCCCTGCAAATACTCTTCTGTCGACTTCAATTCCTGAGTCTTATTCTCAATGTCTCTCTCTCCTTCCTTGATTCTCTTCTCAGAAAGCTGAATTTCAAGACCTTGATATTCAATTTCTTTTGCAAGATTATCGTATTCTCTGTTGTTGCGAACAGTGTTCTGCTGATCCTGGTACTTTTTCATCTGACCTTTGGCCAAATCGATATCGCTCTTGTGACGATTGATCTTGAAGTTTAGATCTTTGATATCGTTATCCAAATTAGCAATACGTGTCTCCAAACCAGCTACTTCATCCTCTAGGTCCTTTACCTCTAGTGGTAGCTCACCACGCACAGCACGTAGATTGTCGATCTGCGACATTACCTTCTGCAAATCATACAATTTCTTTAGTTTCTCTTCTACTGTAATCTCTTTAGCCTCTGCCATAATCTATAAATAATTTATAGGATTCGACTTTATAGTTGAATTCTGAACCGCAAATTTAATATTATTTTTTGATAATACATTAAAAAAAATCTCTTTTGTGTATTGTTCGCTCTCATAATGTCCAATATCTGCAATAATTGGCCCGTCATAGCTGTCAAAAAATTGATGATACTTCACGTCTCCGGTCACTAAAATGTCCGCCCCCATACGTTTTGCCAAACCTACCATATCTGAACCTGAACCTCCACACATTGCCACTCGTCGTATCGCATCGGTCTTGTCTATATTAGTATATTTCAACATTTCACATCGGAACGTCTCTTTCACCCGTTTCAAAAATTCCATCGGTGCGACGGGAGTTTCCAAATCTCCCACAACTCCCATTCCTGCTGCGACGATGGTGTTCTCAAGTTTAATCACATCTATAGCTGGTTCCTCATACGGATGAGCCTCACCTATCGCATTCAACACCTTCGACAAATGGTGTCGGCTGACAACATATTCCACCCTGCTCTCCTTTTCCTCATGTATCTCCCCGACATTGCCAACGTATGGATGACAACCGTCGTTTGCTTTGAATGTGCCAGCACCGTCTACTGAAAAACTGCAACAGTCATACGCTCCTATTGTGCCTCCTCCATTTGCATAAACAGCATCCGAAACTTTCTGTTTGTCGGCCACCGGAACATATACAACAACCTTGTAAACCTGCTCATTTTCAGCCTCTAACGGTGTAACATTCACCAATGATAGCTTTTCCGCCATCTTATAGCTCACTCCACCAATGATTTTATCGGCATTGGTGTGGGCGGCATAAATAGCGATATCACACTTAATCGCCTTGTGCAGGATCCGCTCAATGTAATTTTTTCCTGCTATTCGTTTTACCCCTTTGAATATCAACGGATGATGGCACAATATGAAATTGCACCCCTTCTCCACAGCCTCATCCAAAGTGGCTTCCACAACGTCGATCGCCAGAAGCACTCCAGAAACTTCCACATTCCCGTCGCCTACCTGCAATCCACAATTGTCGTAACTCTCTTGAAGCGACAATGGAAACTCATTGTCAAGATATTTGACTAATTCCGATACTCTCATTTTTATTTTTTCAATGTAATGACCACATATTCAGGCGACATTCCTATTCTAAAAGGAATTGCTGTGCACCCGATTCCACGACTCACAACAATTTGAATGCCATTTCTTTCATACAATCCATGCCAGTATGGATATTTCAATGAAGACGGTGATATTTTCCAATCCCCTATTTCTATTCCCAACTGCATCGCGTGGGTGTGCCCAGACAATGTCAAGAAATAGTCGGTGTTGTCTTCAAGCTTGTACTCCCAAAAATCCGGATCATGCGAAAGAAGGATGCGTGTAGACGAAGCTATTCCCGTCTCCGCCTTTTTCAAATCGCTATTCTGAGGGAAAGGAGGACGTCCCCAATTCTCAATTCCCACTACAGATATTGTATCCCCATTTCTGCAGATCGTCCTGTTTTCATTCAGCAACAGATCAAATCCTGCCTGGCGTATGTTTTCCTCTGTCTTCGCTAAATTCGCATCACGTGCCTCTTTGCTCGACCATTTGTGGTAATCTCCATAATCATGGTTGCCTATGATAGCAAACTTTCCATCTTTGGCTTTCAATCTTTTCAACGCATCCATATGCGACGCCATCTCGTCGGCCAGAATAGAGACCATATCTCCCGTGAAACAGATGACATCCGGATTTTCCGCATTCATCATATCCACCCATTTCGACACGATTTCCTCATCTCCGTAAAGGCTGCCAAGATGGAAATCCGAAATATGAAGAATTTTATAGCCGTCAAAATTCTGCGGCAATGATTTGTTCTCCACAGTGATATATTTGGCTGACATATTAAATCGTCCCAACATTATTCCGTATGCGTATGTGAAAAATCCGAATGCTGCCACCCCAATTGCCACACGTCGCAATATTCTCGACTTAAATACCAATGTCCAGACATCGACAATACTGAAAAACAATTTCGCAACAAACACGGCAATCAACGCATTCATCACCATACTTGTTTCATACAGCGTCGCTACTGATTCAGATGACGAGTAAACTCCAAACATCAGCACCAACAAGACAAAGCACAACAGCGAGAACACAGTGTAAAGCACCTGCGTACGCCACTGACATTTCTTCCATATATAACGGAAATATATATAAATATCAGGGAAAAGCCCTATCAAGAAAAAGAAGAAAAATCTACTTATCATAAGCAATGTAATTTTAATTCGTTTGTTTGCAAGAATTCAAAAAAATCAATCATCTCCTCAATGTGATGACCACATATTCAGGTGTCATACCAAACCTTATTGGGATCACAGTGCATCCGATGCCTCTGCTGACAAAAATCTGATTACCGTTTCTTTCATAAAGTCCATGCCAATATGGATATTTGAGGAAAGAGAGTGACGTCTCCCATTCACCAATCTCTAATCCTACCTGCATAGCATGTGTATGACCAGCCAATGTCAAGAAATAGTCGGTGTTGCCATCAAGATATGTCTCCCAAAAATCTGGTTTATGCGAAAGAAGTATTCTCGTTTTGGCAGTCAATCCAGAATCAGCGCTCTCCAGATTTTCTTTCTGGCAATTCCGCAATCTTCCCATGTCTTCCAATCCGACAATAGCTAAAGTATCTCCATCTTTTGTCAACAATCTATATTCATCTAGCAAAAGGTCAAATCCTACTGATCTGATCAACGATTTCAACCTATCTTTGTGAGACTCTTTTTCCTCAGCGGATTTCCAGCTGTGATAATCGCCATAATCATGATTACCAAGGATTGCGAATTTACCTTCCTTTGCTTCCAACCTTTTCAATGCATCCATAAAAGGAAGCATTTCATCCGCAAATACAGTGACCATATCTCCCGTGAAACAAATGATATCCGGTTTTTCTGCATTCATCATATCCACCCACTCCGACACAATCTTCTCATCACCATAAAAACTTGACAAATGAAGATCTGATATATGAAGAATTCTATATCCATCAAAACTCTGAGGCAGACTTTTATTTTCAACCGTGACATATTTGGCTGAAATATTGAATCTGCCAAAAAGCATTCCATACGCACATGAAAAAAAGGCTAATGCCGCCAATCCAAATGCAGTCTTTTTTATAACCCCCGTCTTAAATATCAAAGTCCAGACATCGACTATAAAAAATATCGATTTGCTGACAAACAATGACAGGAATACCCCCATCACAATACCTATCTCATATAATACGAACACTGAATCTGTCAGGAAATATTTTCTGAATATCAACGCCACTAACATATAAGAGAGTGACGAGAACGCAGCATATTGTATTCTTGTACGCCATTGACATTTTCTCCAGACATATCTAAAGAAAATATAAAGGTCGGCTACAATGGCAAACAAAAAAATAAAAAACAACATAAATTATATCCAATTGCAAAGGGCGGATTCAAAACCCGCCCATACATATTTATATTACTTCTTTACCAAAAGTATTACATTCTCCACATGATGAGTGTGTGGGAACATGTCCACCGGACGTACCTTCACCACCTTGTACTTTTCATCAAGGAGAGTCAAATCTCGAGCCTGAGTGGCTGGATTGCAGCTGACATAAACGATCTTCTCAGGAGCTGTGTTGAGCAACACCTTGATCACATCCTGATGCATACCATCACGTGGAGGGTCTGTGATCACAACATCCGGACGGCCATGCTGAGTGACGAATTCATCAGTCAAGATATCCTTCATGTCGCCAGCGAAGAATGTCGCATTGTCTATATTATTGTTGGCGGCATTGATTTTTGCATCTTCAATAGCCTCTGGCACATACTCGATACCAACCACTTTCTTCACTCGATTGGCACAGAAACATGCTATCGTTCCTGTTCCGGTATACAAATCATAAAGAGTCTGTTCTGGTTTCAAATCCGCAAACTCACGAGCCACCTTATATAATTCGTATGCCTGGAGTGTATTTGTCTGGTAGAAACTCTTAGGGCCGACCTTGAATCGGAGTCCTTCCATCTCCTCCTCGATAAAGTCACGTCCTTTATACAGGATAGTCTGCTGATCTGTGATAGTGTCGTTCGCCTTACCGTTGATCACATAAATCAAGCTTGTGATTTCAGGGAATGTGGCGACCAAATGATCAAGCAAAGCCACTCGTTTCTCCTCATCCTCCTTAAAGAACACCACAATAAGCATCACCTCTCCCGTACCTGCAGTACGAATTATAATATTACGCAAAAAACCGTCACGGTTGCGAAGGTCGAAGAAAGCCAAATCATGAGCCTTGGCATACTGCTTGATTTCCGTACGAATACGATTAGATATCTCCGGCTGAAGGTAACACTTCTCAATATCCAGCACCTTGTCGAACATACTTGGAATGTGGAATCCAAGTGCATTCATATCATCATATTGCACACCAGCCTTCACCTCGTCATCAGTAAGCCAACGTTTGTTGCTGAAGGTGAATTCAAGTTTGTTTCTATAATATGTAGTCTCCTTCGATCCAAGAATAGGAGTTATTTCAGGAAGCTCAACTTTTCCGATGCGACGAAGCACATTCTCCACCTGATTCTGTTTATGTTTGATCTGCAACTCGTATGGCAACACCTGCCACTTGCACCCACCACAAACACCATAGTGTGAACACATAGGAGCAATACGGTCTGGCGAAGGAGTGACTATTCTCAACGCACGGCCCTCCATATAACTATGCTTCTTCTTTGTCACTTGGATATCAACCACGTCGCCAGGAATTACGTATGGCACAAAAATCACCATGTCATCAATTCTAGCGATCGCCTTGCCCTCTCCTGCAATGTCGGCGATAGTGACGTTCTCCAATATGGGAAGTTCTTTTCTCTTTCTTGACATATTCCAATTAATCCAATTTATTAAAGCCGATTCGTTCGGCAAGCGACTGCAAAAGTAGTCTAAGTTTTAGATAAAACAGCAAAAAACACAGACAATCAGGGTCAGAAAGCACATTTTTGTTAAAAAACGTGTATTTTTTTTCACTATTCAAACGAACTATTTGCAAAGTCATATATAAATGCTAATTTTGCATCAACAAGTTGTAAAAAGTAATTTTTTTAGATTCGAAAGAATCATGTGTTTATGTTATTAGAGTTTTAAGTTTAGAATACCGTCAGCGTGAGTTAACGGTATTTTTTTTGTCTCTAATTAAAAGATCCTCCAACCTGCTTTAATGGAAAAGTTTGTGCGTATAGTGTAAAACCTTCTGTAAAGGCCTTCATAGATTTCTTCCGGCAAGCAATCGTTTTTCGGATAAAAACTTACATCGAAGCCAAGCAAGAATTTATTAATAACCATATTAGCTTCAAGGCCAACACCTACACAAAATCTATCAGACCCATACTTGCCTCCATAACTGTTGTGCTTAAAAACGCCGTGTTCCGGACTAGGACAAAAATCATAATACTCTCGGCATTCACCATTCACTCCATAAGCAAATCGCGGACCTATCGATAAGGATCCCCAAAAATCCTCATCATCAGCCTTTCGGTAGCCAAAAAGCAAAGGAATATCCAAAAAACGTTTTGTGTTACGCATATAATTGCCTGGCAAAAACTCATTATATATGGATTGTTTCGCGAATCCGACACCCGAACTTATAAAAAGATGCTTAGTCAATCCTACGTCACAACGGACCTCTATATTATATCCTAAATTCTCAAAAAGTCCATCCTCTTCTTCTTCAAAATCCAATGCACCAGAAAAACCTCTGTATGACACTCCAAATCCAAGATTAGCGAAAAGCATAAACCTATCAAGATCACAATCTTTAGATACATATGTACTTGTATTGTCACTTGTACTTGTCATATAATTAGCATCGTCTTCCACCACAACAACGACATCACCTCCATGATGGTGATGGTGGTGAGGTGGCTGAGAATGATGATGAGCATGACCAGATGATGGTGTATGAGGTTTCGCTTGTGGACGTTCAGGACGAGTGTCACTTGGTCTGGCAGGTCTCGTCTCGACTGGTCTGGCAGACCTTTCATTACGCGACGTCTTTTTATTTTCGTTTTCACTTTTGTTTTCATTGTCACTACTGCTCCTCTGTGCCAAGAGCATATCATCATTGAATTCTTCAGATTCTGACGAGAAAACAGGTGTCGTCAATGCAGACAACAACAAAACAGAGAAAAGTTTACTAATTTTTCCGCTAATCATAAATTTATTGTAAAAAAGACGAGGTTTCCCCCGTCTTAATGATATCAGTTCCAAATTCAAATCATTTTTTATTTGTTTGAGGCAAAGTGAATCTAATAGGCAGCATCAGACGGCTGCGTGTCTTTACACCGTTCATCTCAGCAGCCACCCAGTTTGGCATAACCCCCACCACTCTTTTAGCCTCAGCATCAAGCTTTGGATCAACCGACTGCTCCATACGGATTCCTGTGATCGAGCCGTCTCTCTCAACAATGAAGGAGACAATCACCTCTCCATCCACCTTCTTGTCGATACACTCCTGAGGATATTTCACATTCTCCGACAGCCACGTCGCCAAAGCAGACTGCCCCCCAGGGAAATACGCGTGTTGATTAGCTTTCACAGTCAGTTCCTCTCCTTCCGCAAAAACGGAAGATGAAAGCATCAACATAAACAACGATATTATTACAGTAATTATGTTTTTCATAGCCCTAATCTTTAATTGTTTCGACAAAGATAAGAAATCAATATGAAATGTGAAAATTCAAGCCCAAAATCAGCCAAGAATCTAATAATTCATCACTTTTTTAAGGTTGCTAATTACAAATTTATTATTTTTGCAGGATAATTATTTAGAATTCGTTTAATAGATACAGATAATGAAACATCAACTTCGCAGTGCATTCAGCACAGAGGGACGCAGAATGGCAGGAGCAAGAGCTCTATGGGTGGCAAACGGTATGAAACGCGAACAGATGGGCAAGCCTATCATCGCTATCGCCAACAGCTTCACTCAGTTCGTGCCAGGACATACACATCTTCATGAAATCGGACAGAAAGTTAAGGCTGAGATTGAAAAACTTGGATGCTTCGCAGCTGAGTTCAACACAATCGCTATCGACGATGGTATCGCTATGGGCCACGATGGTATGCTATACTCTCTTCCTAGCCGTGACTTGATTGCAGACTCTGTGGAGTATATGGTGAACGCCCACAAGGCAGACGCATTGGTTTGTATCTCAAACTGTGATAAGATCACTCCAGGTATGTTGATCGCAACTATGCGTCTCAACATCCCTACAATCTTTGTTTCAGGAGGTGCGATGGAGGCTGGCAAACTAGAGGGAAGCCACGACCTTGACCTTATCGACGCCATGATTCAGAGTGCTGACGAGTCGGTTTCTGACGAGCAGGTCGCTAAGATTGAGAACGCAGCGTGCCCAGGATGCGGATGCTGTTCAGGTATCTTCACAGCTAACTCAATGAACTGTCTTAACGAGGTGCTTGGTTTCGCATTGCCAGGAAACGGTACAATCGTTGCTACTCACAAGAACCGTGAGCAGCTATTCATGGACGCAGCAAAGATGATTGTAGAGAATGCATATAAATATTATAGAGACGGAGATGAAAGCGTACTTCCTAGAAGCATCGCCACTCGCCAGGCATTCTTGAACGCCATGACTCTTGATATCGCTATGGGTGGTTCGACAAACACAGTGCTTCACCTTCTTGCAATCGCTCAGGAAGGCGGCGTTGATTTCAAGATGGACGACATCGACTCTCTTTCAAAAGTCACTCCATGCTTGTGCAAAGTCGCTCCTAACACTCAGAAATACCATATCCAGGATTTGAACCGTGCTGGAGGTATCCTTTCTATCATGAATGAGCTTGACAAAGCAGGATTGGTAGACAGAAGCGTTAAGCGTGTAGACGGAATGACTATCGGCGAAGCTATCGACAAATACGCGATCACAAAACCTACTCACTGTGAGAAGGCAGAGAAGATCTACAAGAGTACAGCAGCCAACAAGTTCTCTATCAAGATGGGTTCACAGGAGACATACTGGGACTCATTCGATACAGACCGTGCCAACGGATGTATCCGTGACATTGAGCACGCATACTCAAAAGATGGCGGTATGGCAATCTTGAAGGGAAACATCGCTCTTGACGGATGTGTTGTCAAGACAGCAGGTGTGGACGAGAGCATCTGGAAATTCGCCGGACCAGCAAAAGTGTTCAACTCTCAGGATGACGCATGTAAGGGAATCTTGAACGGCAGCGTCGTTTCTGGAGACGTAGTTGTCATCACACATGAAGGGCCTAAGGGAGGACCAGGAATGCAGGAGATGCTCTACCCTACTTCATATATCAAATCACGTCATCTTGGAAAAGAGTGTGCTTTGATCACAGACGGACGTTTCTCAGGAGGAACATCAGGTTTGTCAATCGGACACATCTCACCAGAGGCAGCAAGCGGCGGTAACATCGGTCTTGTACGCGACGGAGATATCATCGAGATTGATATCCCAGCACGTAAGATTTCAGTCCGTTTGTCAGACGCTGAATTGGCAGAGCGCCGCAAAGCAGAAGAGGCTAAGGGTAAGGACGCATGGAAGCCCAAACGTGACCGTGTCGTCTCAAAGGCTTTGAGAGCATACGCTTCAATGGTGGCATCTGCCGACAAGGGCGGTGTCCGTATCGTTGATTAATAAGGAGGCATCCTTGTTTATGACAAATAATCATTAAAGTCATAATTAAGGATTGCAAAGGGCGGAACGATCTTGCCCCACCAATCATCGCGAGCCCGAAAGGGCGAGCGATCATAACAAAATAGATTTAATAAACTAAGTAAATAAAAAGGTAATTATTGAGGCGTTGCCAAGATGCAGCAGGTTCCAAACTTGCCCACAAAACAAAGACAACACATTAGTATTACCATAAAAAGTCAGTTATGAGTAATCAGATGAAAGGTGCGTACATTCTTATGGAGAGTCTTCTTAAAGAGAATGTCGACACTATTTTTGGCTATCCCGGAGGCAGCATCATGCCTACGTTCGATGCTCTGTACGACTACATGGACAAATTCAATTACGTCCTGACCCGTCATGAGCAAGGTGCAACACACGCGGCACAGGGATACGCACGAGTCAGTGGAAAGACTGGTGTTTGCTTAGTGACTTCAGGACCAGGTGCAACAAACGCAATCACAGGTATCGCAGACGCAATGATGGACTCGACTCCACTTGTTGTGATCGCAGGTCAGGCTGGAGCCGCATTCCTTGGAACAGACGCATTCCAGGAAGTCGACTTGATTGGTTGCACACTTCCTATCACAAAATGGTCTTACCAAATTCGTTCGGCCGCAGACATCGCTCCTGCAGTAGCTAAAGCTTTCCATATAGCAAATTCGGGAAGAAAAGGCCCTGTGGTGCTGGATTTTGCAAAAAACGCACAGGTGGAGATGGCTGAATTCAACTACGAGAAATGCCATTTCACTCGCGGTTATATCCCTTTCACAGCTATCAAGCCGACGCAAATCGACGCGGCAGCAGAGATCATCAACAACGCCAAGAAACCTCTAGCGTTGGTCGGACAAGGTGTAATCCTTGGCAATGCGGAAGCTGAGCTGAAAGCTTTCTTGGAAAAAGCGGACATCCCTGCAGGAAGCACACTCCTTGGTTTGTCGGCACTGCCTTCAGACCACCGTCTCAACAAGGGAATGCTTGGAATGCACGGCAACGTCGGACCAAACATCAAGACTAACGAAGCCGACGTGATCATCGCCATCGGTATGCGTTTCGACGACCGTGTCACCGGAGATTTGAAGACATACGCAAAACAGGCAAAGATTGTCCATCTTGATATCGACAACGCGGAGTTGGACAAGAATGTGAAAGCGACAGCCAAAGTGCTTGGCGACGTGAAGGCATCCCTTCCTGAACTTACACTCAAGATCAAAGAGGCCAAACATACCCAGTGGATCGAAAGTTTCCACGAGTATGAAGTAAAAGAGGATGAGAAAGTAATCCGTCCTGAGGTATATGCGACAGAAGGTCCATTGAAAATGGGTGAAGTTGTCCGCAAGATATCAGAGGCGACAAACAATGATGCTGTGCTTGTGACAGACGTAGGTCAGAACCAGATCATGGCTGCCCGCTACTTCAAATTTACAAAATCACGCAGTGTTGTGACAAGTGGTGGACTTGGAACAATGGGATTCGGTATTCCAGCGGCAATCGGAGCCAAGATAGGAGCTCCCAAACGTACAGTCTGTATGTTTGCTGGCGACGGTGGATTCCAGATGACAATCCAAGAGTTGGGAACAATCATGGAGAAACAAATTGGTGTGAAGATGATTATTCTGAACAACAACTACCTTGGAATGGTACGCCAGTGGCAGGAATTGTTCTTCAAGAAAAGATATTCGTCCACTCCAATGATGAATCCTCATTTCAACACCATTGCTGACGCTTATGGAATCAAGAACAAAGAGGTCAGCACACGAGAGGAACTTGACGCAGCAATCAAAGAGATGTTTGCGGACGACAAACCATACCTATTGATAGCCAATTGCGAGGAGATGGGAATGGTTTATCCGATGGTTCCAGCAGGTGAGACTGTAACAAACATTCTATTGGGATAACGCCCCGTCTCCTCCTTCCTTAAAGGGAATGGATGGGCAACCATAACAGAATCATAAGAATAAAAATTAAGAGTGAACACCTCTTCACTCTTAATTCTTAACTCTTAATTAGTAAAAAAATGGCAGATAATTTTAAGGCAAAGCAGTGCGGCAAGGAGTGTCAGAAATGCAATCCTGCAGAATGCAATGATGGAAAGAAGCTGTTCACTGTGACAGTTTTCTCAGAGAATCAGGTAGGCTTGCTAAACCAGATTTCCATAATCTTCACACGCCGTCGCCTAAACATAGAGAGTCTGAGTGTGTCACAGTCGGCTCTACCAGGAATACATAAGTTTACTATCACTACAATCACAGATGAAGACACCATCGAAAAAGTAGTGAAGCAGATTGACAAGAGAATCGACATCATCAAAAGTTTCTACAACGATGATTCCGACCTTGTATATCAGGAAATTGCGATGTACAAAGTAGCCACTCAGGATTTCATCAACCTTGAGGGCACAGAGGAGTTGATCAGAAAGTACAACATCCGTATTCTTGAGATCAACGAGACATGCGTGATATTCGAGAAAACAGGTCATACAGACGAGACACAAGGATTGTTCAACGAATTGAGCCAGAAGTTGCAGGTGCTTCAGTTCATCCGTTCAGGTCGTGTGGCAATCACAAAGTCGAAAATCGAGCGTCTGAGCGACATGTTGGCCAATATAGAGGCTCACAAGATGATGTACGAGTAAAAACAATTAATGGTTAATAATTAATAGTTAACAATTGGTGATTATATAGTAGCAGTTGTCAAAACCGAGGATTGCAAAGGACGGAACGTCCTTACCCTCCCCACGCGAGTCCGTAGGACGAGCGTATAAAAATAGCGTGTTCGACAACTCGTATGTATAAAAGCCACAATAATTAGAATCGAGTAAAAATAAAGATTCGATCACATATAAATAAAATATAAGCGTTTGCTTTTTGGTTCACCGAAATCGCCAATTTCAAATCAACCTATAAAAGTAAACGCTCGAGTGTGTGTGATACATACGCTTGGGCGTTGCTATAGGTTGAAGGTGTTTGGCGATACCTGGTGAACTTGGCAATGTCCAAGTTTTTTTTATGGAGAAAAAAGAAAGTCTACATGTTGGAAAAATGATAGAGGCATATTTGAAAGAAAATGGTGTCTCTAAAGTTAAATTTGCCCAAATGATCCCATGTTCTCGTGTAACAGTCTACAATATTCTAAACAGTCCAAATATAAATACCCAAACACTACAACATATCTGCAAAATCCTCAATCACGATTTCTTTCTAGACATAAGCAGCCAGCATATACAATGTAAAGAATAGATTTACATGTAAAGTGATGCTTGACACATAAACTTAAATTGAAATCTTTCGAATGTTATATTTGCGAAAAAGGACTAAACTTAGTTGGTCCACCACAGGTGTTCTTTATAAACACATAACTATATTTATCAACTAAAAGGATTGATTATGGGATCATATTGGAAAGAAAAGGAAGAGTATGAACGAAGAAAAAGGGATGACGAAACAAATCGTGCAATTATAGGATTTATATTATCCGTTATTGGAATAATTTTGACTTTTATATTCTCGAATATTTTAGCTCCATTAATTTCAAAATATCCAAAGGCATCTTTTGTTGTCATTTTAGCAGTATGTATAGGTTGTTATTTTTATTTTGCTAATAAAGACTCTTTTAGAGAATCTCAAATCGAAAAATTTGAAGATTTCGCAAGTAATTTTTCTCAAGATGAGAACTATTGTAAACAACATATAGGCCAAATTGTCGTTGCAGAAGGATATAAAAAAGTATCTTACAAAAACATTGAACTTTCTGCAAAAAAAATCATGTCATCAATCATAGATAGTATGCCTCAAAACTATACAGGTGATGATGTTGAAAACGAATTATGTTATGGTAAATTTTCGAAAGTCTCGAATAATAAATATGTCTATCAATTAAAAAAAGTTTCCGATGAATCATTAGTTAAACTATTTGAGTTTACATATGAAAATAAAGAATGGTATCTCACGAAAATACAGAGAGGTGGCGAAGGTATTGATATAATTACAGTCAATGATTCCACAAATATCTCTGTTAATCCCAACGTCAATGAAACAAATTTCATTAGTATTGAAGGTTTTAATATTTACGTTCCTAAAAATTTTGTTCTCCACAATAGGATGGTAAACACGTATGTTTTGTTTGATAATATAGGTGGCGATTCTATGTACTTTAGTTATGAAATACTTTCCATTCCCAAAGGTCCATGGGATTTGAATCCCAATGCTTGCAAAGCTGACTATACAGGTAGTGCAAATGAACTATATGTTTCAAAAAATGGTGAAGATGAAATGTCTTCCATTTGGAGAGAATACAAGAAAAACGACAAATGGTGTTTATTGGAGGTCTCTTACAGTGACGATGAATGCCTTAGCGATGTCTATGATTTTTTAGCAAAATCCAATTAATGTAAAAATAAAAAGATTGATTATGAATGAAGAATTAGAAAAATTGTTTGATGAGTGGAAAAACAGACTCAAGGAAAATGGAGACGGTGATTTTTTCACAAAAGATGGACTTCTACGTCAAAACAACAAATCAGATGAGCAAATAGAAGAAGAGTGGTTTTCTTCAGAAAAGAGAATCTTGATTCTATTGAAAGATCAGAATCAAGATGGCTCACAAAAATGGGATGAGGATATTCGAGATTGGTTTAAAGACACATCCAGTGACTGTTGTAAATCATTACAACAGAAACAGAAAAATCGTAATCTCGATATTCAATTCATAAAAAGAATAGCCTTTCTTCTTTGGGGATTATCAAAAGCGGACAAAAATAGTGACTGGCAGTGTAATGATGTTGCAATGCATTTTGATGAAGTGAAAGAATTCATCAACAAACAACCGTTCGCATTGGTAGAGTGTAAAAAAACTCCAGGCAACGGATGTCTCGATGATAAGTTGCTGAAAAAACACCTACATGATTACGGAGATTTATTGAAAAAAGAGATTGACATATTAAACCCCAATATGATAATATGCACAAGTCAGCATATCTACGATTTTGTTGTAAAATCATATCCCAAAGAATTAATACAAACATTGGAGGGGCATAATAGTATACGAATCATACAAAACGGCAATAAACCAGATACATTGATTTTCTGTTCGTATCACCCTAGCGATCGATATGGTGATGAACATTTCTACGAGGGAGTCATGAATCATTATAGAGAATATTTGCGTAATCGTACTAACGGTGCATAATCTGCTACTACAGGGTGCAACTCTACGGCAAACGATATCGCCCATCCCGGGCTAACGGAAATCGACAATTCCCCATGGCATAGGGTAAAAACCCTATGCTAATGGGATTCTCGCCGTTGGCGTTAAATCCATAACCGTTTCTTCTATCAATGAAGACTTCCCTATGCCTCCAAAAATGCTCTGAAAATCTTTTGCGACAGACAATATAAACTCATCGCTCATAATATATAAAATCCAATCCTTGATTTTTATAATAATGAAATTTTCTATCAGAAGATATCAAAGGCATTCGTTCTACAATTGCATGGGATATTATCACATGGTCGGAAGGATCATTGTGATTCTCTGATTCATTTAATTGCAAATCTGCATACGCTAACATAACCTGCTCTGTTGTTGGAATAATTTGGAGACCATAAACTTCCGAAATTGCACAAATTAAATCACGTTCTGATTTATACTTTTTATTGAACATTCTTTTACGACGATACATGACGACCAATTCTTTCAATGTCTCCACGCTAACAAAAAATTGGTTGTTATAATCATTCAAAATATCGTCAACTACGGGGCTAAACTTACATCCATCAACAATAAATGATACAATGCAGGTATCTACCATATATCTCATCTCTCTCCTGCAACACTTAAATTATCCTCTTGAGTCTGAATTTCCCATGCTTTAGAAAGAGCCCACCAACACTGACTACATCTTCCCATTATACCCTTTCTATTATAAGCATAATATTCTATGCTTTCAATTCCATTCTCATCTACAAAAGTCTTCTTTGACGTTGTAGGCGTTTTTTCTTCTTTTAGTAATGTTTTCATAATCCTATCATTTTAATTACATCTGCAAAATTAATTAATTTATTGAATTTTCAACTACATCGTTAGCACTTTTCCCATTTTTTTCATTGATTATGCGTTTCCCTATACCTTCAAAAATGCTCTGAAAATCTTTCTCGACGGTTCATCACATCCATACAGGAATTCAGGATGCCACTGTACTGCCCAGAGAAACGGATGTTCCGGGCAATAAACAGCCTCAATAATTCCGTCTTCAGAAATTGCCATCGGTGACAACTTAGAAGATAGGGTCGCTATTGCCTGATGATGATAGCTATTCACAGGAAGAATTTCAGTTTGTAATAAATCATATAATGGAGTATCCTTAATCAAAGATACCTTGTGAATATATCTGTTGTACGGTGCCGTCATGTGATGCTCTACCGATGAAGGATGGTCTGTCGGTAAATCCTGATACAATGTGCCTCCTAAATAGGCATTGAAAAATTGGATGCCTCTACATATTCCCAAAGCTGGCTTCTTCGTTTTGATACATATATCCAATAATATTCCTTCCATAGCATCCCGCTCTACGCAAGGTTCACCACAAACATCACATTTACATTCATTATATAAAGACGGAGAGACATCATGACCACCAGTGAAAAGAATTCCGTCGCATATCGACGCCAACTGCCTTAGATCATTTTCGTCTGTCGACAACGGGAAAACAATAGGCAAAGCTCCTTCTGATATGATAGCATCCAGATAGTTTGGAAACATCCACAAACTATCTTTTTCATCGTCCCATAATGGGACCACTCCTATTATCTTCTTTCCCATATTCCTCATGAATTTTTTTACAAATTTATGCAATGACTTTTTTCACGAGAATAATGTCAGACTATATTTATTTTTTTTGATTATCAAATTACAATCTGAAACTAAAATGGGGATTTCAAGAAATCCATTTAATCAATATATTCTGTCAATCATACGAAAATCTAACTTCTTTTATTAATTTTGCAGATGGATAGAAATCAAAAAACAAAATAATATGGATAAAAACAGTACTTCTACTTTCTCAATAAATCACAAGGTACAATATTAACAACTTATAAATGTTATTGCTATGGGATCATTGATTTGCAGATATGATCATATCGTGTTTGCCACTAAAAGGAGGGAACCGGTATTAACAAAAGATTTGCGAAATGTTATATTTGAGGCAATCAAAACAATTGTCAAACAAACAGGATTGTCTGTAGTTGCTATAAATGGAGTGTCTGATCATGTCCATATTTTATTGCGTATGGACCAAAAACATATATTATCCGATGTTGTAAGAGATATAAAAAGATCAAGTTCCTCCTTAATACGAAAGATGACAGGACAACATTTTCAATGGCAACGTCATTATGCCGCATTTAGTGTTTCTGCTACAGGCGTACAATCTGTGATTAGATATATCAATAATCAACAACATCACCATAATGAAGTTGATGCATTGGGTGAACTTAACAAATTTGCCCAATTAGCAGGAGAAAAACTGCCTTATGATTTGTTGGAATAAACCAATAGCTGGGATTCATAACCGACCGTGGCCACGGTCGTGTGGGAATTGGCATTAACATCCTATTTCTCCGGTAATGTGATTGTCTTGCAACAATCACAAACCGGAGGCTATTATATAT
>OCTW013382991.1_pt1 | contig 18232 bp, 12 predicted proteins | sample 1539671 | NCBI WGS metagenome assembly OCTW01 (sample SAMN02144230, study PRJEB22623) | gut metagenome | biome: sheep rumen | host: Ovis aries | place: New Zealand
CTTGATACATGTTTTATATACAAAGAGGATTTTATTAGTGAGTGGCACAAGAGATTTGGATAATTGAACATTGTTAACTATGGAACAGATAAAGAATTTGTGGTTTGATAAAAACCGTATATACATCAGGACTACTGACGAGAGGATACTGAGTCGCCCCCTCAAGGCCTACCCTGAGTTGGATGAAGCCTCCGTTGAACAACGAAATGATTTTACCATTGATGAAGACGGAATGGCTATAAGATGGGAAGCATTAGATGCCGATATGCACATCTCAAGTTTCTATGAGACTTCCGAACCCAATGAACAGAATGAAGTGGCGGCTATGTTCAATCGTTTCCCATGGTTGAATATCTCCGAGGTCGCACGCTATCTTGGTATCAACAAGAGTTTGTTAGCACGATACATCTATGGCATCTCTAAGCCAAGTGAGCAGAGACTTCAACAGATACGTGATGCCCTGCACACATTTGGAAAGGAATTACAGAGTGCTTAATCTATCTTCCCCACCCTATCCCTACATATCAAAGGGAACCCCCAAGGGAAAAATACGATTATAAACAGATAATAGAAAAGGCAAACACAAATAACATATGAAACAGCAACATGCAGTGATTGTGCTCTTTGCAATGATCTTAGCGTCAAGCCTGACGAGTCTTGGCAGTTATCGCTTTACGAGCCAGATGGTGAGTGAGGATATAGACAGGGCTCTTGCGATTACTATGCAGGAGCAGCAGAGTGATGTCATCAGTCAGGACACCATCCGAACCTTCAACAGTCATCTGCATATAGCAGAACTGCGAGGTAAGGCAACACTGGCCGTCGATACCCGCAGCAGACAGTTTAAGGCCTATGCCCATTGCTCGGAGGCCACCATTTTCAGTCTCTCCGACCAGCGGCCTGCCGCGTTGCTATGGGTGCTGACGGGATTATGGATGATGTTTATCTGGTATCGCAGGCATTTAAGTGAAAAGGATATCACCGCAATACCATTACCCTGCGGCAAGGACTTTGGAGGTCTGACCTACTCAGAAGGTGAAGGTCGTTTCTATACTGCTGAGGGCAATAGGCTGCCGTTGACTCCCATGCAGCAGCAACTGATGGAGATGTTCTTCCGTTCACCCTCCCATTCAGTATCAAAGACAGAGATCTGTGAGGCTCTGTGGCCCAAGAAACCAGATGCCAGCGATACGCTCTACACCCTTATCCGTAGGCTGAAACCCATCGTGGAGCAGCATTCTCAATTTAAAATCGAATCAGACCGCAGCAAGGCCTACAGATTGACTATCAAATAGATACAATACTGACATAGTAACTGACAACGAAATGTCAGACAAATGTCAGGAAGATTATTCGGTTGTCAGAAACGTTTTTTGCAATTTTGCAGCCAAAATGATAAAAGAAATGAAAAGACTGATTCTTTTTTCAATGGTTTGCATGATGGCAACAACGATGCAAGCACAGGATGATGGTGGGCAGCAGCCGTCAGAAAAGACTGTTACGCTGGATGAAGTAACGGTCAAGGGAGCACGTATCGTACAGAAAGTGGACGGACAATGGATTTTCCCGACCAAACAACAAATCGCCACATCCCCCAATGGCTATTCGCTGTTGGCAAAACTCACCCTGCCGCATATCCGTGTTGACGAAGCCATGAACAGTATCACGGCATTGACGAATCTTGGAACCGTGCAAGTACGTATCAACGACATCGTTGCTACACGTGAGGATCTGCAGACACTCGATATGCAAGGCATCGAACACATTGAGTTGATCGATAATCCTGGTGTGCGCTATGGTGAGGGTATCGCATACATCATTGATATCAAGGTGAAGAAAACCGTAAGTGGCTATGTCCTGGGTACTCAACTCACCAACACGCTCACAACGATCAACGGCAATGAGGCACTCTACGGGAAAGTGAATCACGGACGAAGTGAGTTTGCCCTTAACTACGGTATCGATTACCATCACTTCAAGGGACTGGCATACGATGAACGCTCTACCTATCTGTTGGAAAACGGCCATGCGGTCACCATGCATCGGCAGAGTGAGCAGATAAGGAATAAGGATCTCAGCCATAATGCCCAGCTGACCTACAGTCTCAGCGACAGCAGTTATGTGTTGCAGGCGAAACTAAGTGGTAGTAAGAGCATCCATCCTCAGAGGAGAGATGCCGATATGCTCATTAACGGCACACCCTACGAAGAACATTCATCATCACGTGCCAGTTCACCATTGCTTGACCTCTATTATCATCAAGACTTCAAACGCCATCAGTCGCTGACGGCTAACATAGTGGGAACGTATATCCGGACAAAAGGTGATGTAGAGAACAATGAGGGGGGCGCCTACCACTATATAACCGACGGCAAGACCTGGTCGCTGTGGAGTGAGGCTATCCATGAGAACCGTCTGAAGCCGTTTACGCTTTCCTCTGGGATGCAATATGAACAGCGGTATAGTCATAACGTGTATCAAGGCGATGCCAAGGCCGTCAACGATATGCATACCTCTTCTCTCTATCTGTTCTCTCAGCTGAAAGGACATCTCGGGAAGTTCAACTATATGGGGGGTCTTGGCGCCAGTCGTCGTTACTACAGGCAAGGTGATACGCAAGACAACTTCTGGCTCTTCCGGCCGAAAATCACTGTCAGTTATCCTTTGGCAAATCGTCTGAAGCTGAAGTACGACTTCGAGATCTCCCAGCATGTCTCGCAGATTGCACTTGTCAGTGATGTCAGCATCAAACAGAACTCGATGGAGACCATTCTTGGTAATCCCGATATACATCCCAACCGCGTCACATCCCATCATCTGACGCTCTCGTATTCCTCGCCTCGTTTCACATCAGAGCTACAAGGCTATTATCGCATCAACTCCCACTGCAACATGGAGAAATACATCCGTAAAGATGGACATTTCTTTCAGACACAGACCAACGGACGGAGCAGTGAGAGCCATCAAGTTTACTTGAATGGCCGAGTCGTGACGGACGAAGGCAAAGCCAACGCTGACAATGAGTGTAACTTCTTCTATTTCGAAAGTTATAATCAGTGGGACATCATACCCGACAAGCTGATGGTTACCCTCTATGGCGGCATCTACCGTTTCTTCAACTATGGAGAGGATTATACCCACACCTACACGTCTTTCAATGGTGGCTGCTCGCTTCAAGCCTACCTGGGGCGGTGGACACTGGGAGCATACGCAGACAACGGTTGGAACTTCATGGAGGGTGAGCATCGTGGTCATCAGGCACCAGCCTGGTATTTCACCTGCAACTATCGTATCAGCACTGCTCTCAGCATCTCCCTACATGCCCAGCATCCGTTCAGCCAACATCCGCTGACCAACAAAACGGAAGTCGTGAGTCGTTACGTGCAAAAAGAAGTTTCGCAACACAATCGCGACTATGGCAACATGATCACCCTCAAACTCTCCTATCGGCTTGATCATGGACGTAAGTATCGTGACATCCAGCGCATCATGAATCATAGTGACAGCGAAACAGGTATCCTTCAAAGCAAGTAATCATGCGAAAAGTCATTTTCATATTCGTTGCCTTTATCCTCATAGTGGTATGCATTGAGTGGGTAGATGCCTGCCCGGAAGTGAAGACCGACAAGGAGATGTTCAAACGAAACCTGACTTACGCTGATATGTATGAGTATAAGGACTCAACATACGACTACGTTATCCGCTATCCTTCGTTTTTTAGCGAACAGCCTAACGATGCAGGTCATACCCGTTTCTGCTATAATGATCCATGGGCTACCGTAGTGCTCGAAGGCTACACGTTGAGAGATCAGGGAAAGAGCATTAGGGAGACAAAGAATTCCTTGGCCCAACTCCTTCATGCCACCAGTGAGGAGATGGGCGATGATTACTTTATTCTCTCAGGACCGCAGTATGAACAGGAAGGACGAAGGCAAAGACAAAATGAAAGTCTGATAGAGGGCTATAGCTTTTACTCCAAGTTCATTCGTAATGGCAAGCTCTGGTTTGTCTATACGATGGTCTATCCTGACAAATACCATGATGTCCTCACGCGTCTTTTCAAAGAGATAGACGAGTGGCAGATATGGAAGCGTCCGCGCCTTAAGATAAAACAGGCGGTGGACCAAACGCCCAAGGCTGTACCAGAAGAACCTAAGTAAAAAAGTTACGTACTATCCCCTGCCGCTCAATACCTTCGTAACCAACTGTGACAGACGGGTATCGAGTTCCTTGCAGTCATTAAGGACATTCCATAGTCCATCCTCTGATAGCACACCACGCTTGAGATCCTTTGGAAGGCGTCCGGCCTCATCGTCGGCATAGTCCTTCTTCCAGTCATCACTGCCGTAGTATGCCTCTAACATGGACTTGGCCTCTTGAGCCTTCTCGTACTGCTCTAATGCCAATGACATGTTCTTCACTGCTGCTGCAACCTGCTCAAGCCGCTCCTCCATCTGAATGATTCTTTCTATTTGTTCCATAATATATTGTTCTTGATAAGTTTTCTTTTGCAAAGATATAGAAAAAGACTCAATCAATCAAATGATTCTCACGCAAAAACCGGATCACATAGAAGCTATTCTGAAATGATCCGTCGTAATTATCAAGCACTCGTCTGATCTTTACCGTTTTGTTATTCTATATGTTAATATCTTATCATTGTCGAAAAATCTTTCCGCTAATTTTGCAGGATAAAAAGGAAAAACGTATCTTTGCAACACGGAGCAAGGAAACCGGACTAATAAAAGAGGAATAGTCATTGCTTCGTAACATGAACTTTTATTTGATACTATGAGAAAATTTATCAATCCGTTTACAGATATCGGATTCAAAAAAATCTTTGGGCAGGAAGTGAGTAAGGACCTGCTGAGACCAAGCAGAATTTCTCAGAACTTCTAAGGTTGATCTACCTTCAATTGCCACTGTTCACGAAAGATTATACGGAGTGTGAGAACGATTTTGAACGTTGGATTTGTGTATTGAAAGATATGGATATAATGAATAGACTTCCCGAAGCCGCCAAGAACTCTGTCTTCAAGAAACTGGCAGAGATAGGTGAGTTGAGTTCCTTGACATACGAGGAACGGTTGAAGTATGACGATGCGCTGAAACGATATCGTGACACGATAGCTGTAATGGAAGGGCAAAAACAAGAAGGATTCCGTGAAGGCATGGAAAAAGGAATCGAGAAAGGCATAGAGAAAGGAAAAGTTGAGATTGCCCGTAACCTTAAGAACGACGGCATTCCCTTAGATGTTATTGCGAGGAATACGGGACTTTCTATCGAGGAAATTGAGAAACTGTAAAATCAAAAGGACTCTAAATATTTTGCGCTCACTTATTGGATAAAATCTTCACGCTCGAGAAAAGAAACAAGCTTCTCTTCTTCTCGCTTACTCAGATTTTTCGTATCTTTGCTGCAAACATCATTTACATTACCATCATGAAAGAGTTAAAGTGCCCCCACTGCGGACAAGTATTCCAAGTAGACGAAGCCGATTACGCAAGTATTCTCAGTCAGGTGAAGAACGCGGAGTTTGATGCGGAGATCAACCGCCGTCTCCATGAACTGGAAGCACGTCATCAGACAGAACAGAAACTCGCCACGACAAAGGCAGAACAGAGTTATCAGTCGCAGTTGAACAAGAAAGAACTGGAGATTAGTGCGAAAGAGGCAGAGATCACCCGACTGAAGAGTGAGAAGGTCACACAGTTGGAAAAGGTGAAGGCGGAGAAAGATTCGGAAATAGCCTTATTGAAGAGTCAGTTGGAGACTATTGCCGTTCAGAAAGCCAACGAACAGGCCATCGCATTAGCAGAGAAAGACAAGGCCATCGCGCAGTTGCATGCTTCTATTGAGCAGAGTGAGAATAAACTGCAGTTGGCTGTGATGGAGGAACGTTCTAAGGCCCAGCAGAAGGTGCAGGCAAAAGATACGGAGATTACCCAACTGCGTGCCGCGGCAGCATTAGAGAAGCGTGAGGCTCAGATTCATGAAGCAGCCCTCACCAAGCGTTATGAGGAAGAACTGCGAATGAAGCAGGATCAGGTGGACTACTATAAAGACCTGAAGACCAAGATGTCTACCAAGATGGTGGGTGAGACCTTAGAGCAGCACTGTAGTATCGAGTTTGAGCAGTATATCCGTCCGATGATGCCACAGGCATACTTTGAGAAAGATAATGAGGCGGTGGATGGCACTAAGGGTGACTTCGTCTTCCGTGATTACGAAGATGGCACGGAATACATCTCCATCATGTTTGAAATGAAGAATGAGATGGACACCACTGCCACCAAACATAAGAATGATGACTTCCTGAAGAAGCTCGATGAGGATAGAAGGAAGAAAGGTTGTGAGTTTGCTGTGCTGGTGAGTCTGTTAGAGGCAGACAACGACCTATATAACAATGGTATCGTGAACAAGTCGCACCTCTACCCCAAGATGTATGTCATCCGTCCGCAGTTCTTCGTGCCCTTTATCAACCTGTTGGTGCAGACCTCCAAGAAGAGTCTGGAATATAAGAAACAACTGATACTGGCGCAGAATAAAGAGGTGGATGTGACCAACTTTGAGAATCAGTTGCAGGAATTCAAGGATAAGTTCGGCCGTAACTACCGACTGGCGAGTGAGAAGTTCCGCAGTGCCATCAGTGAGATCGACAAGACGATCACTCATCTGCAGAAGGTAAGGGAGGCACTCGTGGGTAGTGAGGACAACCTCCGTTTGGCGAATGACAAGGCAGAAGGATTGACCATCCGCAAACTCACCTATAAGAATCCTACGATGAAGGAGAAGTTTGATGAGGCAAGGAACCGAGAATAATTTTTACCATATAAAATACGATACATTATGGATAAACGAGAGTCATCAACAGGAAACAAAGATTCCCTCCGACGTGGATGCGGTTGTTTCTTAGTCGTAGTGGGCGCTGTCATCGCCTTGTTCGCCCTTCTTATCGCTATTGCCAGTGTTATCGGTGAAAAACAAGGTTATGATAGGAATGAAACAGAGTGGGCAGAGTATAATGAAAACCTGCCCGTCATCGACTCCCTTTATGAGGCAGGGGTTCCCGACTCTATCATCGAAGCGCGTTATCCACAGCCACAAATCCGACAAGGCGGCTTTGCCATTATCTTCGGTGGATTAACAGCCCTCGTGATATTGGTAGTAGGCGCTATCCCCCTGATCATCGGCATCGTATTGCTCAGGAAACGAAAGAAGAAAGAGAGTTAGACGATAAGGGACAGGTCTGCAAAGCGGCCCTGTCCCTTATACAATTAATTGTAACCTTATTTCACCACGAACACCATTCCCTTATCACGGGCGGAGAAGGCCGGTGCATAGACACACTGCAGGGTGGCAGATCCACTCTGATAGGTTCCTGCACGATCCACATAATACTCCGTCTCTATCTGGTGTGTTCCCTTGCGCAACTGGTCATAGAAATAGTTGGTGGAGTGATCGGTGGGCGATACATAACAACCCTTCTGATAACCACTCAACTGACTGACAGGCTCCAGACAAGCAGCCCGTTTATCAATGATCTGCACAAAGTCATAGTCACGATCGGCCACTACCGTCACACGAATAACGACACGGTCACCCACACTGACATTGACGGATGACTGTTGACCGACTGCCTTACCATTGACACTCACTACCTCACGCTTCAAGGAGACACCTGTCTGTGTAGCCTCAATAGCTCCTACTGCTTGATAATACTGCGCATAGACAGCACCCCACGAAGTACCCTCAGAGGATTTCTTCACAGACAGTTGTTTCTTGCCCGCAGCATCTATCGTGGTATTCACATACCCCATGCCGGCAACCGTAGGTGATGTCTCAAGCAACTTGCCGTCAATCGTCATCCTTGCGGGAGTGCCTGTCGTATCGAGCGCCTTCACATTGTCTTTCAGGAAAGCATGTACGGCATTGACGGTGTTCACCGGTGTATCCCATGCCTGAGTACGTTTCTCCTGCAACAGCCAGCGTTGCATCTCCTCGATATACCGTTCGTTAGCCTTCGCATCCACCATCTTCATCGCCTCGATGCAAGCCACAGAGGTGGGGATCTTATAATCAAACCATGAGCTGTAGGCTTTCTTCGTATCGAAATAGCGGCCCATCTCCTCAGTGAAGACAGAATACTCGATCATACTCTCCAAGAACTCCTTCGCCTTGGCTTGTTCGCCATAGGTGGCAAGTACCACGGCAGCGGTAGCCTTGCCGTAGATAGTCAGTTCACCGGTGATATCCTTCATGCGGTCCACGACAAACCTTATTATATCATTGGAAGGCTTTTTCGAAAGGGCAAGGATATAGAGGTAGTCGATCAAGAACTCAGACGGACTGCTTTTCACACCCTTCTCCTTCTCATACGTACGCATAAACGCCACCTCCTTGTCTGCCATGGTGGAGAGGAAACGCATTGCGTCATTGAGTATCTTGTCTAACTCTTGGTTTCCCCCTGTCATCGTCTTCTGGCGCGCCAGGATATGTGCCACGGCCGTAGTGACATAAGTAGAGGAGTACATGCCTTTCATCCAAGCGAATCCGCCATCCCCCTGTTGTAAGACCTTCAGTCTTTCTGCTTTCGTCTTCAGTTGCTCCGCAAGCATCTCCTGATTCAGATAATCAGAGAGTTGCTGCAGTCGTTCGTTCTCACCGGCAGCATCGAGTGCCCATGGTGTCTCATCGAGCAACAGACTCTTCAGTTGTTCGTTCTTCTGCAACTCAGAGACGAAGGATTTCTTCTGGTCGTTTGCCGATTGCTTCTTCCACTCGTTGATGGTCTTTGCGATAGCGGGTGAAGCGTTCAACAGCCATCCAGACACCGCATTAGCATAACAAGTGGCGGCAATAGAGATGGCATTATCCGCAGGATCGGCTGCCAAGACGGGCAGTGTCTGCACCATCATCCAAGCGGGATTCTCAGCATACTCAACGGTAAGCGTAGATGGAGTGACATCAGCCAGTCGGTTACCGGCAAAGAGTTTTGTAAGATCCACGTTAACATCACCGGGATGATGCTGGGTGATAGCCCGCGTGTTGACCACCTGCTCCACATCCGGCAGGATCGGTAGATAATGCTGTTCTCCATCACTATAACCCTGTCCTTTGACCGTTACTCGGCAGATGAGTGGACGGATGGTCATCAGACTCTTTCCGTCTTGTGTCAATGCAGAGATATTGTGTGTCACGGATGACTGACCGTTAGGAGCGATGGTATACGGCTGTTGCTGACTGAACACCACCTGTTCGGTAACAGGATCCAGCAGTTCGAGCAATGCCTGTCCGCTGACAGTCTTCGCCGATGTGTTGACAATACGAGAGACGATGGCTGCCTGATCGTTTTGTCTTACGAAGCGAGGCACATTGGGTTGTACCATGACCGTCTTACTGGCCACGGCATCTGCCACCAACTGCGCGATGTTCATCTCTTTGTCGTGAGCCAAGCCCATAAAGCGCCAGGTAGTCAGACTCTCCGGCAGGGTGAATCGTAATGCTACCTGTCCGTTGGCATCGGTAACGAGGGCTGGATAGAAGAAGGCCGTCTCGCTGAGGTTCTCACGCACGGAGAGTCCCTCGGCAGACACGGTCTCTTTCTCTGGAGTCTTCTGTTCCTCAATGTCAATAACTTCCCTGGCTTGCATAGTCTCAGGGCGAGCCTCTGATCCGGTGAAATAAACATGACGATTCATACGATCCTCGAAGAGCCATTGATCCATCTTGTCGTATTGCAGATCATTGACTTTGATGATATTCTGCTTAGCGCGCTCGGTATCTGAGATATCATAGATATGTCCCATCTTCCAGGGCGCGGAAGGAGTATTCTGATCCAAACGATGGTCGAATGCCCACTGATGTCCTTTCAGTTGTTCCAGTGACTTGTCGTAAAGCGTAGCCATCACCTGGGCACTGACTGGTTTTCCGTTAGGCTGTCTTACTCGCAGTGTCCACGTCTCCTTCTGTCCGGGTGTCAGTTTATCACGGAAGGTGATCCACTCCATCTTCAGTTCTTTCTTTGGCAACGGACGACTGATGACTGCCTCATGCCTATAGAATACCGTATCCTTCACCCAGCACATGGCGACACTGATACCTTCCTGATATTCCTCTTTATATTTGAAGGTCATCGTCTTGATCTCATTACTCAGATCGAAACGCCCCATATTGAGTACCTTCTCACCCGTGGTAACGGTATATAATACATGTATGTCGGCATCACTGCTACCCACCTGCACATATACCGGACTGCCATCCTCGGGGAATTCCTCCTTGCTGACATAGAACCAATCCTTCGTAGGAGCAGCCAGATGGGTATCCTTTAAGTCGAACACCACAAACTGGCGCCTGATCGTATCGTTACCACAATAAGCTTCCAACAGATAAGCTCCTGAGGGGAAGCCATTCTGCAAATTAGGCATCCTGGTAAGATCAAACGGCTCGTTGGCCATGTCTCCACCTATCCAGCTACGACCAAGGAGTCCTTGTTCCTTGGGGTACAACTGTTGAATAGTAAACGACACCTGTTCCTTAACCGGTTGTCCCATGGCGTTTACCACATTGAAGGTTATCGTCTTCAGACTGTCACGCAATACTTTCTGAGGGATGTCCACATTGATCATACGCTCCTTGGTGCTCAAAGGTATGGAGCATTCGCCTTGCTGACTCTCTCCGCCCTGATCAGTCACCTGTGCAGTGACGGTAAAACGGTAATAGTCGTCTCTTCCTCCATAGGCGTTTATCAACAGTGGCACTTGCATCTGGAAGGAGCCGTCAGCACCTGTCGTCGCCTCTGCCTCATAGACACCTGCCCCATTGTCATTATTCTTATAGTCACGCCACCAGTAGAACACCCTACTGCACCTTACCTGATAACTCACCTTCGCTCCCTGCACCGGCACGCCGTTATACCCCAGCGCTTTTCCGGTCAGGGTCAGCGTCTCACCTTTCTTATAGGCTGTCGTGGGTTTCTCAATCTCCACATAGAAGGTAGGACGCTTGTATTCCTCCACCCGGAAGGATACATAGTCATCACCGGCCATCACCGCATACAAACCATTCAGACACTTCTCGGGCAATACGAACTGGGTGTGCGCCGTGCCATAGTCATCGGTGCCCAACTTCTTGTTGGCTATAGCCTTACCTTGTGCGTTAACGAGTTCCAGTTCTACAGCCCTGTTAGCCATGGCCTTGGTCGTGATGCCATCGGTATTCTCCACGGCTATCGCAGCCACATGGACGGTCTGGCCCGGACGGTATATACTCCTGTCGGTAAAGAGATTGAAGAACTGTTCACCGTCTATCTTACCATCATATGAGAAACTATTGCGTAGTGTTTGCTCACGGTAGCCCCAGTCGGTATCTGTATAAGCAAAGAATTTTTTCTCAGTTCCGGTGTTCTTCGCCACGCACTCACTGTATTGATTGCAGTTGGAAGTGATGGGGTTACTGTTCTTCGTGTCGTATCTGTCTAAGATATCTACATGTGCATTTGGCATCGGCTGACCCGTAGTAGAGTTGACAACAGCCAGGCGCACGTCTCTCTTTGGCAACGGCTGCATCAACAGGGCGATATCCGTCACGTGGAAATAATTGTGGATGGTGTCGAGCCGTTGGTTGTCGGTGATGTAATCGATGAGATACACGCCGGCGGGCATGCCCTCCACCCATATCGAGTCGGCAAACTCCTCAAAGGGTTCGTGCGCAGGGTAGTCCTTATCGATCAACACCTTGTGAGAGCCGGGCACACCATACTGACTGATCATCCTACTATAGACATTATCCGTCAGAGAGTATTGCACCTCCTTGCCGATATTCACCTTCGTGATCTCCACCTTCAGATGATTCACGCCCTTCAGTTGCGGGAGTCTCACCAGCTTACGTTTTCCCGGCAACACATACTCATAACCCTGGACTACCTTGAGCAGTGGACTGGTCATCTTCTCCAGATGATTCTTCAACACAGCACATCTGTCGTAGTTCTCCCATCTTGCTATCGATGTCTTCAGGAAGTCGTACTTCTCCTGATCGGTGATATCCTTGCAATGATCCATGATCCGGTATCTGAGGATCGCTGCCTCACAACACTCGGGCATGTTACCGTAGAGACTGATCAAGGAGTCGATGCTGGCGATCAGAGGAATCTCCGCCTTTTTCCGATAAAAAGAATACGGTACATCCTTCTCGATGGTCTCGAGGGTAGCCATCAGCGCCGCCTTCTTGCGCTTGGACTGTTTGTTGTAACAGTCGCGCATTACCTCCGGGCGACGGGCCTCACGGGCAATGACACTCAGCAGGTCATGGTTGTAGAGATCTCCATCGGTTCCCTTGACAACCAAGGGCTCATACCCTTCCGCCTTTGTCTTACTCAACAGCAGCGGGTTGGCAAGGGCGATATCAAAATATTTGTCGGATGACTTGTCCGTGTATTTCTCCAGTTGGTAGTTACCATTTAACACCTTTCCGATCACGGCATGATAGACGGCCCTGGGGAGTTCTTTCTTCTGCGCCTCCGCTTTCTTGACCAGACGCGTGAAGGCAGGAGCCAGTGAGTCGGGGGATATCGCATTCTTGCATTGTATCACCATCAACTCGGCTTTCATCAGTTGTCCATACGCCTTTTCCTTCTCCGCCTTAGTGACAATCTGCTCCAAGACGGTGATCTCCGACTGCGGTTTATCTGCCTTCTGGGCTTTCTCCACCTCACTCCACAACTGTGAGAACGACTGCGCCTTCACGCTGTTGGAGACCAAAAAGCACATCACCATGAGCGCTATGCACACGAATAACTGTCGCCTATTGCTTACTGAAGATCTAATTCTATTTTTGTCCATATTTGCCAAAGGATTGATTGTTTTGGCAAATATAGTTTATTTTTTCGATTAAAACAATACTTTCATCAATAAAAGTTTAGGGTTGGAGGGGAGTCTTATGTACTAAAACTGAGAGTCCCAAGTACTAAAACTGGGAGTCCGGACCCTCCGAACTATCTCTGACAGATACTATAGACGTATCGTTTGTCTATACTGACTATTGTTGATAATGACAAGGCGTTGTTTGGGAGCACCTCTTTCATGTTATTGCGCAGACCCTCTCCCGTACATTTCAATACTGCCTCCTTCATCGTCCAAAACCGAGTGAAGGCCACATCGGGGCGCTCTGCCTGCAGGATCTCTTTGATTTCCTCCTCGTTCATGGTATATCGCATCACGTTCTCACGGTAATGGGAGACAGACTCTACATCGATTCCCACCTCACGATCACCCAGGGCGCATACCACCGCATCACGACAATGACTCATGTTAAAGTGGATCTCCGGATGACCGATGATAGCGGGCTTGCCGTGAAGACCGAATTCGAAGAGGGGTTTCTCGGTGATGCCATACTCTTTCTGAAGACCCTCGCACAACAGCAGGTAGGCAATGGCCGAGGTCTTACGCCCCAGCTCATACCGGTAACGCATCACCACCTCGCGCCGCTGCTCACTGAGCAACGGCAACGAAGCGTCGATATCGAAATCCTGTATATGATCGTTCAGGTAGATCATCTGCGATGATGGTGGGTTGTATGATGACTGACATGTTCCTTGTCGATGTCCACCAAGGTGTATTTCTTGGAACCCAGTCCGATCTTCTCTGCATAGTCGGTGATGTAGGTGCCATGCTGACGGTTGATGCGCTCTATCAACGGCTTGTTGTCATCACCGGGCTTTCCCTGGTAGTTGAATACCTTATCCAGACAAGCCTGGTCAACTGCCACGGGGTCCAGACTGGCCATGATACCCATGTCCATCAGTTCGGGCTTGGCGGGGTGACCATCGCAATCACAGTCAACCGACATATTGTTCATCACGTTGATATAAACCACCCTACCCTGCATATAGTTATGGACAGCCTGAGCGGCGGCAGCCATCGACTCCAAGAATGCATCCTGAGTGGGTCCGGCAGCGAGATATTCGGGTGTCCATGCCAGTGTTGCGTCATCTGTCTTACCGGCAGAGTGGATATAAGCCTTACCGGCAGTGGAAGCCACACCGATACTGGCGTTCTTCAGCACACCACCGAAACCGCCCATGGCATGTCCCTTGAAGTGCGCTAAGTTAATCATGAAGTCGTAGTTGGCCAAGTGCCCGCCCACGATGTCATACTTGATATGCTTCTTGTCTTTTACCGGGATTCTGAACTGGTCGTACTCATCCATGATATCCACGGCAAAGATCGAGTCGAAACCGTGCTCATGGATGGTCTGCCAGTGCTTCTTCACATCCTGTCGGGTGCCGCCATAAGCCGTGCAACACTCCACGATCGTGCCATCCACCTCATCCACGAGGTTACGGATAAAGGTAGGTTTCAGATAGTGGGTGTTACCCCCCTCACCTGTTGAGATCTTCACGGCCACATGTCCTCTGGGCTGCACACCCAAGGCATGGAAGATCTTCACCAACGACTCAGGGGTTATCTCCTTGGTGAAATACACCTTCGAGGGTCCATCAGGAGCATGATGCGGTCGGCGGGCACGTGGCTGCGCCACCATGCCCATCGTTACTATTGTCATCATCAAGATGACGAAAAATCTGTTTGTTCTCATATTGCTTACAAATTTTATATAATATCATCACTAAAGTTTCGCATGTACTAAATGTCTGATAATGAGTGTCACTTCGTGACAGAAATCTTACAAATCTTTTCAAATCTTTCAAAATTGATTTGTTTGATTTGTATAGATTTGATAGATTTCTCGCCGTAGGCGACTAATTATCCGTGATTTAGCTCACTTCCGAAAGTTGAGTATCATCATTTTTCCTTTCCCTTTAGGAATGAGGACAGGGATAGGCTCCCCTCTTACACCAATATCATCACGATAACGCTCAGGATGGTTACCACGGTGGTGAAGATACGAAACTCCCGCTCGGGGAGGAACTTCACCAGTCGGATTCCGATAAACGCACCCAGCAACACAAAGGGGATGGCACACGCATCGATGGCCAGCGTGGTGAGGTTGATGTTTTGCCACGCAAAGACCTGCAACGGCAATTTCAGGAAGTTCACGCTGAGGAAGAACCACGCATTGGTGCCTACGAAGGCCAACTTCGGTATGCGCATCGACAGCAGGTAGATGGCCATCACAGGTCCTGCCGCATTGCCGATCATCGTGGTAAAACCACCCAGAAGACCGAACATCGGACTATACCACCAGTGATTCGCCAACATATTCTCCTTGCCTTTCCACTGACTCCATAGCATCACCACCAATACCAGGGCCAGACAGGCACCCATCAGGTGCTTGAACTGTGAGGCAGGTATCAGATGATCCACCCACAGGGCGAGGAAGAATCCCGCTATCGCGGTGGGTAACAACCGTATGATATATTTCCATACCGCACGCCTACGGTAGTAGCTCACCCCTATCACATCGGCAAAACACAACACCGGCAACATCAATCCCGTAGAGGGCTTGGCGCCAAAGGCCATGGCCAACAGAGGAACCGTCAGGATCGTCAATCCCTGAATACCAGTCTTCGACATTCCCACGAACGTCGCAGCCACGAAGAGGATCACCCACGACCACTCACTGTGAATATATGCAGAGATATCAAGCATCCTTCCTTTGTTTCGGCAAAGATACGGATAAGTGAGCGCAAAACAAAGAAAAAATTTATTTTTTATTTTTTTTGCCGAACAAAAGTATCTTCGGCGCAGCCAAAGATACGATTAAATGAGTGAAATACATTTAGAGCCCCTTGATAAGGGGCGGCTATAATGCAGGGTTATGCCGAATGCCAGTATCTTCGGCGCAGGAAAGATACTATTAAGTGAGTGAAAAGCCTTTTATCGGGCAGATTGCGGATCAAGTCCGCAATGAGGAAGTCTAACGAAGGGGCGGCCGTCAGAGTAAGGAATGAGCAGAAGAGCATCCAACTGCCCGCACAGTGGACCGGTCAGGAGGTGACAGACGTGATGTCCGATAAGCAAACAACGCTGGAAGAGACACTCGCTTTAGAGCCTTACCAGTATCTGATTCTGAAAAAGTAAAGGATCGCAGTGACCGACTGGGCACTTTTGCCCTGACCGCTCTTGACTTTTATGCGGAGAAAGTAAGCAACCGTTAACGGCTTTTCTTATACTTTCTCCCTCACCTTTCCCCAGCCCCTGCATCAGGGACAAAAACGTAAAATGTAAAACGTAAATTGACATATGGTCAAGCTATTCTATTCTTTATAATAATATAATAATATTATATATTATATAATAGGTACGCGAGGCTGAAAAGTTTGGGGGCTTACGAATACAGTGTTTTTTACGTTTTACGTTTTACACTTCATTCGTTTCACATAGGAAGCGATGCTCAAATACAGAAATCCCCTCTCCTCTTGATGATTGAGGAAAGGGGATTTTTAAGAGAGAGTGTATATTTACAACATTACAAACCAAATTCCAGCGTCACGTCGGTGGGTGGCAAGCAGGCATGCTCATCACATGTCTGATAGTTTACCGTGCAGGTAACCTTTCCCTTGCCACTACCCTTCAGGCGTTGACGGAAAAGTACGTCACCCTCGTAGATAGTAGTGCCTGTAGTGCCGAGGTTCTTGAAGGAAGGTATCTGCAACTCACCCACTTTCTTCCAGTCACCCTCTGTCTGGATATCAAACGTCGTGGCGATATAGGGATCCTGGTCTGACACGAAACCGTAGATATGGAAACCGTTGTGCATCTTCACGCGGATCACCAATTCCTTGTCGCCGTCAGGCAGATCATTCACCACACCTGATATCAATACGGGGTTGTCACGATTGGTATCACCACTAATCTCAGGCATTTTCTGCTCAGGCACCTCATTGTATTTCAACACAGAGTAGTCATTACCCGGCACGTTCTTATCCTGAGAGTTGACCAGCCACTTCCAACCGCCACTCTCGGTGAAGAAGAGTTTATCTTTGTATTTGAGATACCACGCACGATACTGCTTCGGGTTGTCATAGCGCAGCAGGGTATAACGTTCCAACAAGCGACGACCCTTTGCCACATCCTCCGTGGTCTCCCACAAGAGGATCGCCTTGTCGAGGATCCTTACGTCGTTATTGGGAATACCCAAACTCTTGGCATCCTCATCGAGCAACAAACCATGACTATCGAACGTACTGTAGAAATAAGGAGTGTTCTCCTCGTAATACTTCGCATAGGCAGCCTCGTTGTTACCGAACTGTGCATAAAGAGGACCGGCACTTTGCTGTATCCATTGCCCCAAAGTGGGGATGGGTTGCGGTTGCCATTGCAGATACATCGCCATCATGCCTGTCACTTCCTTACCGGCAGCCTTAGCAGCCTGCAAAGAGTCAGAGAGATGTTTTGTCTGCTGGTTAAACTTCTCCATGCTTTCCTTATACTCTTCCCAACATTTGCGTGTTACACGATAGGCACTCTCCTTCGCCTCGATACGGGTGGCTATCGACTCCGAGAGTTTGCGCGCCAAGATGTGTTGTCCGGCAAACTTCGAGATATAGATAATGGCATTGACGAACAAAGGTTTAGCCTCTTCTGTCATATCCATTGGCGCTGCTGCAAAGCCCCAATGGAAGAAAGAGCCATGGCGACCTAATGACATGGCATCGATCGACTTACTGCTTAATCCACCTGATATCCACTCTGCCTCGGGGGAATCTTCAAATCCCCACGGACGGCTCACCATACCAATAAGGAATCCCTTATCCGTCATATAGCCCTTCGTGTTGACACGCCACATCTTGGTTGTTTCCGGCAGCGTCTCCCCCACCATCGGTGCAAACTCCTTGGCACCCTCTGGTGTAGGACGATCCACCAAGGTCATCTTCACCTTGTAAGGGCCTTTGAAGATGGGATGGCTGGTGCGCATGCCATATGCCCACTGATCCAGACACTTACAGTACCAGTCGGTCTTCAGACCCATTCTCCTGCCTACGTTCTCACCCAGTTCGGCCATGGTAAGTACCGGTCGGTCGAAATCATCCGGGAAATACTTGGCATCGATGATCTTCACGATGCGCTGTCCTTCCTTGATGTCACGGCGCGGTTCAAGAGGTTTTGGCCGCCCGTCCATGATTGTCACATCGTAGTCGTACGACATCTTATAGTTGTAGTCATCGCCCATCACCACCTTCACCGTAGTAAAGTATTGGTTGAGGAACTGCTCAAAAGAAGCCATGCGCTCTTTCATGCTACGCTCGTTCTCCGCCTTGTCGTAGTCGGTAGC
>OCTW011551768.1_pt1 | contig 18231 bp, 15 predicted proteins | sample 1539671 | NCBI WGS metagenome assembly OCTW01 (sample SAMN02144230, study PRJEB22623) | gut metagenome | biome: sheep rumen | host: Ovis aries | place: New Zealand
CGACAAAGCCGTCGCCGCCGGCCTCATGAAGGAAAACCCCTACGCCGGTAACGACTACGACCTCCACCGCCCCTACATCGACGGCGTCGTCCTCGTCAGCCCCTCCGGCAAACCCATGCGCCGCGAACCCGACCTCATCGACGTCTGGTTCGACAGCGGCGCCATGCCCTACGCTCAAATCCACTACATGGGCGGCGACCTCCGCCCCGACCAGTTCCCAGCCGACTTCATCGCCGAGGGCGTCGACCAGACACGCGGCTGGTTCTACACCCTCCACGCCATCGCCACCATGTGCTTCGACTCCGTGGCTTTCAAGAACGTCATCTCCAACGGCCTCGTGCTCGACAAGAACGGCAACAAGATGTCCAAGCGCCTCGGCAACGCCGTCGACCCCTTCGAGACCCTCGCCAAGTACGGCCCCGACGCCACCCGCTGGTACATGATCACCAACTCCCAGCCCTGGGACAACCTCAAGTTCGACGTCGAGGGCGTCGACGAGGTGCGCCGCAAACTCTTCGGCACACTCTACAACACCTACTCCTTCTTCGCCCTCTACGCCAACCTCGACGGCTTCGACTACAGCCAGAAGGACATCCCCATCAGCGAACGCCCCGAAATCGACCGCTGGATCCTCTCCGAGCTCAACACCCTCGTCAAGACCGTCGGCGACGCCTACGAGGACTACGAGCCCACTCGCGCCGGACGCGCCATCGACACCTTCGTCGACGCCTTCCTCAGCAACTGGTACGTCCGCCTCAGCCGGCGCCGCTTCTGGCGTGGCGACATGACCGACGACAAGGTTAGCGCCTACCAGACCCTCTACACCTGCCTCGAGACCCTCAGCCGCCTCATGGCACCCATCGCCCCCTTCTTCAGCGAACGCCTCTTCCTCGACCTCAACGGCGGCCGCGCGGCCGACAGTAGGAGCACCGCCGAGAGCGTCCACCACCTCCCCTTCCCCGAGGTGCACGAAGAGATGATCGACAAGAGCCTCGAGGAGCGTATGCAGCTGGCACAGAAGGTCTGCTCCATGGTCCTCGGCCTCCGCAAGAAGAGCAACCTCCGCGTCCGCCAGCCTCTCCAGAAGATTGTCCTCCCAGTCAAGGACGGCGCCATGCGCCAGCAGATAGAGCGCGTCCAGCACCTCATCTGCTCCGAGCTCAACATCAAGGACATCGAATTCCTCGCCGCCGACAACGACCTCTTGGTGAAGAAGATCAAACCCAACTTCAAGACCCTCGGCCCCCGCTACGGCAAGGTGATGAAAGCCCTCGGCGCCGCCATCGTGGCCTTCGACCAGAAGCAGATCAACACCCTCGAGGCCGACGGCCGCTGCGTCGTCAGCGTCGACGGGCAGGAGTGCGAGGTGACCCTCGCCGACGTCGAAATCGCCACCCAGGACATCCCCGGTTGGGTCGTCGCCAACGACGGCAGCCTCACCGTCGCCCTCGACATACAGCTCACCCCCGACCTCGTCGACGAGGGCATCGCCCGCGAGCTCGTGAACCGCATCCAGAACATCCGCAAGGAGCAGTTCGACGTCACCGACCGCATCGTCGTCACCATGCAGAGCGGCGAGTGGGACAACGCCGTCGAGCGCCACCGCGAGTACATCTGCGCTGAGACCCTCTGCACACGCCTCGACTTGGTCCCCGCCGTCCAGGACGGCACCGAGATAGAGATTGTGGACGGCGTGAAAGCCGCCATCCGTATTGAAAAAAGCAACCAACAATAACAACGTGATATGAACAACGTAGCAAACCTGCCCGACATGCTGGGATGGCATATCGGCAACCCGCTCGGAATGGGCAGCATAGCCATGCTGCTGACTATTGTCGTACTGGTCGAGGCCATGAGCGTCGTCAACTACTTCATCCGTCATCGCGGCAAGGACCGGCTCTACCCGGCCCTCTACGCCCTCTTCGGAGTGTCGCTCCTGGCTGTCTTCTACTACGCCTTCCAGGCCGACCTGCCGACCATCTACAAGACTGTGAAGTCCATCGGCTGGTTCTGCTACAGCTCCAAGGTGGGCATCGGCTGGGCCATCGTGGGCGTCGCCCTCGCCACCCATGTCTCGCTGGGGCTGCTGAATGCCGTCATGCAGATCACCGCCCAGCTCTCGGTCGACGCCGGAATGGTTAAAGGCAAAAAGTGGAAAGAGTGGAAAGGCGGCCTGGTGGTCCTCTTCGTGGGCCTGACCGTGTCGGCCATTCTCTACACCTTCAACCACACTGCCGCGGCATGGGCGCTGGCGGTCAGCGTGGCCGCCGTGGCCGTCTACAGCCTCGTCAAGCTGGTCCTCGACACCAAGCGCAGCGGCAACTTCTGGTACAGCCTGCTCATTGCCGTCGTCTTCTTCCTCGGCTCCGTGGCGGTCACCATCATCATGGTCGAAGTCCTGCACGCCTGCGTCTACCTCGTCGTCTTCCTCGCGGCCTACCTCACCCAGGCCAAGGCCCGTAAGAAAGCGCCCAAGAAAGACTGAACCAGATGGAAAACATTGCGGAAACGATAAAACGGCTGGCCCGCGAGCAGCGTGCCGAGGTGATAGAGTGGTGCCGCTGGATGCACCGCCATCCGGAGCTGTCGCAGGAGGAATACGGCACCATGGCCTTCGTGGCCGAGCGGCTGCGCGGTATGGGGCTCGAGCCCGTCACGGGCATCGGCCGCACCGGCGTCCGCGCCATGCTGCGCGGTGCTCACGAGCCCGACAGCTACTGTGTGGCGCTCAGGGCCGACTACGACGCCCTGCCCATCACGGAGTGCACCGGCCTCCCCTTCGCATCGGAAAACCCAGGCGTGATGCACGCCTGCGGCCACGACATGCACACCTGCTCCCTCCTCGGCGCGGCCAAGATTCTCGTCCAGCTCCGCGAGCAGATGCACGGCAGCCTGATGTTCATCTTCGAGCCCAGCGAGGAGAAGTATCCCGGCGGGGCGCGCATGATGATGGAAGACGGCCTCTTCAGCGAGGTGTTGCCGGACGAAATCTATTCCTTTCACTGCCTCCCGGAGATGGACTGCGGCAAGGTGGGCATGCGCAAGGGCAAGTATATGGCCTCGACCGACGAGCTCTACTGGACCGTCAAGGGCAGAGGGGGCCACGGGGCCACCCCGCACCTCAATGTCGACCCCATCCTCATTGCATCGCACATCGTCATCGCCCTGCAGCAGGTCGTCTCCCGCAACGCCGCACCCATGTCGCCCACGGTGCTCACCATCGGCAAGATAGAGGATGTGGGCGGCCGCACCAACATTACGCCCGAGACCGTCAAGATGGAGGGCATCATCCGCTCGTTCGACCCCGAGTGGCGCCTGCGCACCCACGAGCTGATACGCAAGATCAGCTGCGGTGTGGCCGAGGCCATGGGCGGCGAGTGCGACCTCTTCGTCGACGAGGGCTACCCCCCGGTGATCAACGACGACGCCTGCACGCAGCAGGTGTACGACAACGCATGCGCCTTCCTCGGCCCGCAGAACGTGGAGTGGATAGACCTGCGTATGACCGCCGAGGACTTCTCCTTCTACCAGCAGAAGATACCGTCGTGCTATTTCCGCGTCGGCATCCACGAGCCGGGCACCCCTTTCAGCAACCTGCACCGCCCCAACCTGATCGTCGACGAGCGCAGCCTTGAGCTGGCCAACGGCCTCGTGGCCTACAACGCCATGATGGCCCTGGCTAACAGAATAAAGAGGAAGAATGGACAAGATACGTGAACTGGAGACCAAGCCGATAGGGCAGCTGCTGTGGCAATATGCCATGCCGGCGGTCATCACGCAGGTGGTGGCGTCAGTCTATAATATCGTGGACCGCGTCTTCCTGGGCCAATACGTCGGGGCCCTGGCCATTGCGGGCCTGGCCATCACGATGCCCATCATGAACATCATCCACGCCCTGGGCTCGCTGGTGGGTGTGGGCGCCTCGAGCCGCATGAGCATCGTGCTGGGGCGTAAGGACGTGCGCTGGGCCGAGAAGATTCTCGGCAACAGCATGCTTCTGACCATCTTCTTCGGGGCGCTGTTCGTCGCGGGCGGCTACCTCTTCATGGACAGCATCCTGGAACTCTTCGGCGCCTCGCCCGACACCATCAGCTATGCGCGCGAGTACATGCAGATTGTGCTGCCAGGCATGTTCTTCACCTGCATGACCTTCAACCTCACGGGCCTCATACGCGCCAGCGGCTACCCCACCAAGAGCATGTGGATTATGGCCGGCGGCGCAATACTGAACATATTCCTCGACGCCCTGTTCATCATGGTGCTGGGGTGGGGCATAGGCGGCGCCGCGTGGGCCACGACGCTCTCGATGTTCACCACGGCCGTTGTGGCGGTGCTGCACTTCGTGAACGCCAAGTCGTTCATCCGCTTCAAACGCCACGCCTGGACGCCTAAGCTCTACATCTTCCGCAATGTGTTGCTCATAGGTATGAGCCCCTTCCTGATGAACTTCGCCGCCTCGTTTGTGGTGGCGCTGCTCAACCGGCAGCTGATACGCTACGGCGGCGACATGGCCGTCGGCGCCTACGGCATCGTCAACACCTGGTGCTCGTTCCTCGTCATGTTCATCCTCGGCATCTGCCAGGGCATGCAGCCCATTGCGGGCTACAACTACGGCGCAGGCCACAACCACCGTCTGCGCGACGTCTACGTGCTGACGATGAAGGTGGGAGTGGCCGTGGGGGTCTTCGGCGCGGTGCTGGCTATGGTGGTGCCGCGGCTGATACTGAGGGCCTTCACCGACAGCGACGCCCTGCTCGACATCGGGGTGCCGGCCATGCGCTACCTCAACGTGATGATGCCGCTGATTGCCTTCACCATCGTCAACTCGCAGTTCTTCCAAAGCATCGACAAGCCCTGGATTGCCATCACCACCTCGCTCTCGCGCCAGGTGCTCTTCCTCATCCCGCTGATGTACGTGATCCCCCACCTGATGGTGCAGGCCGGCGGCGACGGGCTGACGGGTGTGTGGACGACCTGTACGGTGTGCGACGTGCTGGGCGCTGTCCTGGCGGGGCTGCTCATGCTGAGCCAGCTCAAGGTGTTCAGGCCGGGCTATGTGGCGCCCGAGCACAAGGCGCAAAAGGAGGCCGGCCCCACGACAGAACAAGACAATCGATAAAGGGTGAAAGTATACGAAAATATCTCGCTGAAAAGCCATAACACCTTCGGTATCGACGTGAAGGCGAGACGGCTGGTGGTGGTCGACACGGACGAGCCGCTGCCCGCCCTCGAGGAGCCGTACCTCATTCTGGGTGCGGGGAGCGACGTGGTCTTCACGCGCGACTACCCCGGCACGGTGGTCCTCCTCGACCCGGCGGCCGCCGACGCGGTGCTGCAGGCCGACGGCACGGTCGTGGCGCCTGCCGGCATGGTGCTCGACAGCCTCATACAGTGGACCCTCGAGCGGGGCGTCTACGGCCTGGAGAACCTCAGCGCCATCCCCGGCACCGTGGGTGCCTCGGTGGTGCAGAACGTGGGCGCCTACGGCGTGGAGGCCAAGGATGTGGTGTCGAGGGTGGAGGCCTACGACCTGCGCGAGCGGCGCACGGTCGCCTTCAGCGCCGACGAGTGCCGCTTCGGCTACCGCACCTCGCTCTTCAAGGGTGAGCCGGGCCGCTGGCTCATCCGCCGCGTGCACTACCGCCTGGCGCACACCTTCGAGCCCAATCTCACATACCGTGCCCTCGAGGCGCTGCCCCACGCCACCGCCGCCGAGTTGCGACAGTCCATCACCGACCTGCGGTGGAGCAAACTCCCGAGGCCCGAGGAACACGGGTCGGCGGGCAGCTTCTTCAAGAACCCGGTGGTCGACGAGGCCGTCTGCCGCCGCCTCAAGGCCGAGTACCCCGACATGCCCGAGGCGCATGCCGCCGAGGGGGGCTACAAGCTCTCGGCGGGCTGGCTGATAGACCGTGCCGGCTGGAAGGGGCGCACGATGGGCCGCGCCGGGGTGTGGCCGCAGAACGCGCTGGTGCTCTACAACACCGGCGGCTGCACGGGCGCCGAGGTGGTGACCCTGGCCGAGGCCGTACGGCAGGACGTGCAGCGGCGCTTCGGCATCGCCCTCGAACCCGAAGCAATTATTGTATGAACCTCACATAGAATATGAATCTCAATCAGAACTATCAGAACTATCAGAACTGCCAGACTTTCTTATCGTTCTTTTCGTTCTGATTGAAATAGAAAAATACATTATGGATAAAACAGAGATATTCTGGCAGTGGTTTCAGGACCACAATGAGCAGCTGATTTCGCTGGGCGACCTGGACGAGAAGGGGCGCCGCGAGCTGGAGGCGGAGCTGCAGAATAAGCTTACCGAATACTGCGACGGCCTTACGTGCGACATGGGCGAGGCCACGGCCGACGGGCGTACGCTCACCTTCACCGCCGAGGGCGACACCGACCTGTTCCGCTATGTGGTGGAGCTGGTCGACGCGGCTCCGGACCTGGACTGGTGGCAGTTTGTGGCTTTCAAGCAGCCTCTGGGCACCGACCTGCGGGTGCGGTTCGACAAGATGCTCTTCGAAACCAAGAAGATGTACTTCCAGCAGCTGGAGTGCGAGGAGGAGCCCGAGATGCTGGGGCTGCGCATTGCCGTGGCCGACGGGCAGCGCCAGGACGAGGACTTCCAGGTGGGGGTCTACGTGACGCTGGAGGCCCTGCTGGGCGAGTTCGACTGCGCCACGGTGATAGGATATATGGATACGGTGCCGGTGCCGGAAGAGCCTTTCAAGTCCGGCTTCCAGCCGCTGGACGACCTGCCGCAGTTCGTGGACTGGTTCAAGCGCAAACGCGACGAGTAGCCTATAAACAATCAAACATACAATCATCATGAAATCACGTTACAACACAATTCTGCGGTCCATGGCCGCTCTGATGGCGGCATTTGCGATTACGGCATGCGGTAACAAGCAGGACCCTGTCGCCGACACGACCCCCACGGTCGCCGAACCCCTGTGCGACAGCGTCTGCCTCTACAGGCCGGGCGACTACGGTTCCACGAACTGGCGTATTCCAGCCCTGCTCTGCCTCGACGACGGTACCCTGCTGGCTGTCAACGACAAGCGCAAGTACAACGAGACCGACCTGCCGGAGGATATAGACGTGGTGTACCGCCTGAGCCGCGACAAGGGCTACACCTGGACGGAGCCGCAGACCATGATAGAAGGGCGCGGCCGCGGGAAGGGCTACGGAGACCCGGCCCTGGTGCAGTGCGCGAACGGTGATGTGATATGTGCCTTTGCCGGCCACAACGGCTACTTCCAGTCGACGGCGGCCAACCCGATATGCATCTTCTACTGCCGTTCGACCGACCGTGGCCAGACGTGGAGCGACACGGTGAACATCACCGAGGTGGCGTGGAATGCCAACTCTAACTACCACGCCTCGTTCATAGCCTCCGGCAACGGACTGCGCCTGAAGCGCGGCGAGCATGCCGGCCGTATCCTCTTCGCCGCCTCGCTCCTCAGAAACGGCGAGAACGTCAGCGACAACTACATCCTCTACAGTGACGACAACGGGCAGACGTGGCAGCGTTCGCAGATGGCCTTCCGCGGTGGCGACGAGTCGAAGCTCATAGAGCTCGTCGACGGGCGTGTCCTGATAAGCGTGAGGCGCAGCGGCGCCCGCGGGTGGAACACCAGTGACGACGGTGGCGAGACCTGGGGCCAGCAGGGGGTGTGGAACGAGATTACCGTCAACGCCTGCAACGGCGATATGCTCCGCCTGGACGATACGACGCTGATACACAGCGTGCCCAATTCGATGCAGAGAGAGAATGTGAGCCTGTATGTCTCGAACGACGAAGGTCTCTCGTGGCACTCGCCGCGGCTGCTCACCGCGGGACCGTCGACCTACTCGTCGCTTACGATGCTTCCCGACGGCACCATCGGCTGCTATGTGGAGCGCGGCACCATCGGCCACATGGAGCTGTGGTACTACCGCTTCAACCGCGCCTGGCTGGAAAAACGTCCGTAAGGAGACCGTTTTTTGGACTGCCCGGATGCCGCTTTGGGGTAGAGAAGGGGTAGAGAGGGTGCCTCCTTTTGAGGCCGTGCGGCGGCGCTAATTTTTCAACATCTCGCGTTTTTTAGCGGACGGTAATAAAAAAAATCGTATCTTTGCATCGCGATTTATTGGGTGATGAGTAGTGGGTGAGTGTTATTATAAATAAGACAAACAGCATAAAATGACAAAGATAGATGTATTGTTAGGCCTGCAGTGGGGCGACGAAGGGAAAGGCAAGATTGTCGATGTCCTCACTCCCGGCTATGATGTGATAGCACGCTTCCAGGGTGGACCCAACGCCGGCCACACCATCGAGTTCGGCGGCAACAAGCATGTGCTGCACATTATCCCCAGCGGTATCTTCCATCAGGAAAAGATCAACCTCATAGGCAACGGAGTGCTGATAGAACCTCGTATCTTCAAGCAGGAGATTGAAGAGTTGGAGAAGAAGGGTATCGATGCCACGCGCAACCTGTATATCAGCAAGAAAGCCCACCTCATACTCCCGTCGCACCGCATGATGGATGCCGCCAACGAACAGGCCAAGGGCAACATGAAGATTGGCTCCACGCTCAAGGGTATCGGGCCGGCCTATACCGACAAGATAGCCCGTTGCGGCCTCCGCGTCGGCGACACGCTTGCCGAGGACTTCCGCGAGCGCTATATCATGCTCAAGGAGCAGCATCTGCGTATGGCGCAGACCCTTGGTTTCGACGTGACAACGTTCCGTATAGACGGTCTGACCCTCGACCAGTACGAGGCGCAGTGGATGGAGAGCCTCAAGACGCTGCAGCGTTTCCGCTTTGTCAATAGCGAGTATTTCATCAACCAGTGTCTCCGCGACGACAAGAAGGTCCTTGCAGAGGGCGCCCAGGCCATGATGCTCGACATTGACTTCGGCACCTATCCCTTCGTTACATCGTCGAACACCATCACCGCCGGTGTCTGCACCGGTCTCGGCGTGGCGCCCACGGCCATAGGCCGCGTCATGGGCATCACCAAGGCCTACTGCACCCGTGTCGGTGCGGGTCCGTTCCCCACGGAGCTCTTCGACGAGACTGGCCGCAGGCTCTGCGAGCTCGGTCACGAGTATGGTGCCACCACCGGCCGTCCGCGCCGCTGCGGATGGATTGACATGCCGGCCCTCCGCTATGCCTGCATGATTAACGGCGTCACCGACCTCTTTGTGACCAAGCCCGACGTGATGAACGACTTTGACCAGGTCTGCATGTGCACTGCCTACGAGGTGGGTGGCCAGCGTACCGACGAGATTCCGTTCGAGTACAACACGATGCCCATCAGTCCCGTGTGGCAGTCGTTCGACGGATGGCACCAGAGCCTCGAGGGCATCAGTGCCTACGACGACCTCCCCGCCAACCTCAGGACCTACCTCGCCGCTGTTGAGCGCCAGGCCGGTGTGCGCATAGCCGCCGTGAGCATCAGCCCTGACCGTAAAGACGTCATCTTCCGTTGAGAGTTACCGTGACGGTGCAATAAAACGGCGTCCGGCAATACTAAACAAGCAGACAACGCAATAAAACAAGGCCATAATATGAAAAAGACACTTCTGATTGTTCTCATGGTGCTGCCACTTCTCGGCGCAGCACAGACCAAAATCAAAGAGACCGCTGTCCCGCGGAGTGTGATTCTCGCTTTGGAGCGTACGTACGACTCCTATAAGGTGCGCACGTGGTATCAGGCCCCGGGTCAATATGTTGCCGAAATAGTCATCGATGGACAAAACGGACGCGCATACTTCACCGCCGGCGGCGACTGGCAGTACAGTGCCTTCCCCGTCAAGGTCGAAGAGTGCCCCACCATGATGAATACATATTTTGTGAACAACTACCCCGGCTATCGTATCAAAAGCATCGACTATGTAGAGGAGATGAACGGCGACAACTATTACCGCATGATGATTATCCGCAAGGGCATTGCCGAGAACGCCTGCGAGATGATTTTCGACACCCGTGGCAAGCTCATGAAGAGCAATGCACCGGATCCTGACGCCGTGAAGCGTGACTACTACACCCAGAACAACCCGGATGCCTCCGACGAAAAGATAAGCCAGAAGACGGGTACCGAGACCAGTCGTCGTCGCGACCGGCCCGCCCCGGTGGTCGACGAGCCTCGTGTCGAGCGTTTCGAACCCTCGCAGCCCATAGTGGAGAACTTTAACAAAAGCTTCGGCAAGCGTATCAAGTCGGGTCCCGAATGGGTTCAGCGCAACGATATCTACGCTGTGGCCTACTATACCAATGTCAAGAAAGAGCGCCTCGAGGCTGTCTACGACATCCGCACCGACCAGCTCCGCCTGACCGGAAAGACACTCCCGAAGGAGAAGTACAACAAGACGATTCTCAAGTACCTCGACGAGAAATTCAGCGGCGAGAAATACAAGATTGAGAAGATGGTGGTGTACGAGTACAACTCCAAGTTCCGCGGTCCCGACGGGAAGAAGCCCAAACCCTATACCTATGTTGTCGTGAGTCAGAAGATAAAGGGCGTCCGTGAACCGAAGTTCACACGTCTCGAATTCGACAGCCGAGGCCAGTTCACCGGCCTCCTCGCCCAGCCCCAGGACGACAAGGACGTACAGTAGGAGCAATGTTTTGAAAAGACTATTACAACCGCCAGCTGTGAGCAGCTGGCGGTTGCCTTATATTGCTCCGCGCCACCCATGTGTTGTCAACTGTTGATATGTTTTAGATTTCATACTGACATCAACGGCAATCCCGCTATGCCCTGATTTGAGGCTCTGGTTCTTCCTCCTCTGCCTGGCGTGGATATTGACAGCTATGGTATTCTCACCATAGTGCCAGGATAGCGTTACCTTATAGTTACCATATACCTCAGCATATAGAACGGATATACCTTTGCATATAGAATGGATATACCTTTGCATATAGAAAGGATATACCTATGCATATAGAAAGGATATACCCAGCATATAGAATGGATATACCTTTGCATATAGAAAGGATATACCTCAGCATATAGAATGGACACCCGTTGGCGGAATTAAATAACAAGCGGATTATTGATAAATAGATGAAGAAAAAGTTGTGCATATTGCAGATTTTCAGTAATTTTGTAATTGAAATAAAGAAGCAATTACATCAATCTGATATGGACAACTTTTTTGCAGTTGTTCGGAAAAATTCTCGACGTGTGCAAGCATTTCTCAAAAGATTTGGTCAACGAGCACGGCAATATGCCACGACGGGGTGTCGTCCCCAAGTTCTCCGACCTTGAGGTCATCGCGCTGGCGTAGACAGCCGAGACGGAAAGCATCGACAGCGAGAGCCGCCAGTTCTCGATGCTGAAAAGCCACAGAGAACTTATGCCGAACCTGATTTCACGCCGACAGTACAACGACCGCCGCAAGTACACCGCCGGCCTGTGCGACCAATACATGGTCATCCGCAACTATGCAAAGCAAACCGACGGTCTGTTTGCCCGCATCATCGGCAAAATCAGTGCACTGACCGTCGCCCAATACATCAATTACTTAAACAACCAGCCGATTGGCAGAGTCAAATATGCACTAGTTTAATTTCGCCAACGGGTTATATTAGACATTCTTGCCATAGATTTTTATGGGTTTCCCAAAATCTCTCTGGTGAAAATCCTGTGGAACGACGGTATGTTGTGTCTGTTATTCTAATATCACTCAGCAAATACAACGGCCAAATCGTCTCCACACGATAGCTCGTATGTCCCAAAACGTACCAGACATAATCTTTCATTACCAATCCTCTTGGTTCAAATAGTTCTTGATGGTATTGGAAACCTGTTCTCGGATGATGGTAGTATAAATCAACACACTTTTGCTGACGGATGGCATCCATTAGAACATTCACATTTTCTACACCTGTGGCCTTGCAGTCGATGTACATATACTTTTTGTTTTCTTCCGAATCCTGCAACCGCTTCATTGCCGCTGATGTTTCAAAAGCCATTAGAAACGGCATCGTCCAAGGGTTGTTGTTGCTCCTTGGCTCTTCCACCAGCCGATAACGATACCTTCGGTTCTCTTCTGACAATGTTTTCTTCCATACCTCGTGTTGAAGGCGGTTGACACATTCTATCTTGATACCAAACCTGTCTCGGAGTTCCTTCAAATAGTTGTGAAATGTCCGCTTGGGCAGAATATTCTCCATATTCGATTCATCGACAAGTTTGTCTATCAATTGGTCGAATGTGATGCCAGACTCTCCGGCTCTGCGGAACTGTGCAACCAGCCAAGAAAGCATTTCCAAATTTTTGTAGTCCATCTGATGTTTTTTTTCTCCGTGCAAAGGTACAAAAAAATTTGTATGCAAAATAAATGTCACACAAGTGTTAAAGTACCAGACCACCAAATATTTATAAATCAACAATCTAACCACATTCAAAAAAGATAATAAAAAGACCTCTTCGTATTACTAATGTAGAGCTCTCCCAAAATAACATCAAAAATTAAACAATATGAAAACCGACAAAAAACAAATTTCAGAGCCTACAACCAACAACAAGGTGGAGGCGAAAAACAGCAGTCAGTCGCCGAAGATTCCACCAACTCCCATTCCCATCGAGTTGGCTGACGTAGTGAAGAACGAGAATGAGTATCTGGAGTATCTCGTCTGGAAGGGAGCGGACGACCGCTATGGGTATGATATAAGTGAGGAGATAAAAAGTCGAATCACTTATGAACTCAATGTGATTAAGAAAAAGGGTGTTGCAGGATATTTCCTGATGTTTTGGAACATCGTCAGAGCTGCTCGTGAGGAACTGGGCGTGCTTGTGGGACCAGGAAGAGGACGCACACCTGGCTCTATCGTGGCTTACTGTCTACGCATCACCGACATTGACCCGATACGATATGGATTGCTTTTTGAGCGTTTCTATAGCACTCAGAGCAAGGGGCTTCCAGACATAGCCATAGACGTTGAAGGCGAAGGCAGGCAGAAAGTAATCACATGGTTAAAAAACTATTATGGCGAGAAATGCGTTGCACATATCATTACCCAAGGAACAACAGGCTTAAAGTATACTATGGCAGACTTACAGCGTATGGAGAGGATGCCTATCGAAACGTACAACGCCCTTCAACGGCATATTCCAGAAAATGAACGGCACATTGGCATCGGTGCGATTAGTATTATCATTGCGCCTGAAGACATTAGCAACATAGTGCCTGTATTCGAGGTATTTGACAAATCGAGCGGAGAGAAACTGCGCGCCATCGCAAATGATGACAGTGCTATTAAGGATGCCGGACTTGTAAGAATAGGACTACTTGGGCTTAACGTGCTGTCTGTTATAAAGAGTTGTGTGTCCAGGATCAAGAAAACCACAGGCAAGGAAATCGATATGAAAGCCATTCCTCTCGATGACGAAGCCACCTTAAAAATCTTCAACGAAGGGAATACTATCGGCGTATTTCTGTTTGAGAGTACGGGTATGCGTATGAAACTACGCAAATTGAAGTCTCTGTCCTTCAATGACCTTATTGCAGCCGAAGCCCTCTATCGGCCTGGGACAATGGGGCAATTTGGCAGATTGATAGACAGAATAAACGGCGATGAAGAGATATCATATCTCTTGCCGGAAATGGAGCAATGCCTGGGAAGTACCTACGGCCTAACTATCTATCAAGAGCAAATCATCCAGTTAAGCCAAATACTGGCCGGTTTCACCCCAGGAGAGAGTGCAGTTTTAATCAGAGCATTGGGCAGAAAGAAAAAAGACATTCTCGACTGGTTGGAAATCCAATTCATGGATGGAGGAATGAAGAAAGGACATCCCAAGGACATTCTTAAACAGCTATGGAATGAATGGAAAACAGAAGGGGGGAAAATATTCTATAAAAGCCACTCAACAAGTTATACATGGCTGGCATTCCAGACAGCATACCTAAAAGCGCACTATCCAGCAGAATATATGGGAATATTAGTGAACCAAGCCCGTGACGATGAAGCCAGAATGAAGGAACTGATAGCTGATTGCCAAGCCAACGGACTTGTCGTAGAGGATGAGACGGCCAAAGTCAAGATTGGAGACGGCATTGTTGTAAATATTGATAGAAAGAAGGTCAGAAATGCAAACCAATGAAGACTGCAAATTTAGAGTTGTACGAAAAATAAATGTATTACAAAAGTTAATGTATAATTGCTGGACTTTTGAACAACATACTAATTGATAGCGAATTACAATTTGCACAAAAAGTTCTTGATGGAAGTTCTTCGTATTAATATAGTAGGAATTTAATGCGACACGATATGGAACACAACACGAAATCCCTACTTCTGAATGTCCTCGACGAGGCAATCGAGAACGCCCCAAATGCGAGCAGGATTATCTGCGACATCAACTACCGCTTTGCGCAGCACGGACTCCCCTTGCTGGTGTTGAGCAATACCCATAAGATGGTTGGCAACGCACTCGGCATCAGCCGAGAAGAGATGGCCGTGCTCGACACTCTCACCATGAGCGAGGCCGTGCAGCTCACCAAGCTGGCCTTAAAAATCAAACAGCGCGGTAACTATCCTTACCCTCCCATCAGCGTGATTCTCAGCGGCAACACCCGCAAGGGAATGCTGTGGGTCAAACTGATGGACGAGATGATGCCCCTCAAACTCAAGAGTCTGCCGTTCTCCGGCCTCTACAGCGGCAAACACTATGAGGGCAAGGGACTCTTCATCATCGCCTCCGACTTGCCTGTGGCCGAGTTAAAGCGAGGCTTCCCAAAACTGTACTCGGATGTCATACTCTTGGAGAATACACCTTCAGGAGTATGACTTCCAAATGTTAGTTCTTCGGGAAGTCTCCTGTTAGAAATAATTGGCTGATTGATAATAAATTCGTACTTTTGCATCGTCAAACTTTAAATATCTGCAATATGAACAATAATGATTTTCTGAAAGAATTAAAGCGAAGAGGAATAAAGTCAATAAACGACCTGCCTTCGGGTTATGACTACTCTATTTCAAACAAAGTGCTCACATTAAAGCTGTCGAGTGTTGGTGTGTGTGAAAATATGCAGAAAGACATAAGCGCATTTGAGAGTTGGGCGATTGTATTGAAACACTATTGTTCAAAACACATCAATGAAGTAGTAATTGAATGGGAAGAGCCCGAATCTGAAAACGAGCATTATAATAGGTTTATCTATCGACTTACCCGTTTTGTTCAAACTTATAGCTGGGCAAAATCTTCCAGACAGATTCCAGTAATGCCTTCGCTGCTTTGTTGCAGTGCCCCTAATAACAATACCGCTCCCAAGGAGGCATACAAAAAGGATTCGGAAGATTGGTTAGAAAACGAATTCGTTGAAAAGAATGCAAAAAAATATGATGCGATAGACCATCAGTTACCTGTAGGGTTATTTGATGGGAAAGCAACAAGCAAGACTCGTTTTACTCCGGGAAGAAACAGTCAAATAGATATTTGGGGAATAAAAGGAGATGAATTTACTGTTTTTGAACTCAAAAAACCGGGGAATAAGCCTCTCGGTATCATTTCAGAATTGATGTTCTACGCAAACGTGATTTCCGATTTGCTTAACCACACCATCTTGGTTGATGAAAGAAAAGCAAGACGTGCAATTGAAAACAAATACCGGGGTTTTGACAAGTTCTATGAAGTTTATAGTGGTTACAAGCACATTTCTCAAATCCGTGCTGTCTTATTGGCAGACGAATTTCACCCATTGATAACGAAAAAATTATTGGACGAAATAAATGATTCTGTTAGATTTCGTTGTTTAAACATTACGTTTGAGACTGCAAAACCGTGACCATCACCATCCATCGTGGAATCAACCAGATTGGCGGATGCATCACGGAAATCGCATCCGCCTCTGGTACTAAGATACTAATAGACCTCGGCCACAACCTCCCCGAAGGGGACAACCGAGACAACGACCCACTGGAAAAGGCCGAGAACATCGACCCTATTCTCGATGGTGTTAGTGCCGTATTCTATACCCATTCACACGGCGACCACGTGGGATTTGAGTCCTATGTGGCATCTAAAAATATCCCGCAGTACATAGGAAAACTCTCAAAGAAACTACTGCTGCTTCAACGTGGCAATATCCTCTATTACCATCCAACCCCCGAATTGAGAGCCAGTAAGAAAGCCATCGAGAGTTTCATCACATACGAGGCCACCAAGCCTGTGAAGGTCGGTGATATTGTAGTTACTCCCTACTATGTCAGCCATTCCTCCCCTGATGCCTATATGTTTGTGATTGAGTGTGACGGACATACCGTGTTGCACACAGGAGACTTCCGTGACCACGGCTATCGTGGCAAAGGTCTTGAACCTACTATCCAAAAGTACATTGCCCCTCGCCACATTGACGTACTTATCACAGAAGGCACAATGCTGAATCGTGACGATGGTCGAATGATTTCTGAAGAACAGCTGTGTAAGCAAGCCACCAAGCTGATGCAGAAATATAAGTATGTCTTCTTTATGTGTACCACACAGGATGCCGACCGAATTTCTTCCATCAACCACGCCACAGACACCGTGAGAGGCCGACGGATGTTAGTGGACGGATACCAATATAAAGTGCTTGAAGCTTTTGAAGAAGAATTGGGACAAGGAAGATACTTCCGTTACCAGTATAATAGAAAACACTATTTCCGTAAAGACTGGAACTATGTACTGGATAAGGACTGCAAGCGTGGTTTCACGATGCTTGTTAGGAACAATCGAAACATCAAAAAGAGTCTCGATGAGATGATGCCTTTGCTGGACAAAGGACAATGCTGTTTGGTATATTCACAGTTCAAAGGATATATAGACCCTAATCACTCGGCTTTTATGCAGAGTACCTACGACTTTATCCACACATACGACTGGCATTTCGAGTATCTTCACACTTCTGGTCACGCTTCGCGTGAGACACTGGAGATAGTGTGCAAAAAGGTGAATCCCCAACTGGCCATTATCCCTATTCACCGTGAAGCACAAAGTAATTTCCGAGAACTCAACTTGTCAGAGGAACTAAAGAACAAGGTGATTACAAAAAGCACTTCAATTGAGGATGTGAAAATCGTCGTTAAATGAAGATTCTCCATCTATCCGACACACACGGCAAACATAGAGAACTCACCGATATGCCATCCGCTGACATACTGGTGCATAGTGGCGATTTTACATTATCTGGCGGTGATATGGAGGCCCTTGATTTCATTGAATGGCTCTGTGATTTACCCTATAAACACAAATTATTCATCGCCGGCAACCACGACGACTGTATGTTGGACGCCTCATTGGAGAGCCTGCCTGATGACGTGCATTATCTTTCCGATAGGGGTATCACTATTGACGGAATATCATTCTATGGAGCTCCGATGTTTGCTGTATTCGATGGCGAGGAATTGAAAGAGGTAGAACACTACGAACAAATACCAGACAACACTGATATTTTAATAACCCATCGTCCTCCGCTTGGCATTTTGGATAGCATCGACGACCACATACACTATGGCAGTTCAATCCTACTGGACAAGGTTTCCAATATAAAGCCAAGAATGCACCTTTTTGGACACGTTCATTCTGCATATGGAACAATGGACTGGAAAGGAAGTACTTTCAGCAACGCCGGTCTTACTGATTGGAAATATGACATCCAATATTCTCCTCAATTATTGGAAATAAATATATAAGTTTGAATTGGATATGGTTGAATTGGCCTTTCCATTATCTGCCATCTCTGAGAAAGTTTCAAATAATACGGTTGAAATAACCCCCTCAGCTGAAAATGAAGATGGGGAGAAAAAGTAGTGAGATAATCATAAACATTATTCGGAATAATCCAACAGTGACCCAATTGGAGTTGTCAAATATGCTGCAGATATATACCAAAGCCATAGAAAAACATATTAAAACCTACGAAAAGATGGCATTATACGCCGTGTGGGACCAGACCAGGGCGGTCATTAGGAGGTTATTAATGATAACCACAAGCACTAACGGAAAAAGCAAAATCAAAATAAACAATGCACATGAGGTGAATTTTCCTACTTCACCTCCTTGTTTTTTGAAAATATGGCCAAACTATGGGCAAGATTGGGATATAAAAGAAAGAAGATTTTGCGTTTTCGCTCATTTAGAGTTACTTGCAAAATCTCTTTGGTGCCCGGAAACGAACTATTCTCGAACCAGTTTTTCGCCGATTTGGACGCTCTTGTATCGCTCAAGGATGACATACCCGACCCAAGCCAG
>OCTW011593782.1_pt1 | contig 18225 bp, 13 predicted proteins | sample 1539671 | NCBI WGS metagenome assembly OCTW01 (sample SAMN02144230, study PRJEB22623) | gut metagenome | biome: sheep rumen | host: Ovis aries | place: New Zealand
TCAGCGCTTGTGTAATTCCTGGTTTACCTCCTCGACAGACCGATTCTTCCTTCATACAACAAAGGTAAGAAACTGTCTTGAGTTGTCTGTCATTTTTCTTATTTTTTTTTGTTTTTATGCGACTTCGTCGCAATCCTCCGCAAAGTTAGAGCGACTTCGTCGCAATCCTCCGCAAAGTTAGAGTTTATTACAGGGAACTGTATCTTCCCAATACAGTTCTAAACAAGGTCTATATTAAGGATGCCAAACAATTGTCGAAAATAGAAAATATATTAGTACATAAGGGGTTTGGCGACAGAGAAATAATAATGATTAAGTGATACGTCTTTATTACATATGGAAAATATTAAGATACAAGACAATTGGTATATAAAGCCATTAGAGTTGCCAGATGTGGAGAAGTTTGTTAGCAATATTAATAATATCTCATTTGCAACAACTGGTTTTGTTCACGCATGGGAATCCAATTTGTTTTTTGATGAGGCGTGTCAACTTATAATAAATGCAATCAAACTATTCCAACTTGGCTATTTTGACTGCGCTTTCTACTTTTTGAGGCAATCTATAGAAACATCTATCGGAATAATCTATTTAACTGCTAATCCGAACAAAGAAGATGAAGGTGCCGAACGTCATGTCGAGATCATTCCTCTTTATGCCATTAGTAACCTCAAAGAATACAATTACTGAAAAACTCTAGCTCAGTGTGAATGTCTTTTTGTTGAATATTCCTTATCTTAACGATAATAACTGTATATTTGAGGCAACAATATAAACAATAACGGCTGAAGATTTCATTTCTTCAGCCATTTATTGGTTTTATGCAAACATTATGACCACTGTCTTGACCAGAACTCATTGAAGAGGTCGCTCTCAGTCTCAAACTTGTCTGCATCTTCTTCTTTCTTATACCCTATAATATCATAGAAATCAAAGTACTCGAAACCCTTTTGTTCACATTCTTTCATTATTGCTAAGGCTTTTGGTTTGTCAAGTGCTGATACTACACAATAGTGCTTCTCAGCATCCTTCCAATCTTCATTATGACTATACCAATCTTCAACATTGTTCTTGCACTTATCCAACTGGCCATCCCTTAACTGGGTATAAGCCTTGTCCTCAAATGCAACCACATGCTTCTCGTCTTTTCCGTTTATTGATATAATGACATTGGCTACAAGATCTATATAGTCCCACTGCTTCCACACCTCTACGCTTTTTATCTCCACGCCAGTGCTGTCCTCAATGCCTATCAGTCTCAACAAAGTATCTTTCGCTATGGCAAACAGTTTAGGCTTTTCATTCTCATAGTCTTTATTGGCAGCTATTCTCATCAGCCACGACAGTTGGAAATCAAGCATAGCCTCCTTGCCGTAGTCACTTTCCGAACTGTCTTTCATGAAAAATGAATCTTTCATAGTTTTCCTTTCTTTTAATGGGTTAATATTGTTGGTTAAAGATTTTATTGGTTTCCCGTTCCCAGGAACATGTTCACTATCATGTTTGCATCTGCCATGGTAATCTGGCCATCGCCGTTTACATCGGCAGCATCAGTGTAGATACCATTTATTGTTGATTTGTCCGAAGCAAGGAAATAGTTCACCACCATATTTGCATCCGCCATGGTGATACTTCCGTCAGAATTACAGTCACCAACAGTTTCTGGTATGGCATTGATGGCAAAAAAGAACTCATCATAACCAGCCTCCTTGTAACGCTGCACGCTATTTTTGGGAACATACAAAATACATTTACTTTTTAGTTCAGTTGTTCCAGAAAAACTGTTAGACTTGAATTTTGGCGGTGTTACTGTCTTACATATTAATTCTGTCAGAGAATTACATCCACTTGTAATCCGATAACCAATACTATCTATATTCTCTCCCAATGTAAGTTTTTCCATAGCCCTACATCCCTGGAACGTTTCCCCTTCAATTATTCTAACTCCATTGCCTACTTTAGCTGATTTTAAAGAGTAACATCTATTAAATGCATATCTACCCATACTCTTCACATTATCAGGAATAGTAATGGTTTCCAAACTAGTTGACGCAAATCCATTTTCAAAGATATGTTTTACATTACTTGGTATATATATGGATTTTAGACTTATACAATTAGAAAAGTTAATAGTGTCACAATGCAATGGGATATTTACAGATGTTAATCCATAGGAGGCGTAGCAAGATACAGCTTTTATGTTATCATCTAAATGTAAGGAGAAAATACTGTCATTGTAATAAATCTTTACAGCAACTACATCATACCTTCCTTTATATTCAACTTGTTGATACATCCCATTTTTATATTCCCTCTTATAGTAACATCCCATAACATTTTCTGGTATTTGAACATCACCACGATAATGATATGGCCAATATCCAGCAGCACCATGATATGGTATAGGAGAAACAGCAATACATGTTTTGTCTGCCTCTGAACGAACTTTATAATAAACGCCCTTATACTCAAAGTCATATTGGTCTTTGGGTTGGGCAATCATTTTTACTTCTACCATGCTCATGAGCATGGTGAGCAGTATGGGTAGATAATAGTTTTTCATGCGCATAATGTCTTTATGCCTATAGACACCCAGATTCAGCGGTTAATAATAGATTTATGGAAACGAAAAAAGACGTGGGTGCTCTACTTCTCGCTTATCCCACGTGTAGGCTCTCGCATTGCCCATATACAAGGATAAGCAACTCGAGATAGCCCACGTCGTGTGATATTGAATATGACAGTAATTCCATTGCAATGTAAATGCAAAGGAAGTAACTGGATACAATACACCCAATGTGGACGCTCCGGTTGCGCATCTTCTTGTATATGTTTAGATTTGCGAGATCTACACGTAGAAGATAACGTTCGTAACGTCCTTTTACCAATAAGATAGAAGACCCTCTTGCCCTTATGGACTATCTGAGTCTGTTGCAAAGTTAAGAAAGAATTATGAAACGAACAAAGAAAATTATGAAAAAATGCAAAGAAACATACTGTGTACGAACACAAATTAATACATGACATTACATGTTCCATATACACGAAAACGACCACAGATTTCTTTTCGACCACAGATTGAACGGATGGAACGGATTTTATAAAAGCGGATTTATACTTCTTGTTTTTGAACACTCGCTCGGCGACGTAAGGAGACGCTTGCAACGCCAAGAATTTCTCTAATAGAACGAATCTTTTTTTATGCCCTTACGGGCAGAAATCCACTGAAAATCTTTTTGATAATCATTGGAGTCTGACGGCTCAGAAATATATGATAGAAACGAATTATCATTAAGGTTCATCCGACATATATTCGTGTCATTCGAGTGATTTGTGTTTCAGAATAATTCATTTAAGCCTGAACACGAATAGCTCGAATGGAACGAATCTTTTTTTATGCCCTTACGGGCAGAAATCTTTTGAAAATCTTTTTGAAAATCATTGGAGCCTGTCGGCTCAGAAATAAAACATAAAACATAATCTGTGTTCATCTGTGCTATCTGTGGTCGCATATAAGGTGAGAGGTGAAAGGTGAGATTTCCGGCTCGAAAGAGCCTGAGATTCTTAAAAGGATTTTTATGGATTTCTGCTCAGGAGGAGCACGGGATAAATATAATCACTTTGTCATAATAAGGCCCGTTTTCCTTACACTTTGATTTTCGCAACCTTGATTTCCTTGCGATAAAATCCAGCGACGGGAGATTATTTTGAAAAACGGGCAAAATTTCATCGTTCGTAACTTACTGATAATCAGCAATGGGATTTTTCCGAAATTATAAAAGCATAGGCTTTATGTTGTGAAAGCTATCAGATCACACCATGAAAGCTATCATATCGCGTTGTCAAAGCATAGCTTTTAGAGCGCGAAAGCTATCATTTCACGACGTAAAAGGTATGCTTTTACATCATAAGTGCTGTTTTCTTCCCAGAACATAACAAAATAATTGCCGTCAGAAACTCTGTTTTGAGTTTTCTGACGGCAATTATTTATTTGACACTTTGAACACGAAAACACCCAGAAACATATCAAAGTGTAAAATCCCTGTTTATACGGAGAATGTGGTAATCATTTCCATGGAATTATAGCGTGATATGAAATATTTTTCTTAATTTTGCATTTGAATCGAAAGCTGGATGCTTACATCATACAGAAAACTACCCAACAGGAGAATATCATGCTGAAAAGAAATATAGAGACTATAGAGAAAGCGGTCTTTGCTTTTCATGGCAAAGACACGATATTAAGGAAAGATGGGAAACCATTGATCATGAGTGACCTGACGGTGTTGCGTGAAAGCACTGACGGAGGCGAGATATGGAGTGAGCCAGAAGCTAGCATTACATGGCTGATGGCAGGGAATAATCCTTTACCCGACGGATATGAGGCAGTGCCTGTAAGATTCTATGCCTGTGATATGAACAAGGAGGATGAGGAGTACGTACAACTATTTCGTGCCAAGGGCATGGCAAGTTGGACGTACGATACACGCCACTGCGCAAAGTGCGGTGCAAGGTTGGAGCCGCATGCAGAACTGTCGGCACTGGTATGCAGCGAGTGTGGTAAGATTGTGTTTCCACGCATAGAGCCATGCGTGATAGTATTGGTGAGAAAAGGTGACAGAATGCTGCTGGCTCGCCATAATCAGCGTAACAACGATATGTATGCCTGTATAGCGGGCTTCATGGAGACCGGTGAGACGGCAGAACAAGCCGTAAGGCGCGAACTGATGGAGGAGACGGGCATCAAGGTGAAAAATATACAGTACTTCGGCACGCAGAGCTGGCCGTTCCCTTCTCAATTGATGCTGGCATTCACGGCGGAGTGGGAGAGCGGGGAGCCGCGGCCGCAGGACGGCGAGTTGGCGGATGTAGGCTGGTTCCTGCCGGGAGAATGTCCTAATACTCCGAAGCCTGGTTCAATAGCTTACAGGATGATACAGAGTTTTCAAAGCAAAATGAGAAAGACAATGCGGGTGCGTAATTAAATAAATGAAATATTTAGGATGTTTCATATATTTTTTGTAACTTTGCGTAAATTTACGAAAACACAAGAAACACAATCAACCAAAGACTATGAGATCAAGAACAGCAGAATGGTTTGAGACCAAAATCCGTTATGAGAAGATGATGGAGGACGGTATGCAGAAGAAGACTACCGAGGCTTATGTGGTGGACGCGCTTACCTTTACGGAGGCAGAGGAGACGATAACAGAAGAGATGAGGGCATATATCACTGGCGACTTCGTGATTACCGACATAAAGAAGGCGCCGTATAAGGAAGTGTTCTTCAGTGACAATCCGAATGATGACAAGTGGTACAAGGTGAAGTTGCAGTTCATCATCATCGATGAGAAGAGCGGCAAGGAGAAACTGTCGGCAGTGAACTACCTGGTGCAGAGCAACACGCTGCAGAACGCAGTGAAGAACGTAGAAGAGGTAATGAACACCGGCATGCAGGACTGGAAGTTGGCGGCAATGACAGAGACGGCGTTGATAGATGTGTTTGAGCATGACGGCACGAAGCACGTCAATAAAGTGGAGGAGGACGACAGGCCTGAATACGAGGATGCAATGAATGCAGAGTTGCAGGCAGAAGGAGAGAACGTAGAAGTATAATAATTATATTCATAGTGGATATGATAAAGGATAATCTTAATGAGGTACGCGCCAGCTTGAAGGACGGCGTGTGCCTCGTTGCCGTAAGTAAATACCACCCCGTAGAGGCAGTGGAGGCGGCTTACGCTGAGGGACAGCGTATATTCGGAGAGAGCCGTGAGCAGGAACTGCGTGTGAAGTATGATACATTGCCGAAAGATATACAGTGGCATTTCATTGGTCATCTGCAGACCAACAAGGTGAAGTACATTGCTCCATACATAACCATGATTGAGGCAGTGGACTCTCTGAAACTGATGAAAGAGATAGAAAAGCAGGCAGAGAAGTGCGGCAGGGTGATAGACATACTGCTGGAACTGCATCTGGCGCAGGAGGAGACCAAGAGCGGAATGACACTTGATGAGTGCAGGGCTATGCTGAAAGAAGGCGAATGGAAGAACATGAGCCACGTGAGGATATGCGGCATAATGATGATGGCGAGCAACACTGATGACGAGGAGGAGATAAAGAGGGAGTTCCTTGCTGCCAACGACTTCTACAATGAGATAAAGGCACAGTATTTTGCAAACGACGAAGCCTTCTCGGTCAAGTCATACGGCATGAGCCATGACTATCTGTTGGCGCAAGAGTGTGGCTCTAACCACGTCAGGGTAGGTTCACGCATCTTCTCAGAGTGACACACGTAGCAGTTGCGGTCATATACACCCTGAAAACCGATACTTGCTTTTGAAAAAGGCTTTCAAATATATAGTTTACACCGTGATATCGGCTCTGGTATTGTTCTACATGCTGGGGTTCGTACTGCTGCGTACTCCTGCGGTGCAGGCATACGTGGCAGACACCATAGAGAGCGCACTTGAAAGCAAAATCGGGAGCGATGTGGAGATTGGCATGGTTGACTTGCGTCTGTTTAACCGTGTGATAATAGACGATGTGCTGATATACGACCAGGAGAAGCAGCAGTTGCTGAAAGCTGGCAGAATATCGGTTGCCATAGAACTGCTGCCATTGCTTGACGGTAAGATTTCCATATCGTCGGCGCAGTTGTTTGGAACAAGAGTGCATCTATACCAGAAGGATGCAGCATCACCGCTTAACTGTCAGTTTCTCATAGATTCACTGTCGTCAGAAAGCAGTGAGAAGACACCGCTTGACCTACACATAGCATCCCTGATAATAAGAAATGGTGCTCTGAAATACGACAGACTTGACATACCGAAGGTGAAGGGGCGATTGTCACAGCACCATATAGACCTGTCAAGAATTTCGTCACATATCATCATTAACCACGTTACGGATAATGAGGTTAATGCAAGCATCAAGAAACTGTCACTGACGGAAGCAAGCGGACTGCGTCTCAATAATCTGACAACAGACCTGCAGTATTCTGCCAACGGCAATAATCATACGTTGGAGATAAAAGACTTCGCCCTGGTTATGCCGGAGACCAATGTGGAAATAGATAAACTTGCGGCATCATTCTGCACCATAGGTGGCGACATTGACAAGAAGTCACTGAAGGCCAACGGAAAGATACATGCTTCGTCTATATCTGCAAAAGATTTCGCACTGTTATTAGGACAAAAACTTGTAAAGGTGCTACCAACAATGATGCTTGATGCAGATGCAGGTTTAAGTGAAGAGAATCTATATGCCGATATTAACTTAAAAGATAAGAACGCTGCCAGTATATCACTTGACGCGTCTGTAAAAACAACACAACTGTTCAGTAACCACTGTTCAGATATTAAAGTCAGACGTTTGTTTGTGTCTGAAGGAATACTTGCTGCCATGTCAACAGAAGCGTCGCTGCCTGAGCAAATATTACATTTGGGGGATGTCGGTGTCAAGGGGGATGCACATGTGTGCAAGGAAGGTATCTATAAGGTTAATGCCGACATGGAGACAAGCAAGGCTGGTGCTGCAAGGATTAATGCTGCATACGAAAAAAGCAACAGCCGACTGGCAGAGATAAAGGCTGATATCAACACCGATGGCCTAAATTTGGCACGGATTCTAAACGACAACACTCTCGGAATGTTGAGGTGTGACCTGAGCATTAGTGGCAGTTTGCTTGACGGTAGGCAGATAGCGGCGATGAATGCAAAGGGGCACATAAAGGAGGTAACATACGATAGCCAGAAATATACTAACATTGACATAGACGGCACATTCGCCAACAATGAGTTCAAAGGTAATATCGGAGTCAATGACCCTAATATAAGCTTTACTGCAGAGCTGGATGCAACGACGCATACACGTACTGTTGACGATATAGAAGGTACTGTGGAAATAAAAGACCTGTACTTGGCAAAGCAGAATGCAAGGCTAAACAATGTAACACTAACCGTGGATGGAGCACAAAACGAGCGCCGTATGGTAAACCTGCACACTGATTTCGCAGATGTGAATATGGAGGGAGATATCCAACTTACCACATTGCCGCAATCTATAACAAATCTTGTTATCACACACCTGCCATCAGTACCGGGACTACCCCCATTCAGGAAAACGCACAATAACTATAGCATAAATGCTACAGTCAGTGACTTGCGGTTCATCAGGCAACTCACAGGAGTTGACATGGAGATGCCTAAGCCGCTGACCATCAGAGGAGTGGTTAATGATAATGAGCAGTTTGCCAATATCAAACTTGATTTGCCATCCATAAATATAAACGGCACACAACTTAACGACACACAATTTAGTCTGTGGACACCAGCAAACAGTCTTAACGGTTCACTAACTACCAATCTTCAAGAGATTAATGGCGCAACTAAATTAAACCTTGAATGTCAGGCAAGTGAGAATCACTTGCTCAGTACGCTGACATGGAACAATATGCGTCAAAGCAAATTTTGTGGAACACTTAACACGCATACGCACTTCCATCATACACCTACAGGAAACGCTTTTGAGGTAAGCATCCCGCACTCTTCTTTTGAGGTGGGGGATACGGTGTTTAATATCACGTCCAAAAGCATAGCTTACACAGACAATGTCCTGACTATAGACAACCTGAATATAGGTAATGCGTCACAGCATATATATGTCAACGGCACAATCTCTAAATCGGAGCAAGATTCCATTGTGGCAGATCTCAAGAATATCAACGTAAGTTATATATTAGGGCTTGTAAACTTTACATCTGTAGAGTTTGACGGAAAGGCAAGCGGCAGGGCTGTAGCGCACGGCTTATTAGGTGATATGAATGCGCGGGCACATCTTGATGTAAGTGATTTCTTGTTCCAAAATGGCAGAATGGGTACTTTGTATGCTGATGCTGTATATAGTAACAACACACAACAGATAGACATAGACGCCGTGGCAGAGGATGCGGATATCAACGGCAGGACAATTATTGATGGTTTTATATCACCGCAGCGCAACAGTATAGGACTGAACATCAAGGCAAGGAATACGCGGCTTGAGTTTATGCAGGATTTTTGTAAGTCTTTTTTGAAAGACGTAGATTTGTATGGTGACGGGGATGTTACGTTGAGCGGTGACCTCAGTGAATTGGAACTGTTGGGAGAAATAGTAGCGCATGGTCAACTTACAGTCACAAGTACAAACTGCAAGTATGTGTTGCCGTCAGATACAGTAAGGTTGATACCTGGTGATATAGTATTCAATGATGCTCCTATACGTGACATATATGGCAACGAGGCTTTTGTGTCAGGCGGAATACACCATAAGCACTTGGGCAAGATGTCGTATGATATACTTGCCAGGACTGACAGGTTGTTAGCGTATGATATCCCTACGTTTGACGGTAACTCTTTCTGTGGAAGGGCTGTAATAAAGGGTAACGTCGGGATACACGGTAAGGGAAATGACTTGAATATCAATGTGAGAGCTACAACTCTGGATGGCAGTTACATTACGTATAATACGACATCGCCTGATGCCATAATATCGCAAGACTTTATAACTTGGGGAAGTGCGAATGAGAAGGCAGACTCTGTATTGCTGGTTGATACCGGGCAGGAAATGGATGAGAGCAAAAACGGTGTCACGGAGCAAAGTACAAACATACGTATGAATTTCATAGTGACGGCTACTCCTGAGGCTCGCCTGCATCTGTTTATGGATGCACTGACGGGTGATTATATAGACTTGTATGGCAGTGGTGACTTGAGGATAAGTTACTATAATAAAGGAACATTTGATATATATGGTAACTACAATATAGACAACGGACTGTATAGGATGACCATACAGAATATCATGCGCAGGGATTTCCAGTTCCAGAGGGGAAGTCTGATAGCCTTTGGAGGCGATCCGTTTGAGGCAAGCCTTCGGATGAAGGCCCTGTATCAGTTGAACAGCGTCTCTTTGTCTGACTTGAACATAGGCAGTTCGTTTAAGGCGAATAATGTTCCTGTCAATTGTATAATGAATATAACAGGAATTGCAGGCAGGCCTGTGGTAGATTTTAATTTGGATTTGCCATCGCTCGGAAGTGACATGAGGCAGATGGTATATTCTGTGATAAACAGTGACGAGTCTATGAACCAGCAAGTGTTGTATCTCCTTGCTATAGGACGTTTCTATCCAAATGACAGCAGGCTGAACGAGACAGAAGAGCATGTTGGACAGACAACCTTGGCCATGCAGAGTTTCTTGAGTGGTACTTTCTCGCAGCAGCTTAATCAGGTTATAAACAACTTGATACGAAATAACAATTGGTCTTTTGGCACGAATATAGCTACTGGTACTGACGGATTAAGCAATGCTGAGTATGAAGGAACATTAAGCGGAAGAATGCTTAATAACAGGCTCGTTTTTAACGGCCAGTTTGGTTATCGTAATAATGTGATGACACAAAACGACAATTTTATAGGAGATTTTGATATTCAGTATTTGCTGACTCCTAATGGTAATGTGTCATTGAAAATGTATAATCAGGCGAATGACAGATATTTCACTAAGAACTCACTGAATACCCAAGGTTTAGGTATAATACTGAAGAAAGAGTTTACTCTGAGACCGTGGTTCCGTAGGCGTTATGGTCCCTCAAAAGATTAACATCTTTTTTAATGGTAAATTCTCTGCCGTCGGCTCCGCGAGCCTTTACATAGATGAAATAAGTTCCTTGTTTTACAGCCTTGCCGTTGAAGGTTCCGTCCCAACCGTTCTCTCTCACGTCATTCCATTCGTACAGCTTCTGTCCCCAACGGTTGTATATCTTCGCGTTAAACTCTGTTATAGACTGAAAACTCTTAGGTTTGAAAGTGTCGTTTTTACCATCGTTGTTAGGAGAGAATGCGTTAGGAAACGTCAGGCTGCTCTCACTTGCTTTAATGGTCAGGGGCTTTGTGGCAGTCCAATATTCCCGCTTGAACAATATTTCCTCTTCTCCCCTCGTGAACTTTGCATAAAGCGCTATGCTGTCTGTCCCCGCCTGTGAGAAGGTGACGACGGGACTCTCGTCATATCTTATCATATAAGGTTCGTCCAGGTTGCCGCCCTCATGGCAGAAACGCCACTCATAGTTGCAAGTCCAGTCGTCAGCATCTGTTAATGTCATGTGAAACGTAACCTCGATAGGTGCAGACCCTTCAAACTGTGTCTGTGCTGTAACACTCTGGTCATCACTTGATACAGCGTCAAAGCTTATGGACAGGGTGGGGGATGCTTTCACGACGTTAAGGGAAAGGAGAGAAAGAATAAATGTTATATAAAGGATATTTTTCTGCATTGGGTATATGTTTTTTACAAAATTAATCATTTTATTTTTAATATATTCTGTTTTTCAAAGTTTTTTTTATATTTTTGTAAGCTAAAAACATTTTGCGGAATAATATATGAAAAGATTTATATGTAGTATAGCCCTTCTGTGTCTTGTGTCATTACAATGTGCTTTTTCACAAATAGCACGAGAGGTAACGAATGTCGGGATAATGTTGCCGTTGCATAATGTGAACGGTGATGGAAGGCGTATGCTGGAGTATTACAGAGGGTTCCTTATGGCTGTGGAGAAATTGAAGCAAGAGGGACGCAATGTGAATATCCATGCATGGAATGTGCCAGAGGATGCAGATATCAGGTCAACATTGTTACAGGAAGGAGCAAACACCTGTAATGTTATTTTCGGTCCGTTATATACAAAGCAGGTAAGGCAGTTAAGTGATTTCTGCAGGGCTTACAATATAACAATGGTGATACCATTCTCCATTAACGGCAATGATGTGGACTATAACCCTATGATATATCAGGTATATCAGTCAAAGGATGATTTTGATGCTGCGACGGTGCAGCAGATAGTCAGCCATTTTAACAATTGCCATCCGGTGTTTGTGGATTGCAATGATTCAACGTCAAGAAAGGGTACGTTCACATATTCTTTGCGCAAGTCGCTGGAGGCTAATAATATCGGATATAATATAACGAATTTGAACTCTCCGGATGACGCATTCGCAAAGTCTTTCTCCTTGTCTCAGCCTAATCTCGTAATCCTTAATACCGGACGTTCGCCGGAATTGACCTCGGCGATGAATAAACTTGACAGATTGCTGCAGGCTAATCAAAATGTCAGTGTGACTCTTTTTGGATATACGGAGTGGTTGATGTACCAGCATCTTAACAAAGAGCGTTTCTCCAAGTACAATGCATTTATACCGACACATTTCTATTATAATGAAGCTTCTTCGTTAACGCGTGAGATAGAACAGAAGTATCGTTGGCGCTTTCACCAAGATATGATGTATGCACAACCACGTTTTGCGTTGATGGGATATGATCATGCAATGTTTTTCCTGTCTGCCAACAGACAATGGGTACAGACTCCGTTGAAGTTCGTTAAACAGCCTAATGGAGGATACCGAAACAAGTCTTTTATGTTGGTACATTATAAGCAAGATGGAGGTATAGAGGCAATTACAGAGTAGTATGAAGAAAATATTAATAGCGATAATTCTATTGACGACAACGATACTCTCTTATGCTCAGGTAGGAGAGTATCGTAATGTGTTCAGTCTTGGTGTGGGTGGCGGATATGCGCTCAATACAGTAGGCTTTCAACCGAAGGTGTTGCAGGATATGCATGGTGGACTAAGTATAGGTGCGCGTGGCAGGTATACTTGTGAGAAATACTTCACGATGTTGTGTGCAGTACAGGTGGAAGCCAATATCACACAATTAGGATGGCGCGAGAGAATAGAGACTATCAGCGGCTCAAAGGTAATTAATCCAGAGACAGGTGTGGCAGAGGAGTACAGAAGAGACCAGACATATTTGCAGATACCGTTTTTTGCGCACCTATCATGGGGTAGGGAACGTAAGGGTGTTAATGCTTTTATAAACTTGGGACCGCAGATTGGTTTCGCTCTGTCTGAAAAAACAGTGAAAAACTATTCTACCCCTTATATCGCAAGTAATGATGTGAATGCAAGAGCAAGCACTATTGTCAAACAAGAAGATATGCCAATAGAGAACAAGTTTGATTATGGTATTATCGTGGGAGCGGGAGTAGAGTTTCATATAAACAAAGTAGGACGCTTTGATATAGAAGGCCGGTATTACTATGGATTGGGTAATATATACGGAGATTCAAAGAAAGACTACTTTGGAATATCAAATAACAGCACGATTTTCATAAACCTGTCATATCTGTGTGATTTGTAAACACAATTATTGAGAATAGAATACATATATGTCAGAAGATAAATACCTTAATGTATGGGGAGCACGTGTACATAACCTGAAGAATATAGATGTACAGATTCCCCATAAAAGTCTTACCGTGATTACTGGACTGTCGGGTTCAGGTAAGTCTTCCCTCGCATTTGATACGATATATGCCGAGGGACAAAGAAGATATATAGAGACATTCTCTGCTTATGCCAGGAATTTTCTTGGAGGTATGGAGCGACCAGACGTCGATAAGATTACGGGTTTGTCTCCTGTGATATCCATAGATCAAAAGACAACAAACAAGAACCCCAGGTCAACCGTGGGTACGACAACAGAGGTGTATGACTATCTGCGCCTTCTCTATGCGCGTGCGGCTACTGCATATAGCTGGGCAACAGGAGAGGAAATGGTGAAATACACAGAGGAACAGGTGGTTTCAATGATAAAGCAAAGGTATGTGGGTAAGCGTATATATGTGCTCGCACCTGTTGTGAGGAACAGGAAAGGACATTATCGTGAGCTTTTTGAACAGATGCGTAAGAAAGGCTTCCTGCAAGTACGTGTGGATGAAGAAGTGACAGAGCTTGAGCCGGGGATGAAGTTGGACCGCTATAAGAATCATAATATAGAGGTCGTCATCGACAAGATGAAAGTAAACAACGAGGATGACGAGCGCATAGCAAAAAGTGTGTCAACGGCAATGAGACAGGGAGAAGGCCTCATAATGATACTTGATGCTGATATAAATGAGGCAAGGTTCTATTCTAAGCGTTTGATGTGTCCGACCACTGGTATGGCTTATAAAGACCCTGCGCCAAATATATTTTCTTTTAACTCTCCCGAGGGAGCATGTCCTTATTGCAAGGGCTTGGGTGTAGTAAGTGCTACTGATCCGTTAAGTGAGATAGAATCCTTGGAATTAGATGATGAAGAAGAGGTTCCTTTGGTAATGTGTCCAGCCTGTGACGGTCAAAGGTTGAGTAAGGAGGCTCTGTCATATAGAATTAATGACAAGAATATAGCTGAACTCGCAGACATGGATATAGATCAGTTGTATCATTGGCTGGGTAGCGTACCATCTTGTATGGATGAACGACAATATACTATTGCTAAGGAAATACTGAAAGAAATACGTACGAGGTTGAAATTTATGATGGATGTGGGCTTGGATTACCTCTCGCTGTCGCGCCATTCCAATACATTGTCGGGTGGGGAGAGTCAGCGTATCCGGCTTGCTACCCAGATAGGTTCACAACTTGTTAATGTGTTATATATACTTGATGAGCCGTCTATAGGTTTGCATCAACGTGATAATGAACGCTTGATAAATTCCCTTAAACAACTGCGTGATTTAGGTAATACAGTTATAGTTGTGGAACACGATAAGGATATGATGCTTGCTGCTGACTATATAGTTGACATTGGTCCGGCGGCAGGTCGTAGGGGGGGCAAAGTTGTTTTCCAGGGTACTGTGGACGAAATGTTGCGTCAGGACACTATAACATCAGATTATCTGAGGAAGAAGAAGGAAATAAGTGTTCCGAAACAGCGTAGGTCAGGAAAAAAAGACGCAGATGGTAAAACACAATATATAACGTTGACTGGTGCAAAGGGAAACAATCTTAAAGATGTGAAAGTGAAGTTCCCACTGGGGAATCTTATTGTTGTAACCGGAGTCAGCGGGTCAGGGAAATCAACGTTGGTAAACGAGACGTTGTTACCGGTTTTGTCCCAGCATTTCTATCATTCCATTAAGAAACCTCTTGAGTATGATAAGATAGAGGGTATTGACTATATAGATAAGGTAGTGAGTGTTGACCAGTCGCCGATAGGACGTACGCCGCGTAGCACTCCGGCTACATATACAGGTGTGTTCTCAGACATAAGGAAATTGTTTATAGAACTGCCAGAGTCAAAAATTCGTGGATATAAGCCAGGTCGTTTCTCTTTTAATGTTAAAGGCGGAAGATGTGAGGAATGTGGTGGCAATGGATATAAAACCATAGAGATGAACTTCTTGCCAGATGTGTATGTTCCTTGTGACAACTGTCATGGCAAACGTTATAACAGGGAAACACTGGAAGTGCGCTATAAGGGCAGGTCTATTGCAGATGTGCTTGACATGACTATAAACCAAGCTGTGGAGTTCTTTGAGTCTATACCGAGCATACAGAGAAAGATAAAGACCTTGCAAAAGGTGGGATTAGGTTATGTAAAACTGGGGCAATCATCCACAACGTTGTCTGGCGGCGAGAGCCAGCGAGTTAAACTTGCTACAGAGTTGGCAAAGAAAGACACAGGTAAGACATTGTATGTGCTGGATGAGCCTACCACAGGGTTGCATTTTGAGGATATACGCATGTTGATGAATATCTTGCAGGAGTTAGTGGACAGGGGCAATACTGTGATAGTTATAGAGCATAACCTCGATGTTATAAAACTGGCAGACTATATCATAGACATGGGGCCAGACGGTGGGCGCAATGGTGGTACAGTGGTAGCGGAAGGAACACCTGAGGAGATAGTTAAATCGCGTAAAAGCATAACAGCCAAGTTCCTCAAAGAAGAACTTGGCTGATATGCCAGAGCGGTAAGCGGGGCTCGAACCCGTGACCTGCGGCTTGGGAAGCCGCTGCTCTACCAACTGAGCTATTACCGCAAATAAAAAAAGGAGAGACAGAAATGTATCCTTGCCCTCCTCTCGTAAGAGCCGATAACGAGACTCGAACTCGTGACCCACGCATTACGAATGCGTTGCTCTACCAACTGAGCCATATCGGCATCTTCAAATGCAGATGCAAAGTTATAAAAAAAAAGTGTTTCGTGCAAGCAAAAGGCGAAAAAAACATTGGAATTTCGGCAATAATAACGGGTTATTGCCGAAAAATTGTTATTTTAGCACGAAAGAATATAAGAGTCTATTGTTTTGTTGTAACTTGGTAAACTGTTAATGACGGGTTGTCGCAATGATCTGTGATGGTGAGTGCGTTCTTGGCTTTCATCGTGTTAACATAGTCGGTAATAGGTGTGTTGTAATCCTCACTTTTATCAGCCTCTATTATGTAATCAACGTGCCCCACATACTCCGTTGGGAATATGCCGATGAAATAGCATGTGTCGCAAAACTGTTTTATTTCGTAGAAAGTAGAAAAAGGACATACCACTGTGTCTGATGGCTTGAAGTGCTGTCGTTCAATAAATGTGCGAAGGTTGTCATAGTCATAATGTTTGTTGGGCAGCAAAGTCTTTGCTCCGTGGAGTGTCAATGACATGGCAACGAGACAGAATACAGTGCGCCAAAGGCGATGTTTAGTAGAGATAAACATAATAGCTCCTACGAGTGGTAGAAATGCCATCCAACGATAGTAGATGGTAAAACGTCCGACCAGAGTCATTATGACAGGAACGAAGAGCGCGAATATAAATAGCAGACTTTCTGTGGCTATATAGTTTTGTTTCTTGTGGTGTAGGGATGTGGTATAGAAAACAGCCGTGATGAAAGACAGTATAATGAAACTGTGGTATTCTGTGATTGGCTTTAACTGCTCAAATATATTTGAACCTGTAGTCAGTTCCTGTAATTTTTGTACGTATGTTGTTGTTGAAATACCTAATGTGTCGCCAATCCGTGGGAGTGCAACAAGTATAATGTTTGATAGTGTTGTGGAATATTGTATAAAGCTGCAGATGAAACCTGTTAACCTGCCATTGGCCTGCATGAATATCGCTATAGAAAGCAGTCCTAAAGAATAGCCTGCTAGTATGAGAAAAAGCAGATGCATGACACCTCTATGATTTTTACGCATGATGATAAAGAGAAACATCCATATCGCGCACAGATATACGGCGGCCTGTACCCCTGAGCAGAAAAGCATTGCTGATGAGAGAATGACAGCGGTTTTGTTTTTGAGAGATTTTCTTGTCAGATAGTGGTCTATGCTCAGAAGTGTCAGGCTTGTAATCAAAGCGCACATCATATCTGGTCGTCCATTGCGATACATCCATGCCATCTCGCTTGTGCCCCACAACAACAAGGTAAAAAGTGCGGCCGTTGTAGTGGTCAGTTGTAGCCCGCGACGTTTCATGAGCTGCATATATATTACTCCCAGTATTAGTGTGATTAGGAGGTTCATGCTTCTAACGGTCACAATGTCACTGCCGAATAACCATATCCAGATAGTTACTGATATTTGGTAGAGTGGGGGGTAGGTGGAGAACGGGTGTTGACCTGTCACGCGATACCATGCTGTTGTCTGCCATGACCCATGAACCGCCATGTTATATGAGGTGTCAATAAACATAACTTCGTCAATCCATGGTGTCAGATTGCATAGTGTAATGAGATTAATCGTGATGAAAACAGACGATAAGATTGTGTAGGTATAAAAACCTGACGCATGAGTGTCAGTTAGCAAGGCGTTGCGTAGAGCGAATAAAAGTTTTTTCTCCATAGCTGTGATTGTTAGTGTGATAAGAAGGCTGGCATCAACTATCAATCACGCCTGAACACAAAAAGGGCGTGGTGCTCTTAATGCGTTCAGCAAGAGGTGAAGCCTAGGAAAATGGTACCTCTGTCAATCTAAGATGCACCACGCGTTATGCGTGAGCACTGCTATAATGATTGAACAGGTAATCCATGCGTAGGCTTACCTATCACGTATTATTTCCGTGCTTGTTATACCAAATAAGTTTCCTAGGCTTTCTTGGCTGAACGCGAAATAATAGCGAATGCTTTTTATGTTATTTTTCGGGATTTCTCTTCCGATTTGTTTGCAAAGTTAAAGAATATTTTGAAATAAATGAAGGTTTCTGTTGAAAAAAATGATGATATGTGGAGAAAAGATTGTGTTTATGTGTATATATAAGTGTTTTGGGAGTGTTTGTATACTTTCAAGATAGAAGTGCAATTTCTTGGAGTAGGAAATAGACATCCCTCTCTGTAGGACGCAGACGTTCTCGGAGCGTAGCGAC
>OCTW011607898.1_pt1 | contig 18224 bp, 13 predicted proteins | sample 1539671 | NCBI WGS metagenome assembly OCTW01 (sample SAMN02144230, study PRJEB22623) | gut metagenome | biome: sheep rumen | host: Ovis aries | place: New Zealand
GATGTTGACCGCCTTGCCATGATCTGCGAGGACGGTACTATGTATGGTGAGGAATACACCCTTGTTACGGTGGCTGACTATATTCTGCAGAACCAGCGTGGCAATGCCGTGAGCAACCTCAGCTCCACCCGTGCCCTACGTGATGTGGCGGCTCGCTACGGTGCTACCTATACGCCCTCTGCCGTGGGTGAGGTGAATGTGGTTACCAAGATGAAGGAGACGGGCGCTATTATCGGCGGCGAGGGCAACGGCGGTGTAATATATCCCGCTGCTCATTATGGCCGTGATGCCTTGGTAGGTATAGCCCTTGTGCTCACCTATCTGGCCAAGAAGAAGATGAAACTCTCCAAGCTGCGCGCCACATATCCTAACTACGTGATTGTAAAGCATCGCATTGACTTGCAGCCTGAGACTAATATAGATGCAATCCTTGAATCGGTGAAGCAGCATTTCAAGAAGGAGAAAGTTACCGACATCGACGGCGTTAAGATAGACTTCCCCACAGCCTGGGTTCATCTGCGCCGCTCCAACACAGAGCCCATCATCCGTGTCTATGCCGAGGCTTCCACTGAGCAGGAGGCTAACAGCCTGGCCGAGGATGTTATCAGTCAGGTTAAGGCGCTGATGTAGATTTACCGCAATGATGCGCCCGATAGCCACTATAGTGTTGTCTTTGCTCTGCTGCATCACGGTGTGCAGCCAGCGCAACGAAGTGCTGGATGCTGATATCAGGACCCTGCAGGTGGAGCGCAACGGCCAGTGGAACTCCTTGCCTTACATTGAGTTAGGTACAGCCGACTGCTTGACCATCTCCTTTGACTTGATGAGCCATGAGTATCGGCGGTTGCGCTATCGCATTGAGCCCATGACGTGGGACTGGCAGCCCAACGAGCGGCTGCTGACATCCGAGTTTCTACAGCTGGGCATCGGCGATGAGCCTATAGAGGATTTTCAGGAGTCTATCAACACTACGGTGCTATATACCCACTACACTTTTACTTTTCCTGATCAACAGACGGCAGTTGCCTTGTCGGGCAACTACCGTCTTGTTGTTTATGATGATGACAGGGAGCAGGATGAGATTATCATACCATTCTATGTACTGGAGGACGGTGCCCGGTTGTCGGCACGGATGTCCACTAATACCGATATCGACTTTAATGCTCACCACCAGCAGCTGACTTATACGCTGCAGCCGTTGCCCACGCTGCCTATCCATTATCCTGAGAGCGAGGTGCATACCGTGGTGATGCAGAACAAGCGCCCATCGTCGGCGGTGTATAATCCCAAGCCCGACTATATAACGCCCACCGGTCTGCAGTGGGAGCACAGCAGCGACCTTATCTTCCCTGCCGGCAATGAGTATCGCAAGTTTGAGATGACAACATTGAAGCATGGTGGTATTGGCATGGACAATATCCGATGGTTTGACCCCTATTACCATGCCACACTGCTGATTGATGAGCCTTGCCGTAACTATGTTTACGATGAGGAGCAGGACGGGGCGTATTATATCAACGACATTGATCACTCAGACCCCGACACTGAGGCTGACTATGTCTTTGTCCACTTCGCCCTGCAGGCACCGCCTGACCTGAAAGGCGATATTTATCTTAATGGTGAGTTCACCGAGGACCACTTCGGCCCCGAATACCGCATGGTGTATAACCCCGAGAGCAAGCTTTACGAGAATACTCAGCTTCTAAAACTGGGCTACTATAACTATCAGTACCTCTATCAGCCAAAAGCTGGTGACAGGCTGTCGACGGCTGAGGTGCAAGGCAACTTTTTCCAGACAGAGAACCGCTACACCATCTTTGCCTACTATTCGCAACGGGGTTCGCGTTACGACCGCCTGATAGCTCTTGCCGATTTTCAGTTTGCTGTAACCAAATAAGGACTGTCTGTTTTCCCGTAAACTCCTTTTGCCAATATTAATTTATATGTACTCCCTCCCAAACGCAAAGATAAATATAGGCCTCCGTATAGTGGGACGCCGCCCCGACGGCTACCATGACTTGCAGACGGTGTTTTTCCCCATACCGCTTGCCGATTCGCTGGAGATAGAGGAGGCACGCCGTCTGCGTAAGCCCTATGAGTTCATCCTTTCCGGCATAGCCCTTCCCGATGACGGCAAGGACAATCTGGTGGTCCGCGTCTTTCTTGCCCTTCAGGAGGAGTTTGACCTTCCCCCCACCAGCATCTTCCTTAGCAAGCATATCCCTGCCGGTGCAGGCCTTGGCGGAGGCAGCAGTGATGCTGCGGCCATGATGCAGCTACTTAACGATTATTACCATCTCGACTTAACGACAGTTGATATGGAGCAGCGTCTTGCCGCCTTCGGGGCAGATTGTCCGTTCTTTGTGCGCAATAAGCCCATGTATGCTGAGGGCATAGGCAACGTCTTTACCCCTGTCAATATAAATCTCAAAGATAAATATATTGTGCTGGTAAAACCCGACATCCATGTCTCCACTGTCGAAGCATACGCTGCAGTCACACCATGTCAATTGCCCAACAGTCTTTACGACCAGCTGCTCAGCACTCCTGTACAACTTTGGCGCAATGTAATAACCAATGATTTTGAACCCTACGTGTTCCGTACATATCCGAAGGTGGCCGCCATCAAGCAGACGCTCTACGATATGGGTGCTATCTATGCCTCAATGAGCGGCAGCGGTTCAGCTGTCTATGGCATCTTTGGCCGTCCCATTGATAATGCTGGCAAAGTGTTCCACGACTGCTTCACTTTTGCTGCAAGTCTTCATTTTTCATAGCGCGCAGGTAAAAAAAGCGGCATCTGTACTCGATAATTCCTAACAAATACTTAATTTTGCATCTCACATTTAACTGATAACCGTTAATCATTGACGATTGAAAATTTAAAATTGAGAATTGACAATTGAAAAGTTCGAAAGTTAAATCTCAGTGCTATCGGCTTAACAGCTTAACTTCCAAATCATAACCGTTAGTCAACAATAGTTTATAAATTATGAAACGCACATTAATCGCACTATTGCTCACCATCCTTTGCCTGACACCCGCTATGGCCGAGGAGCCGCAGGCTGAAATCAAGTTTGACAAAATGTCTCATAATTTCGGACAGTTCACTGAGGACAATGCCGTAGTTAGCACCACATTCACCTTTACCAACGTGGGTGATGCTCCGTTAGTTATCACCCAGTGCGTGGCATCATGCGGATGCACCATCCCCACCTATTCCGATAAACCCATAGCTCCAGGTAAGACAGGCCAGATAAAGGTAACCTATAATGGCAAGGGGCGCGTCTTTGGTCCTTTCACCAAGATAGTCACCGTCATGACCAATGCCAAGACCAAGATGACACGCCTCAGCATCAAGGGCGAGATGGTAGAAAAGAAATAAAAAAGTATGATCCATGTAGTGATAATGGCAGGCGGCATAGGTAGCCGCTTCTGGCCCATGAGCAGTGAGAATGTGCCAAAACAGTTTCTTGATGTGCTTGGCACAGGCAAGTCGTTGCTCCAGATGACCGTTGATCGTTTCCTTGGTATCTGCTCAACGGAACAGATTTGGGTGGTGACCTCCAAGGCTTTCAAGGAGCAGGTACAGCAACAGCTGCCCATGTTACCCAGACAGAATATATTGCTGGAGCCATGCCGCCGCAATACAGCACCATGTATAGCCTACGTCAGTTGGGTCATCAAGTCGATAGACCCCACTGCCAACATAGTGGTTACTCCTAGCGACCATGTCGTCACCGACGTGCCTAAATTCCGTCAGGCCATAACCGAGAGCCTTGATTTCACCGCTCAGAGTGATGCTATCGTAACCTTAGGTATGCAGCCCGACCGCCCTGAGACGGGCTACGGCTATATAGAGGCAGACCTCAGCTACGCCACACTTACCAACAAAAACATCTTTCGTGTTGATTCCTTTAAGGAGAAACCCACCCTCGAAGTGGCGCAGCAGTATATTCAAAAGCCTAACTATTACTGGAACTCAGGCATATTTATATGGAATGTGGCCACAATAGTCAATGCCTTTCGCGTCTATCAGCCCCAGATGGCCGCCATCTTTGAGGGACTGCGCGACCACTATCGCACCTCCACCGAGCAGCAGCAAATAGACGAGCTATTCCCCACATGTGAGAGTATCTCGGTGGACTATGCAATTATGGAGCACGCCGATGAGATTTATGTCTATCCAGCTGAGTTTGGCTGGAGCGACCTTGGTAGCTGGTCGTCGCTACACAGGCTCATGCCCAAGGATGAGTACGGCAATGCTCTCATAGGTCCCAATATCCGCGTATTTGAAACAGCCAACTGCATAATCCACACCACCTCCGAGCAGGAGGTGGTAGTACAGGGACTTGACGGCTATATAGTAGTGGAGAAAGACGGCACACTTCTTGTTACCCGTATGGATCAGGAGCAGCGTATCAAGCTGTTCCATTAAGCCATTGAGCGGCTCCCCTAATCCCTATTTTTATTGCTGCTATGAATGACCAGATGATTACAAGCAGCCAGAACCCGAAGATTAAGCGACTGATGCTCTTGCAGCAAAAGTCGGCGGAGCGCCGTAAGGCCGAGCTCTTCGTTGTTGAGGGGCAGCGCGAATTGCAGCACTGCATAGAAGCAGGTTTTGATATCGATACAGTGTTTTATTGCCCAGAGATAGCGCAGGCATCTCTTAAGGGAGATTACTCCATCATCACCATTTCCCCGTCCGTATATGAGCGCGTAGCCTATCGCGGTAGCACCGAGGGCATTATAGCGCAGGTAAGGTCTCGCGCTTTTACACTAAACGATTTGCATCTAGGTGCTGAGCCTCTTGTTATGGTGCTGGAGAGTGTGGAGAAGCCCGGCAACCTAGGTGCTGTTCTGCGCAGTGCCGATGCTGCGGGAGTAGATGCCGTGATAGTGTGCGATCCACTCACCGATCTGTATAATCCCAACCTTATTCGTAGTTCCATCGGCGCCATTTTCACTGTGCCGTGCGTGGCGTGCAGTTCTGCTGAGTGCATTGCGTGGCTCAAGGCTCATGGCATCCAGATACTTACAGCTCAGCTGCAAGACTCACGCCTCTATTACGACACCCCGATGACCGGTCCCACAGCCATTGTAATGGGCACCGAGGCCACAGGCCTTACCGACGCTTGGCGTCAGGCTGCCGATGCACATATCCGCATTCCCATGCTGGGTAGGCTTGACTCGCTCAATGTGTCAGTCAGTGCGGCCATACTCCTTTACGAGGCTGTCAGGCAACGACAATAACCGTTAAGCCAATAACCAAGTGTAAATTGTAATTTGTCATATTGTAAATGAAAGTACGGATTACAGCTGTAAGGCAGACAGAATACAAGGACTTGATGGCAAAGTACGAGAATACCATTGAGCATACTTGTGATGTTAGAATTGGCCAGCAATGGATGTCCATTGATGGCAGGATGCCTGATGGTATGTGTCCTTCGGCATGGGATAGCATCAAGCCGTTTGCAGAGTCGCTAGCAAGAGGGGAGGGAAATTTCTTTAATGGCTGGATGCAAAATCCTATGAGCGCAATGATAAGCTGTAACGATGGTTTCCGTCCTGTCAGCTTCTATTTAGAGGCCATATCTGTTTGATCCTATGTTCTTGTTTAGCGATTGAATCGTGAAATTATGGATTACACGGCCCACTACGATTCTCCGCTTGGAGGCATTACCCTCGCCAGCGATGGGGAGGCTCTCACTGGCCTTTGGTTTGACGGACAGAAATATTTTGCAGACACACTGGGGGCACAGCATGAGGATTGTGTCTTGTTGTCCGTCCTGTCAGAGACAAGACGATGGCTTGACATTTATTTCTCAGGCAACATTCCGCAGTTTACTCCGCTTCTCCGTTTTGATTCCACAGAGTTTCGCAGACGCGTTTGGGATATCTTGCTTACTATTCCCTATGGCTTCACTCTTACCTATGGTGAGATTGCCCGGCGCATGGCTAAACAGATGGGCATAGCCAATATGTCGTCACAGGCTGTTGGGGGTGCCGTGGGACATAATCCTATTTCAATTATTGTACCCTGCCACCGTGTACTGGGAGCTGATGGCAGCCTCATCGGTTATGCTGGAGGCATGAAGCGCAAACAGGCGCTTTTGCAGTTAGAAAAGAGTGGATTTATCTCTTGCGGTCGGCAAGGTACATTCCTGCCAGAATAATGGTTGTGCCTAGCAGGAAATAGATTGTTATTTGCTCTGCCAGTATTAGCCATGCAAAAAGTATAGTCACTACAGGGTTGAGATAGACGTAGTTGGTGGTGGTAACTACGCCCAGTTTTTTCATTACCCAGTTCCATACAAGGAAACACAACAATGAGGCCACAGCCCCCAGGAAGACAAGATTCCATATCACCTCTGGCTTAGTCAACACAGCAAGGGATGGTATTTCTGGGTATCTGGCGAAGTATGGAATCATTGATACCAAGCCGTAGAAGAACACTTTGCGGGTAATAAACACTACATCGTATCGCTGGTTGGCTGGTTTCATTAGCAGTGAATAAACGGCCCAGCACAGACAGGCGGCAAAGGCTAGACTGTCGCCCTTGGGTGAGAGATGGAGCACAAATCGACCATTTAGCACTACGATAATAACTCCTATGGTGGCAATGAGAGAGCCGATGGCTTGGGTGCGGCTGAGGCGCTCTGACTTGTAGAATACAGATAGTAGCAGTGCTGCAAAGAGCGGACAGAGACATACAATGAGTGAGGTGTTGGTCGTGGTGGTGTAATTGAGTGCCGTGTTTTCTGTTAGGAAATATAGGGAGCCGCCAGTGATGCCAAGACCAAGCATTAGTAGTTCATCAGTTAACGATGAGGCAAAGAGGCGAAATTTCTTCCTGGTAAGCGAATAGATGAGCAGCAGCACGTAGGCTATGCCGAAGCGTAGGGTAAAGATCTGCGCGGCGCTGAGTCCGTCGAGCAATAGTACTTTGGTGCTTACAAATGTGCTGCCCCATATACTGACGGTTATAAGTGCGGTGATATGTAAGAATAATTTTCCCATTAGGTTGTAATCTGGAATTTCTAAAGATAAGGATACTCTCCTCCTTCTTATTCTCCTAAAAGGGGAGTATTTACCCCTGACGCCAGTGTTCTTACCTTAGAGGAGTTTAGGGGTGGCTCTCTATATAAAGAAAAAATGTCTTTCTCATCTTACGATTGTCGTTTCTTGCCTCTTTGCCCTATTGCGTCGGATGCAGATAAGACAAATAACCAGTATGACGGGGAATACCGAAGCTGCCAGTAGTCCGCTTTGGATATCGTTGTTGCCGGCTTGGGTGCCTACGCCAACAAGCGATGGCCCCAGAGTCCCACCCATGTCCCCGGCGAGTGCCAATAGTGCAAAGAGCGCGGTGCCGCCGCCCGGCATCCGTGCCGATGTGAGGCTGATGGAGCCAGGCCACATAATGCCCACCGCCAGGCCGCTAATCATACAGCCGGCAAAGGCCACAAATGGTATAGGCGAGAGCGATGCCGTCAAGTATGTGACGAAGCACAGAATGCCGGCTCCCGTCATATAGGCAGAGAGGTCCAGCCTCTGGCCTTTCTTTCCGTACCACATGCGCCCCAGCCCCATGCAGAAGGCAAATCCGCAGGGCCCCGCCAAGTCTCCTATAGCTTTGTCAACGCCTAGGGATGCCTCAGCGAAGGCTGAAGTCCACTGTGCCATAGAGCTCTCGGAGGCTCCGGCTGCTACCATCAAGATAAGGAAGAGCCAGAATGTCTTGTTGCCAAGCAACTGACCCATGCTCATGCCCTCCGAGTCCTGCACGATGGGCTCGATGGGACAAGTGGCAAAATTAAAGATATTATATAGCGGCAGTAATGCCCACAGGCAGGCCAGAATCCTCCAGTTATCCAGTCCAAAGAGGGTGAAGAAAAGTGTAGAACCCACAATTACTCCAACCGCACCCCAGCAGTAGAAGGAATGTAGCAGGCTCATCATGCCCTCCTTGTTGGGGAACGGACAAGCCTCGATAATGGGGCTGCACAGCACCTCTATCAGACCGCTCCCGACGGCATACACACTGACGCAGATGAGAATCCCCACCATCGGGTTTTGGAACAGGCCCGGCAGGAAGGCCATCCCAGCCAAGCCCAAGGCCGCCGTCACCTCCGATGCAATGATGCTCTTGCGGTAGTCAATATTCTTGAACTTGGCGCACAGCAGATCCGTAATCAGCTGAACGATGTAAAAGACGGCCGGAATCAGTGCCAGACTGGCAATAGGTATATCATATTCGCGGTGAAAAGCGATGAAAAGTAGTGGAGTGAAATTTGCCACTATGGCCTGGGTCACAAATCCCAAGTAGCACGCCTGCTTAGTCTTATTATAGTCTTTAAACATTTTTGTGCATCTATTATTAATCTTCAACGCAAGTGTTCCTTTTTTCTTACGCAAAATCTATTTTCCCACGCAGAAGTGGCTGAAGATGTTGGACAGCACATCGGGGGTGGTGACCTCACCGACTATCTCGGCCAAGTGGGAGAGACATTGGCGCAGGTCCTCGGCTACGAGGTCTGTGCTTACTCCGTCTTGCAGGCTCTCTATGGTGCGCAACAGGTCGGCATGGGCGAGGTCGAGGGCTTGCTTATGTCGGATGTTGCTGATAAGCACGGTGGTTGTGTCATCGCCCGTAGCTTTGGCTGCATTGATGAGCTGCTGCTCCAGCCATGGCAGGCCTGTGCCGTTGATGGCTTGAAAGGAGGGGGTCTTGTTCTCGATGCGGATGACGGTCTGGTCTTGGCGTGTGACTAAGGTGGGGTAGGGTACCCCCGGCTGGGTCATCATGATAATGATGCGTGCCTTGGCAGCAGCAGCGGCGGTGCGCTCTATGCCTATCTGCTCTATGCGGTTGGTGGTGTGGCGCAGTCCTGCGGTATCGATAAAGCGGAAGAGGATGCCTCCGAGGGTGGTGGTGTCCTCTATAAGGTCGCGGGTGGTGCCGCTCTCCGGACTGACGATGGCTCGGTCATCGCCTACCAGTGCGTTGAGCAGGGTTGACTTGCCTACATTGGGTGCCCCGACAATGGCTACGCTCACTCCCTCCTTAAGGGCATTGCCGGCGGTAAAGGTGGCAGCGAGACGGCTTATCTCTGCGGCGGTCTGTCGGGCCAGGGTCAGCAGCTCATGGCGATCGGCAAACTCGAGGTCTTCGTGGTCGGAAAAGTCCAGCTCCAGCTCCAGCAGGCTGGTAAGTTGCAAGAGTCGGTTGCGCAGCTCGCCTAACCGCTGGCTTACGGAGCCTCTCATCTGGCTGTATGCCAGCCGGTGGCCAGCTGCCGAGCGGGCTGCAATGAGGTCGGCTACGCCCTCTGCCTGGCTGAGGTCCATCTTGCCATTGAGGAAGGCCCGCCGGGTGTATTCGCCAGCTTCGGCCATGCGGCAGCCGTGGCTTGTGAGCAGTTGCAGCACCTTATTTAATATATATGGGGAACCATGACAGGCTAACTCTACCGAGTCTTCGCCGGTATAGCTGTGAGGCGTTCGGAAGAGGCTCGCGAGTACATCGTCAAGCTCATCACCGTTGTCGTCAGAGATTGTGCCGTAGGCAATGGTGTAGGCTTTGCGCTCCTTGAGGGGCTTGCCAGTCTTGACACGGAATATTGAGTCGACAATACTGATGGCCTCCGGACCGGAGACACGCACTATCCCTATAGCGCCGCCTGTGGGAGTGGCTATGGCGCAGATAGTCTGGAGGGAGGTATCAAAGTCAGGCATGTCAATAAATCTGCTTAGCAATAAGGGCTGTGAGTTGCTCAAGTGCCTGGCGGTCTGTCTCGTCAAAAGCGGCGAGGCTGTCGCTGTCGATATCGAGCACGGCTTTCACCTCTCCCTCACTGATGAGGGGTACTACTATCTCTGAGCGGGAAAGGCTGCTGCATGCTATGTGGCCGGGAAACTGCTCCACGTCAGATACGACGATGCTCTGCTTTCTCTGCCATGCTGTGCCGCAAACGCCGCGACCATACTTGATGGTAGTGCAGGCCGGACTGCCTTGAAATGGGCCCAGTATCAGTTCTTCGTTGCGTACCAGATAGAAACCCACCCAAAAGAATCCGAAGGTTTCGCGTAAGGCTGCAGATATGTTGGCCATCACTGACACCTCGTGGGGAGAGGCTTCTATGTAGTATGTCGCCTGCTCCAGAAACTGGGCATAGCCTTCGGCTTTGTCGCTATGCTCTCGCGGCTCTTTAATGCCAGTCCGCGCCGTTGGCGTGATCATTGGCGAGCCGCTCGCGAAGCCTTCGGCTTTGTCAGCTGCCGTTATCATGATTGCGGGTTCGCTCATATCCTGTCAAGCACTTTGATAATGAGTGTGTCAATAGTATTCTTGTAGCTGGTGTCGGCTTCACCGGTGCGACGGCCGGCAACTACCATGCAGCAGGTCATGGCCTTATGGCCGAGCATGGCGCTCATGCCTGCTACGGCACTACTCTCCATCTCGTAGTTGGTGATGCGCAGCCCTTGGTATTCGTATTCTTCCACCTTGCTGTTTTGTTCGGGGTCGGCAAGCGGCAGTCGCAGCCGACGTCCCTGCGGACCATAGAATCCGTTGCAGGCAATGGTGATGCCTCTTACCATATCTTCCTGGGCTATGCGGTCAAGCAGTGAGGGGTCAGCGTCAATGACATAAGGCAGACATAAGGGTTGCTTCCAACGCATATAGTGAAGGAAGTCATCTTCCATATCAAGGTCGCAGACCCTGTCACGATAGGCATAGAAGTTAAGCAGCCCGTCAAAGCCGATGCTCTTCTGCGAGGCTATGAACGTGCCCACCGGGGTGTAGTCCTGCAAGCCACCGCAGGTGCCGAGTCTTACTATCTCCAGTTGGGTGAGAGTCTGCTTGACCTCGCGAGTGTTGAAGTCGATATTGACCAGGGCATCGAGCTCGGTAAGCACTATGTCTATATTGTCGCAGCCGATGCCGGTGGAGACAACGCTGATTCGCTTGCCCCGGTAACTGCCGGTGATAGTGTGAAACTCGCGGCTCTCAACCTCGGCTTCCTGACTGTCGAAGTGTGCAGCTATGGTGCTCACCCTGCCGGGGTCGCCAACGAGGATTACCTTGTGGGCCAGCTGTTCCGGTCGCAGATGGAGATGAAAGATGCTGCCGTCCTCGTTGATAATCAGTTCTGATGAAGGAATCATGTTTTTTGCTTTATTAGAGGGATCTATAGTTTCTATAGTCTTGCTCGTGTTCTTATTTTCTCAGGTAGATGCCTTCCAGTGTGCCGGCTACGCCCCAATCTTCTACCCGACCATCGTCGGGATTGGTGCGCATAATGTAGAGGCAGTCCTTATAGACAAAGGCACGGAAGTCAAAGTTCTGGTAGTTGCCCATGAAAGTGTTGAACTCGATAACGCTTTCACCGTTGGCCTCGGCAATGCCACTGCTGATGTTGTTCATCTCCCATCGAACCATATCGCTGCCATACGGAGTGAGCTTGGCATAGCCACCACTCTCAACAAGAGGCTCTTCGCTCTTTACATAGGAAAAGCCAAACTCGCCCTTCATCTCTTCAGGTGAGGCGGGCTGGAAGAATGTCTCGTGCTTGCCTTCGGAGAAACTGACTTTCTCTGTCTTGGTCATCTTCATCTCTTTATTGCCATTGCTCCAAGTGCCGGCATATATAGCATCGTTGGCACCGATGTCAATGGTGATGGTGCCGCACTCCTTGCGTTCGTTGTATTCATGCAGTAGCAGCCATTCGCCGTCGCCTATCTCACGGAAAGTGCCATAGACAGGTATGTCGCTCACCTTGCCATTTTTGCGGAAGTAGGTCATCTCGCCGATTACAAGGTTGTTGTTGGCCTGCTCCAGTTCAAGGCGGAAATGAGTTGTAGCATCAAGGTAGCCTTCCCAAGCGTAGCGCTTAATTATGGCATTAAACTCGGCGGTGTAGTCGTCTTCATTATCAGGTTCGATGTCGGGGTATTCACTTGCATCACGATAGTCGGTTTGCCACGTTCCGCCGTTGCGGGTGATAAACTGATTGTCGCTATCATCGCTATAGTGGTGCTCCACATCGCAGTTGTTGAGAGTGACATGGCTTCGCAGCCAGAAGAGTTCGCCCATGTTTTCCAAGAATTTGCAGTTGTTGAAAACTACGTTCTTTGTGCCTTCGCCTATCATAACGCCACTCTGGCACTTGGTAAAGGTGCTGTTGCTGAACGTGAGTCCACTGCTCTGATTGTCACCCATGTCAATATACATTGCACGCTCAGAGCAATCGTGGATGGTGGTGTTGTTCACCAGCAGATTGCTGCAATGGCTTATGTACATTCCAACCTCGCCGCAGCCGTAGATGTCGCATCCGTTGATATTGGCAGTGCGGCAGTCGTTGAAGGTGAGTACGCCGCTGCTGCATGTGCCGCCATCTGTGTGGCCGAACTTGAGGTTGTTAAGTGTGAGGTTTTCGCAGTTCTCAAAGTGCAGCACATCGGTATAGCGCGGAGTGACCTGCAGTTCTACAGGTTTATCTCCGTTGCCTTCGATGGTAAGGCCTATCATGCCTGCGATAATCAATTCGGGCCCATCGTACTCTTGGTCAAAATATATGCCGAAGTCCAGCTCGGGTGCATCCCAGTCGATGGCTGGAATCTCTCCTGCTGCAATCATGCCATCAACAGCCTTGGTAATGTTAAGGGGCTCTGAGGTGGTGATGACAATCTTGGTGTTGCTGGCAATAGCCTTCACCAGTTCTGTGGCGCTCTTTACCTTCACCACTTTCTGCTTAGGTGCGCCGCTCATGCTGATGAGGCATCCGCACACTGCAATCAAAAACAGGGCAATCTTTTTCATAGTGTTGTGTGTTTATTGGTTTGTGCTGTCAGTAATGCTGAGAATGGTTTTCTTCAGGTTCTTGATGTTGCTGTCGGGCCCAATCATTATCTCGAAATCACCCGGCTCCAGCACATAGTCAAGCTCTTGGTTGTAGAACCTGAGCATGTCGTCAGTAATCGTGAAGCTCACCTCTGTGCTTTCGCCTTTGGCCAGATGTATGCGCTTGAAGCCTTTCAGCTCCTTCACCGGTCGGCTGATGCTGGCCTCCACGTCGTGGATATAGAGTTGTACTATCTCATCGGCATCATAGTTGCCGGTATTGCTGACCCTGACACTTGCCGTGCGACCGTCAAGGGTGATGTCGCTGTACTCAAAGGTGGTGTAGCTTAGTCCGAAGCCGAAGGGGTAGAGTGCGTCATTGCGCACATCAAGGTAGTTGCTCTTGTAGAGGCGGAAACGTTGGGCATTCTCACCTGCAGGTCGGCCTGTGGGGAGCTGGTTATAATATAGCGGTTCCTGACCGGTGGCCTGCGGCATCGACACGGTGAGCTTGCCGCTTGGTACAACCTCGCCAAAGAGTACATCGCAGATGGCATCGCTCGCCTCGCTGCCGGGAAACCATACGTTCATAATGGCCGGTATGTGGTTCTGCTCCCATGTCATCACGGTGGGGCGTCCTGCAAAGTTAAGCAGCACTATTGGCTTGCCTAATTTCAGCAGTTGCTCAAGCAGCTTTTGCTGGGCATCAAATATCTCCAGTGAGGCACGGCAGTGGCTTTCGCCGCTCATCTCCGACTCCTCGCCCATAGCACATACGATGACGTCAGCCTTCTCTGCCACACTGATGGCTTCTGCCAAAAGAGTGTCGGGATTTTTCCATGGTGCGGCTATCCAGGCTCCGCCGTCGGCTTGTAGCACCGGGTCGCTGGTGAAATTGCTGCCTTGGGCATAATCAATTTGTGCCTTGCCTTTCAGCCGCTGCTCCATCGTCTCCTTCAGCGATGTCACTCTCGAGCGCTGGGCCATCGGTGCCCATGTTCCCACCATGTTGGCAGCGTTGTGAGCCATCGGTCCTATCAGGGCAATTCGTCCCTGCGGTTTTAGCGGCAGGATGTTGCCTTCGTTTTTCAGTAGCACAAAAGTCTTTGCTGCCGTTTGGCGGGCAAGGAGTCTGTGCTCTGTTGTATAAATATCGGTGGCGCGACGCTTGGCATCCAGGAAACGGTAGGGGTCTTGAAAGAGTCCCAGCTTGTATTTGGCCTCCAGCACACGTCGGCAAGCATTGTCGATATCTTCCATAGTTATCTTGCCGTCGTTCAGTGATTGGGGTAGCGTCTTTATAAATCCGCCCGAACACATATCCATGTCGGTGCCGGCTTTCAGTGCCATGGCAGACGCTTTGGTGAGATTGCCCAGTCCGTGGGCCGACATTTCTTCTATAGAGCCATAGTCAGTAACGATGAAACCGTTCCAGTTCCATCCCTTGCGTAGCACATCGTCCAGCAGCCAGCGGTTGGCTGTGGCAGGCACGTACTCCACAATGTTGAATGAGGTCATAAATGAGCCCGCACCAGCTTCAGCTGCAGCTTTGTAGGGAGGCATAAACTGGTTAAACATACGTATGCGGCTCATATCCACCGTATTGTAGTCGCGTCCTGCCTCAGCAGCTCCGTAGAGCGCAAAGTGCTTGACGCAGGCCATCATGTTCTGTTCGCTGAAGTTGCCCTGGTAGCCTCTCACCATCGCCTCGGCTATGCAGCTGCCTAAGAACGGGTCTTCTCCGCTGCCTTCGGCTATACGTCCCCATCTGGCATCAAGGGCAATGTCAACCATCGGGCTGAATGTCCAGCAGATACCGTCTGCTGTAGCTTCCTTGGCAGCAATGCGTGCCGATTGCTCTATGGCCTCCATGTCCCAGCTGCACGACATAGCCAGCGGAATAGGAAATACTGTCTCATAGCCGTGGACCACATCCAGACCTGCCATCACCGGAATGCCGAGTCTGCTTTGGCGTGTAGCCACATCCTGCAGTATCCTCAGGTCTTTCTCTCCGCACAGGTTGAGCACAGCTCCCAGCTTGCCGTCAGCCGCAAGCTGTAGCAGCGGATTGTCTTTCGGCTCCCCTGTGGTGAAGGAGCTGCCGGGCATCAGGTTGAGCTGGCCGATCTTCTCCTCCACGGTCATCTTCTCCATCAGGGCAGAGACAAATCTCTCCATCTCCTCCTCCTGAGCCGTCAGCGTCAGGCTGGAGAATAGTAATGCTATTATGCAGAAGGCAAACTTGCGCATACGTGCTTATATGATTGTTTTTGAGTTTGTTATCAGTCAGTTACTCTCCAATTTGCGCACCTCGTTGGCCAGAGCCCTGAGCTGCAGCTCTTGTGTCTGCAGTTCCTGCTCCTGTCTCAGTATTACCGGTGCCAGAGCCTTGCGCTCAGTGTCAGAGCGTGCGGCGGCATACTTGCTGCGGTTCTCCTTCAGCATGTCAGCCAGCTGTGATTGGCGAGATAGTTTCTTTGTCCACTCCTCGGCCTTCTCCCTCGCCATGGCGTTCTTAAAGTTGCTGAGGCTGACGTATCGCTTGCCGTAGCCTACATCGAAGCAGAAGTCATCGTTGCCCGCTGTGGCTGTGTGTGCCGAGCGTGCCTCTTCCAGTCGCTTCAGCGCCTCATCGGCAGCCGCCTTGTTGCCCTTCTGCGTGTCGCCGATGCTGTGCAGCGCCGCCATTCGCAGAAGCTGCTCCTCAGCCATGTCGCCGTAGGTCTCCCTCAGCTCTGTCGGAATGAAGGTATATACACACACCTTGTCAGCAGGCTGGTTGCGGTCGCTGACAAACCATCCCAGGTTGTTCACCTCGTCGTAGGCCATCAGGTAGTCGTTGGCCGGTGAGCAGAAGGGCATGCCCACGTTCTCAGGTTTCAGATACTGGCCGCTGCCGGCATCATAGCGGGTGACGTAGATGTCATAACCGCCCAGGCTGCCCTCATCCTTCGAGGCGAAGTATAGTGTAGTGCCGTCGGCCATCATAAAGGGAAATCCCTCCGTGCTCAGGCTGTCGCCGATGCCGTCCAGCGGGGTAGGCGTACTCCATTCGCTGCCATAGAGGTTGGTCTGCATCAGCTTTGCTCCCTTGCCGCCGACTGCCTGGCTGAAGATTATGTGGTCGCCAAAGTCGTTGATAAACGCCATTCCCAGCGGTTGCACGCCATTGCCCAGCAGCTCTTTCACCTGCTTGACGTTGAGCATCTTGCCGCAACTCTCGTGCAGGGCAAAGGCCTTGGCTATCGCCTCGCGCCCCACCACCTGACTATCCACCACCACCACTTTCTGTGTGGCCTCCAGCATCATTCTGCCCTTCTCGGCCTGCTTCTGGCGTGCCCTCAGCCTGGCGGCATATTCTGCGGCGGGCTGTCCCTCCAGCTCCGAGCTAATCAGGTCGTCTGCCTCGCTGAAGAGGTAGCAGCCAATCAGCGAGTCAATCTCCGCTGTCTTGGGCTTGCGCTCAGCCGTCGGCTGCTGCACCCTGGCCTGCGTCTTGGCGCCCGCTTTGCCACCCCTCTTCTGGGCCTGCAGGCTGCCAGCACCTACAATCATTGCTATAATCGTAAGGAAGACAATATTTTTCATCGTATTAGCCGTTCGTAGTTATATTCAAATTTTAAAAAGGTTATAGGTTATAGGTTATTGGTTATAGACGCCAAGTCCGGGAACTAGACTATTGTCCTCTATCTCCTTCTATCTCCTTTTATCTCCCTATATCTCCTAAATGTTAGTCATGACTATCGTCCTCTATCTCCTTTTATCTCCCTCTATCTCCTTCTATCTCCTTGTTATTGGTTATAGAAGCCAAGTCCGGAAAGTAATTATCAATTCTCAATTTTCAATTTTCAATTTACTATCGTCCTCTATCTCCCTCTATCTCCTTCTATCTCCTTCTATCTCCTTCTATTTTCAGTTTCTCGTCCATAGCTTTAGCGGCGCGCTTGCCGTCGCCCATAGCCAGTATCACGGTAGCACCGCCTCTTACTATGTCGCCGCCGGCAAAGAGCATAGGTATGTTCGACTCCATCTGCTCGTTGACGCAGATAGTATTCTTGCGTCCCAGTTCCAGTCCCTCCACGCTGCGGGGCACTATCGGGTTGGGGCTTACGCCCACGGCCACTATCACAAGGTCCACGTCCAGCACCTCGGTAGCCCCTTCAATGGGCACAGGGCTGCGTCTGCCGCTCTGGTCGGGTTCGCCCAGTTCCATTTTTTGCAGCACTATCTGGCGCACCCTGCCATCCTCATCGCCGTGGTATTCTATCGGGTTGTGCAGTGTGAGAAACTCCACACCCTCCTCTTTGGCATGCTTCACTTCTTCGGCACGTGCCGGCATCTCAGCCTCCGAGCGGCGGTAGATAATCATCGCCCTCTCGGCGCCAAGCCTCAGCGCTGTGCGCACCGAGTCCATCGCCGTGTTGCCACCGCCAATCACTGCCACCCTCTTGCCGTGAGGCACGGGCGTGTCCGTAGCCTCGTTGCTGGCGTCCATCAGGTTGACGCGCGTCAGATATTCGTTGCTCGACAGCACGTTGATAAGGTTCTCGCCTGGAATATTCATGAAGTTGGGCAGTCCGGCACCGCTGGCCACAAACACGCCCTTAAATCCCTGCTCTTTCAGCTCGTCCACAGTGATCGTCTTGCCAATCACGCAGTCCGTCACAAACTTCACGCCGCTCTCCTTGAGACTCTCTATCTCCCGCTCCACGATGCTGTTGGGCAGTCGGTATTCGGGTATGCCATATTTCAGTACACCGCCAATCTCGTGCAGCGCCTCAAAGACAGTCACGTCGTAGCCGCGTTGAACCATCTCGCCGGCAAACGACAAGCCCGCAGGTCCACTGCCCACCACGGCGACATTTAATTGAGAATTGACAATGGATAATTGAGAATTGACAATTGACAATTGAGAATTGAGAGTTTCCTCCCCTTTAGGGGGCTGGGGGGCCTCCTCCCCTTTAGGGGGCTGGGGGGCCTGGGGCTTCCTGTCAGCCGCAAACCTCTCCAGATAGCCAATCGCTACCGGCTGGCCTCCTGTCTTGAGGTGAATACACTGTGCCTCACACTGCTTCTCCTGCGGACAAACTCGTCCGCAGACAGCAGGCAGTGCACTATATCTGTGCAATACGCGGGCAGCCTCGGCAGTGTCGCCCCGTTCAATATTCTTTATGAAGGAAGGAATGTCAATGCCTACCGGACATCCGCTTACGCAGCCCGGGTTGTTGCAGTCCAGGCAGCGGCTGGCCTCTCTCTGGGCCTGTTCCGGAGTGAGACCTTGGTTGACCTCTTCTCTCAGCTTCGTGGCACGGTATCTGGGTTCCAGCTCAGGCATCACCACTCGCTCTATCGCCATCCTCTCCTTAGGCTTCATAGC
>OCTW011613602.1_pt1 | contig 18216 bp, 14 predicted proteins | sample 1539671 | NCBI WGS metagenome assembly OCTW01 (sample SAMN02144230, study PRJEB22623) | gut metagenome | biome: sheep rumen | host: Ovis aries | place: New Zealand
AAGACGCTTAAAGGCATCTTCGCCAAAATAGCGGGAGTGGGCTTTTTCGCCATGAAGAACCATAACGGCACTCTGGATTTCTTCGGCATAGGCAAGAAGTTTTGTATTCAAAAGAGAAGTTGCAGCAGTAACATTCCAGCCCCCATTTGAATTGAGACTTCTCTCGTGATAACCGCGTGGAGTTTTGTAGTAGTCGTAATAATCCTTTACAAAATAGGGAGCATCTTCCGGCAGAGGATCTACAACTCCGCCGCCAAGCTTATAAGTACCGCCAGCCTGAACTGCCTTAAAATCTTCGATGCGTTGTGCCATAAGAGCCTTGCGGGCCTGGTGTCTGGCTTCTGCATTATTTGCGCTGTCAAAATATCCGTTGGCAGTAACACGGCTCATATCGTACATTGTACTTGCAACTGTTGCCTTAATTCGGGTGTCGATTGCCGCTGTATTAATTGCCATGCCGCCCCAGCCACAGATTCCTATAATGCCGATTTTTCTGGGTCGATATTTTCGCAGGTTGAAAGAAAATCTACTGCTGCCATAAAATCTTCGGTGTTGATGTCGGGACTGTTCATGTAGCGGGGCTCTCCGCCAGATTCTCCTGTGTAGCTTGGATCAAAGGCCAGGGCGATGTAACCGCGGGAAGCCATCTGATTTGCATAAAAGCCGGAAGACTGTTCCTTTACCGCACCAAAAGGGCCAGAGATTGCCAGGGCCGGAAGCTTTTCTGCTTTGTCATCCTGAACTTGTTTCAGGATCTCTTCTGGGGTGTAGAGGTCTGCTGCAAGTTCAATTCCAAAATGATTGCGGAAGGTTACGGTTGTCCGTTTTACTCCCTGGGCTAATTCAAAAGTGTAATGCTCGTTTGTTCTATCAATTTTTGCGAGATTTGGATTCATCTTTTCCTCCTGTGGATTTGGGCGTTCCCCTTCGGGTCGCTATGTCCGCCCTTCGCTAACGCTCACCGTCCTCACTTCGTTGCGGTCGGCAAGGGGCTCCCAGCGCTAACGCATTTTTTTAGTAACGTTGTGTCACTTAACAAAAGTGTATGACATATCTGGTGACTTGTCAACACTAAAATGTGATTTTAGTGACAAAAAGTTGCTTATTGCAAAAATCCTAAAATATACCATATTTTAATCTCAATATTCTTACCTTTCTATATATTTCTAGAAAAAAAGCCAATCTCATGATATACTGTATAAATTAATAGGAAAGTTATGTCAGATATCGGCTATTCAGAAAAGGATTTTGAAAATTACATTGTTAGCCTGCTCTCCTCAAAAAGTGGTTACATCCATGGAAGTAACAATGATTATAATCCTCAAAAATCGATTCTGGCTCAGACTTTTATTTCTTTTGTAAAATCTACACAACTTGATAACTGGACTTGCCTTTGTGATAAGTTTGACACAGAGCAGGAAGCAGAAGAAAAACTTATAGATGAACTGATTGCTTCTAGAAAATCGCAGGGCACTCTGGACCTGCTTCGAAAAGGTTTTACTTTTCGTTCCATCCAGTTTGATACAGTCTACTGGAAACCGGAAAACAATTTAAATCCCGAAACTATAGATCTGTATAATAAAAATATCTTCACAGTAATAAATCAGCTGATTGGAGATGCAGGCAAATCTGTACATACCCCAATTCCAGACATTGTGCTATTTATAAATGGAATCCCTGTTGTAACAGCAGAATTAAAATTTGAATTGCAGGGGCAGGGCTATGGCGAAGCAGAAGCACAGTATAAACTGCGGAGTCTCTCTGAACCTTTATTCAAATTCAAAACTGGTCCTCTTGTTCATTTTGCCGTTGATACAACAAATGCTTCAATGACAACAAAGCTTTCAGGTGCAGGAACAAACTTCTTGCCTTTTAATCTTGGAAGTAATGGAGCAGGGAACCAGGGCGGAAAGGGAAATCCAAAAGCTGCAGAAGGACATTTTGCAACTGATTATCTTTGGGAAGATGTACTTTCAAAAGACAGCCTTCTGGATATTTTACAATCTTTTGTGACAATAGAAGTTGACCCAAAAACAAAAGATGAAACTTTGATTTTCCCTCGTTATCATCAGCTGGATGTTGTTCGAAAACTTTTGAAAGATGTTGAAATAAACGGCTCAAAGAAAAATTACCTTATTGAACACAGTGCAGGTTCAGGAAAATCAAATACAATTGCCTGGCTTGCATTCCATTTGAACAATCTTTATTTTGCAGGAAAGAATGAAAAAGTTTTTGATACAATCATTGTTCTAAATGACCGCCGCGTTCTTGATAAACAAACCCGCAATACAATCATGTCTTTTAATCCAAAAGATGGTACGGTAAAAATTGCAAAAAAATCATCTGACATAACCGACTTTATAAAACTTGGTAATGTAATTATCATAAGCACAATTCAAAAGTTTCCTTTGATTTATAAAGAGCTTGAAGAACTCAAAGCACAAAACCCAAACCGCCGTTTCGCAGTTATTGCTGATGAAGCGCATCAGTCGCAGACAGGCACTGCTGCCGGTAAGGTAAAAATAGGACTTGGCTCAGATGCTGAAAGTCAAATAAAAGCAGAAGACCAAGATGATATTCCTGAAGAAGGTGATGCAACAGATGAAGAGCAGGAAAAAATCTTGCGTCAGGTTGCAACCGGTAAACAGTCGAACATGAGCTTCTTTGCTTTCACTGCAACACCAACAGGCCAGACACTTCAGATGTTTGGAGTTCCATGTAAAGTGATTGATCCAAAATCTGGAAAAGAAGTAGACGGCTACAGACCATTCCATGTTTATTCAATGCAGCAGGCAATCGAAGAAAAATACATTCTCGATGTACTTGTAAATTATTCTACATACAAACAGTATTATAATCTTCGAATAAAAAATGAAGATGATGACAATCAGTATGATTCTAAAACAATTTATGGCATGGCGGCAAAATATGTTGCAGAACATGAACATAGAATTTCTAAAATTACTGATGTTATAATAGAACACTTTGAACAGACAGGATGTAAAACCATAGATGGCAAAGGCAAGGCTATGGTTGTTAGCTCTTCCAGAAAAGAAGCCGTTTTATATGCCCGCACTTTGCGAGATAAGCTTTCTCAAAAAGGTCATTCAAACTGGGGGGTGTTAGTTGCATTTTCTGGTGACATTGACGGAAAGACAGAAAGCCAGATGAATTCCTTCCCGATAAATCCTCTGGCAGACGAAGGCACCGAAATTTCAGAAAACCAGACACCAGAAGCCTTCAAACAGGACAAATACCGCTTTATTGTTGTAGCAGATAAATATCAGACAGGCTTCAGCGAAAAGCTTTTGAGTGTAATGTATATCGATAAGCCTTTGCACAATATAAAGGCTGTTCAGACTTTAAGCCGCCTGAACAGAACAATGGCAAACGAAGCAAAGATTGCAGAACGAGACTGTTTTATTCTTGATTTTGTAAACGACAGAGAAGAAATAAAAGAAGCCTTCCAGACCTATTACGGAAAGATTGAGCTTGAAGGTGAATATACAATAGAAGAATTAAACGCGCTTAAAGTAAAAATTGACAAATATGCAATCATCGAAGAAGCAGAAATTGAGCAATACATTCAGATTCTAAATGAATTAGTTGCAAAAAATGCAGATCTTACTAAAGATAACATTGCGCAAAAAACAATGAATCTCGTTTCAGACTTTGTTGCCAGATTCAAAAAACTTAAAGATGAAGATAAAAAAGAGTTTAAGCACAAGTGCATCCGCTATGTAAAAATCTTTATGTTCCTGCAGAATATTCAGAATATAAAAGATGCACCGCTGGTAAAGCTTGGGCTTTATTTACGGCTCATAAATCCTCTTTTGCGCATCAAATATATCAATCCTCCGGAAGTGATTAAATCTTCAGATATCCGAAGACTCATAGAACTTTCTGATTATAAGATTGATTTTGAAATGACAGAAGCAATCCGCCTTGTAGCAGATGCTGGTTCTATTGTTCAGCCAAGCCCAGACGGAGGCACCAAAGAGCCTCCAAAACCGGCTCCTACAACAGTTCAGGAAATGGTAAGCAGAATTAACAGCCGTTTTGGAACAGACTTTACAGATGAAGATATTGTACCTGCCCTAAGTGCCTTTAAGAAGAGTTTTGCTGCTGATAAGGAATTCTGCAATACAGGACTTTTAAAACAATATCCAAAATATGAACTCAAGTATAATGGTAATGATGGCCTGACAGTATTTGTAAACACTGCCTTGTCATCACCAGAAATTACTGATAAAGTTCGCGATGTTCTTACATCAAATGAAGAATTTTTATATTCATTCAAAGACGAAATCAGAATGCCAATTTACGAGCATCTCACACATAAATTACACATAGCATAAAAAGGAAATAAAAATGTCACTTACATCGAATGTTACTGAAAAAGCAAACCTCCTTTGGAACATTGCAGAAAAACTAACAGGCTCATATAAACCTCACGAATACGGCCTTGTAATTTTACCGCTCACCGTTATCCGCCGATTTGACTGCATTCTTGAACCAACACACGAAAAAGTTCTTGCAAAAGCCAAAGAAATTGAAAAAATGCCGGAAGCTATCAAAAGCGTTCAGTTTCAGCAGATTACAGGACATCCTTTTTACAACACATCAAACTTTACTATTAAAACTCTTGTAGAAAATCCAAATCAGATAAACAAAAATTTTGAAAACTATCTTGATGGATTTTCTGCAAATATACGCGAAGAAATAATCGCTAAGTTCAATTTTGCAGAACAACTCAAACGCCTTAAACAAAAAGACCTGCTTCTTATAGTGCTTCAGGAATTTGTAAGCGAAAAAGCAGACTTCAGCCCTAAGAAAATCAGCAATATCGAAATGGGTTATATTTTTGAAGAATTGATTAGAAGATTCTCCGAAGCTCACAACGAAGATGCCGGACAGCACTACACTCCGCGCGAAGTAATTGAACTTATGACAGAACTTTTGTTTATTGATGATGAAGATATCCAGAAGAAAAAAGAATGTTCAAAATCAATTTACGACCCGGCCTGTGGAACCGGCGGAATGCTCAGTGTTGCAAGTGAATATATAGAAAGCCGAAATCTTCCTGTCACACTGGAAAGTTATGGACAAGAAATTAATGACGAAACATACGCAATCTGTAAGGCAGACATTCTTATAAAAAGCAAAGACGGCAAGCAGGCAGAAAATATCCGTAACGGAAACACCCTGAGTGATGATAAATTTCCAAAACTCACTTTTGACTATATCTTAAGTAATCCGCCGTTTGGCCGTGAATGGAAAAATGAAAAAGCTGCTGTAGAAAAAGAAGCCGACTTAGGAGAAAACGGACGCTTTGGTCCAGGCCTTCCAAAAATCAGCGACAGCCAGATGCTCTTTATGATGAACATCATTGCCAAGATGGATAAAGAAAATGGCAAGGCGGCGGTAATTCACAACGGTTCACCACTTTTTACCGGAGATGCCGGAAGCGGAACAAGCAATATCCGTAAGTATATTCTGGAACACGATTTACTTGATGCAATCATAGCACTGCCAAATGATATTTTTTACAACACAGGAATTGCTACCTATATCTGGATTTTCAATAACAGAAAATCAGCAGAACGAAAAAATAAAGTTCAGCTCATAAATGCAAACTCCCTTTTTGAAAAACGCCGCAAAGCTCTTGGCAACAAGCGTAACGATATTTCAGAGGCAAACATCAAACAGATTGTAGAGCTTTATAACAAGTTTGAAGAAAACGAACTGAGCAAAATTTTTGATACAAAGGATTTTGGCTACACGACAATTACTGTAGAACGCCCTCTCAAAGATGAAAAAGGCGAGCTTGTTCTAAAGAACGGAAAAAAGCAGCCGGATTCAAGTCTGCGAGATACAGAAAATGTTCCTCTCAAAGAAGATATAACAGAATACTTCAAACACGAAGTTCTTCCTTTTGCCCCAGATGCCTGGATAGACGAAAAGAAGAATGTAATAGGCTACGAAATTCCATTTACAAGATATTTCTACAAATACGAAGCACCAAAGCCAAGCGCCAAGATTATGGATGAAATAAAGGAACTGGAAAAAAATCTTGCTGGCAGCCTTACAGAAATTTTTGGAGAGTAAAAAATGACGAAAAAAGATTATTTGACAATACAACAAAAATGCACTATCTTAAAAGTAAGAAAACCTTGCACGCCTCTAGATACCTTTTATGGTCTCAATGCGCACCCAGCGAGGTTCTTTTTTTGTCTGGAAACTGCTTCAGATTTTAAAGGAAGGCACAGATGAGCAAAAAGCAGTACACCAAACCGCCGCTTCCTTTAGATGAACAGGCCCAATTACTTCTCGATCGTGGCTTAAAAGGTATTTCAAAAAGAGAACTCATTCAAAAACTCGGAAATATAAATTATTACAGACTTCGTGGCTATACATATCCTTATCAGAATAATGATGTAGATAATACTCCGTTTCTTCCAAATTCTAAGTGGGAGTTTATTTGGAATGATTATATTTTTGATTCCAAATTGCGAAACCTTGTTACGGATGCTCTAGGACATATTGAAGTTGCATTAAGGACTCAACTTGAGCTGGAAATGTCTTTGGCTCACGGTTCAAGATGGTATACAGATTTAACTCTTGCTTATGATGAAGATCTATTCAATAAAAATCTTGAAGAATTAAAAGGACATTGGAATCGTTCCAGGGAAATATTCAAGGAACATTATGAAACTGAATACGACAACTCATTGCCACCGCCAGCGTGGATGATTTTTGAAACTACAACATTTGGTACAGTCTCAAAAATTTATTCAAACATAAAAAAAGAGCTTCCTGCTAAAACAAAAATTGCAAATTATTTTGGATTCACAAAAGCGTCTGCAAAAGTTTTTATAAGCTGGATGCAGCATTTAAATCTTGTAAGAAATATCTGTGCACACTATTCACGACTATTTAGTAGAAGTTTTATTGTCCGACCAATGCTTCCGACATCTAAACCTGTAAAGTGGGTAAATGATGTTCCAGCACAAGATAGAATTTATATATCAATCTGTATAATTACATATTTCTTGGATATCTGTGCTCCAGAGTTCAATTTCAGAAAGAACTTAAAAGAAGTTATGTCTATGTGCCGCCCAGCGCAACTGCCTTCTATGGGATTCCCTGCCGACTGGAAAAATCAGGATTTATTTATGGAGGCCTCAGAATGATAAAGATGAAAAACAGCGGCGTAGAATGGATAGGCGAAATTCCTGAGGAGTAAAATATGGCAAAGTTTACAGTAAAAGATACAGAAATTACAGTCGTAAAAATAAAGGATGAAGATTATCTTTGTCTTACAGATATGTTAAAAGCCAAAGATGGGGATTTTTTTATTACCGATTGGCTTAGAAACAGAAATACTCTTGAATATATAGGAATTTGGGAAAAAGTATATAATCCAAGTTTTAATTATGGCGAATTCGCCATAATTAAAAGTCAGGCCGGATTAAACAGTTTTAAAATCAGTGTAAAGGAATTTGTAGAAAAAACAAATGCAATAAGTATTCAGGCAAAAGCAGGACGATATGGTGGAACTTATGCACATAAAGACATTGCATTTGAATTTGCAATGTGGATAAGTCCTGAATTTAAAATCTATATTGTAAAAGAATTTCAGCGGCTTAAAGAAGAAGAACAAAAACTGCTTGGATGGTCTGCAAAACGAGAATTAGCAAAAATCAATTACAGAATACATACAGATGCTATTAAGCAGAATCTTATTCCTCCAGAGCTAAGTCCAGCTCAAAAATCATTTGTATATGCAGATGAGGCCGACATGCTTAATGTTGCCATGTTTGGTATGACAGCAAAACAATGGCGTGAAGCAAATCAAGATCTAAAAGGAAATATTCGAGATTACGCTACAATTAACCAGTTAATCTGCCTTAGTAATATGGAAAATCTGAATGCAGTTTTTATAAATGATGGAATGCCACAAAGCGAACGACTTGAAAAACTGAACAAAATCGCAATTCAACAGATGAAAGTACTGGAAAACATCGAAGACAAAAATCTTCTTACGGACGGCAACAAATGAAAAATAGCGGCGTAGAATGGATTGGCGAGATTCCTGAGGATTGGGAAGTTTACAGAAATAAAAATGCATTTGTTTGTAATAAAGAAATTGTTGGCAAAAATTCGAATAATACACAACTCTTATCATTAACAACAGGTGGTATTAAATGCAAAGATATAAATAATGCAGAAGGAAAACTCCCTGAAAGTTTTGATACATATCAATATGTTAAAAAGAATGACGTTGTAATGTGTTTGTTTGATCTTGATATGTCAGCTGTTTTCTCAGGCCTCAGCCAATATGATGGAATGATATCCCCTGCATATAAAGTGTTATCTTGCCAAGATAGAGCAAATCCTCTTTTTGTTCATTACTGGTTTTCATATATTTTTGATGGACGAAAATTCAATCACTATGCAAAAAATATTCGATACACTTTAAATTATGATGAATTTGCAACACTACCAATCCTACTTCCTCCAAAACCTACCCAACAGTGCATTGCCTCATATCTGGATAAAAAATGCAGCAAAATAGAAGAAACAATCCAGAACCAGCAGCAGGTAATAGAAAAACTAAAAGCCTACAAACAATCCCTAATCACCGAAGCCGTCACCGGCAAAATCAAAATCCAGAACGAAATACCAGATTTTAAATATTGTAATCTTGGTTTTATAGCTGAATTCAAAAATGGATTGAATTACAACGCATCAGATTTTGGGACTGAAGTTAAGTTTTTAGGTGTTGGAGATTTTCAGAATTATTTTGTACTAAATGATGAAGCAATGTTTTCAAATATAATTACTGATACAGAAATTGAAGATGATTATTATCTTAAAAACGGAGATATTATTTTTGTTCGTTCCAACGGAAGTAAAGAATTAGTTGGTAGAGCAATTATGGTAGATAATATCGATTTCAAAGTTACTTATAGTGGCTTTTGCATCCGCTTAAGAAATAAGGAACCAAAAAAAATTAACAGTAAGTTTTTACTTTATTTTTTTAGAAGTGATTACTTTAGAAGTGAATTACAGCGTTTAAGCCAAGGCTCAAACATTTCAAATATTAATCAAGATTTATTGTCACACATTAAGATTCCTCTAGTTGATATACGATTCCAAGAAAGTGTAATTGATTTACTTAATAAAAAATGCACCGCCATCGACACAGCCATAGAACAAAAACAAAAGCTAATAGAAAAACTAACAGAATATAAGAAGTCCCTAATTTACGAATGTGTAACCGGGAAAAAGGAGATATAAATTATGGAAAAGAAAATTTATACTCTAAGAAAGTACGTATCTGGATCTGTGTATGATTTAGAAAATTTATCGAAACAACAAATAAATTGTGTAGCTCCAAAACTTTTTAATGATCCCATTGATACATATTTTTATTATAGTGATTCAGATTGTTTTTCTGAGAGTAAGAAAATATTAACTAAAGAAATAATGGATACAATTAGAATTAGTTGTTTTATAAATCATCAAAATATTTTAAGAAAAAGAAAAAGTAATAAATTAACTCCTGCTGAAATACTTATGTGGACGCATTATGCAAATTCACATAAAGGAATTTGTTTCGAATATGAAGTTCCAGCTGAAAATTTTGATTATTTGGATAAACAGCCATTTGACGATACAAAAACATATTTGGCTAATATTAATTATCAACCAGAGTTAGCCACTGATTTTGAATCTGTGTTTTCAAAAACTGAAGATGTATCTTATTCTGCTAAAGAATTTGAACAACTTCTCAGAACCTGTTTTTTTACAAAAGATAAGTCATTTGAATATGAAGATGAAATGAGATTATTAACATATACAAAAAATGCAGAAAACAATTATCAACCTCTTACATTTAATTATTTAAAGAAAATTGTGTTTGGTAAAAGATGTGATTCTGATATGAAATATTTAATAAATTGCATTAATAAACAAGTATATTCAAGTAAATTAGAATTATATGAAATAGATAACCATTTTACGGAGGTAAAATATAATGACAGATAAAATCAATAGACTTGCATATCTGAACTCTCTCGATGAAAACAAGAAACCCTTGGATCTATTACTAGAAATAATAGAAATTGAAAGTTACAAATATAAATTTACCCAGCTTGGAATTAAATCCACAGATGGAAAATCTATAAAAGATATAATTAAAGATAAATATAATATTGAGATAGAAGATTATATTTTAACAAAATGGATTAATGATAAATTTTGTTTAGAAAATAATAAAATAAGATTGAGAAATAAAAATGGCAGCGAAAGTTTAGACAATAAAATCGAAAAAATAGAAGCTGGTGAAAAAATATTTTTAGAACAAGTATCTGAAATAAGAAATGATTTTATTAAATTTGCTAGCGAGAAATTTAATATCAAATATAACAATGAGCAATCTAAAAATATTTTTAATGAGTATATTTATACTGTTGCTCAAGAAAAAAATGTAGAATCCAAAGATTCTAAAGATTATTTTGTTTTTCAAAAGTATCTTTCCTATTTATATGAAAATAACCTAAAAGCGTTAGAAATAATTGAAAACTTCGGAGTTGCTAATCAGATTCAGGACTTAGTTTTAAATGGTGATACAGATAAAACTAATTTCTTAAATGGTTGTATTATTTTTTTGGATACTCCAATCATTATGAAAAGATTAGGTTATGATGGTCTTGAGTTATCCGATATTTATGAAAGCTTTTTTTCTGATCTTACAAAAGCTGGCGCTACTTTAAAGATTTTTACACATACGTTTGAAGAATTGTGGGGTATCCTTTTTAATTTTAAGCGTTGTGTTTCTCAAAATATTTTTGATGCAAAAGGTGTAAATACATTTCTAAAAGCTCGAAAACAATTTATTACAGAAAGAAAAATAGAATTATCACTTTCAAAAGAAATAATTCAAAAAAATATTGAAAATATAGGAATTGAAATTTTTGATATATCAGACGATGATAATTTAGAAAATGCTACAGATTATTCAGAATGGAATTTCGATCCTGATGCATATCGTAAACATGTAATTAAAACTGATGAAAATTATGAAAAATATAAAACTCGTCTTGAGAAAGATATACAATCTATATCCGCAGTATCAAGATTGAGACAGAGAAATAAAATAACAAAAATTGAAAATTTTGAAGATGGAAAATATTATTTACTAGTTGATAATTATGCTTTAGTAAATGCAATAAAATCTTATTATAAAGAAAAAGAAGAACGAAATAAAAAAAACGAACTATTGCTTGAAAACACAATCATTTTTAACCTTTGGCAAAATTTATCTAATAATGGAAAACTAAATAAGGCATTATTTAGAAGTAAATGTTTTGCTTTGAACACCATAGATGATAATTTTAAGGATGCTCTATATAGAGAAGCAAGACGTATTGAAGCATATAATGCTGAAGTAGAAATTAATCAACAGTTAATTAATGATCCAACTTTGGAAAATGAAGTTTTTGCAGAAACTATCAAAAACAATAAAATGGATAAAGAATATATTTCTAAAACATTGCTCAATTCTATTTCTCAAAAAGAACTTCAAGACAAAGAGGTAATTGAAAAACAAAAAGAGGAATTACAAAATAAGGATTTTGAACTTAAGAAAACTCAGACAGATTATAACAAATTAATTAGTGAATATGAACAAAGCCAAGATATTCACAAAAAAAATATGGCAGATCAAATAGAAAAAAGTAAAAATGATTCAAACAATGCTGTAATCAATTCTCAAATATCAACATTATTAAGTACAATAAATCATATTAGTAAAAGTTTCCTTACAAAGATTCAGTTTATATTTAAAAAAATGAAAAATAAAAATTTGAATAAAAAGGAATTTTTATGGAATAAGGCATGCTCCATAACCGGCATAAATATTGAATACAATGAAGAATATATAAAAGGAGATATATAGTTTTATGCACGGAGAAGCCAAACTTTTACTAAAATTCCTCGATGGTTCTGATAACCGCTATATCATTCCGGTTTATCAGCGTAATTATGACTGGCGGCCAAAACAGTGTGAGCAGCTTTTTAATGACCTTGTTCAGATCATTAAGAAAGACCGCAAGACTCACTTTTTTGGCAGTATTGTTACTTCTTCGGCAAATAAAGGAGGCAAGTCTGACTATCTTGTAATTGACGGCCAGCAAAGAATCACTACTATTTCTATTCTTTTTACTGCAATGGTAAATCTGATGAAGTCTGGAACTGTTGCAGCAGAAGATAAACGACTTGTTGAAAAGATTGAAAAGAAATTCCTGGTAGATGAATATCAGACAGAAGAACGTAAGCTTAGACTCAAGCCAATTAAAGATGACTGTGTTTCCTTTGATAAACTCATAACTAATAATCCTTCTGAATTTGTTGAAAGTTCAAACATCACTCAGAACTATCATTATTTTGAAAATCGCATTAAGAAGAATGAAATTTCCATTGATGAACTTTATGAAGCAATTTTCCGTTTGGAAATTATAGATATCTTCCTTGATAAAGAAGATAATCCTCAGCTGATTTTTGAAAGTCTGAACTCTACAGGACTGGATCTTACAGAAGCTGATAAAATCCGAAACTTTATTCTTATGGGGCTTGATGCAAAAAAGCAGGAAGAGTATTACGAAAATTATTGGAATAAAATTGAAAAATTTACTGCATATAATGTAAGCGGCTTTATAAGAAACTATCTTACTTTGATTCAAAAAAAGATTCCTAATATAAATAACGTTTATTTTACATTCAAAGAATATGTTCTTGAAAAAATGAACATAGAAAGTGCGGATGATTGTGAAGCAATTCTTAAAGACATGCTTTACTATTCTCAGATATACAACAAAATCATTACTGCAAAGAATGATCCAAAAGAAATTATTTCTTCTATTCTTTTCAGACTGAACAATATTGAAATGACTGTTAGTTATCCATTCTTGCTGGCAATGTTTGGTCATGAAGAGCGTTCGGAAATTACAGCAAACGATGTAGAAATTACATTAAAGGTTCTTGAATCTTATATTGGCCGCCGTATTATGTGCCCAAATTATACTTCAAATGCTTTGAATAAAGTTTTTTGTTCTCTGGATTCAGAAGTAATGAAGTTGAAGTCTGAAAATCCGAGCGAATCATATTCTTCAATTTTGATTTATTATCTGCTTTCCAGAAGCGGTGCTGCCGGATTTCCAACCGACAAAGAGTTTATTGATGCACTTACAAATCGTGATGTTTATCATATGTTCAAGAAAAGCCGCGAGTATCTTTTTGATCGTCTTGAAAATGGTGACACAGTTGAACGCGTAAATGTTATTGATATGATGGAAAACGGCGACTTGACAATTGAACACATTATGCCGCAAACCCTGACAGAAGAATGGAAAGCAGAGCTAGGAACTGATTATCAAAATGTCTATGACCAGAATCTTCACACATTAAAGAATCTGACACTGACGGGATATAATTCAAAATACAGTAACAGCCTATATTCAGAAAAGAAAAACTGTGAAAAAGGATTTAAAGACAGCGGCTTGAATTTGAATAAGCCTTTGCTTGATTATGACCACTGGACTATCAATGAAATGCAAAACCGTCTAGAAAAACTTATCGCACAGGCAGAACAGTTATGGCCATATCCTAAAACTGACTTTGTTCCAGCAAAAAAAGAAGATGATGAAGTTTCTTTAGATGATGATGAAATTCTGACCGGAAGAACTCTTGTTTCATATTCCTATGGAAACGTGAAAGAACGCGAAGTTTACTCGTGGGTAGAAATGTTCACTGATGTAATAAAACAAATCTACGATGAAGACTCCAGCCAAATTCGAATCCTCGCTGCAGATGAAACTTACGAATATATTGTCCTCTCCAACACAGAAAAACAAGGCGACTGGTTCAAAATTGCCGATGACGTTTATCTTTACACACATAACTCAACAAATGCAAAAATAAGAATTCTTAATCGAGTTTTTGAGGCTTATGGTAAAGATAAATCGGAGCTGGTGTTTAATTTAAAGGCGGACTAAAAAATTAAATAAATTGTAAGATAATTTGAGCCAGATGTTATGGAGGTGTAAAAATGCAAATCAAGAAATCAGAAAGCCAAGATATTGAATTCAAAGAATCTTGGGATGATAAATATCTGCATTGGGTTTGTGCCTTTGCTAATACTCAGGGTGGAATCCTTTATATTGGTGTAAATGATAAGGGAACTGTTGTTGGTATTGATGATTTTCATAAGCTTTCTGAAGCTATTCCTCTTAAAATCCGGCAGTCTATGGGTCTTTTGTGTGATGTAAATATTTTGAATGATGGAGATTTACATTATCTAGAGATTATTGTTGAAAAATATAAATCTCCAGTTAGTTACCATGGCAGATATTACAAACGGGTTGGCTCAACTACTCAGGAAATAACTGGGCTTGAACTTAATGAACTGATTTTAAAAGCTTATGGAACTACTTGGGATGCTCTTGGGATTCCAAAGGTTGATATTAGTGATCTTGATGAGCGTGCATTTAAGATATTCAGGACATGGGCAATTCGAAATAACCGTTTTCGCGAAGAAGATTTGCAGATATCTAATAAGGAGCTTTTACAGAATCTGCGTATTTATGACAATGGTGAACTTTTGCGGGCTGCTGTTATGGCTTTTCATCCTGAGCCTGAAAAATGGGTAATTGGTGCTTATACAAAAATCGGATACTTTGCGAATGATGCAGATATTCTTTTTCAGGATGAAGTTCACGGTTCTTTGCTTACTCAAGTAGAAGATGCTATTGATATTATCTACACAAAATATATGAAGGCTTTAATCAGCTATAATGATATTCACCGCGAAGAGTTGTACTTTTTTCCGCGTGGTGCATTCCGAGAACTACTGCTTAATGCTTTGATTCATAAAGATTATACGCAGCCGTATCCGATACAGATTCAGATTTACAGAGATAAAATTGATATCTGGAATATTGGTACAATGCCAGAAACTGTGCAGATAAAAGATTTATATCAGAGACATCCTTCTGTTCCAAGAAATCCAAAGATTGCTGATATTTTCTTTAAGTGCGGTTTTATTGAATCGTGGGGACGCGGATATTTTAAGATTAAGAGTATCTGTGAGGAGTTTAAGGCTAGTCTTCCAGAGCCAACTGTATTAACAGGTGGACTCTCTGTTGTTTGTAATGCTTCTGAGGTTTATAGAAAACTTGCTGTTGAATATAAGGTTGATGGCTTTATTGAAAGTTCTGCAAGCACCGGACAAGTAACCGGACAAGTAACCGGACAAGTAACCGAACAAGTAAAGAAACTTATTGAATGCATGAAAGGAAAGACTTTGTCGAAGAAAGAAATCCTTGTTGCATTAGACATGAAGCATAGACCTACTTTGGAACAGGATTATATAAAACCAGCACTTGATTTGGGCTTAATTGAAATGACGCAGCCAGATTCTCCAAGAAGTCCTACACAAAAATATCGGCTTACGGAAAAAGGTATTGAATACACAAAACGGAGTTAAACTATGCACGGAGAAGCCAAGCTTTTACTAAAATTCCTCGATGGTTCTGATAACCGCTATATCATTCCAGTTTATCAGCGTAATTATGACTGGCGGCCAAAACAGTGTGAGCAGCTTTTTAGTGACCTTGCGCAAATCATTAAGAAGGACCGCAAGACTCACTTTTTTGGAAGTATTGTTACTTCTTCGGCAAATAAAGGCGGTAAGTCTGACTATCTTGTAATTGCTGGATAGCAGAGAATCACAACTATTTCTATTCTTTTTACTGCAATGGTAAATCTGATGAAATCTGAAACTATTATTGCAAAAGATAAACGGCTTACAGAAAAGATTGAAAAGAAATTTCTATTGATGAACTTTATGAAGCAATTTTCCGCCTAGAAATTATAGATATCTTTGTGAAAAAATTGGAGGAATAATACTGATGGAAATGGAAGATTTAATTCAGAAAATTAAAGAGATTTACAAATCTGCATGTAAAGAGAGATGTGAAACATGCAGGTATCGGATGTTCGCCAAAACAATATCAGAGCTAAAGATGTCTCCAGAAGTAATTAATGAGTTAACACAAGAAATGATAGAGCAGAATGAATATGAGAAGAACAGATGGACTAAGATTTTTAAACCCGTTATGGCTTATGTAGGTGCTCCAGTATTTGCAACTTATATGACTAATTGGATTCATGATAACTTCAAATGTGTAAGTGATTTTTGGTTAGGATTGTTAATAACTGCGTTAGTTTTTATCGTTGTTTATATAGTTCTCGGAGGTGGAATTGCAGCAATTATAGTGTGTATTGATACTATAAAAAATAAAAATAAACAGACTATCCGTTTATTGCAAAAGTACTCTCGTGAATTAAGATTTCAGAATTTACTAAATCATAAAGAGTAGGACAGTCTCTATTTCTCAATTATAAAATAAATAACACACCGTTGCTTATTGTCAGCTTTACTAAACTGTGCTAAACTATCCCCATGTCAGATTTTATCCGCGCAAGAAGCGACGAACACAAAGAAGAAAGACTTTCTCAAATTAAAGAGGCGACTGCAGAACTTTTTGCAAGCTGCCCTTATTCAGAAATTACCCTTACCACGATTGCGGAAAAATTGGGCTGGTCTCGCGCCAACCTTTATAAATACGTTACGACCAAAGAAGAAATCTTTCTGGAAATCTCCGCAGAAAAAATGGCTGCCTATTACAACTCTCTGCTCGCGGCTTTTCCTGAAGGTAACAATTTTACGTCAGACGTGATAACCGAAGTCTGGGCTGGAATCGTAAATGCTAATCAGGATTATATGCGCTATGTTTCCTATCTTAATCCGGTGATAGAAACAAATGTTACTGTGGAACGTCTTGCCATTTTCAAAAAGAAATATTACGACCTGGCCTATGCCTTCCGCGACAGACTTGCGCAGATGCTTTCCGTCAGCCTTGACGTCGCCTACAAAATACAGCTGGACGTGCTTTTTTATGCTTCATCAAATGCAGTCTGCTGTTACAAAAATCCCCTGGTACAGGAAGCTCTTAAGCAAATCAACATCACTCCGCCGCCAATGGACTTTTACAAGGACATGAAAGACTTCTTAAAAATGCGGCTGGCTTGGAAAGAGTAGGGGGCGGGCTTATACACCATGGTGATTACACTTAGCCTCAAAGTTTGACTGGAGCTGGCCTTTTGTAAAAAAAATATGGCGGGATGGCATGATGTCCGTTTCCGCCGTTATCAATCACTTCAGAAGAAAGGATTTTTCCGTCTTCAATCTGATAAATCTTAAAATATTGAGTCTTTCCAAAATGCTGGAAAATGTTACCTGTTTCTTTTTCGTAAGTTACTGCTACTTTCATGTTGGCCTCCAGGCTTATTTTTGCAATAAGCCTTTACAATGTAACATTAATCCGGATTTTATTCAGTGCTTTGTATCTATATACTTAAGCAATTTTTCCACTTGCTTTAAGCCATTCAATTTCGTCGTGCATTGTTTCGCGGTAACTTCTTGTTGTGTAGCCCAGTTCTTTGCGAGCCTTGCTTGAATCAAAATTGTTGTTGCGGGCAAGATTGTATACGGCAAAAGTTGTCATAAGAGGGCGTTTTCCTTTTTTCTTAGCCTGCTTTTCCATCATCTTTGCAATGAAGTTTGCAAGTTTTACAGGGATAAAGGTCTTCATTTTTTTACAGCCTGATTCTTCGCTTAAAAGGCGGGCAAAATCGCGGAAAGAAACTTCATCATTTCCAAGAATGTAACACTGACCCCTCTGACCTTTATCTGCAGCAAGAATTGCACCGTGAGCAAGATCGCGGACATCGCAAAGATTAAAGGAACCGTCAATTCCAGCAGGCATTTCGCCGTTAATAATCTGAATCAGAACCTTAGTTGTTTCGCCAACTGCAAAATCTTCCGGGCCAAGAATTCCACTCGGATGAATTACACATGCATTAAGACCTTCTTCTGCGGCATCCAGAACAGCCTGAGTTGCAAGAGCCTTTGACTGACTGTAGCAGCCCAAAACCTTGTCAGCATCAAAATGATTTACTTCGCCAATTTTATTTCCCTTTGGAAGTTCTGGAATTGCACCTGTACTTGAACAGTAAACAAGCTTTTTACATTCAGTATGCTTTTTGCAAAGTTCAATTATGTTTTTTGTTCCGCCAACATTTACATCC
>OCTW011567669.1_pt1 | contig 18214 bp, 18 predicted proteins | sample 1539671 | NCBI WGS metagenome assembly OCTW01 (sample SAMN02144230, study PRJEB22623) | gut metagenome | biome: sheep rumen | host: Ovis aries | place: New Zealand
AACGGCTGGAAAAACCTCGACGGGACCGACGACAACCGGAGCTGGAACTGCGGAGCGGAAGGCCCGACTGACGACCCTGAGATCCGCGCGCTTCGGCGGAAAATGTGCCGGAACGCCATGACAGTTCTCCTGATGAGCCGCGGCACGCCGATGTTCTTCGCCGGCGACGAGTTTCTGAACTCTCAGCAGGGAAACAACAACACCTACTGTCAGGACAGCGAAATTTCCTGGCTCAACTGGCAGGATCTCGACCGGAACTATGACTTCTTCCAGTACGTCCGCCATCTGATCGCCTTCCGCCGCTCCCACCGCATTGTCCGCGCGTACGGGTCGGAGGGGGCCTTCGGCCTTCCGGATCTGAGCACGCGCTGCCCGGACAGCGCGTCCCAGATTCTCCGGGTCGTCTATGCGGGACTCGATGATGAGGGTGTGGAGGACGCGGTCTGCCTGCTGATCAATGTCTTCTGGGAGACGCAGTGGCTCGATCTTCCGGCTCTTCCCGGGAAGCGCGGCTGGACCATCGCCTTTGATTCCTCCCTTCGTTATCTGAAGGAAGGCTACACGCTGCCGGACAGCCGGCGCGCCGTCCCGTCCGGCCAGTGGGTCGAGATGGCGCCCCGTTCCGTGCTGGTGCTGACGCCGGCAGGAAAACCGGAGGAAACCGCACCGGAGGAAACGGACTGCTGAAGCGGACGGCCGGATTTATTTCAGAAGGTTGACAGCTATTCTGAGAACCACTATATTTTATCTGTCATAAAGATGATCATTTTTATACGATAAACCACACAACAATATCTTTCAGTGCCGAAATCCGCAGGATTCCGGATAATTGGGAATCAGGTGAAAATCCTGAGCGATCTGGTCACTGTAAACGGAATATTCAGCCCATCATGCCATTGCATTCCGATGTGAGAAGGCGGGCTGACAGCAGGAACCCCGTTCCTTTTCCGCAAGTCAGGAAACCAGCTGAAAGAGCGCGTATTGGCCTACTTCCAGAGAGAGCGCATACGATCATAAATCCGTACACAAGACAAGGCGATTTCCGCCCTGTTCCATATTTGTCTGTACGTTTTTTCATTCGCCTGCCTTCTCCGGAAGACAGGCTTTTTGTTGCCTCATTCAAGTTCAGAAGGAGAGGAATTGACAGCTATGCAGAAAAAAATGTTATCCATCGTATTGTCCTGTGCCATGACAGCCGCCTTCCTGACCGGCGGAGCAGGCGTCGCGGCCGCTGATGCGTCCGCCGCCAGCCGCTCCGCGGTCCAGAGTTCCGAGGCTGCCGCAGATGAATCGGACTACGGGACTGTGACCATCCAGAACGGAGACCGTACACTGACCTTCACCTCCATGCCCAAAGCGGTTCTGTGCACCAACATGTACAGTACGGAAAATATGGTGATGCTCGACCTGCAGGATAAAATCGTCGCCAAAAGCATTCCGTCCAGCAATGACGACCAGCCGCTGCCGGAGCTTGCGGATGTCATCAACAGCATTCCCCAGCTGGAAAACAGCAACGAAAATGCCGTTTCCTGCGGCGCTGACATGATCATCGGGCAGGTCAGCGCGTTCAAGGCGGACGGAAAATATTCATGGGGCACCTATGACCAGCTGGACACGGAAGGGATCAAGGCCTACACCATCACCGGAACCATCGTGCAGGACGAAACCGTCGACAATATCTATGAGGATCTTCGCAATCTCGGAAAGATCTTCAAAGTCGAGGACAAGGCCGAGGAAGTCATCAAGGGAATGAAAGACCGCATCTCCGCTGTGCAGGAAAAAGTCAGCTCCGTCCCGAAAGATCAGAAAGTCAAGGTCTTCGTCATGGACAGTTACAACGGGAACGATATTTACACGACTTCATCCGGCCTCGAAAGCAATCTGATCGAACTCGCCGGCGGAATCAACGTCACCAGGGGCCAGGCAGACTCCAGATGGTTTAACACCAGTATCGAGGCGATTGTCTCTTCCAACCCGGATCTGATCATTTTCAATGACTACGGAAGCCAGACCATCGAGGAGAAAGAAGAATTTATCAATTCCAATGCAGCGCTTCAGGATGTGCCCGCGGTCAAAAATCAGAATTATCTGGTGATTCCGCTGACCTCTGTCATGCAGGACGTAAGGGCCGCAGGTGCCTGTGAGACCTTCGCCAAGGCATTCTATCCGGATCAGTTCAAGTAATCCATGAGAAAATCAGCCAAGATCCGAGCAGCCGCCGTCTTTCTTGTTCTGGTGGCAGCTCTGCTCATTTCACTGGTTCTTACCCTGTCCTTCGGGTCATCGGATGTGTCTCCGAGGGCCGCGTATGGGGTACTGACGGATCAGCTCTTCAACCACGGGGCGGAGACCGCCGCGGGAACATGGTCCAGAACGGAATATCAGATTGTCTGGAATATCCGGCTTCCGCGCGTCCTGTTCGGCATGCTCTGCGGCGCCGGGCTGTCCGTCTGCGGCGCGGCTATGCAGGCACTGGTGATGAACCCGATCGCGGATCCTTATATTCTGGGAATTTCCAGCGGAGCATCCGCAGGGGCAGCCTGGGCTTTGCTGATGCCCGTCTCTCTTTTCTCCGGTCAGTACGAAGTGGTACTGACCGCCATGCTGGGGGCCATGATCGCCGCCAGCGTGGTATATACCATGGCCCGGATCGGGAGCGGGGGGCAGATCAAGCCTGTCACCCTTCTCCTCTCCGGAACCGCCGTGAACGCCGTCATGTCCGCGGTGACCAGCCTGCTCATCTTTCTGGCCAAAAGCCCTGAGAGCATCAGCGCAGTCTATAACTGGCAGATGGGAAGCATCGCGGCCGCCATGTGGACCACTCTCCCGTTCCCTTCGGCGGCGGTACTGGCCGGAACCGTGATTTTCTCCTGCTGCGGGTCACGCTTCAATCTTCTGATGATGGGCGAAGAAGACGCAAGAAGCATGGGGCTCAACACCCGCCTGTTCCGGAATCTGATGTTCCTTATGATTTCGCTCGTGGTCGCCTCGCTGGTATCCGTCACCGGCATCATCGGCTTCGTCGGCCTGATGATTCCCCATCTGGTCCGGCTTCTGGCGGGGACCAGTGATAATCGCATCGTGATCCCCTACAGTGCCATACTGGGCGCCCTGTTTCTGATCTGGGCGGACGCGATCGCAAGAGGAATGTTCGGCTCTGCAGAGCTTCCGATCGGTATCATCACCGCTTTTATCGGCGCCCCCTTCTTCATGTACCTTATGATTCGCAGCCAGCACAGGGTAAAGGCATAGCCGACTATGGAAATACGTTTTGAAAAACTGAAGGTTCAGCTTGGCGGGCATGCGGTCCTGCATGGCGTCTCCCTGTTCACCAGAGAGCGGAGCATGACCGGACTGATCGGTCCCAACGGATGCGGAAAATCGACCCTGATCAAGAGCCTCTTCGGAATTGTCCCGATACAGTCAGGCGACATTTTTCTGAACGGCCGAAGCAGAAAGAAGATGCGTCAGAGGGACATTGCCGGCATGGTGGGCTATGTCGGTCAGGACTCCTCCAGCCTGTTCGACTTCACGGTACGGGAAATAGCCGAAATGGGTCTTTTTGCAAGAAAGGCAAATCTGACCCGGGCTGAAAAAGACGACATTGTCTCAGAAGCGCTGGAAACACTCCACATTGCGGACATGCAGTATCGAAATGTCCAGACACTTTCCGGAGGAGAGCGAAAAATGGCCTTTGTCGCCAGGACTCTCGTTCAGGGCGTGGACACCGTCATCCTGGACGAACCCACCAATCATCTGGATATTCATCATCAGCTCTATCTGCTGGATTACCTGAAAAACAGCGGAAAAACCATCCTGATCGTCCTGCATGACCTTCATCTTGCTGCGGGATTCTGCGACCGCCTCTTTCTCCTCAAAAACGGGAAGAATGTGGCGGACGGCACGCCGGAGGAGGTGCTGACCCCGGAACATGTCCGGGATGTGTTCCGGGTGAACGGTCATGCTGTCCGCAAAGGGGACAAAACGGATTTTGAATTGGAGATGTCCCTGCCTTAACAGTTTCTGCGCATTTGAAGGTTGTCTCATTGAGCCGTAGGACCGTATCGCCATTACGAAGAGCAGAATCGCCGCCCGTGATACCAGAGCACCGTTGCGTCAAACGCATCCAGCGTCGCCACGCCCGTATACCCCATCAGCTCTTTTAACTGGCAATTCATCTGCCGTATTTTTCTCTCGACGGCCGGCGCTCCTTCTTTCAGAAGGCCCGGCAGGATAGCGCGCCCGGTGGAGACAGCATCGGCACCAAGCGCCATAAGCTTGTAGGCATCTCTTCCGTCATCGACCGAACAGTCAGCGAAAACCTTCATTTTTCCTGAGACTTTTCGGATATCAGGAAGAATCATCGCCGGCGGCACGGCAAAAGGCAGTCTCCCGTGATGATGGCTGACCACAATGGCATCCACGCCTGCTTTCCCGCAGATAGCGGCATCTCTTGCGCTGAGAACTCCCTTTGCCACAAACGGGACGCCCAGTTTATGTGCAAACTCCGCAAATCCTTCAAGATCCCGGTCTGTCAGTGTCCCGAGTTGTTCGCCGTCGACCGCATCCGTTTCACCGTCTGTCCCGATGCTGTGATCGATATCAATGCCGACCGCAAAAGCCCGATGTCTCACGGCAAAGTCCATCTGCGCCCTGATCTTTTCACTGTCTGCAAAAGGCTTGATGATGCGGATTGTCTCAGCACCGGCTTCGGCAATTTTCGCGTAGTCTGCATCGGATTCCATTCCGACCCAGTTGACAATTCCCAGGCTCTTTGCCGCCTGCGCGTATTCTTCCATCGGCCGATGATCAAGTCCCGCCTTGTTGAGATGCGAAAAGGCCGGCATCATGATCGGCGACGCGAATTTCTTTCCCCAGAGCTGCATCGAGATATCCGCCACATGCGTCCCGATGATGCGTTCCTCTATGAGAATTTCATCCAGGAATCGCCTTGTGTGCCAGCTTGCGTTCGACGCATCCTTAGGCAGCGCCGGAATCAGTCCCTCAGGTCCCGGCCAGTTTGCTTCTCTTTCCATATGATTGACCTCCTCTCATCTGTCGATTTTTTCATTTGACTGCATAGGCTGCAAATTCCGAATTTTCACCAGTCATTCTCCGGCTCCGCAATCCCTGATAGCCGGCAGGTAAAAGAACCGGATTTTACAGCCTTTCTATGATCAACAATACCGTTCGTTTCGCATTCCGGCAAGGTAAAAAATGCAGGGCTGTAAGACCCGGCAACAAGACCGCCTGTCTGCGCCAAAGCAGCGTTTGACATCGTTCTTCCGGAGGGGTAAACTGGTAGTCGCTTCAAAACATCTCCAACTGAATATCCATATTTCTGCTAGGGGCGCATATGCTGAGACCGGTGAATCTTTACCGGACCCTTATAACTTGAACCGGATAATACCGGCGTAAGGAAGCTGAAATTTTCTGCTATTGATTTCGCACGATTTTCAGCATCTGTCTGCCCCTCCCTGAAACGGGAGGTTTTTTTATGCCATTTTTCTCGGAAACAGACACCGCCGTCTTCAGAAGCATACGCGCGGCCCGGCCGCTGATTCATCTGATCACCAATCCTGTGACGATGAATGACGTTGTCAATCTCGTTCTTGCTTCAGGCGCGACCGCAATCTGTGCGGATTCCCCGGAAGAGGCGGCAGAGATTTCAGGGCTGGCCGACGCGACGGTTCTGAATATCGGCATGCCCTCCGAAGCAAAAGTTGAGGCGATGCTGGCCGCCGGAGAAAAAGCCAACGAACTCGGACATCCGCTGATTCTGGATCCGGTCGGCGCCGGCGCTTCCGGTTTCCGTCAGCGCATTCTGAAAACGCTGCTAGAGCGGCTTCATTTCACCTGCATCCGCGGCAATCAGTCGGAAATGGCCGCCTTGCTCGGAGTCTCTTATTCTTCCCGCGGCGTGGAGGAGGCCGGGGTTTGTCTGAAGCCTGACCGTCTGCAGGAGCTGTCTGCGAGATACGATACCGTCCTTGCCGTCACCGGCGAAACGGATCTCACCGTCAGCAAAGAACGGATTCTGGTCAGTCATACCGGGACGCCTCTTCAGAAGCGGATCACCGGGAGCGGCTGTATGCTGTCAGGGCTTCTCGCGGCCGCTTTGGCCGGATCGACGGCCGCGTCTTCGGGTCAGGCGCTCCGCCTCGGCGACACTTCAGGGATCGCCTCGCTTGTCCGTGAAACGGTGAAAGCGTACGGATGCCTTGCCCGTGAGGCCGAGAAGGAGATGGAAGCATCTTCCCGCCATGGAACGATGACGTTCCGCAGCCGCCTGATCGATGCCGTCAGCACAGCCGGATTATGAGAACCGGAGAATTCCGGTCCCTCAGATGAGTCGGAAAAGGAGGATCCTGATGAAATTTGAACGGAAGATGCTGCAGCTGTATGCGGTGACGGACCGAAGGTGGCTGTCCGGACGGACGCTGGAAGAGGCGGTCGAAGAGGCGCTTGCCGCCGGCGTCACGATGGTGCAGCTGCGGGAGAAGAACATGGAACCGGATCGGCTGCTGGAAGAGGCCCGCTCTCTTCGGGTGCTCTGCCACTGGTATCATGTTCCGCTTCTGATCAATGACAGCCCCGATATCTGCATCCGCGCCGATGCGGACGGCGTGCATGTCGGTCAGGACGACATGTCGGTCCAGAAGGCCCGGGCGCTTCTTGGCCCCGATAAAATCATCGGGGCGACCGCTCACAACGTCGCGGAAGCGCGGACGGCGGAACGCCTCGGTGCTGACTATCTGGGATGCGGAGCTGCATTTGGTTCCCATACCAAAGAGAACGCCCGGCCAATCGACCGGGAAACGTACCGTGATATCACTTCTGCGGTTCATATTCCGGTCTGCGCGATCGGAGGAATCACGGAAGAAAACATTGGAGAGCTCCGGCACCTGGGTCTGTCCGGCGTCGCGGTCATCTCCGGTATCTTTGCTTCCGATCAGATCGGAGCGTCATGCAGAAAGCTGCTCGATGTCAGCAGCCGCCTGTAACATATCTGCAGTAACAGAAAGGAGCTCATCATGAAACATGAACATCTGAAAAAACTGGTCACATCGGCACTGCTTGTCGCTGTCATCATCGCGCTCTCCAGCTTCTACATTCCCGTCGGCGCGTCAAAATGCTTCCCGATCCAGCATATGGTCAACATTCTGTCCGCCGTCCTCCTCGGACCCGGCTGGGGCGTCGCGATTGCCTTCGTGGCTTCCCTCATCCGGAACCTGATGGGAACCGGCTCTCTGATGGCCTTCCCGGGCAGCATGGTCGGCGCTCTGTGCTGCGGACTGATGTTCAGAGCTACGAAGAAGTACATTCCGACCTGTCTTGCCGAGGTTGTCGGGACCGGCCTTTTCGGCGGCATGCTTGCCTACCCTGTTGCCTCTCTCCTGATGGGAAACAGCCAGGCCGCTCTGTTTACCTATGTCGTGCCCTTCTTCATCAGCACGGCAGGCGGAACTCTTCTTGCAGCAGTCCTTGTTTCCATTCTGGACAAGACAAAGGCAATGCAGTACATGCGTCAGGTCCTTTCCGCATGATGCCGTCCGGGTCCGGAATTCCACCAAGAAAAGGAGAAAACGAATGAGAACTGCATTGTCAATCGCCGGTTCAGACTCAAGCGGCGGCGCCGGCATTCAGGCGGATATCAAGACCATGATGGCCAACGGTGTCTACGCGATGTCCGCCATCACGACCATGACGGCTCAGAATACAACCGGTGTCACCGCCATCATGAATGCGACGCCGGAGTTTCTGAAAGCGGAACTGGACGAAGTCTTCACGGATATTTTCCCGGATGCCGTGAAGATCGGCATGGTATCGGACAGCCGTCTGATCCGGGTGATCGCGGATCGCCTCCGGTATTACAAGCCGGCTTACATCGTCGTCGACCCGGTCATGGTCGCCACCAGCGGCGCCAGACTGATCAGCGAGGACGCGATCGGGACGCTGAAGCAGGAGCTTCTGCCTCTCTCCACCGTCCTGACGCCCAACATTCCGGAGGCCGAGGTCCTCTCCGAAATGCCGATCCGGTCTGAGGAAGAGATGATCACGGCCGCGGCCTGCATCAGTGACCGGTATCACTGCGCCGTGCTCTGCAAAGGCGGCCACCAGATCAACGATGCCAACGACCTCCTGTACCAAAGCGGCAGCTTCCGCTGGTTCAGAGGAAAACGCATCTGCAACCCGAATACCCATGGCACCGGATGCACGCTGTCAAGCGCGATCGCCGCCAATCTGGCAAAAGGCTTCGGTCTTGATCGCTCCGTGCAGAGAGCCAAGGACTATATCAGCGGCGCTCTGTCGGCGATGCTGGATCTCGGACACGGCAGCGGTCCGATGAATCACGCGTTCTGCTTCACCGGCCCCTACATGGAATGTGCCCGTCCCCAGTCAGAGAGTGAGGTATCAGAATGAGTAATCAGGAAAATAACAGCCGCGGATCCGGCCGCTTTCACATGACTGTTCTCCAGTCCGGCCTCGTCTGGTTCGGTGCCGGCGTCTCGATCGCTGAAATCCTGACCGGCACCTATCTCGCGCCGCTTGGCTTTTGGAAGGGACTGGCCGCGATCCTGACCGGCCATCTGATCGGCTGCCTGATGATGTATTTCGCGGGCATCATCGGCGGGCGCACCCGCCGAAGCGCCATGGAAACCACCCGTATGAGCTTCGGCCGTCTCGGCGGAATCTTCTTCGCCCTTCTGAATATTCTTCAGCTCGTCGGATGGACGGCCATCATGATCTACGACGGTGCAGGAGCCGTCAACGAACTTTTCAAAGCCGGCATCTGGGTCTGGGCACTGGTCATTGGCGGCCTGATTCTGCTCTGGATCCTGGTCGGTCTCACCAATCTGGGCTGGATCAACCGGATCGCGATGTCGGCGCTCTTCATCCTGACGCTGGTTCTGAGCGGCGTGGTCTTCCGGCACGGCATGCTCCCGGAAGCCGCCCAGCCTTCCTCCATCTCCTTCGGCGCGGCTGTGGAGCTCTCCGTCGCGATGCCGCTTTCCTGGCTTCCGCTGATCAGCGATTACACCCGGGAAGCGAAGGCACCCGGACGGGCCACGCTGGCAAGTGTTCTGGTCTACGGCCTCGTCTCTGTCTGGATGTATGTGATCGGACTGGGCGCTGCGCTGTTTACCGGCCAGTCCGACATCGCAGGGATTATGGCAAAGGCAGGTCTTGGCGTCGCAGCCCTGATCATCCTGATTCTCTCCACCGTCACGACTACCTTTCTGGATGCCTGGTCCGCCGGCATTTCAGCCGAGTCTCTGGACGGCCGGCTGAGCGGAAAAGGGAAGACGATCGCCGCGGTCGTCACGGTCATCGGGACACTCGGCGCCGCCCTCTTCAACATGGACGACATCACCGGCTTCCTCTACCTGATCGGATCTGTCTTCGCCCCGATGATTGCCATCCAGATTGCAGACTTCTTCATTCTGAAGAAGAATCATGATGCCGAAAAAATAAATCTTCGGAATCTGATCATCTGGGCCATCGGCTTTGCCCTTTACCGTTTCCTGATGACAACCGATCTGCCCCTCGGCAATACCCTGCCGGACATGCTTCTGACGATCCTGCTCTGTCTGACTGTACAGAAAATCGCCGGACACAAAAAATCCTTTATTGCTTTCTTGCAAGTTTCGTAAAGCCTTCAGCCGGCAAACACCGTTCCGTCGAAAAGCGCCTCCAGTTCGAAACCACAGACCTGCTGCGGCCAGTCTGAGAAATCGACGCTCACCCGCGCGATCTCATCTCCTCCTGCTGCAGGTCTCAGATCCACCACCCCAGCGCCATCTGTCCTCAGAATCGTGAACACGGTGCCCTCAGGGTAAGAGGCCTTTCCGGTCTGCTCGCCGCTTTCCGATACGGTCTCAAATTCGGCCGCCTGTTTCAATGTCAGCCAGATGTGTTCTGCGTCTGCCTGATAATAAGGTTCACTGCTGAGCGGATACCCCTCCCCAGCCGAATAGGATTTATACGCCTGATAGGTGCTCATGGCATCCATCCGGGTCGAAAGCCGCATGCTGTCCGGATCGGTCAATGCATCCGTCTCATAATGGTATGCACACTCATCGCGGCCGCTTTGGTCAGTCTCTTCCGCCTCATCCCCGCCATCGGTTCCGAACGATCTCACTCCGAGATTGTACGGATCCTGCCTTTCCTCATCTGCAGGAGGCGGCGTCTGCTCAGCCGGTCCCCCATTTCCAAGTGAGAATACTTTCAGGATCTGGTAATCATTATCCGACTTGCAGAAAGCATAAAGCTGATAGCGGGCGTTCGACCTGATAAGATAAAGCTCCGTGCTGTAATATGGAAATTCTGAAAGCGTCAGCGCCTGGTCGTTCACACTGACGGTGAAATTCCGGTATGCACCGGTCTCGTCTATATCCCCGCTGACTGCGATGCGGTCAACTGCTCCATCCCCTGTGACATCCGCCCAGATGCCCGTATCCCGGTCAAACGGAACGACAAACGTCTCCGGGATCCGGCTGTATCTCGGGTTAAACAGACCCGGATCCTCCTCGAAGGAAAGCTGGATCTCCTGCTGCCCTTCCGCATAGCATCCCAGACTGTAAGGTGGAAAGGTAAGATGCACGCCAAGTGAGGTCAGATACCAGTGAAAAAGAACCGGCTGATCCTGTCCGGCATCCTTCTGCTTCATGGAAGAAGCCAGCTTTTCCTTCTCCGGCGGACTGCTCAGCGCCGGATATTCCTGCGAAAGCTTTTGCACAACACGCTCCGCTGCCGCGTCGCAGTCCTGCACCACATCGGAGAACGCAAGGAGCTGTCCGCGCTCACTGTCATAAGTCACTCCGCTTTTCTCGTAGTAGCCGTGAGCCCCTCCCAGATATTGTGATTCGTTTTCGATGACGCTGAAAGCGATCTGATCCGCCCTGGCAATCTGCGCTTCACATCCCTGGAAGCAGCAAAGATCCGTGTCGCCATTCCTGTGGATTTCTTTCGCCGACTCTGCCAGTGTCCTCAATGTCTCAAGGCTGGACGCCTCCTTCTGACTGTTATACCGGGAAAGCGCACTGCTCAGGGCAGAAAAGCGCGTCTCTTCCTGCGGGATATGAATCTCCGGGTATGAAATCCGAGCCAGAAGTTCCTCTCCGCTCTGCCCGCTGGCATCCCTGGCGTGACTTCTAAGCGTCGGATGAAGCAGTAAGGCAGTCTCCGCCCCCGTTTCCATCTCAGCGTCCGTCTCCGCTCCACAGGTCATCATGTCTGCGGATGCCAGGACGACTGCTTCCGGTCCCGCCACGAAACTCCAGACGATCAGTCCTGTGCAAAGAACTTCCGTGATCAGGCGGCCTGTACGTTTTTTGTCTGCCATTTTCCTTCTCTCCTTTCCTCAATTTCCCTCTGTCAGCAGAGACAGTCTCCGCGCCCGGATCGCCTTCTATTCTCCTCCCTTCCCACTTACGCCCTCTGGTGCTGCCGACTTACGCTTCGAAGGTTCTCCGTATCCGCTCCATCGCCTCCTCGAGGGTAGCGCGCTGGCAGGCGGTGTTGATCCGCTGAAAGCCTTTTCCGGCACTTCCGAAAATCTTTCCGGAATCCAGCCACAGTTTTGCTTCATAGATGATCTTCTGGTCAATCTCCCCGGACGACAGTCCCGTCCCCCGAAAATCCAGCCACATCAGATAGGTGCCCTCCAGATGGACCACCCGGATCTTTTTGAAATGCTCCTGCGCGTAGCGATACACATACTCGATATTTCCCCTTACATAGGAAAGCATCGCCTGATACCACTGTTCCCCGTGCTCATATGCCGCCTGGCAGGCCGTCAGTCCAAAGGCTGACAAAAGGCTCACTCCTGCTGCACTGACCTCCCTCAGAAAACGCTTTCGCAGATGGACATCCGGAATAAAGATATTCGACAGCATCATCGCGGCGAGGTTGAAGGTCTTGCTGGGCGCCGTGCAGATGACTGAAATCTGTTCAAGCTCAGGGCTCAGCGTCGCAAAAACATGGTGCTCTCCCTCGAATATGAAGTCGTTGTGGATCTCATCACTGACGACAATGACGTTGTGACGGACGCATATCTCCCCGATCTTCATCAGCTCATCGCGTGTCCAGACTCTTCCGACCGGATTGTGCGGACTGCACATCAGAAACAGGCCGATGTCGTTCTTTTCAATCTTGCGCTCGAAATCCTCAAAGTCGATGTGGTAGCGATTGTCCTCTCCAAGGTAGAGATCGCTGCTGACCGCATTTCTCCCATTCTCCAGAATCACCTCGCTGAACGGATAGTAGACCGGCTGCTGAATGAGGACGTTATCTCCTTCCCTCGTGAAGGCCCTGACTGCCATCGCCAGAGCGAACACAACGCCAGGTGTCTTGATCAGATACTCTGGTTGAACCTTCCAGCCGTGGTGGCGCTCCATCCAGCCGGCGACCGCCTGAAAATAAGCCTCCCCGGACTCAGTGTATCCGTACACGCCGTTTTTTGCGCGCTCCACCAGCGCTTCCTCCACATAGGACGAGGTTCGAAAATCCATGTCCGCAACCCAGAGCGGGAGCACATCCTCCGGCAGCCCTCTGCGCTTTGCGAAGTCATATTTCAGGCAGTCAGTGTTTCTGCGATCCACACACATGTTAAAATCGAGGTTTCTCTCCGCCATCATCAATCCTCCGTCTGTCCTGTATGTACCGGCTAAGGGTGCAGCCACCCTTCTTTGATCTCATCATAACATGAATGCTCTTCCCTATGCTCGAAGAAATTGACACAGTGACGCAGCGATGAGCATGCACGTTGAAAATTCAATAGTTCAGCCTTTTTCTTCCTGGTTCCGGTTTTCTCTGGCAGCACATCCTTCTCCATGTAAAGCTTCCTTCCCCTTGCAGAGGCAAGGATTCAATCCGAAAGCTGTGGAATATCCCTGCATTTGCGGGAGATCTCCTTAAAAATCTCAACAGGCTTTGTCCTTCACTCATATAGTCCCACTCTTGCGCCTGCTTTCTGTTCCTCGGTTCCACAGCATAGTGTTTCAATCCATTCCCGCCTTTCCATCACCGCCAGCCAGTTCGCCGGAATAGTGACCGATCATCGTTGTGACCGGCTTCTCGGCTATGATCTCTCTTTCCAAAAATTGTACAGGACACCCAAGGGCATCGCCGATCACGACGCCCATGATCCCGTCAAGCCATATCCCGTTCTTGTTTTTATTCATCCGGCTCCTCCCTTTTCTCAGTACCGACAGCATCTCCCTGACATACCATCTTACTTCCGGTGTCTCTTCTTATAATCCTGCCGGATCGGTTCCAGAATCGCCTCATCGTCCAGGGCCTCTGACATCTGTGCCGCGGACGTTGCACACATTGCAAAGCGGACCGCTTTCTCCAACACTTCAAAGTTCAGCTGTGTCCCTGCACTGTCATGCTCATACCGGACAGCACGGTTTGCCCGGATTCCGAACCGGTCGGCCACAGATACTGCATCGATATCAGCTCCCAGGAACAGAAACTCCCAGTGGTACTTCTCCTTCTGGTGCTCAATCATCCGGCGCACCTTATCATAGCTGTACGCTCGGCTTGCATTCTCCATGCCGTCCGTTGTGATGATAAACAATGTCTTCTCGGGCACATCCTCTTCCCTGGCGTACTTATGAACATTCCCGATATGATGAATGGCTCCGCCAACCGCATCCAGGAGCGCCGTGCAGCCGCGCACATAATACTGGCTGTCATTCATCGGCTCCACTTTTCGGATATCCACCCTGTCATAGATGACATCGGTTCTGTCATCAAACAGAACGACCGAAACATAAGCCTCCCCATCTTCCTGCTTCTGCTTTTCGATCAGGCTGTTGAACCCTCCGATCGTATCCGCCTCCAAACCGGACATGGATCCGCTTCTGTCAAGAATAAATACCAATTCTGTCAAATTCTTCTTCATACCACTGCCTCACTTTCCGCTGCCATTGCAGCTTATTTCTTACTGTGAGGCCAGTATATCAGGCCGGAATGTAAAAACAGTCGCCCCGGAAGCGACCGTTTTTCTTATTGTATGATGCAGGGCAGACCATGCTCCTCCAACTGGATATCCAGTTCGATCATGTCATATATCTGATGCTCGATGAAGAAGGAAAAGATGATGTCCATCTTGTCGCAGGGCGAAAGGGCATATCCGGCCCTGGCAAGCAGGTCTCTGGATTCATCCATGTTCAGCTTCGCGCCGATGCACAGACAGAGCGCCGTCAGCTTCTGGGGATGGTAGCCCGGATTATTTTTTATCTTGGAGAAAACCTTCTTGTCTACGATCGCTCTCTTGTAAACGTCCGCATTTTCCAGTCCTTTCTTATCAATCAGATAGAACAGATACTGCGGGAAGGTATCAGACATATGCTCCATCCGATCCGACAGTTGTCGCTGCATATCCTCAAAAGCAGCATCCTCTGCATCATACAGATCACCCGGCATGGAAACCGCTGCTTTCTGAACAGACTCCGATCCCCAGCAGTCCTGACCTGTTGCTTCTTTCCTGTTGTCGAATACGGACTGCAGGAAAACAGGCTTCTCTTTCTTCTTTTTCTCTTGCTTTGGAGCGGCGTCCGGCGGCAAAGCGCAAGCGCCTGTTTCATCCGGCATGCTTGGACACGCCGCCGTTTTCGGACTTTCCTGCCGCGCCCGCCTCCGTTGTCCCTCCAGGTACCACCGCCGCGAAGATGAGTCTATTTCTTCATCCGCTTCTTCTCGGCTCTTCTGTTCCGCAAAATAAGGTTCGCCATACTCCTCTTCGCGCTTCTCTTCTGCATAGTTCTGGTCGATATATGCTTCCAGCTCCGGATAAAGGTTCCTGCCCATCTGGGTGGTCTTCTCATCAAATACCACCAGATAGATCTGCATATCTGAATTCAGGAGAAAAGCATAGATCTCGTCAGCCGCGATCCGCATCCCTTCTTCCTTCGGATACCCGAATCCTCCGGTTGAGATCAGGGGAAATGCAATAGAGTGAATGCCGTTTTCCGCAGCCAATGCCAGACTTTTTCTATAACAGGATCTTAAGAGTTCTTCCTCTCCCTGCTTGCCATCAATGTAGAAAGGGCTAACAGCATGAATGATATATTTTGCCGGCAGATCAAATCCGGGCGTGATAAAAGCCTCGCCCTCCGCCACGGCGCCGATCTGCTCCCTGCGATAAGCAAGAAGCTTGTCATACCCGGCAGCCTGATAAATGGCATGATCACATCCTGTTCCAACTGTCGGCTGATCATTTGCCGTATTGACGATGGCTTCTGTATGCATCTTCGTGATGTCATTACGGACAATCTTGAAAGGCATTGTTATCTCTCCTCTGCCGATTGATCTTTCTTCTGCCGCTTTTGAAATATTCATCCCGTGCTTAAAACTCGCTCTTTCTGAGTTCCTTCGTCACGTCCGCATTCGTGCCCTGATGCTGTGCTTCTCCGAACCTGTTTACGAAGATGAAATCCGTATAACCGTCAATCATGACATTGCACCGGATCTCGCATCTTTCATTTCTGATTATAAGGGGCCGAGCGGGAAATGCCGAATACTTTCGTGTCAGAATTTCTGAGATCAACGTCAGGATGAATTATCTTATTCACGTATATAGATCAGGCTGTACGCATTAAGAATATTAATGCTTTCGTCGAAGAGCTCAAAGAAGCCGGTTTTCAAGAGGTTCGCCTGATATCCACAGCCGAGGGACTGTTCATGAGCCATATGGAATCGGTCTGGATGGGACTGGGAGGTTCGGCGCTTCTGAATGGCAGAAAATGAGAACCTTCTGTACATCCTGCAACTTGTCATACAATGTTTTGATCATCTTTTTTCTGCTGCTCCTCTATAAGCCTGTCGAACAATGCACCGATCTGAAAAGCCGCATCTTTAGCGATCTCCTCCGGCGCGCGGTTCTCCATATCTACTTCTACTACAAATAATCTGTTTGATTCATCTGTTTTTCTTACTGCCATAACAAATTTCTCCTCTCATCAGCGAACGCCAAAATAATCCTAAGTGTCTGTATGAATGATCAGAAACTCCTGCGTCCCGATCGGCTCCCCGGTGCTTCTTGTCGAAAACACATCACAGGAAATAAAAGCCTTCACGGGCGCATGTCTCTTTATTCGTTCGATATAGGTGCGCAGTGAATTCGAAGCTCGTAATCCTTGCCTGCTGCCTCGATGAGCGTATAATGGAGCCAAAACAACCGGGTTTATACGCGGGACATGCATTACGCTTCCCGGCGAACCCGAAAACAGGAGGAGTATATGAGTTTCAAGGACTCGAAGGTTGTGGTCATCGGAACCGGAAACGTAGGATCGACGACTGCATACAGCATCCTGAATCAGGGCCTTTGCGAAGAGGTGGTCCTGATCGACGTCAACAGGGACAAGGCTTACGCGGAGGCGCTGGACATGGCGCATTCGGTTTATTTCATGAACCGGAATATCGATGTTCACGCAGGCGACTACAAGGACTGCGCGGATGCGGATGTCGTCATCATCACCGCGTCCGCTCCCATGCCGAAGGACTCAACGAACCGGCTTGAGATGCTTGCTCCGAGCATGCGGATCATGAAGAGCATCGTGAGCAGCGTGATGGCAAGCGGTTTTGACGGCATCATTCTCGTGATCTCCAATCCGGTCGACATCATGACCTATTACGCCTGGAAGATCTCAGGACTTCCGGCAAAGCAGGTCATCGGCAGCGGCACGAATCTGGACAGCGCCAGACTGTGCTGCGAGCTCGCAAAGCTCTATGACCTGGACGCGAAGAGCATTTCGGCATTTGTCTGCGGCGAGCACGGCGACAGCGAATTTGTCGTATGGAACTCGGCCACAATCGGCGGAAAGAAAATCGATGATGTGATGAACGACAACGCGCCGCGCACAGGGACGGCGACAAAGCAGAGTCTGCTGAAGATGACGGCGCAGTCCGGATGGGAAATCTTCAACCGCAAGGGCAATACCTGCTACGGCATTGCGGCGTCAGCGACCTCCATCGTGAAATCCATCCTGTTCAATGAAAACCAGATCTATCCGGTCTCCGTAAACGTGGACGGCGCATACGGGTTAAGCGGCGTGTTTCTGTCTGTTCCGACTATCATTGACAAGACGGGAGCAAAAGAGGTCGTCGAGATCAAGCTGCAGCCGGACGAGGAAGCTGCGCTTCAGAAATCGGCCGGCGTACTGAAATCATTTTATCAAGAGCTCGAGATGTAAAGGCAGCCGGATAAGCGCCCAGTGCAGAAGTACCCGGAGCAGAAGCGGCGGCAGATTCCTGCCGCCGCTTCCCTGCGCTTCCGAAATCAGATTTTATTACCGTTTCACGCCTGACTGCCGATCCATGCGGTATCTCCGAATTCAACAGGGAGTCAAAGACTCCCCTCGCCTGATGATCTGAGACCGTACTTATTATTTGCAAGGAGCTGTTTATGAAAGCCAAAGCTTTTAAAGCCGCCTTCCCATACACCCTTCCGATTTTCGCCGGGTTCTGGTTTCTGGCACTTGCCTATGGGATTCTGATGAATGTAAACGGCTTTTCCTTCATCTATCCGATGTTTATGAGCCTGTTTATCTATGGCGGATCGCTGGAATTTCTCGTTGTCACAATGCTGATGTCCTCATTTGCCCCATTATCCGCTCTGGCCGTCACACTGCTTGTGCAGTCCAGGCATCTGTTTTATGGGATCGCCATGCTGGATCGTTTCAAAGGCATGGGATGGAAAAAACCATATCTGATATTCGGAATGTGTGATGAAACCTTCTCGATCAACTACACAGCGAATATTCCGGACGATGTGGATCAGGGCTGGTTTATGTTTTTTGTCACGCTCCTGAACCATTGTTACTGGGTTTCGGGCGCGACGATCGGCGGATTGATCGGGTCGCTTCTGAAATTCGATACGAAGGGGCTTGACTTTGTGATGACCGCTATGTTTGTGACGATCTTCATGAATCAGTGGATGAAAGAAGAGAAAAAATACACCGGGATGATCGGCATCGGCGCAGCCGCCATATGTCTCATGATGTTCGGTCCTGATTCCTTTATGGTACCGGCCATGCTGGCGATACTGGCGCTGCTGACCGCTTTCAGAAAACCAATCGAAAAATCTTATGCAGAAGGAGAAGATCAAATATGAGCCCTATGACCATCCCTGAGCAAATCATCACGATCGTGATCTGCGTTCTCGGCACCATGCTGACACGCTTTCTGCCGTTTCTCGTCTTTT
>OCTW013388431.1_pt1 | contig 18213 bp, 15 predicted proteins | sample 1539671 | NCBI WGS metagenome assembly OCTW01 (sample SAMN02144230, study PRJEB22623) | gut metagenome | biome: sheep rumen | host: Ovis aries | place: New Zealand
CTTTTCGGAGCCGGCGTAGATGAAAGTGATGCAGATAGTAACGGAAGTATTTGGTAAGCTTATGAAAACAACCTCATTATTCGCATCCAGCGCTCTGCTCGCAGCCATTGTTACCGGATGCACGCAAGAATCACTTGACACACAGGGCCCTTCTCTTCCGGACAATCCCGGAGACAAAGTTACGCTCACCGTTTCGGCTGTTACCAAGACTCCGGAAGTCTCGGACGAAGTCGGCACCAAAGTCTCTTATGGAGCTACAGATGCCACCTGGGAAACGGGGGATCAAATTTTCCTGATCAAAAGTGACGGGACCACCATCACGCTCACCCTCACCAAGGGCGCCGGGACCACTTCGGGCAATTTTACCTCCACGGACCCGGTGGTGGCGGGCACCTATATTCCGTATGCCGTGAGCAAAACCTCCTTGGATAAAGGCTTCGTAAGCGTATCGGCAGGCGTCATAACCCTGAATCTGAGCACCCCGGGCGGCGGCTCGCTGGCCGATGCTCTGGAGCATGATATCCTCAAGGGTACGTCGGTGGACCTTACCGCCGACCAGACCACCGCGACGATCGGGAACCTTAGCACGCACATTTTGAGCTATTTGCGTTTCCGGTTCACAAGCACGTCCAAGGCCATCACTGCTATCGGAATGGATTCGGCCGGCGGCGTGTACAGGACGGTGAACATTGCCGCTAATGGTACAGTTAGCGGAAGTAATCCTTCAACCGATGTGGTCAATGTCACGGCATCGGACGACGGTGCCGGGACCTACGCCGGCTACTTTGCCGTTTTTGGCAGTACTTCCACCAGTCTCATGGCCCATGCCGAGGATGTGGACGGGGGTAAATACACCCGGCTGGTGTCAACGAAAACAGCCAACTACACGGCCGGGACTGTCTATGGAAAGACTATCACCCTGACTTCCGATATGGTAACGGCTGCAGCAACCGGTTCCCTGAGTGAACACTCCTGGAAAAACCTGGGCCTGAGCGTAAAATGGGCTGAGTTCAATGTGGGGTCGTCCAGTGAGTATTCATATGATTATAATATCTCGAACGTTGCTGGGGATTCTGCCGGTATCGCCGTTGCAGCAGGTTGGACAGGATGGCGTATTCCGACCCGCGCCGAGGTGCAGGAGCTCTTCTATGCCAGCGAACGCCAGTGGGTTACCGGGTCCAACAACGGCGTAAGGTTCAATTGCAACGGCAGCTATGTGGCTATGGGAGCTGGAGGATATTGGAGAACGCGAGATGATAGCTACACAGATGATTGTTATCAAAAAGGAAATGTAATATTCTATATCAATGAAACTACGCCCAGTAACGGTTCTTATGCGCAGTTGTGGGCAAATATAAGCAGTTCCGGGGCATCGCTGGGCTTCGGTTCCGCAAATTTAGGGACTTACGTGCACTCTTTCTCCAACTTTGCCGCACTACGCCTGGTCTGCGACTACGAATAATTCGCTATCTTTGTAAGCGTGAAGCGCTTACCCCTCATACTGCTGGCCCTCCTCGCCGTCGCGTGCTCGCGCAGCAGCGGCGGCGGGACGGGGCGGTGGCCGGACCTGCCGGAGCCGCTGTCCACCCCGTATGTGATGGTCCTGAATGGGGAACTGACCCTTTTCGGCGGGCATACGGACGGATTTGTGCTGTCACAGTCGGCCTGGTATCTCAGGGGCGGGTCGTGGCATAAAGTGCCCATGAAATACCCGCACGACCATGGCTTCTGCACCCTCCTGCCGGACGGGCGGGTGATGCTGGGCGGAGGCAGCGCTGAGGCGTTCGGCATCGGCCAGAGCTGGGGCGTGGAAATCTACGACCCGGCCACGCACACTTTCACGGCCGAGGGCATCATGGACCGCAAACGCGCGGGTGCATCGGCACTTGCCCTGCCGGACGGGAGGGTGCTGGTGAGCGGCAACTGGTACGCGCCTGACGCCATGGAAATCTACGAGCCCGGGAAAGGGTTCTCCTTCCTGAAAGACGTCACTGTGCAGCGCAACATCCCTTACATCCTGGCATCGGCCCCGGACAATGCCATTGTCTTCTCCGGGCTGGACAATTACGGCAAACCCTCCGACGGCACGGTGGACCGCTTGCAGGGAGACTCTTTCCATGAGCCCCTGCTGGACGAGTGGGAACCGTTGGCCACCCAGCGGGCCGACCTTTCCATCGGCGAATACGCCTACCTGGTGCTGGCCCGGCACCGGGAAAGCGGGGAATGGGGCATCCTGCGCATCACGGGCGAGCAGTTCTCCCTGTTGGAAACGGACGTCGCCCTTCCCGTGCGGTCCGATGCCGGAAACTACATCTGGGGCCATTTGGCCGTGGACCGCAGCCGCCGGAGCGCCTATACGGTGGGGATTGATACGGAGGGAAATGCCTGCATCGCCCGTATCTGCTACGACCCCATCTTCGACGGCGGCCCGGCCGAAGTAACCCTGACGGAATTCCCCGGCCCTTTCCCGATGGCCGACACTTTCGCCCTGCTTCCGGACGCAACGCTCGTGCTGCCCGGCGGTGTCGGGTTCTCAACTGTGGACGACATCCCGACGGGAAACAATTTCAAGGTCTTCCGGGAGGTCTGGGCCTTTCCCACGGAGGCGTCCTCCAAGGCTCGTTTCCCCTGGTTCATTGCCGTGGGCCTGTTGCTTCTGATGGCTGCCGGGGTCTTCTTCTTCCGGAGAAACCGGAACAGTCCCGCTGCCCCTCCCGCCGACCTTCCGCCAACGCTGCAATTGACCGAGCAGCTCTCGCAAATCATCGAGCAGGAGGAACTGTTCAAGCAGCCGGACCTTCGAGTCACCGATATAGCCGCCCGGCTGGCCACCAATCGCACCTACATAAGCGCCATCATCAAGAGCCTTTCCGGGGAGAGTTTCTCCAACCTCATCAACGGATACCGCGTCCGCTATGCGCAAAAACTCATGAAGGAACACCCGGAGATGAGCGTCACCCAAATCGCCACGGAAAGCGGATTCTCTTCCCGCAGCGCTTTCTACCGCAACTTCAAAGAAATCACCGGCCAAAGTCCGGCCGACTGGAAGAAAACAAAATAGCCCGGCCCCAAAGGGTCAGGCTATTTTGTTTCCGTGGGGAAGGACTTATTTGGTGAGAGCTTCCTTGGCGGCGTCAGCGGCGTTGTCAACAGCGTCGACGGCAGCCTCGGTGGCGGCGTCTTTCACTTCGTTGGCAGCGTTCTCAACAGCTTCTTCGAGGGTCTTCTGACCTTCTTCGCTGCACTCTTTGCCTTCTTCGCAAGTCTTCTCGCAAACTTCCTCGGTAGCCTCGGCGGCTTCTTCGGCCTTCTTGTTGTTGTTGCACTGGCAGGAAGCAGCGGCAACGATCATAGCCACAACAGCGGCAGACATAAATACTTTCTTCATAGTACTAATTAGTTAATGAGTTGAATACACATTCTTTTCAGGCCGCAAATGTACACCCTATTTTTCAAAAAGCAAAGAAATTTTTTAAAAAAGTGTAATAAATTGGAAGTGACGGGATTTCCTTACTGCTGCTGATTTTTCAGGTGAAGTTCCCATTCCCAGGCGGATTTCAGGGTTTCTTCGATGCTCCGGGTGGCTTTCCAGCCCATTTCGGTGTTGGCGAGGGTGGGGTCGGCCCAGATGGAGACGACGTCACCGGCGCGGCGGGGTACGAATTTGTAATTGAGTTTGACGCCGTTCACTTTTTCAAAGGCGTTCACCAGCTCCAGCACGCTCAGGGGCCGTCCTGTGCCGATGTTGAAGACCTCGCAGTCCGCTTTCATTTTCCCTTCCAGCATGCGGCCGACGGCGCAGACATGGGCCTTGGCAAGGTCTACGATGTCGATGAAGTCGCGCAGACAGGTGCCGTCGGGGGTGGGATAGTCGTTGCCGAAGATATTCAGGCAGGGACGTTTCCCCACTGCGGTCTGGGTGATGTAAGGCACCAGATTGTTGGGAACGCCGCGCGGCAGTTCGCCGATCAGGGCGCTGGGATGTGCGCCGATGGGGTTGAAGTACCGCAGCAGGATGCCCTTGACGGTGCCGCCGCTGGCCTTCACCGTGTCGCGGAGGATATCCTCGCACATCTGCTTGGTGTTGCCATACGGGGAGGTGGCGGGCTTGCGGGGCGTTTTTTCGGTAACCGGCACGGCATCCGGCTCTCCGTAGACTGTGGCCGATGAAGAAAACAGCACATTGCATCCGCCTTTCTCCTGGGCGGCCTCCAGCACGTTCAGGAAGCTCATCAGGTTGTTCTTGTAGTACATGACGGGCTTTTCCACGGATTCACCCACGGCTTTGTAGGCGGCGAAGTGGATGACGGCGTCGATGGGGTATTTCGCGAACAGGGCATGGACTTGGGCCGCGTTGCAGAAGTCCACTTCTTCCAGGGGCAGGTCTTCCCGGCCGGTGATTTGCTTTACGCCTTCGTAGCCGGAGCGGTCGCAGTTGGAGAAATTGTCGGCCATCACGACATCATAGCCGGCCTGGATGAGTTCTACTGTTACGTGGCTGCCGATAAAACCGGCTCCGCCAGACACAAGTACAGTCTTTTTCATGGTTTCTGTTTTTGTTTCTGTGCTTTTTCCTGTTCTTTCAGGAGGTATTTTTCGAATTGGGCCCGTTCTTTCTGCGCCCGTTTTTCCATTTTGCGAAGGGCTTTCAGCTTCCGCTGCCGTTCTCTCTCCAGCTTCTTCTGTGCCTTGGCGGCTTTCTTCTGTTCGCGGATGCGGTCCGCCTCGGCCCATCTGGCTTCCCGTTCGGCCTGTTTTTCGGCCTTCAGGCGCTCTTTCTCAGCTTTTTCCTGGGCCTTCAGCTCTTCTTTCGTGAGCGGCGCAGCAGGGGCGGCGAGCGTGTCGGCGGGAGCGGTGGAAACGGCCGATGTGTCCACCGGCGCCGTCCCCAGGCTGTCCTTGGGCATGACGCTCACCGTATCCACCGGTGCTGCGGCTACGGTGTCGACAGGGGCGGCGAGCGTGTCGGCCGCCTGTTTTTCGCGTTCACGGATGACCCGCAGGGAGTCACGGACGGCGATATCCCGGTACACCTTCCGGATGTAACCGGGGAAGTAGGTGTTGGTCTGCTTGAACTCCGCATGCGGACGCGCGAGATAGGAGGTGCGCTGGCTCTTGCGGGGCTTCAGGGACGTGACATCCTCGGGCGACGAAGGCCGGCGTTCCGGCTCCCAGCGGAAGCCCTTCAGGGTCTTTTCCTCCTTGGGCAGCTGGACTGTGGGATAGCCGTCGTTCTTGGGATTGTCGTAGTAGTACATCCGCTCGATGTCGCCGTCCTTGAAGGTGGCGTAGATCATCTTGGATTCCACCTTGTTCACGGTTGCCAGGGCATTCTTCTCCACCAGGTAGAACAGGGAGGCCGCCCCGCCCAGCGCGTCAAACCGGGTGAGGGCCGACGTGGAGTCGAAGTAGGCAATCATCTCGGTGCCGCGGATCTGGTCGTAGCTGACGGAGTCTTCCTGGATGGTGATGAAGGCGTTCGACAGCAGGTGGGCCTTTTCCATCTGCTTGTTCTTGATGACCATGTAGATACTGTCGGACGCATACTGCCGGTTGCCCTCGTTGAAGAAGATGGGGTCCTGGTACAGGCGCACCAGGGAATCCAGGTCCGTGTAGGTGAGCGAGTCGCTGGACATCTGCATGTCTTTCCGGAACAGGCGCACGTGCTTGGAGCCGTACAGGAAGGCCACCTTGGTGGTGTCTTTTTCGGGCACGGTGGTGGCCACGGAGTCGACGGGTCCCGTCAGCGTATCCACCGGCGGCGTCAGCGTGTCTTTCGGCATGTCTTTCGGCGGTTCGGGCGGAGGAAGCTGCGTCTTGTCGCCGGCGGGTTTTTCGGCCTTGTCGCCGCGGCCGGGGAGTTCCGGCGGGCGGTTGGGGTCGTTCTTGGCGGCTTCTTCGGCGGCCTTGGCAGCCGCTTCGGCCGCTTTCTTGCGGTATTCCATCACCGGGTCGCCGGCAATGTCCGTCAGCCGTTTGGCCGATGCCTGGACGGCCCCCTCCGGAATGTCACAGCGCTTGACGGTGCGGTACAGGAGGACGTCGGCCCCGACATACAGGGTGTCCACTTTGCCTTTCTCTTCGGAGATGGACATGATGGCGGGTTCGCGGGTCATCCGCACCTGGTCCAGCGAATCCGTGTACACGAACCGGCCGGCGAGGGCGAAGACATTGCGGGTGGTGTCCATCAGCTCCACGTTGCCCAGCATCTCCACGTTGTTCAGGGAACGGTGGTAGTAGAGCGAGTCGGACCAGGTCTCCTGGTTCTCGGTGAGCATGTGCACGTTCCGTCGGAACAGGAAGAGCTCCTGACCGCGGTCGTACCAGCCGTCGTTGGCGCTGAGCATCTTGTCGTCCTGCCACATGTCAGTCCCGTAGCCGAAGTAGGCGGTGGAAAGGTCGCTCCGATATTCCAGGCGGGAGGTTTTCACGAAGGTGGTGTCCATGTACATGTTCACCTGGTCGTTGAAGGTGAACAGATGGGCCTTGGAGTCATAGGTGCCGTAGAGGCTCTCGATGACCTGGCCGTCCTTGTCCCGCATGGCGGCGCCGTCCTGGAAAATGGCCACGGAGTCTTTGGTGTTGTAGTCCAGGTAACGGGTGCGGAGGGTGTTTTTGTCTTTGTCCTCCAGCTGCACCAGGTCTCCGCGGAACTTGGCCATGTTGTCGTCCACCACGTACTGGAGGGTGGAACTGGTGAGCTGCGTCTGGTCCTGGATGATGCGCACATGGCCCATGGCGTCGATGATGTTGGTGTTCACGTTCCACAGGGCCGTGTCGCAGAGGAGGTAGGTGTTGTTGTGGAAGAAGCGGGCGGGGCCCACCACTTTCCGGTAACTCTCGCCGTTGCGTTCGATGAGCTGGGCGCTCTGGGCGCTCAGCAGCTTCACTTTGCCGTCTTCCCGGGGCTGCTCCTGGGCCTTCACGGCAAAGCCTGCCGCCGTCAGGGACAGCAGCAGCGCGATGCTTTTATGAAACCGGACGGGGTGCACTTATTTACGGGCGTTCCAACTGTCGCGGGAGAACTCGCACTCGTGGAACATGGGGTCGATAATGATGTAGGTGGACTTGATCTTGTCGTCCAGGAACTTGTCGATGGCTTCCATCTGCTTGTTGTTCTGCACCTTCTCCAGGATCTGGGTGTAGTCGTTTTCGAAGGTGGCGGTATGGGCGGGGATGATCTTGTCCACGCGGATGATCTTGTACACCAGGTTTCCCTGACGGCCCTGCTGGTAGCCTTCGTTGTCCTGGGATTCCACAGGCTCGGAGATTTCGCCCGGCTTGAGGTCTTTGATGGCGGCATAGTCGGCCGGCTTGAGCTGGTCGATCTCGAAGTAGGAGGAGCCGGTGGCAGGGTCGGCCATCTGGCCGCCGTTGGTGCGGGAGGCGAGGTCTTCGGACCAGAAGCGGGCGGCGAGGTCGAACTTGATTTCGCCGCTGAGGATCTGGGTGCGGAGGCTGTCCAGGCGGCTGAAGGCTTTTTCGCGGTCCTCGGCGGTGTACTGGGGCTTGAGGAGAATGTGGCGGGCGTTGAACATGTCGCCTTTCTTTTCAATGACTTCGATGATGTGGAAGCCGTCCGGGGTCTCCACGATCTGGGAGATGGTGCCGGGTCTCAGGGACATGGCGGCATCCGAGAAGGCGGGCCAGAAGATGGACTTGGAGGCCATGCCCAGTTCGCCGCCGCGGCGGGAACTGCCCGGGTCTTCGGAGTAGATGCGTGCGAGGGTGGCGAACTTTTCCCCGTTCATGATGCGTTCGCGGAGGCTCAGCAGCTTTTCTTTCACGGAGACGGCCGCGGCTTCGCGGTCCGGATAGATGCAGATCTGGCTCAGCTGGTATTTGACGGGAACGACGGGAAGGTCCTCGGGGTCAGTGGCTTTCATGTAGGACTGGACGTCGTAGGGGGTGACTTCCGGGATGGTCTGGGCTACGTTGTAGCGGGCCTGTTCCGTAAGGCTCTGCTCCTCCAGGGTCTTCTGCCATTCCTGACGCAGCTTGTACAGGGGTTTGCCGAAGTATTTTTCCATTTCTTCGTCGCCGCCCAGCTGGGTGCGGAACCAGTCGATGCGCTGGGTGAGGTTGCCGGCCACCATGTCATTGTTCACGGTGAGCGAGTCGACGCGGGCCTGCATCAGGAACAGTTTGGCTTCCATGATGTTCTCCAGGATTTCGCAGCGCATGTCCCGGTCGCTGCCGGCACCGCTGGCGCGCATTTGCTGCACTTCGGCTTCCAGGTCGCTCAGGAGGATGGTTTCTCCGCCAACCGTGGCTACTGTCTTGTCCACGAGGCCGTTCTGGTATTTCTGGGCGCTCAGGGTCAGGGAAAGGAGCAGCGCTGCCGCCGTGAGAAGGATATTTTTCATACGTCAATAGATTACGAATTTGTTATTTTTGCGCGCATCTTCCAGCAAGTCCTGTTCCAAACCGGTTTCCAGTTCATGCTTTCTTGCACTGAGGATGAGGTCCCGGATCCGCTCGGTTACGTACTCTTCGGGGGCGGGTTTGCCTTCCGGAACCATGTCGGTGATGTAGGCCAGCCGGAGGATGCCGTTTTCGTCCTCCAGGGAGGCGAACTGGTTCTTCAGGGAACCGAGGAGGGTGCGGTAGTCCGCGCCCAGTTCCTGGGCCAGGGTGAGGAAGTCCATCCAGGTGTCGGAAGAGTCGGCATATTTGATGGCCGTGGTGGAGGCGAGGCTGTCGGCTTCCACGAGGAGGGCGTCATCGTCGGAGGAAATCATCTGCCGGAGGGTTTTCAGGGCGCGGGAATCGGCCGGAATGACCAGGTAGCGGGCTTTCACGACGGGGCGCTCCAGGCGGAAACGTTCCTGGTTCCCGTTGTAGTAACGGGCGATTTCCTCGTCGGTGATGAGGGTGTCCAGGCGCTGGTCGATGTACAGCTGCAGATAGCGGTACTTCAGGAGGGTGCGGCGGTATTCTTCCAGTTCCCGGGAGACGTCCTTTTCGCTCTTGGAGAGCTGTTCCTGGGCCATATCCAGCAGGAGCAGGTCCTCCGCCCAGGCGTTGATGTACTGCCGGGCCAGTCCAACGCTGTCCTCTCCGGTGACTCCGGCGGGGATGTAGCTTGCCAGTTGGTTGCGGTGCAACTTGTGGGTGCCCACCTTGGCGACGACTTCTCCGCGGAAGAGTTCGGACGCGGTGTCCTGCACCTCGGCGGCCATTTTGCAGGAGAGGGGGAGAAGGGCCAGAAGGGCTATGTACAGCACTTTTCTCATATAGCTTACAAAGATAGGAAAAAAATCGCGTTTACTGCACCATCAGGGCCAGAATACCGGACAGGACGGGACGGAGTTCGCTGAGCGGGACCGTGATGCCGTTGGTGAGGATGGAAAAGGCGTACAGCGGTTTCCCGGCGCTGTCCAGGATGTATCCGGAGTAGCACAGGACGCCTTCCATGCTGCCGCTCTTGCACCGGATGCGCTCTCCGTTCTGGAGGTGGATCATGGAAAGCGTTCCCTGGCCGGGCTGCGGGAGCGAGCCCAGGAACGCGCCGAAAGCGGGGCTCCGGGTCATGGAGAGCAGGTAGCGGGTCATCCAGTCGGCGCTCACGAGGTTCTTCCGGGAGAGGCCGCAGCCGTCGGCCTGCGAGATGCCGTCAAGGGGGAGTCCCAGGTCCTGGAGGACGTCGCGGACGGCTACCAGGCAGCTGTCCGGACCGGCATTTCCGGTGGCCGATTCCCCCATCGCCCGGAACAGGGCCTCCGCGTAGAAGTTGTCGCTGTCCCAGTTGGTGTGCTTGGAAAGGTCCGCGAGCGGTGCCGACTCGGTGGCGCCGATCCGGACCGGCACCCCGGCCTTGTCCGCGGGCACGAAGTCCGGGCCCTGGAGGAAGCCGTAGCGGTCAGTGCGGGCGTAGCCGCCGGTGACTTCCCAGCCCGTGTCCCGTAGGTTTTTCCAGAAGTAGTAGGCGCAGGTGAGGTCGCCGAATTTGTTGGCGAAATGTTCGGTCTTGGGGCGGCGTTCCAGCGGGTAGGCGCCGCGCAGTTCCTCGTACGGGGCCAGGTCCGTGGTGTACATGTACAGCGTATTGGGCGTGCCGGCGGGCGAAGTGACGCTCAGGTTCCCGAGGTGCATCCAGGGGGTCTCGGGGTACAGCTGGGTAAGCTGGACGGGCTCTCCCGCCTGGGCCGGCCCCACGCGGTAGTCCACGGCGTTCTCGTAAAAACTGAGGGCGCTCATGCCTGCGCCGTAGTAGGTGCCCACGTCGTCATAGTTCCAGGAAGCCTGCTCCAGCATGCCCTCGTAGGCGTTTCCGTCGCCCACGATGCGGCCGTGGATGCGCTGGATGCCGGCGTCGCGGAGGAGGGTCTTCCATTTCCAGAAGAGGGCGTCGGCCTTCAGGGCCAGGGTGTCTTTGGCGCCCAGGGAGGGGTCGCCGCCGCCCAGGATGTACACGTCGCCTTCCAGGGTGCCGTCCGTGATGGTGCCGGTGTAGCCGATGGCCGTGGAAAAGCGGTGCGCCGGCCCGAAGGCATGCAGCGCCGTCCCGGTGGTGACCAGTTTCAGGTTCGAAGCCGGGACCATCCGGGTGGAGGCGTTGTAGGCGGCGACGCTCTTCCCGCTCATATCTTTGACGGAGACCCCCAAAAGGGCGCCTTTCAAGGGCGCTTTGTCCGCGCAGCGTTCGATATAGGTTTCCAGCGGGGTCTGGGCCTGGAGAAGGGCCGACGTGCAGAGGCCCCACATCATGATCAGGATTCGTTTCATAGGCGTTCCAGGGTTTCTTTCATGTGCCGATAATCCCCGGCGTCTTTCCAGCAGCTTTCGGGAAGGGTGACGGGGACGGTGGCGTAGGAGGGTTCCACCATGCCGGGTTTGGTGCACCAGAGCAGTTCCAGGCGGGGCGCTTCCAGCGTAGGCTTTTCGCCCCAGCGGACCACCGCTTTCAGGGTGAGGGCGGCTTCCAGGCGGGCGGCGAGGTCGTTCTGGTTCGAAAGGGCGTTTCCCAGCGAGTAGATGACCGGCACCCCGTCGATCACCTGGGTGTCCTGCACCACGTGGGGATGGGCGCCGATGATGGCGTCGGCCCCTTCCTGGATGAGCCAGCGGGCCATTTCTTCCTGCCGGGCACTGTGGACGCGGTCGTATTCGACGCCCCAGTGGGGGAAGACGAGGACAAGGTCCGCCTTCCGCCTGGCGCGTTCCATCACGGGCGCGAGGGCTTCTTTCCGCAAGTAATGCACTTTGGGCCAGGCCTGTCCGGACCCCAGATTGGTTCCGTAGGTAAAGTTGACGATGGCAATCCTGAGACCTTTCGAGCTGATGATCAGGGGGTTCAGGAGGGTGTCGGCCCGTTCATCCGCGGCGATGCCGGTGTACAGGATGCCCCTGTCCTCCAGCTGCCGGATGGTGCGTGTGAGCCCGGCGCTGCCTTTGTCCAGGATGTGGTTGTTGGCCGTCAGGAACACGTCCAGGCCGATGTCCCAGAGGTAGTCGGCATAACTGTCGGGTCCGGAGAAGGCGGGATAGCCGGTGTAGGGTTTCCCGGCCAGGGGGAATTCCATGTTGCCCACGGCGACGTCGGCTTCGCGGATGCGGTCTTCTATGTATTTGAAAAAGCTGCTGTAGCCGTGCTCTCCTGCGCTTTTGGAGACGGCTTGGTGGCTCATGATGTCGCCCAGGGCGTAGATGGTGACGGTGTCGGCCTTCGGGGTGATGCGGAGGTATTCTTTCGGGAGGGTGAGCCAGTGCTGCTGCGCTGCGGCTGGCAGGGCGGCAAGGAGCATCACTACGGTCAGAAGGCGTGCTTTCATAGGGGATTATGCCAGGTCTCCGAGGTCTTTGTCCGCGGCGTTGGGGAACCACTGCTGAAGTTTGAGGCGGGCTTTGGCCTTGGTGTCCGGGGTGATGGCGGTGGCGACGTAGGCGACGGCGGCCACCAGGGCGGCCCAGTCGTCGGCCATGCCGGCGAAGGGGAGGAAGTCCGGGAGCATGTCGAAGGGTAGAATCAGGTATCCCAGGGCGCCGGCGATGATGGCTTTGTACTTGGCGGGGGTGTTCCCGTCGGTAAGGGTGTAGAAGAGGACCAGCGCGTAATACACGGTCTTGACACCGGCCCGGCCGGCAATTTTGCCCAGTTTTTTCCAGAAGCTGTTCTCGTCGTAATGGCCCTGGAACTGCGGCAGGTCGTTGGAAGTGAGATTTTGGTTTGCCATAGTAGCGCAGTGATAAGCAAAAACCCGGCCACAGGCCGCTATTTCCAGCGGATTTGTACCGTCACGCCGTCGGGGCTGTTGGGGAAGCGGACAAGGAGGGTCCGGCTGCCCTCATCCCAGGTATAGGGCGCATCGGCACCGCTGACCAGCACCTGGACCGGAGCCGACGGCAGCAGGATGCGGGAGATGTTGTAGGTATCCGCGGGCCCTTTGGCGATGTAGCTGTAGCTGTCTTTGCCGGCCTTCACGTCGCTTTCGCGGCTGGAGGCGGCCAGGACGGCGGGCGCCTTGGGGGCTTTCCGGACGTCGTACAGGAAGAACTGCTCTCCCGGGCCGATGGTTTTTTCGCTCAGTACGGGGAGCTCGGGATCGTACAGGTCGATCAGCGTGCCATCCACTTTGAGCGGCGCTTCGCTGACGCTTTCATCCATCACGGCGCCGACGGTATAAGGACCCCGGTGCAGGAGGAAGTGGTTTTTCTGCTCCAAGGGTCCGTAGGCGGCGCTGACGGCGGCCATCAGGGGGGCGTCGGCCCCGGCGGTGAGGACGAACTCCTTGGGGTCCTGCCGCAGGATGCGCACGGTGCCTTTGCCGTAGCGGTATGTGCCCGAGGGCGCCTGGGGAGGGATGCCCATCAGGGAGAACAGATGGTCTGAGGGGGCGGCGAAGGGTTCATCGGCCCGGTTCCACCATTCGCTGACGCGTTGGAAGGGGTCCCGGTCGGTGGCGCAGTAGATGAGCTGCCCGCCCTTTTTCACCCAGGCCTGCAGGTGCGTGTGCGCATCGCTGTCCAGGGGCTTCATGTTGGCATAGGTCATCAGGAGCACTTTTACCGCCTCGAGGGCTTTGGGATACCCCAGATTCTCGATATGGACAATCTCCACGGGCACGCCGCGCTTGACAAGCGGCAGGGCAAGGCCGTAGAAGGAGCTGAGCTGCGGGTCTTCGTAGCCTTCGTGTACGGGGAAACGCTGGAACATCAGGGAGTTGGCCATGAGGACGGCGAGGCCCTGGGAGCCGTTCACTTTCTCCTCCGATGTCCGGATGTCACCGGCAGCCCTGATCATCACGTGCATCCGGGCTGAAAAGTCCCCGGGGATGGTGGACATCTCCGCCGACCCCTGCCGCGTGGGATAAGGACGGCGGTAGATGCGTTCCGGCCAGGGCATGACTTCGTAGTCGGCCATTTGGGGGAAGAGCATCTGGGCGGTGAAGGTGGCCAGGTAGTTGCGCGAAAAGTCTTCCCAGTCGCGGGCGCGGTCTTCGATGGGGTCGGTCAGGAGCCAGACCCGCCGGTGGGTGGGAGCGGTCATGGAAACGATGCTGCCGTATTCCAGGTAGGCGTTTTCGAACACGCGCTCTTTCAGGACGCCGTTGTAGTATTCCGGCACCCGTGACGTCCCGGTCCACACCTGGCCGATGTACCCGTCCACGCAGGGCAGCGACGCCAGGGAGGCTTCCGGCGACACAATCTGCCACTGGGAATAGTTCACGAGGGAATGGGTGGGGACATAGCACCGGATGTCGCGTCCGAGGGACTTGCCGTATTCTTTGGCATAGGTGAAGGTCTCTTCCAGGGCGCGGTAGTAGAGGTGGTATTTGAGTTTCGAAGACAGGTAGGTGGCTTCCGGTGACTCGTCCTGCGGCCGCCAGGGGGAGCCGTAATAGGCTTCCCATTCCCGCTTGAAGGCGTCGGAATAGCCGCCTTCGGCCCAGAATTCGGGCTCTTCCAGGAAGATCTGGTCCACGCCGGCGTCGATCGCCCGCTTGATCTGGGTCTGTTTGAAATAGTTCGGGAAATTCTGCGTGGGAACGATGTAGGGGACGTTTTTCCCGTGCCACAGGGTGTCGCCCTTTACGTTCACCTGGCCTTCGTCCCAGTGCGGGGTGCCGTCCCAGGCGCCGGTGAAGTAGTCCTGGTACCCGCCCCAGGCGATGCCGGTCATGAAGAAGGTCTCATAGCCCCGCTGTTTCCACGATGCGAGCCGCTTTTTCAGGGGATTGCCCTCACCGCCGACTCCGTAGACCAGGACGGCGTCGGCCCGGTTGTCGATGTATTCGCTCCAGGGCTGGCTGGTCTGGAAAATGGTTTTTCCGCTGACAGGGGCCTGCTGAGCCCGGTTATTGACACATGCGGCCGACAGGATGGTGAGGGAAAGGAGGAGGAAGTGCTTTTTCATAGCCGGGATTTCGTTTTGTACAAAGATAAGCAATTTGGAGGAAACTGCTATATTTGCAAAATATGTTACGACACGTCAGCATCTTACGTATCCTCCTTTCCTGCGTTTTCTTGACGCTGGCCCTTCATGCGCGGGCCCAGGACCTGGTGGTCATCCCTTCTGATAACCTGCATTGCACCGACAGTATCCTGGTCTTCTCCCCGCGCGGGAAGGCACTGGAGCGGAACCTTCCCACCCTTTTCCTCCTGCACGGCTATAGCGGAAAATACTCCAGCTGGAGTGAAAACACGGACCTACAGGCCCTGTGCGACGAGGGCGGCTGGCGCATCATCTGCCCGGACGGCTTTGCCGACAGCTGGTACCTGGACAACGCCGACCCGTCCAAAATGCAGTGGCGCAGCTTTTTCTGGAAAGAATGCTGGCCTGTGCTGGAACACCGTTACGGATTCGTTCCCGACAAGACTTTCATCGACGGGCTGTCCATGGGCGGGCACGGCGCCATGAACCTGTTCCTGGACCACCCCGAGCGCTTCCGCGGTGCCGGCTCCATGAGCGGCATCCTTGTCCTGCGCCATTCCGGCGGCTCCAGGACGCTGATTCCCAAGATCCTCGGCGTAGATTCCATCGACGACCCGGTGTGTGAGGCGCAATCGGCCATTAACCGGCTGGACCGGGTGGGGCAGGGAAAACTCCTTGTCATCTCCTGTGGCACCGAGGACAAATTCATCCCCGCTTCCGACGAATTCGCCGCCCGCTGCCGGGAACTGGGTCTCCCGCATGTCGCCATCTTCTCCCCCGGCAAACACCGCTGGTCCTACTGGACCTGGGCTCTGCCCTATCACCTGCAGCTCTTCTCCGAAACGCTGTAATACCTCCCATAGGGCTCTTATCTGCCTGGCACCTAAGCATCTGATTATCAGTAAGATGCTGAAATCGCCTACGGCAAAAAACCGGAGGCGATTTCGGGAAGTGACTCACAGTCAGTCACTTATGTGCCAGGCCTTTTCGGGCACGGAATGGGCGTTGACCGAGTTGTCGGAGGTTTAGAATTGTGCAAGCCAGAGGAGGAGTTTTTGAAGGGCTTCGGGGGCAAAGGTTTCTTCGATTTCTTTGTACTCCGTGGCGGCGCCGGTGGTGCAGTGTTGGAAGAGGTGGTTGAGGCCGTCGAGGCATTCGATTTGGGCGGGGGTGTCGGCGGGGAGGCCACTGCGGAGTGCGCCCAGGTTGCTTTGGGGCTCAACTTGCTGGTCTTTGCTGCCGTTCAGGGCCAGAACGGGGCAGGTGATGCTGCCCAGCATCGGCCGGACGTCCAGGGCAAGGAAATATTTCATGTAAGGGGACTGGATCTGCAGCGTGGCCAGGGAGAAATTCTGTTTCAGCGCATCGGGAAGGTCGTATTTTCCGGCCGACGGCATCGGCTTTCCGGCGATGCAGGCGTCGAAGGCTTCTTCCAGCGCCCGGCAATAGGTATCCACGGTTTCGGCGGGATAACCGGCGGCCGTGAATGCGAGGCGGTTCTGCCAGAGCAGGGTTTCTGCGCCGGAGACCACGTTGCCGGCCAGGGAGATGATGAAGTCGGCCTGTTTCCCGGCGGCCAGCAGGAGGGCGATGGTGCCGCCTTCGCTGTGGCCGATGACGCCGACTCTGTCAAAGCGTTCCCGAAGGAGTCTGATGCCGGCCAGGGCGTCGTTCTTGAAGTCCTCCGTGGTGGCGCCGGCTACGTCTCCGGAGGACTGTCCGAAGCCGCGGTCGTCGTAGCGGAGGGTGCCGATTCCTGCGCGGGCAAGGGCATCGGCAATGACGGCAAAGGGCTTGTGCTCAAAGATTTCCTCGTCGCGGTTCTGGAGGCCGCTGCCGGTGACCATGACCAGGACGGGGGTCTTGCGGGAGCATCCCTCCGGAAGGGTCAGCGTGCCTTTGAGCACAGCGTCTCCGTTGGTGAAAGACACCTCCTCCGTAGCATACGGAAATGGCCCCTCAGGCGTCTGGGGCCGATTCAGTCTCTCCTCTCCCGGCGTGAGCGTGAGCGGCAGGGAAGATCCCCACTGCTTGAAGGAGCCCACGATCTGACTGGCCAGCCATTGCCCTTGGTAGGTGGCGCCTAAGGAAGGAATCCGGATGGTGATCTTTCCCGTGGCGTCCCGCTCTACCGTGATGGGAATGTCCCTGGCGCCCTGGTCCGGCGAATCCATCGTCGGCTTGTCGTCGTTCAGATGGAATACCAGCGGAAGTTTCATTCCCTGCACGTCCAGTTTTCCGGACCAAGTGCCGGTCTGTGCGGCGGCGGAGAAGACTGCCGCCATCATCATCAAGATTGTAACTGCCTTTTTCATAAACCGTAGTTATCTGATCTCCCTTTCTCACAGACGGGGCTTCACCGGTTCTACGAGGTGGTTGATCCGGTCGCGCTCGACGGAAACCACACCCTTGACAGATTTGAAAGAGGCCTTTGTCCGGTAATCCGAAGGATTGAACCGGGTGAAGAAGTTCACGATATAGCTGTTTGACGAGACCTTTTCTTCGGACGAGATGGTGTTCTCGTCCACCACATGGAAGGCGTAGGTCTTCCCGTGCAGGTAATTGCTGTCGTCTTCGCCAAGACTGCGGTTGTTGTCCCACTCAGCGTTGGTGAAAATGGTGACGGAGGCGCGATAGGTCACATAATGCCAGCTGTCGAGGATGTCGCCCGTCATGTCCCGGGTATAGCCGATGCCTTTTTCGGCAAACTCCATGACGGACTCCGGCGTGACCGGATGGGACTCGACGACGCCTGCGGTCTTGTATTGGACCTCGGAGAGGACCCACGACCCGAGAAGGTTGATCTTGGCTCCGGAGAAGTCCTTGTAATCGCCCGGCTCCATCTTCTCACAGGTGGAAGCGGAGAAAACCACAGTGGCAACAGCCAATATGAAGGTGATTGACTTTTTCATGGCAATACTCAGTTTAGCGGCTGTTTTGCAAAAAAACTGCCAGAGCCTGAATTAATGAAGCGTTCGAGAAATTGGAATTTAGTAGCGTATTTCGCCTCGTTGTTTGATGTCCCCCCTCAACGATGGAGCCAAAATATACCCTTCATCAGGTTGATTCGAGGTTAATCGTATGATTTCAGCTTCTGATGTAGCATATTCAGAGAGTTCGTCAAGAAGCTCATCTATCTGTCGTCTGAATTTTTGATAAGCCTGCTCGTCATGTGTGGTAACAACTTCATCAAAAAAAGCGTGTGTTACCTCTTTGCCGAACTGCTTTCCATCATTTAGGCAAGTCATATACTGAATGGAGATTGCTCCATTGGCTTTTTTCGACTCATCCTCATTGATTTGAGATATAAATTGAGACAAATTCCTTCTGGATATGCGGGTGGACACTTCACAGATATCCCAAATCAACTGGGCATATTTCAGTTCTGTACTGTTGCGGTTTATAAAGAAAGAATTACTCTTCTCCATCGCAGCACAAAAATAATACTTCTCTTGCAACCCTTTCTTCCAACCCCGTTTTGATTTAGGAATGTCAAGTGCCGACCAGAAACCTGTTGCGACTTGATGATAAATATGTAAATCGCTCAGTTTCTTAATATATGCAGAATCCGAAGCAACTCCTTGAAAATCATCGAAAGTCAACTGAGCTCCTGGCTGCCAAAACCGATGAGTCTCCGTATCAACTTGAGCGAAAGCGGTCGTAGAAATGATCAGAGCAAGTATTAGTGTTATTCTTTTCATAAAATTACGATTTATCTAACAGCACAAATATAGGCAATTCCCATGAGAGCAGCCTTTGTTTTTTCAACCAGCTCCGTCCTCGTTTTCGCACCAAGTACTTCAACTATGTTCATATCGCAGCGTGTTTTATTCGTTCGC
>OCTW011543254.1_pt1 | contig 18204 bp, 18 predicted proteins | sample 1539671 | NCBI WGS metagenome assembly OCTW01 (sample SAMN02144230, study PRJEB22623) | gut metagenome | biome: sheep rumen | host: Ovis aries | place: New Zealand
CCGCTGCATCCCGCCAGACAGAAGCAGCGGGGATATAATCAGGCGGCGCTTCTGGCGGAACGTATCGGGGCGGAACTGGGGATCCCGGTGGAAGACCGGCTTCTGACCCGGATCAAATCCACCGTACCGCAGAAGCAGTTAAGCGGCTGCCAGCGAAAATCCAATCTGGACCGCGCGTTCCAGGCCGGCAGGAAGATTCAGCCGGAAGAAAGGATCCTGCTGATTGATGATATTTACACGACAGGCGCCACGGCGGACGCGGCTGCAGCGGCACTGCGGCAGGCGGGAGCGCGGAGGGTCTATGTGATTACAGCGGCGATTGGCGGTTGAAGGCTTCTTGCTGTTTATGCTATAATCTTAAAACAGCATGGTACCGTAGCGTATTGTGTCTTTTTCAGTAAGACAGGCGGCGGTCCGGCTGCGGAGATTTTACGGGAGCAGATGAATGATTAATACAGACCGCGTCAGACAGATGACCCATATGTCCATGAAGGAAAGCGGCGATATCGGCGCACAGATCAGCATTGCCAGACATACCTATTCGGATTACCTGACCATTCAGGTGGCGCTGTCCGCTGTTTCAGGCACCCTGTGCTTCATTGCCGCCTTTATCCTGTGGCTCAGCATGAGCTGGGAATTTGTCAACCGACAGATTGCTGCCCACGGCTTTCGCCGGGTGGCGGCCATGATTGCTGTAACGTATCTTATATTTCTGGGGCTGTATCTGCTGCTGTCTTTTCTGGTGGCGAATTACCGGTATCAGACAGCCAGCACAGTGACAGAACAGTATCTGTCAGAACTGGACCGCCTGGAGGCGTCTTACGAGGAAGAGGAGCAGACCTCCAGAAGACCTGAGCAGGAAGAGCCTCCGGAATCCGGAGAATCTTCCGCCGGAGGAGAGAGCGGAGAGACAGAGGAAGATCCGGCCGAAGCGGCACAGCCGTCGGCTTCCAGAGAACCAGAGAATAAGAACAGGTGACAGACGTATGGCTCAGTTATTAAAAATAAAAGAACAGATAATGCAGTTTGTCAGCAGACATGAGATCTATGTCTATGCGGCAATCCGTTTTCTGATTGCCCTGGCGACTTTTGGCATGATCGGCGCGAATATCGGCTTTATGGGTATCCTCACTTCGCCGGTTGTGCTTGTGGTGCTGGCGGCAGCCAGCGCGTTTCTTCCCTCCGGATTTATGCTTTTTATCAGCTGTGTCCTGATCTTTTTCCATTTTCTGCAGCTGTCACCGGAGCTGGCGCTGCTGACGCTGCTGCTTTTTGCGGTGATGTTTTTTCTCTATTTCCGCTTTTCCAACCGGAAAGGCATGTACGCCATGCTGACAGGGCTTCTCAGTTTCATCGGGATCCCCTATGTCATGCCGGTGGCAGTGGGGCTCAGAGAACGTCCCCAGCATGTGATTTCCGTAATCTGCGGTTCCGTGGCCTACTGTATCTGTGAAAATGTCAAAGTCAATGCGGCCCTGTTTATGCAGGCAGAGGGTGTGGATCATATTTCCATGCTGACACAGGCAGCCCACCAGATTTTCGGCAGTCCGGAGATTTACCTGATCCAGGCGGCTTACGCGGCTGCAGCGATTCTGGTATACATGATCAGCCGCAGAGGCATCAACCATGCCAGGGAAGTGTCCCTTGTGCTGGGGATCGTGATTCAGCTGCTTGTGATCGGCGGCGGGGAGCTGTATCTGCAGAACGCGGCCGCGCTGCCGGGCCTGTTGGTGGGATGTGTGATTTCCATGCCGATCGCGTATGTGGTATCGGTATTTACCCTCAGTCTGGATTATTCCAGGACGGAAAATGTTCAGTTTGAGGATGATGAATATTTTTACTATGTCCGTGCGGTACCGAAGGTGTCCGTGACGGTGGCGGATAAGCAGATGACGCGGATCAGTTCCGCGGACAGCGAGGAACCGGATGAATCGGAAGTACAGTGGCCGGATGAAAACGGACAGCTTCCGGGAGATGTGTCAGAAAAGAAGCCCGCGGATTCCGAAGCGCAGGAACATACTTCGGAACAGGAATAAAAGGGGAACCGAACAGGAATAGAAGAAATACTGCAGGAAAGGAGCAACGGATCCTATGCGTCAGCTGGTGGCAACCTTGTATGCGTTTGTAGATAAATATATGTACTGGCTGCATATCCCGCGTCTGGGCGTGATCGATGTGGTGGAGATCATTATTATTGCGCTGCTTCTGTATTATGTCATCATGTGGGTGCGCAGCACCCGGGCGTGGACACTGTTCAAGGGGATCCTGGTACTGCTCCTGTTTCTTCTGATCGCGGCAGTGTTTCAGATGAACACGATACTTTGGCTGTTCGGCAAACTGCTGAATTTTGCGGTCATCGCCCTGGTGGTTATCTTTCAGCCGGAGCTGCGCCGCGCGCTGGAACGTCTGGGACGCAGAAATCCCCTGGCGCTTTTGAGCAATCTGGATATCGGAAAAAATGAAGACAGCCTGTTCTCTTCTCGCTCCATCAATGAACTGGTGCGGGGCTGTTTTGAAATGGGCAAGGACAAGACCGGCGCCCTGATTGTGATTGAACGCAGTGTAAAACTGAATGAATATGTCCGCACAGGCATCAACCTGGACGCGGCTATATCCAGCCAGCTGCTTCTGAATATATTTGAAAAAAACACACCGCTGCATGACGGGGCCGTGATTATGCGCGGGGACCGGCTGGTGGCAGCCACCTGCTATCTGCCGCTGTCAGACAGCATGTTTCTGAGCAAAGACCTGGGGACCAGGCACAGAGCGGCACTGGGCATCAGCGAGGTCAGTGACTCCGTCACGCTGATTGTATCGGAGGAGACCGGTGCGGTATCGGTGGCCATGGACGGACGCCTTTATCTGAATAAGGATGAAGCCTTTGTCCGGGAGGAACTTAAGAAGGCTGCCGGTCTGACAGAATCAGCCTCCGGAAAGCAGAAAAAAAGGCGAAGGAGGACCAGTCGTGAAAAAAGCAGCTGATATTATTACCAAAAATCTGGGATACAAGATTCTGGCAGCAGTGCTGGCGGTGATTATCTGGCTGGTAATTGTGAATATAGAAGATCCGGAAAAAAGCAAAGTCTATACTATCCCGGTGACGGTGACGGATACCTCCTACCTGACGAAGAAGGGACTGACGTATGAGATAAAAAATGATACGGATGAGATCTCCTTTACCGTATCCGGCAGACGCTCGATCGTGGAAGAACTGGACAAAAACGATTTTGTGGCAGCTGCCAGCATGAAAGATATCAGCAGTGACGGAACACAGGTGCCAATTCATGTGTCCGCGAAGCGTTACAGCGGCAGTCTGAAATTTGTGGACAGGGATCAGTATCTGCAGGTATCCGTGGAAAAATTAAAAACGGTCACCCTGCCGGTCACGGTGATTACTTCCGGAGATCCTTATAACGGCTGTTTTATCAAAAGCACTTCGGTCAGCCCGGCAGGAATCAAAATCTCAGGACCGGAATCCGATGTGTCACAGGTGGATACGGCAGCCGTGTCCCTGGATGTATCCGGTGCCTATAATATGACAAGCGATACCGGCAGCATAGTCCTGCTGGATAAGGATGGTAAGGAGGTCACAGCGAAGGACCTTACATTAAGCAAAACAAAGGCGAAAGCGACAGCAGTCGTTCTGATGTCAAAAAAACTGGCGCTTAATGTAAAAAACACCGGAAAACCGGCGGATGGATATACCCTGAAGAACATCAGTCTTTCCCCCTCGGATGTTACGGTCGAGGGAAAAACAGCCAGACTGGAAGACCTGACAGAACTGACGATTCAGCCGGATGAGCTGGATCTGACGGGAAGAACGCAGAATTTTTCCGCCAAAATCAGCTTAAAGAAATATCTGCCTTCCGGAGTGTCCCTTGCGGAGGGCGAACAGGATAAGATCACCGCGGCAGTTACGCTGGAGAAAAAAACCGGAAGTGACGGGTGATCCACACGGAAACAGACAGAACACATCGAACAGTAAACAGATGGAGATGACAATGGTAAGCAGAAAAGTAACGATTACGAACCCTACCGGACTGCATCTGCAGCCGGCGGGCAAGCTGTGTGAACTGGCGGTGAGATATCAGGCAGAAATCAAGTATCATCACGGCACTACGTTTGGCAATGCGAAAAGCCTCCTGGGAGTGCTGGGAGCGTGCATCAAATGCGGGGACGAAGTAGAGTTCATCTGCTCCGGAGATGATGAGGAAGAAGCGCTGCAGGCAATCGTTGATGTGGTTCAGCGCGGATTTGAATAGACCAAGAAGTGGAGGGAAACAACAGTGAATTATAAGAAATACAAAAGAATGCCGGTGGTGGATCTGAAAGACCGCCAGTGGCCGGAACATATTATTACAAAAGCGCCGATCTGGTGCAGCGTGGATCTGCGGGACGGCAACCAGGCCCTGATCCAGCCCATGAACGTTGACGAAAAAATGGAGATGTTTCAGCTGCTGGTCAAGCTCGGGTTCAAGGAAATCGAGATCGGATTTCCGGCAGCATCCCAGATTGAGTATGATTTCCTCAGAGAACTGGTGAAACGGGACATGATCCCGGATGATGTGACGGTACAGGTGCTGACCCAGTGCAGGGAACATCTGATCAAGCGCACCTTTGAAGCAATCCGCGGCATCAAGAATACAATTGTCCATATCTACAACTCAACATCTACCCTTCAGCGGGATGTGGTGTTCCATATGAACCGGGAGGAAATCAAACAGATTGCCGTGGACGGGACCCGCATGGTGAAAGAATGCCTCAAAGACCATGACGGACATATCACACTGCAGTATTCACCGGAGAGTTTCTCCGGCACGGAAGTGGATTTTGCCATGGAAGTCTGCACTGCTGTCCAGAAAGAATGGAACTACGCGGACGGCGAGAAAATCATTTTCAATCTGCCGAACACGGTGGAGCAGACGACGCCGAATGTATACGCCGATCAGATCGAGTGGATGAACCGCCATTTCCAGGACAGAGACCGGGTAATCTTAAGCGTGCATCCCCATAATGACCGGGGCTGCGGCGTGGCCGCCACAGAGCTGGCTCTGCTGGCAGGGGCGGACCGCGTGGAGGGAACCCTCTTCGGTAATGGAGAGCGTACCGGCAATGTGGATATCCTGACTGTTGCGTACAACATGTTCTCCCAGGGGGTGGATCCAGAACTGCACATCGAAAATATCCGGGAAATCATTGACGTATACGAGCGCTGCTGCAAAATGGAGATTGACATGCGTCATCCCTATGCCGGCCAGCTGGTATTCACCGCTTTTTCCGGGTCCCATCAGGACGCCATCAATAAAGGCGTGCATGCCAGAAAAGAACGGAATGACCCGTACTGGGAGATCCCCTATCTTCCGATTGACCCTGCGGATATCGGAAGGAAATATGAGCCGGTGGTAAGAATCAACAGCCAGTCCGGCAAGGGCGGCGTCGCCTTTGTCATGGAATCGCTCTATGGCTTCAAACTGCCGAAGGCAATGCAGAAGGAATTTGCGGATGTGATTCAGGCCGTGTCCGAGAAGCAGGGCGGCGAGATCAGTCCCCAGGAGATTTTCGATATCTTCAAGAAAGAATATATTGCTCTGACCGATCCCTTCGAATTCCTGAAAATCCGGGTGGATGACGTGGATGATGAAAAAGTCGGCGTATGGCTGGATTTCCGCTACAAAGGAGAGGAAATCTATGTCAGCGCCACCGGAAACGGACCGCTGGATGCGGCCAAAGCGGCAATCCGCACCCGGGTGGACATCGACATTTCTGTACTGGACTACTCCGAACACGCCATGGGAGAAGGTTCCCATGCCCGTGCCGCGGCGTATATCCAGATGCGCAACAACAAAACCGGCAAGGTGATCTTCGGTGCCGGTGACAGCCACAACATTACCAAGGCGACGATGCGCGCATTCTTCAGTGCACTGAACCGTGTCAGCAAATAGGCAGACAGAGCAGAGGAATTATGAAAAAAAAGAAACCATTCAAACGCTATCGCCAGATGTGGCAGAAGCTGCGCTTTAATCTGATGGAGGATGGATATGCCCGCGCGGAATTCCTGCGGAAAAAGGATATCCTCATGGGAATCGGGGATAATGTGTATTATTATTCCCGGATCTTTCCGTCAGACCCGAAGCTGTTAAAACTGCACAGCAATATTTCGATAGCAACGAATGTACGGTTCATCACCCATGACCGTATCGATGTGATCCTGACGGGGATGTATGATATGCCATACCGCAAACGATTTGATGCCATCGAAGTCATGGACAATGTATTTATCGGCGCGGACGTAATTGTGCTGCCGAAGGTGCGAATCGGTCCGAATGCAATTGTCGGAGCCGGCGCGGTGGTGACCAAAGATGTGCTGCCCGGCACCATTGTGGGCGGCAATCCGGCCCGGGTCATCGGCAGCTTCGACGATCTGATCCGCGTCCGGGCCAGACACCCGAAAAGCGCGAAAAGTGTGGAGAAAATCTGGGCCCGTTTTGAAAAAAACCATCCGGTATCCATTGAGGAGCTGCTTGAAGGGCAGGACCTGACGGTTCCGGAACTTCCGAAACATCTGCGCAGACTGCAGAACACCGGCCAAATGGAAACAGGTACCGAGGCAGACAGAACCGAACGTACAAAAGAAAGGGATCTGTCCCGCAAAGACAGGAAGGAGTAAGCGATGGCAGCATATAACGAAACGGACAACTCAGAACTGCGCAGACTGCAGCTGTGCGAACTGGATTTGCTGAAGGTTTTTGCTGAAATCTGTGACAGATATCACCTGCGTTATTACATGATCGGCGGTACCATGCTGGGTGCCATTCGCCACAAGGGGTTTATCCCCTGGGACGACGATGTGGATATCGGGATGCCCCGCAGAGATTACCAGAAATTTTTAAGTATTGTCCAAAAGAATGTGCCGGAACATATCCGCCTGCTGAATTATAAAAAAGACAGGGACTATCTGCGGTATTTCAGCCGTCTGGTGGATACCCGCGTGAAGATATACAACGATTCCAATTCGGAAACTCTGATTGAGAATGCCTGGATCGATATTTTCCCCTTTGACGGCACGCCGAATCACAAAATACACCGGGACTTATGGTTCCTCTGGCTCTGTGGGCTCCGGGTGCGCTACCATTTTTCCTGCTTTGACCAGATGGTAAACCTTATGCGTCCGGGCCGCCCGCTGTACCAGCGGATCATCATACGGTTCGGCCAGATATTCAAAGTAGGCCGTCACTCGGACAGCAAGAAGCTGCTGCGCCGGATTGAGCATCATCTGAGAAAATATTCCTTTGATTCCTCGGATTATGTGGTGAACTTCTTCGGCGCCTATGTGCAGAAGGAGATCATTCCGAGAAAATGGCTGCAGAACGGCCGGGAATATCCGTTTGAAGATACAAAACTGCGGGGCGCGGTGAAGTATGACATTTATTTGAAAAATTTCTACGGCGATTATATGACCCCGCCCTCAGACAGCAATAAGGACAAGCATACCATTGCCAGGATTGAATATGGAGACAGGGATGAATGAGAATCACACAGACAGCCTGAAAGAGCTTCAGGCTGTTAATCTTGCCATGATCCGGCTGCTGGATGAGATCTGCGGCAGATACGGACTTACCTATTACGCGCTGGGCGGGACACTGATCGGCGCGGTGAGACATCAGGGATTTATTCCCTGGGACGATGACGTGGATATCGGGATGCCCCGGCCGGATTTTGAGCAGTTTCTGCAGGTGGCGCCGGCGGCGCTCCCGGAAGGCTACCGTCTGCGGACCATCCATACTTCCGATGCCTACCGGACCTATATGGTGAAAATCGAGAACACATCGGTTTCTTTTTACCGGGAATTTTATGCCAGAAACGCAGTGGTGGAAAAGCCGATCTGCGCCTGGATTGATGTGATGCCCATCGACGGCATGCCGGGAGACCGCAGACAGTTCTACCGCCATCTGAAACGGTTAAAAACCGCCAGACAGATGATCTCGCTGTCCCTGCTGGACAAAAACATGGGAACATCGAAGAAACGAAGCAGAAAAGAGATGCTGGTGATCCGGGCGGGACTCAGGACCGGACTGTACCGGCTCCTTAATCCGGAGCGGATGTATGCGCGGTTTGAGCGGCTCTGCCGGAAATATTCCGTAACGGACGCGCCGATTCTCGGGAATACTGTGGGGATTTACGGCCGGAGGGAATTTGTCCGCCGGGAAGTGTTCGGTACACCGGTCCGCCGGAAATTCGAGGATCTGATGATCGCCTGCCCCCAGGATACAGATGCCTATCTGCGGCATGTGTACGGAGACTATATGACGCTTCCGCCGGAGGCAGACAGGCACACCCATGAGATCCGGTTCGCGAAATCCGGAAATCCAGAGTAGTTTTTGACAGAAAGGCGCGCACAGCCAGGTGCCGCGGAGAGGATATTATGCAGGAAAAAAAGATTTTTGCAGTGGTATTGGCCGGCGGAAAAGGAACCCGCATGGGCAATATTGAAAAACCGAAACAGTTTATGGAAATCGGCGGAAAGCCGATTCTGATCCATACCGTCGAAAAGTTTGCGGTTCATCCGGAATTTACTGCTGTACTGGTGCTGTCACCGAAGCAGTGGATTCCCCATACACAGAATCTCATAAAGAAATACATCCCGTCCGGAATACCGATTGCCGTCATCGAAGGCGGAGCGGACCGGAACGGCACGATCATGAACTCCATTGCCTATATTGAAGAGACCTATGGGCTGGATGAGGATACGGTGATTGTCACCCATGATTCGGTGCGTCCCTTTGTCAGCCACCGGATTATTCAGGAGAATATTGATGCGGGCATGAAATATGAGGCCTGTGACACGACGGTTCCGGCAGTGGATACCATTACCGAGAGCCTGGACGGAGAAAGCATTTCTTCGATCCCGGACCGGTCCCATATGTTCCTGGGCCAGACTCCCCAGACCTTCCGGGCAAAGAAGCTCAAAGAGCTGTATCTGAGCCTGTCGGAGGAGGAGAAGGCGATTCTGACAGACGCCTGCAAGATTATGGTGCTGAAAGGCGTAAAAGTTCATATGATTGAAGGAGAAGTCAGCAACACCAAGATTACCTATCCGTATGACATTAAGATCGCGGAGGCCCTGCTCGGAGGTGAAATGTCATGATCAGCGCAGTTTACCGGCTGAAAGCCCCCCGGCAGTTTGAGATGAGCTTCGAAAATCTCTCCCTGGACGGAGATCAGGTGATCGTGCGGCCCACCTACCTGTCGATCTGCAATGCGGATCAGCGCTACTATCAGGGACTGCGGGACGAGGCGGTTCTCCGGAAAAAACTCCCCATGGCGCTGATTCATGAGGGGATCGGAAGAGTGATTTACGACCCTACCGGGACGTTCCCGGTGGGAACGGATGTGGTTATGATCCCCAACCTTCCCTGTGAGGAAGATCCGATTATCGCCGAGAATTATCTGCGGTCCAGCCGATTCCGCGCCAGCGGCACAGACGGATTCCTGCAGGAATACATTCAGTCCGCACCGGACCGCCTGCTGGAGCTGCCTAAGGGAATCAACCCCTGTGTGGCGGCTTTTACAGAGCTGGTAAGCGTCAGCTATCATACGATCTGCCGGTTCGCCAGATTCTCCCATCCGCGCAGGGACACAATCTCTGTGTGGGGAGACGGCAATCTGGGATACATTACCGCGCTGCTGCTGAAGCACACATTTCCGGATTCCAGGATTGTTGTTTTCGGGCGGAATGAATACAAACTGAATGATTTCAGCTTTGCGGATGAAACGTATATGACGGATCAGATTCCGGAAGATTTTCTGACGGACCATGCCTTCGAGTGCGCCGGCGGCAGCGGTGCCCCCAAGGCGATCAACCAGATCATCGATTACATCCGTCCGGAAGGGACGATTGCCATCATGGGCGTGACAGAGGAGCTGGCACCTGTGAATACACGGATGGTGCTGGAAAAGGGACTGCATATCTTCGGCAGCAGCCGGAGCGGACGGGAAGATTTCGCCGGCCTGCTGAAGCTGTATCAGACCGATCCGGTCATTTTATCCTATCTGGAAAATATTGTAGGCAGTCAGGTCCATGTCCGGGATGTGAAGGATATTGTGGCTGCTTTTGAAACGGATATCCACAAACTGATCGGCAAAACGGTGATGATCTGGGACGAATAGCAAAGGAGAATACAGAGTATTATGGGAAGATATTTTGGAACAGACGGCTTCCGGGGCGAGGCGAACAAGACGCTGACCGTGGAGCATGCCTATAAAGTCGGGCGTTTTCTGGGCTGGTATTACGGCCGCGCCGTGGACAAAAAGTGCACCGTAGTGATCGGCAAGGATACCAGAAGATCCAGCTACATGTTTGAATATGCCCTGGCATCCGGCCTGACGGCATCCGGCGCGGATGCGTATCTGCTGCATGTGACAACGACACCTTCGGTGTCCTATGTGACCAGGACAGAGGACTTTGACTGCGGGATTATGATTTCCGCCAGCCACAATCCCTATTATGACAACGGCATCAAGCTGATCAACAGCAATGGCGAGAAAATGGACGAAACCACCATTTCCTACATTGAGGATTACATTGACGGGAAGGTGGAGCTGTTCGGGGAAACCATGACAGAGATCCCGTTTGCGGTCCGGGACGAAATCGGACGCACAGTGGATTATTCCTCCGGCCGCAACCGGTACGTGGGATACCTGATTTCCCTGGCAACCTTTTCTTACAAAAACATCCGGGTCGGCCTGGACTGTGCCAACGGCAGCGCCTGGCAGATTGCCAAACATGTATTTGATGCCCTCGGGGCGAAGACTTATGTGATCAACAACGAGCCGGACGGCACCAACATCAACCGCAACGCCGGATCCACACATATTGAAGTTTTACAGAAATATGTAAAAGACAATCATCTGGATGTGGGGTTTGCCTATGATGGAGACGCGGACCGCTGTATTGCGGTGGATGAGAAAGGCAATGTCATCAACGGGGATCTGATCCTGTATATTTACGGCTGTTATATGAAAAAAAGAGGAAAACTCCTCAACAACACCGTAGTAACTACCGTAATGTCCAATTTCGGCCTTTACAAAGCCTTTGATGAAGCGGGAATCGCTTATGAGAAGACTGCAGTCGGGGATAAATATGTCTACGAGTGCATGGTGAAAAACGGACACCGGATCGGCGGCGAACAGTCTGGACATATTATTTTCAGCAAATATGCCACAACCGGGGACGGCATCCTGACATCCATCAAAATGATGGAGGCCATGCTGGCTTCCAAACAGCCGCTGAGCAAACTGGCTGAACCGGTGATGATCTATCCCCAGGTGCTGAAAAATATCCGCGTCAAAAGCAAACCGGAGGCACAGAACGATCCGGACGTGCAGGCAGCCGTGGCGAAAGTCAGCGATACACTGGGCGATACCGGACGCATTCTGGTAAGGGAAAGCGGAACCGAACCGGTGATCCGGGTCATGGTGGAAGCGAAGACAGAGGACATCTGCGAAAAATATGTAGATGACGTGATCCGGGTGATCAAAGAAAAAGGTCACGAAGAGGTGTAGGAGATTTCGTAAGGAAAATCTGAAAAAACGTCGGCACAGCCCGAAAGGGCTTTTTGAAATCAGCATACAGCCGATAACCAGCTGATTTCACGGATAGATGCAGCAAAAAATAATTTTGAATGAAAAAAGGAAGTGATTTTTGTGGTTGAATTAGATAAGTTCAAAGCAGTATTGAACGCGTACCGGACTCCACTGCAGGAAGTAAGGGATTCACTTTGACCTCGCTAACAAGGAAAAGCGGATCGAAGAATTAGAACGGGAGATGGAGGCGCCCGACTTCTGGAATGATCCGGAAGAATCCTCCAAAAAAACACAGGAATTAAAATCAAAAAAAGATGACATCGCGGTGTATCAGAAGCTGAAAGGCCTCATGGAAGACATGGAGGTCATGATCGAAATGGGAAACGAAGAAAATGACCCGTCGGTGATTCCGGAACTGGAAGCCATGACGGAAGACCTCAAACAGACCATGGAGGAAACCAAAGTCAAGACGCTGCTTTCCGGAGAATACGACCGGAACAACGCCATTGTCACACTGCATTCCGGCGCCGGCGGGACAGAAGCCTGTGACTGGGTCAGCATGCTGTACCGTATGTATACCAGATGGGCGGAATCCAAGGGATTCCAGGTGGAAGTCCTGGATTATCTGGATGGTGATGAAGCCGGCATCAAATCCGTGACCTTTCAGGTGAATGGAGAAAATGCCTTCGGCCTGCTGAAATCCGAACGTGGGGTGCACCGTCTGGTGCGTATTTCGCCTTTTAACGCTGCGGGCAAACGCCAGACCTCCTTCGCCTCCTGCGATGTCATGCCGGAGATCGACCAGGAAATCGATATTGAGATCAGAGACGAGGATATCCGTGTGGATACCTACCGTTCCTCCGGCGCCGGCGGACAGCATATCAACAAGACCTCATCCGCCATTCGGATCACGCATCTGCCTACGGGAATTGTCGTGCAGTGCCAGAATGAACGGTCGCAGCATATGAACAAAGACAAGGCCATGCAGATGCTCAAGTCCAAGCTGTATCTTCTGGAGCAGGAGAAAAATGCGGCAAAACAGGCAGATATCCGGGGCGAAGTCACAGACATCGGCTGGGGCAACCAGATCCGGTCCTATGTGATGCAGCCCTATACCATGGTCAAAGATTTAAGAACCGGTGAAGAAACCGGAAATGTCAGCAGCGTGATGGACGGCAACCTGGATCCGTTTATCAATGCGTATCTGAAGTGGCAGGCATTGTCCAAAAACGGCAGTCAGACTGTCTGACAGATGTGTTTTCGCACAAAGGAGAAAAAGAGAGGTTACTCCATATGAAAGGGCTACTAAAATTCATCAGCTGCGGCAGTGTGGATGATGGAAAATCTACTTTGATCGGACATATGCTGTATGATGCCAAGCTGTTGTTCGCAGATCAGGAAAAGGCGCTGGTGCTGGATTCCAGGATCGGATCCCGGGGAGGTGAGGTGGATTACTCGCTTCTTCTGGACGGCCTGATGGCAGAGCGGGAGCAAGGGATTACCATTGATGTGGCATACCGTTATTTTTCCACGGAAAAGCGTTCCTTTATCGTGGCAGATACGCCGGGGCATGAAGAATACACCCGTAATATGGCGGTGGGAGCCTCCTATGCCGATCTGGCGGTGATTCTGGTGGATGCGTCCAAGGGCGTCCTGGTACAGACCAGGCGCCATACCAGGATCTGCGCGCTGATGGGAATCCGCCATTTTGTATTTGCGGTAAACAAGATGGATCTGGTGGGATATGACAAATCCGTATTCGACAGAATAAAAAAAGAGATTCGGATTCTGCTGGCGGAATTTGACTATGATTCCGTGGCGATTATTCCGGTTTCCGCCACCGCAGGGGACAATATTACCCGTACTTCCGCTGCCATGCCCTGGTATCGGGGCATGCCGCTTTTGTCTTATCTGGAGACAGTGGATGTGGAAAAAGGAGAGGCGGAACAGGGATTTACCATGCCGGTGCAGCTTGTGTGCCGGCCGGATCATACCTTCCGCGGATTCCAGGGAGAAGTGGAGACCGGAACCGCCGCGGAAGGAGATCGGATCACAGTGCTGCCCTCCGGGGAAACGGCACAAATTGCCGCAGTTTATGTGGGCAACCGGAAAGTATCCGGGGCGGAAGCCGGCAGGCCGGTTACCATCCGGCTGGACCGGGAAATTGATGTGTCCAGAGGCTGTGTGCTGACAAAGGACGCCGGCGCCGTCGTCTCCAATCTTTTCGAATCGGAAATTCTCTGGATGGATGACAGACCGCTGGTCAACGGCAGAAATTACCTGCTGAAGCTTGGAACCCAGAAGACAGTCGCCACAGTGATGCGGATCAAATACCGGATTGATGTGAATACCGGACAGCAGATTCCGGCGGATGTGATCCGCAAAAATGAAATCGCGGTTTGCGATATTTCTGCCGCAAGGGATCTGGTGTTTGATTCTTTCGAACACAACGCAAGTCTCGGCGGGATGATTCTGATTGACCGGATCACTCATATGACCTCGGCATGCGGTGTCATTCAGCATTCCCTGCGCCGCGCCGGAAATATTGTGCCCTATGATATGACAATTACCCGTGAACTGCGGGAAAACCAGAAAAATCAGAAGGCAAAGACCATCTGGCTCACCGGTCTGTCCGGTTCCGGAAAATCTACACTGGCCAATGAGATCGAAAAGCGTCTGTTTGCCATGGGCAGACATGTTATGACGCTGGATGGGGATAATGTGCGCCAGGGCCTGAATAATAATTTAGGGTTTAAAGAGGCGGACCGCATTGAAAATATCCGGCGTGTGGCGGAGGCCGCCAAACTGATGAATGACGCGGGACTCATAGTGATCGCGTCCTTTGTCTCTCCCTATGAGCGGGACCGGCAGAGAGCCCGGGAGATTGTGGGGGCAGATGATTTTATTGAAATCTACGTCAGCACATCGCTGGAAGTCTGTGAATGCCGGGATGTGAAAGGTCTGTACAAAAAGGCAAGGCAGGGAGAGATCCCGAATTTTACCGGTATTTCGGCAGTGTACGAAGTGCCTCAGTCCCCGGAGATCATCATAGATACCAGTCAGTCTGATATTGAAGAATCTGCGGATATGCTTCTGGAACAGCTGAAGCCGTATCTGGATCTGTAAGGACTTTGTGTGCGTGAAAAACCCGGTATGCTGTATTGCATACCGGATTTTATTATGCTAATATATCTCTGTCGCGAAAACAATTGTATTTCTATGAAAGACAAAGAGGGATTCCATGAGTGAACAGGCGAAGTATTATGTACTGCGAAAAAAAGCAGTGCCGGAAGTGCTTCTGCAGGTTGTAAAAGCCAAGCACCTGCTGGACTCCGGCAAAGTGTCATCCGTAAATGAAGCGGTTCAGGCCGTTGGGATCAGCAGGAGCTCTTTTTATAAATACAAAGATGATATTTTTCCGTTTCACGACAATGCCAAGGGAAGAACCATCACCATGGTCATTCAGCTGGATGACGAGACCGGGTTGCTTTCGGCGGTACTGAAAGAGGTGGCAGACTGTCACGCGAACATTCTGACCATTCATCAGAGTATTCCGGTGAACGGAATTGCGTCATTAACCCTCAGCGTGGAAGTCACCGATCAGACAGGAGATATTTCCGGACTGATCGAAACGATTGAGTCCAAGCAGGGAATACATTACATCAAAATATTATCAAGGGAGTAAAAGTATGATCAATATTGCGGTATTAGGGTATGGAACCATCGGATCCGGTGTGGCAGCAGTGCTGAAGACCAACCGGGGAATCATTGCCCGCAAGGCTGGTGAGGAGATAGGAATCAAATACATTCTGGATCTGCGGGATTTTCCGGACGACGAGAATGCAGACCGTATCATTCATGACTACAGCGTGATTCTGCAGGATCCGGAGATCCGCATCGTAGTGGAAGCCATGGGTGGCGTGGAGCCGGCGCATACCTTTGCCCGGCAGGCAATTGAAGCCGGAAAGCATTTTGTCACGTCAAATAAGGCGCTGATCGCGGAATACGGCGCCGAACTGATTGCCCTGGGCGCGTCACACCGGGTGAACGTCTTTTTTGAAGCCAGTGTGGGCGGCGGAATACCGATTCTACGGCCGTTAAATACCAGCCTCAGTTCGGAAGATATCCTGGAAATCACCGGGATTCTGAACGGTACCACCAACTATATGCTCACGAAGATGTCGGAAGAAGGATCGGAATTCGCGGATGTACTGAAGGAAGCCCAGGAAAAAGGCTACGCGGAAGCAGATCCCACAGCAGATATTGAGGGCTATGATGCCTGCAGAAAGATAGCGATTCTAACTTCGCTGGCAGCCGGACGGCAGGTGAATTACACAGATATCCATACAGAGGGCATTACGTCGATTACGGCCGCTGACATGAAATACGCGGCAGCCATGAACCGGCGGATCAAACTGCTGGCCACCAGCAGAAAGGCCGGGGACAGCTACTGTGTCATGGTGGCTCCTTTCCTGATCGGCGCGGATCATCCCCTGAGTATGGTCAATGATGTGTTTAACGCAGTCTTTGTGCGGGGCAATATGGTAGGGGAAACCATGTTTTACGGCGCCGGCGCCGGCGCGCTTCCCACAGCAAGCGCAGTGGTCGCTGATATTATCGACGCGGCCCGTCATATGGAAGAACATACCCCGATCCAGTGGGATCCGGAGAATCTGACCCTTGTTAGTGAGAAAAAGATGGCATGCGCGTACTTTGTACGTACCACTGCGGATCCGGAAGCCATTGAAGATGCGTTTGGCAATGTGACCTATGTCAAGGCAGAAGGGATCGAAGGCGAGCAGGCTTTTGTGACCGGTATCATGGACGGCGCGACTTACGCAGAGGCGGCAGGCCGGATTGACGGGATTATTCAGATGATTCGTGTGAACTGAGAAACAGTTAAAATCTATATAGGCCGGAGAGATAATGACCGATTTGGCCTTATGTATGAAGGGCAGAAGGGCAGAATCAGCGGGCGGAGGTACAGGTGATCTCTTGGATTTCTTCTCCATATACAATATTGCCTGATGGAGAATCCCGTAATTCATACGCAATCGTATTGCAATGCGCGAGCAAAATGTTTACTGTACATTCCTCACGGAACTCCCGCCTTTGGTTACTGTCGAACAAAAAATCCGTTGGCATGTCAAGGAACCCAGTGCATCTGGGGGATGTAACCTTGATCTGCCGACGGATTTTTGTTATGCGCACATTTGGAGTATCGGATTCGTCTGCATAGTGCCGAAACAGAGCACTAACACGCTGGGATTGGCGACCTGTCTATCGTTCATTCAGTTCCGTTTAATCGATCCTTCGTGTAATCGCAGATATCTATAATAAAAGTGCTGGCACTAAATTAAAACCTGGGTATTATAAAGTTGGTAAGGATCTTAAAGCTGGAAAATATTGTATAAAATATGTGTCCGAGCATGGTGGATATGTATTAAGTAATCGAAATGATGGTAATTGCATTGCAGAGGCTAATATGGATAGAGATCCAAAAACCGGAATGTACGTAGATTATGCTTCAAATGTGGTTTGGAAAAAGGGGAAACTATTGAAGTATCTAGTGATTTGACTGTACTTTTTATACCGGAAACGTATGGGGAATGTTGTAAATTATGAACTTTTATGAAGCGATATTGAGTCGGACGGCAGAACTGCCGTCCGACTATTGATTACTAGTTAAAAACCCAATGGAATGTTAATGATGCCCAGCGCATCCGTATGTTTATCTACCCTTGTTCCGCTGGCGGATTTTTGGTTTATTCATTGTCCGTCATAGGAATCCGCCTCACAGCCAGGAGCAGTCAGGTCTTCATAAAAGATGACCAGGCTCTGCTGATAATACTGGGAAACCCACAGTGTGGCAAGGCCGAAGCTCAGCAGAGACAGAAGCATCCAGCCGATGTAGGAAAGGCACAGGCCAAAAAGACGTGCTTTGTTGTGCCGCATCAGTTTTCTGCTGTCCCGGAATGCCTGGAGAACATGGATGGTATCAATGCTGTCAATCAGAAGATAGTTGGTCAGGGCCAGCGCCAGCATCAGGATGATCAGAACAATGCTTCCGATGACAGACAGCACGGCGCCGATGACGGACAGGGAAAAGCTGGACAAGGCAGCGCCAGTCATGGAGCAGATGATGCCCGGAAGGAGGCATGCGAAGCTGATCAGGATCATCAGAACAGACACTCCGATGAATTTGTCCGGGCGTCTGCGGAACGGAAAGAAAAGATCCGGAAAGGCAAGGGGCTGCCGGCGGGCGATCTTTAAATGCATATACAGGATGCCGCAGGAGAACAGGGAACCGATGACTGCCACAACAATCAGGCCGACAAAGCCGATGATTCCGCTGAAGACGGAGCCGTCCGTAAAAGCCCGGCGAAGCATGGGCGTAAATGGGGAAGAGCAGATCATTACAATCAGTGAGACAAGGATATAGGCGCCAATGAGAGTGCCGTAGCTGCCCAGGAGATTTTCTCTGGACACTGCTTTGATTTCAGATATTTTTTTATGCATGGAGTGCCTCCTTTATGCTGCGGATCCCCGAGCATTGCCGTAATAATCATTGCTGTTGCCGGAGCTGCTGCCGCCGTCTGAGCTGTCGCCGTAGTAGTTTCC
>OCTW011610121.1_pt1 | contig 18203 bp, 21 predicted proteins | sample 1539671 | NCBI WGS metagenome assembly OCTW01 (sample SAMN02144230, study PRJEB22623) | gut metagenome | biome: sheep rumen | host: Ovis aries | place: New Zealand
CTATATTGAGTGCCAAGACACAAAATATATAGCGTAGCCTGTTTTGAGTGAATGCATTGGGATTAGAAAATATTTTATGAAATTTCATTTGCAAAAGAAACTAGTAATATTTAAACTATGTTAAAGGAAAACTTCTAGGGTGTTTGTATTGTAAAAGACATAGGAATATAAGGATTAAGGTACGGATTTAAGTGGCGATCTGGTGTCTATTAAATAGATGTTTTTTTTAAATGGAAACGGCTGTGTAGTAATATATAGTAGAAAACAGAGAAATTCAACTAGACCTAAACCGTAAAATTTACTTATATTTTTACCATCTTATTATATATAATGGAAAAATAGATTAATTTCTAGTTTTCCATTTTTAATATACTTGGAAAGCCATATTGAATTTTCTAGTATATTAAATAAAAAAATATTTTTATAGTACCAAAAAGGAGAACAAAATGAAACAAAAAGATTCTAATTCAAAATGGATTATAGAGGCATTTATAATAACTTTTATACTATCAGGAATAATATCATACATATCATCTAATGGTGTATCAAAATTAAATATAGGTTTTGCTGTAATTATATTAATTTTTGTAGTGTTTTTAGGAATTTTGTTTGATATAATTGGAGTGGCTGTTACTGTTGCAAATGAAGAACATTTCCACGCAAAAGCTACAAAAAAAGCAGAAGGAGCAAAATCATCACTTAATCTAATAAAAAATGCATCAAAAGTTGCAAATATATGTGCAGATGTAATAGGAGATATTTGTGGAGTAATAAGTGGAGCTATAGGAACAATGATAGCTTTAAAATTAGCTAGTACATATGGAGTTACATCTAACATACAATTTTTAATAAGTGCATTTATTGCGTCAGTTACTGTTGGAGGAAAAGCAATTGGAAAACAAATAGCAGCAAATAATTCAACAGAAATTGTTGACAAAGTAGGTATAATATTAAGTAAATTTCAAAAAAATGGATAAAAATACCAAAAAAATAAATTGCAAGTATTGCAATTTCAAAATTTTGTAGTATAATAGACTTTGGCTGTGTGAAATAGGAGAAAGGAGTGGAGGCTTGAAAACATTTTTCGATGGCATATTTATAGATGGCAGCGAACCAGATGAACAAATAGAATATCCTATTAAATTAGAATATTACAAAACAATAGAAACGGAAGAAAATGTTGAAGCCAAATACGGTATAGAAGTAGTAGAAACTGAATATATAGAAGGAAAAATTAATATTGAGAATAAAAAGGTAAAAAATATTGCAAAAACATCAGAAGAAATCGGTAGAATTTTAGGTCTATTAAGAGATAACAAAGTTACTCCGATTGGCATACAAGATGCTATAGATGAAATAATATAAAAAACTATAAGCAAAAAAGATTCAGATATTGCACTGAACCTTTTTTTTCGTTGTATAAGAAAATTATTTATTTCCCTATTAGAACGAGGAAAGAGCTAAAAAATTAGCAACATCCACCTCTGTTTCCACCACAACAACAGCAAATTAAGATTATAAGAATTATTATCCAGCAGCAGTCATCGCCACCACCGAAGCCAAATCCTCCACATCCTCTATTTTCTTGCATATATTTCACCACCTTTCAAAATAGATTTTTAAGTATTAACAACAAGGCAAGTATGGATTAATTAGAGTCACAGCAGGCTCTATTACCACATCCACCGCAGAAAAGAAGTAAGAATAAAATAATGAACCAAAGGATTACATTATTATCATTATTACAGCAACACATAATGACCTCCTTGTAATTTGTTTGTTATGATATATAATATGAGATTTTAAAAATTGTGTTACAACATGAAAATTATTGAATAAATTAAAGTGCTATGATATAATAACAATATAAATAAATATAAGTATTAAAATTTCTAAGTATTTGCTGTCGCAATCTCCATATTACATAGACTAGTATGAAGATTGCTCCAATTCGCACTCACATTCGTTCGTTTGGTCGCTTACGCATACTTCGAAATTTTAATATTTATATTTAAAATAATTGAAAGGATTGAATTATAAAATGAATGTTAAAAATCCAAAGTTTGAAATTTCGGCAGTTAGTCCGAAGCAATATCCAAAAAATGAATTGCCGCAAATAGTTTTAGTGGGAAAATCTAATGTTGGAAAATCAAGTTTTATAAATACAATGATAAATAGAAAAGCACTAGCTAGAACAAGTAGTGAGCCAGGAAAAACAAGACAAATAAATTTCTATAATATAGATGAAAAATTTTATTTTGTTGACCTTCCTGGATATGGATATAGCAAAATGTCAAAACAAGAACAGGATAAAGTTGGAAGTTTTATTGAACAATATTTAGTAAAATCAAAAAATATAGCACTCGTAATATTTTTAATAGATATAAGGCACAATCCAACTGAAAATGATAGATTAATGTACGACTATATTATTCGTTCAGGTTTGCCTTTTATTATTTTGGCAAATAAGGCTGATAAAATTGCAACAACAAAAGTTGAAGGAATAGTAAAAGATTTACAAAAACAAATAAATCCTATAGGAGATAATACAATGCTTCCATTTTCTGCAGAAAAGAAGATTTATACTCAAGATGTGTGGAATATAATTGATGAATATATTAAATAATTTGTAGAATAAAGTCGAACGATTTTTAGAAAAGTTTTACAAAAATAGTTGCTTTTTATAAAAAATAGTATATAATGTAATTAGAGTGTAGTCATAAGTTTCGAATGTGAAAATCACAAACAAAAAGCAGATGCTGTCGGGCATCTGCTTTTTTTGCAAAGACTATTAAAAGAACAAACTAATGAAATATTATATCATGTAAATTGTGCAAAGTATGTCGAAATTTGCATGTAAAATAAGAAATTTTAAAGTTTTTGTTTTTAAGTAAAATTAATTGAAAAAAGAATATTGGTATGATATAATTCAATTATAAAAAATAGGACAGAGGTAGAAAAATGTTAAATAAAAAGCAAGCACAAAAAAGAATTGAAGAGTTAAGAAAACAAACAGAGTATTATGCAAATAAATACTATAATGAAGACAAACCAGAAATATCAGATTTTGAATATGATATGCTAATGTTAGAACTTAGAAATTTAGAAAAAGAATATCCAGAGTTTATTTCAAAAGATTCACTTACTCAACATGTTGGAGGAAAGGTAAAAGAAGGATTTAAAAAGGTAGAACACAAAATACCACTTTTAAGTATGCAAGATATTTTTAGCATAGAAGAAATTTTAGACTATGTTAATAAAATAAGAGAAAGAGCAAAACAGGAGAATATAGAAAATAACAATTTTGTTGTTGAAACAAAAATTGATGGTTTAACAGCAGCTCTAGAATACAAAAATGGAGAATTTGTTAGAGGTTCAACAAGAGGTAATGGATTAGTTGGAGAAGATGTTACAGAGAATTTAAAAACCATAAAAAATATTCCTCAAAAACTAACAGAAAATATTGATATAACAGTTCGTGGAGAAGTATTTATTTCAAAAGCAGACTTTGAAAAAATGAACCAAGAAAGAGAAGAAAATGAAGAAGAACTATTTGCAAATGCGAGAAATGCAGCTGCAGGTTCATTAAGACAGCTTGATAGTTCTATTACAAAAACAAGACCATTAGACATTTATGTATATAATGTTCAAGAAATCACTGGAAAAGAATTTTCGTCACACTATGAAGAACTATTATATTTAGAAAAATTAGGATTTAATGTTAATCCAGTTAAGATTTTTTGTAAAACACCTGAGGATGTAAAAAAAGCGATAGAAAAGATTGGACAAGATAGAGAAAACTTAACATTTGGAATAGATGGAGCTGTTATAAAAGTAGATGATTTAGCATTTAGAGAAATACTTGGAACAACAGCAAAAAATCCAAGATGGCAAATTGCATATAAATATCCACCAGAGAAAAAAGAAACCAAATTAATAGATATAGTTTGTAATGTAGGAAGAACTGGAGTTATAACACCACTTGCAATATTAGAGCCAGTGCAAGTAGCAGGTTCAACAATTTCAAAAACTACATTACACAATCAAGATTTTATAAAAGAAAAAGACTTAAAAATAGGAGATACTGTTGTTATTCAAAAAGCTGGAGATGTAATTCCAGAAATTGTTGAAGTAAAAAAAGAAAAAAGAACAGGCAAAGAAAAAAGTTTTGAAATGCCAACAGTATGCCCAATTTGTGGGGCTCCTGCTATAAGAGAAGAAGGAGAAGCTGCAATAAGATGTACAGGAATTGAATGTCCAGCAAAATTATATAGGAATTTAGTACACTTTGTATCTAGAGAAGCGATGAATATAGATGGACTTGGAGAGAGCATTATAGATCAGCTTATGAGTAAAGATTTAATAAGCAATATTGCAGATATTTATGCACTAAAATTTGAAGATGTGGCATCTCTAAAAAAGAATGGAAAAAAATTTGCAGAAAATCTTACAAATGCAATAGAAAATAGCAAAAATAATGAACTATATAGATTAATTACTGCTCTTGGAATAAGGCACGTAGGAAGCAAAGCTGCAAAGGTATTAGCAAGAAAATTTAAAACACTAGACAACTTAGCAAATGCAGATTTTGATACTTTAAGCCAAATTAATGATGTAGGACCAATTGTTGCAAATAGTATTGTAGAATTTTTCTCACAGGAACAAACAAAGGATTTAATTGAAAGACTTAAAGGCTATGGAGTTAATATGGAAGACGAATCAAAAGAAAATGAAGATAATAGATTTGAAGGATTAACTTTTGTTTTAACCGGAAGTTTAGATGAGTTTACAAGAGACGAAGCAAGTGACATAATAGAAAATTATGGTGGAAAAGTATCAGGCTCAGTTTCAAAAAAGACAAGCTATGTATTAGCAGGAGAAGATGCAGGAAGTAAACTTACAAAAGCACAATCTCTTGGAGTTACAGTGATTTCAGAAGAAGAATTTAAAGAAATGATAAAATAAAGTTCAACAAAAAAGAACCGACACCAATTGAAAAAAGGAGAGAAAAAATGGAAAACTACACTTTTGAAGATATGTGGTTAGATTTAAAAAATGGATATCAAATATATTATACATATGTAAAAAATAGATATGTGCTTTTTAAAACTGCCAAAAATTGTTATACTCAAAAACTTTTAACAGATAACCCTAAAAACCCGCATCCAAGAATGACTGTTTTAACTTTAAAAAGAGTTAAAGAAATTTTTCCATTTATGGAGGATATTGAGTATAAAGTTGGAACAGAAGATTTTAATTAGATAAAAAAGAATTAAGGAGAATATTATGAGTAGTAATGAATTATTAACTGATAAATTAACAGAAAAAGTATATGCCTCAAATGAATATAATGGAGATGCGCATATGCAACAACAATTAGGAGACTTTATTTCTGAATTATATAATAGACGTAGAAGTGATTCAAATGAAGAGGGATTACAAGCCGGAATGCTTATTATGCCAAGTTCTTTTGCAGCAAAAATAACAGAGAATGATGGAAATGATCCACATGGAATTACAAATATTAATTTATTAAGATATATAAAAAAGGAAAAAGATTTTTATGTAAGAGAAGCAGCAGGAAAATTTGGAGTAATAAAAAATGAAATGAGTGAAATTTTTAGAAATGGAATAGAAATTAGAATAATAGATGCAGAAGAAAATCTGATGATGGCAATACAGTCAAATTCAAATATACAGACTAGATTTCAATTAGAGGTATTAAAGAAACTTGCAAATGAGTTATGGCGTATAAAACAAAATGGGTTATATGAATCAGTTGAAGTAGGCTTTTACAGTCCTTTATCTCAAATTGATGTTGATGATTTGAATGAAGAACTGTATAGTGAATTAATTGAAGCAATAAAAACAGAAAAAATCAGTTTAGAAGAGAAAAATAAAAATTTAGAAAAAGATGAAGAAAGATAATAAAATTAAAAACATCAAAAATGAGATTGCATTATTTTTGATGTTTTTTTTATAACCTCCAAATGCTATTCTTTAAAAAATAGAGAGATATAATAAATGCAAAAAGGAGGTTTTTTATTATGGAAGATATTAAAAAAATAAAATTTAAAAGAGGGTGTGAGGAGTGGCTGCATTTGAAGAAAAATTCAGTAAAAGAGTCTACATATCTAAATTATAAATTTAAGATAGAAAAGCATTTAATACCAGATTTAGGAGAAAAAACATTTGAAGAAATAATGAATATTGATATGAATGAGTATTTAATAAAAAAAAAGAAAGAATACAAAAATAAAGACATTATTACTATTTTAAAATCAATTTTAAGATTTATAAAAAGAAAATATAAAATAGAATATGATTTAGACTTTAATGGAGGGCCTAAAGATTATGCAAATGAAATAGAAGTATTTAATGAAAAAGAGAGACAAAATTTACAAAGATATTATTTAAAGAATAACTTATATAGAGATATGGGAGTTTTGATAAGTTTATATTCTGGACTTAGAATAGGAGAAGTATGTGGTCTTAAATGGGAAGATATTGATTTCGAAAATAAACTGATAGAAATAAAAAGAACAGTACAAAGAGTTTATTTTGGAAGAAAACAAACTAAGGTTATAGTTACTGTACCAAAAACTAGAAATTCATTAAGAAAAATACCGATTTCTAAAGTTTTACTAAAAAAACTAGTTCCTATAAGTAAAAACTATTCACCTCAAGCATATATATTAACACGGAAAAACAGAAAAATGTATGGAACCAATAGTTTACAGATATACATATAAACAAGTGTTAAAAAAATGTAAAATTAAATACAAAAAATATCACTGCTTAAGACATACTTTTGCAACAAGATGTATTCGTGTTGGTATGGATGTAAAATCATTAAGTGAGGTTCTTGGACATAGTAATATTGGTATAACACTTGCAACTTATGTGCATTCCTCTTATGAACAAAAAAAGAAATATATAGATAAGCTTTAAAAAATTGACTCATATAATTAAAAATGATAAAATAAAATTATCTATAAATTTATTTGAATAAGGAAAATGAAATGGATTTAGTAAAACAAAAATGGACAAGTAAAAATATTGATGAATTTAATAAATATTTAGAAAGTATAAAGCAAGAAGAAAAAATAGATTTTACAAAGAAAATAGTTAATACAAATATGGAAGTACTTGGAATACCAATTCCTAACCTTAGAGAAATAAGTAAGCAAATTGCAAAAGGAAATTATAGAAGCTTTCTAGATAATAAAAACAATAAGTACTACGAAAGTACTATTGTAAATGTTTGTTTAATCAATTTAATAAAAGATTTTGAAATAAAAAAACAATACTTAAATGAATTATATATAGACAATTGGTCAACATGTGATACACTAACTTTTAAAATAAAAGGACAAGAAGAAAAGTATTGGAAACTTTCACAACAATATTTAAAAAGCAAAGATGCATTTACAAGAAGAGTTGGAATTAGAATATTATTTAGCTATAAGAATAATACAGAATATGTAGATAAAATATATGATGTTGTAGATAAGTTTTATAATGAAGAAGAATACTATGTAAATATGGCAATTGCTTGGCTTGTATGTGAGCTTATGATATATAATCGTGATAAGACTTTGAAATATTTAGAACACCACAAGTTGAACAAATTTACAATTAATAAAGCTATTTCAAAATGTAGAGATAGTTATAGAGTAAGTAAAGAAGATAAAGAGTTTATATTAAAATATAAAAATATCGAAAAACAATAATTTAATATTGACAAACAATAACATGTATGATACAATGCTTCCATAATATAAAATTATGGAGGTATTTTTTATATGGAATTATCAGGAAAAAAAGGAGTAGGGAATATATTAAAGATTTTTTTACAAGTCTGTTTTTACGGAGGAATTATTGTTTTAATATTTTTACCATTTGCATTTAATGCATTAGGTTTAAAATTAAATTCTTGCATGTATGTAATTTATCCAAATGGTATTGTTATGCTTTTAATAACACATAAGTTTATCCAATTATTTAATAGCTTAAAAAACAATAATCCATTTTGTGAAGAAAACATTAAGATACAAAAAAGTACTGCAAAACTTTCAGTTATAGAAGCAATATTATGGTTTATTGATTTTCTATATTCGGTAGTATTAGTAAAATCTGAGGATCCAATTTTAATATTAGGTTTGGCATTTTTAAGTGTTCTATTTTTTGGAGTTTCAATTGCTTTATATATTTTATCTGAACTTTTTAGAAAAGCATATGAATACAAAGAAGAAAATGATTTAACTATATAAGACAAGGGAGGACAGAGTGTGATGATAGTTGTAAATTTGGATGTTATAATGGCAAAAAGAAAAATTTCCTCTTATGAATTAGCTAAAAAAGTCGGTATAACTCCAGCTAATCTTTCAATTTTAAAAAATAATAAAGGAAAAGCAATTAGATTTTCTACATTAGAAAAAATATGTGAAGTCTTGAAGTGCAAACCTGGAGACATATTAGATTACAAGGAGGAAAACTAATATGATTTTGTTATATATTTGTGGAACAATAATCTTAATAGGATTGATAATAGCAATAATAGGAAAAATTTTTAAACTAAAAAAAATAAAATTAACAGGAATATTAATTATAATTGTTGTGATTGTAGGATTTACAATATTTACAGCATTTGAGATAGAAAAAGATGAAGTAAGAAACGAAAATAGGCAAATTTCAGAAACAAGTGGAATTTTAAAAGTTCCAGATAGAATAATATATAAGAATTCAAATAATCAGTATTATGTTTTAGAACATGAAAATTCTGCATTTTCAACAATATATTCTGAGATTTTTAATAGAATCACTGAAAACAAAAATGGAGTTGTTTTAAAAGAAAAAGAAATTGATGAGATAAAAGAAAAAGAAAGCTTTGTGGAATTTGACTATTTATCAAGGAGTAAAAATTTTATATTTCCTTTGCAACAAGAAAATATAGCAATGATACAAATGTTTACAGAAAATGGTCAAGTAAAGCAAACTAAAATTAATGATAAAGATAAATTAATAAAAAAATTAGATAAACTAACTAAAAAAATGAATTCGTATACATTTGAAAAAGAACAGATATATACTTCTACAAATTTTTTAGATAGTTTACCTACAACTATTAGACTTTTACAAAAAAATGCAGGAGTTTATCAAAAAATAATTTTAGCAGAAAAAGAATATAAAGATATGATAGAAGAAACTAAATTTACTACAAAAGAGAAATTACCTGAAATTAATTTTTTAAACCAAAAAGTAATAGTCACAGTTACAAAGTATAATACAAAATCTGTAAAAGTAAACATTGGTAATGTAAAATACAAAATGGCACAAATACAAGATAAATACATTGTAAATATTGTTGTTGTGAGTAAAATAGTAAATACAGATTGTGTATATATTGATTTTGAAAATAAAGGACAAGAACTAATACCAAATGTGCAGAATGATTTAAACAATACTCAGACTACTACAAACACGACTGCAAGTGGAATTTTATTAAATAAAGGCACAGATATGATTGAAATAGGATATTCTACAAGCTATTTTACACATATAGTAATTGTAAATAATAAAACAGAATTTATAGATTACGAAACAAATAAAAAAATTAAGTTTAGTGATTTAAAAACTGATGAATGCATTTATATAGAAGGTATAAATCTTAATCCAGATAATGATTTGAAAAAAATAGAAGCTACAAAAATTTATGTATATAGCAAGCAAAAAGTAAAAAAGGAAGTTGAAAAAAATTTAATAAATACATACAGAATCGACGGATTTGGAATTGAATACGTAGATGTAAATAAAAATGGAGATGGCAAAATTGTTGTTACTGCTCAATTTGAAAAATTTTTATATCCAATTATATTAAATGTAAATAAACAAACTGAATGTTATTTAGGAATGAGTAGACATTTGCAATCAAATTATGGATATCAACTTCATGAAATGTGTGATATAACTTTAGATAAAAAGATTGTGGATATAGATAATATAGAAGGAAATGTTAATATGATAGAATATATTGCAGATTAGGAGGATTTATGAGTTCATTATTAGGACTTTTGTTTTTATTTTCATTTTTGATTTTACCATGGATATTAACAATTTTTAACATAATAAATCTTTTTAAAAAGAAAAAGATAAAAGAAGGATTAATAGATTGTTTAACATTTGTTTTGGGAATAACTTTTTCAATTCTATTATATGGATTTCTTGGATTCAAAGACTACAATAAAGCATTAATGCTTGGAGGCGGATTCGATTTTGAATTACATACACCTATAGCAACATGGAGTTTACCAACAGTTATCTCAATTTATGCATTAGGAATATTATCATATATTTTAATTAGAATAAAAAAGTTAGATTTACCACCACTTGTGGTTGTTGGAAGTATGTCAGGAATATTTATATGTACAATATATATGATAATATTTATAATACAACTATGTAACAATATGCCAAAAGCAGGTGGAGTACTGCAATATTTTATATTATTTCCTTTAAATTATATTTTATGTTCTATTAGAGCAGAAATATACGTTATGAAAAAATATAAAGAACAGGGAATAGGTGGAAAAAGGGAGTACAAAAATAAATTTTTAAACAAATGTAACAAAATTCTAAATGATGTAGATAACTGGCCAATATTTGCTGTGATTTTAGCTATTCCACTTTTTGCAATACTAATATGTATTTTAATGTTATTTGGACAAAGACCAGATGAAGCAATAAAAGCATTTTTAGAGACAAGTGACTGGACGCTTTCACAAAAAATATCACCACCACCAGTTACCTATGATGCACATTATTTATGTACAGTTTCTTTAAAAGGACATAAACAAATTGTAAAACCAACAAGAATGGGAATTCGAAGAGGTGAAAAAATAGTTGTAAATAGACAACTATGTATAGCAAATGCTTTTGAAGATTTAATAAAAGAAAAAACACCAAGATTTCATCATTTTATAAGATATATTTATGATAAATATGGATATCCTCTATCTAAACATATAAACACAGCCGTTCAAGCAGATATTACATATATTTTAATGAAGCCACTAGAATGGATATTTTTAATAACGTTATATTTATTTGATAAAAAACCAGAAAACAGAATTAATTTGCAGTATATTGGAAACAAGGTTACTTTTTAGGACGGAGGAAAAAAGTAACCTAAAGATGCAGAATGATACTTTTGTTGATAAAAGAAAAAGTAACCTAAAAGGAGCAAAAAATGAAATTAATAAAAAGATTAATAATATTTATAATTTTAGTTATACTAGTTATAGGAGTGGCAATAGGAGTAATATTTGGAATACCTGGATATAAAATGTATAAAGAGGCTTTGGAAAAAGAACCAATAGAAAAAAAGATAGCAAGTATTGAAAAAAAGAAGAATTATTCAGAATTTTCTGAGTTGCCAGAAATGTATGTAAAAGCTGTAATTGCGACCGAAGATCATAGATTTTATGAACATAAAGGAATAGATTTTATATCTGTTATTAGAGCAATTTATAATGATATAAAGGCTAAAGAATTTGTTGAAGGTGGAAGTACAATTTCTCAGCAACTTGCAAAAAATATTTATTATACTCAAGAGAAGACAGGAAAAAGAAAAATAGCGGAAATACTTATGGCAAGTAAATTAGATAATTCGTTAAGTAAAGAAAAAATATTTGAATTATATGCGAATACAAGCTATTTTGGAGATGGATATTATACAGTAAAATCAGCATGCAAAGGATATTTCAATAAAGAACTTAGAGAGATGACAGATTATGAATGTATAATGCTTGCAGGAATTCCAAATGCTCCAAGTGTTTATGCACCAACAAAAAATCCAGATTTAACAGCTAAAAGAGCGAAACATGTTATAAAGAAAATGGTAGAAAATGGTGATATAACTCAGAAAGAAGCTGATAAGATTTTAGAAGAAGGAGGCTAAATTATGCAATTTTTAAAAGAAGAAAATAGAATTTATGCAATGAATAATAATAATGAAACTATTGCAGAAGTTACTTTTTATGAAATAGAAAATGGAGTATATAATATTGACCATACATTTGTAGATGATTCTTTAAGAGGACAAGGAATAGGAAGCAGACTTGTAAAAGAAGCGGTAGATACAATAAAAGGAAAAGGAGCTAAAATTCAAGCAACTTGTCCATTTGCAAGTAAGTGGATGGAAGAAAATATGTAAAATATAAGTAGTTAGAAGGAACCTAGAAAAATTCGGGTTCTTTTTTGTCGAATTTTTGTTGACTATTTATAAAACAAATGATAGAATTTTTGTGGTGAAAATGGAGGTAAGAAAATGATAATATATCCAAAAACAAGTGAAAATCTAGAAGGATTAGAATATTTAAAAAGATACGCAGAAAAGTATAGGGGAATAGAAATACAACTACTATCTTATGAACATACACAAAAAATAACCTATAATGTTATAAAACAATTAAAGAGTCAAATACCTCAATTAGAAGAAGTAACAATACATTTGCCAATAAGAGAAGATTTTAATTTTGAAGCTTTAGCATTTTCAAAAATTAATTTTGAAAAAGAAAGATTAAAAATGCTATGTGAAGCATCACAAGAGTTTAATTTGAAATTAAATTTACTATATCATACTAGATGGAATTATATTAGTTGGAGTAATAGTGGTGCAATAGACAGAATGAAGGAGCTTTTAGAAGTAATTCAAAATACAAATGTAAATATTTTAATCGAAAATATTTATGCTATAGTTGAAAGAAAAGAATGTTCAGTTTTAAAAGTTGCAAAACAAATAGATAATGAGCACTTAAAAGTGTGTTTAGATACTTGCCATTTACATTGTGTAGCTAATATGTTTAAAATATCTTTAAATGAATACTTAAATACATATTTAAATAAAGAGGATTGCATGAAGTATATACAACAAATACATTTTGCAGGAACATTAAATAATGATGGAGTTGTAGATAAAAAAACACATGGTAGAATGCATGATTCTTGGGAAAGTTTTGAAGAAGACTATAATGTTTTAAAACAATTTGGAATTGAAAACAGAATAATAGTTACAGAAGTTTCAGAAGATGACTATTCTACAAGAAAAGATCAAATAGAAGAAATAAAAATGTTAATCAAGAAAGATGAGGAAAAATAAATCTACTATTAGTTATAATTAGAACAAGAGCATGAATATATTTTTTATATAAGATAAATGAATTAAAAATATATAAAAGCAGATAATATAATAATGGAGGGAACAAAAAAGTGTTAATCGAAATTATTAAATTTATATTATTTGCTTTTTTAATTGTATTAATTTCAAAATATATCTTAGTTACAACATTAAGAAAATTAGCAGAAAGTTTAAAATTAAAAGCTAAAACTGTAGGGAATATTGCAGGAACAGCCACTTCTGCTCCAGAGCTATTAACTATAACAACATCAAGTATAAGGGGATTACAAGGAGCAAGTATATATAATATTTTAAGTTCAAATATTATAAATTTAGTTCAATTTTTAGGAGCGGTTTTAATAAATAAGAACACCGACAAACTAAAAAATCGAGCAATTTTAATAGATATGATACTTGTTGGAATCACAATATTAATACCTATAATTTTATTACGATTAAATATAAAACTTGATATGTTTATAGTTCCACTATTTTTAATATTTTATGCGCTTTTTGCTTATTTAAATAGTAATATTCATAAAGTATATTTGAAAAATGAATCTAAAGAACTTTTAAATAGAAAAATAGATGTTAAGAAGATAATATTATATATTTTTATTTTAATAATAACAGGAATTCTGTTATATATTGTTGGAGAGTTATTAGGGAATAGTTTAGAAAATTTGTGCAAAATATTTAATGTTCCACAATTAATAGTTGGAATAACGCTTGGATTTATAACAAGTATTCCTGAACTCATGACTTTTTTTGAATCACAAAAATATAATAAAAAAGAAAATGACGAAATGCTTGGAGTAGTTGAAGCTACAAATAATCTGCTTACATCTAATACTTTAAATTTGTTTATAATACAGACAATTGGAATTTTGATTATAAATAGGTAAAAAGTTGACAAATGAATAAAATAAAAGTATAATAACAATAATATATGTTATCAAGAGTGGACGAGAGATTCGGCTTTACGACTCCACAGCAACCTATTTAAGTTAGGTGCTAATACCGACCAAAGTATAAATTGTACTTGGGATGATGATTAAAAAGAGAAAAATCAGCCTTTGTACAAAAAGTATAAAGGTTTTTTTGTATTCAAAATACTAAAAAAGGTTTATAAAACTAAAAAAATTAATGAAACATATATGAATAAATAATAGAAAGGATGATGGACATGAGGAGATTATTTACATCAGAGAGTGTCACAGAAGGACACCCAGACAAACTATGTGATTACATATCAGATAGTATTTTAGACAGCTATTTGGAAAAAGACAAAAATGCAAGAGTAGCTTGCGAAACAGTTGCAGGGAAAGGAGAAATATATATAACAGGAGAAATAACATCAACAGCCAAAGTAGATATTAAGCAAGTTGTAAGAGATACAATAAAAGAAGTAGGTTATGACAATGAAAAAACAGATATGGATTATAGAACTTGCAAAGTAACAATAAATGTTTCAAAACAATCACCAGATATTGCACTAGGAGTAGATAAATCTTTTGAAGACAAAGATGGACAAGAAGTAGAATCAGAAGGTGCTGGAGATCAAGGATTGATGTTTGGATTTGCATGTGATGAAACAGAAGAATTAATGCCACTTCCAATATCTTTAGCACATAAATTAGCTAAAAGATTATCAGATGTGAGAAAACAAAACATTATTAATTATTTAAGACCAGATGGAAAGGTACAAGTTACAGTTGAGTATGAAGATGAAAAGCCTATTAGATTAGATACAGTTGTTGTATCAACTCAGCATTTAGATAGAATAGAAATGAATACTTTGCAAAAAGATATAAAAGAAAAAGTTATAAATTATGTAATTCCAAAAGATTTATTAGACGAAAAAACAAAGTATTATATAAATCCAACAGGAAGATTTGTAATAGGCGGACCTTTAGGAGATAGTGGTTTAACAGGAAGAAAGATAATAGTAGATACTTATGGAGGCTATAGCAGACATGGAGGAGGAGCTTTTTCAGGAAAAGATGCAACAAAAGTAGATAGATCAGCTGCATATATGGCAAGACACATCGCAAAAAATATTGTGGCCAATAAACTAGCAAGAAAATGTGAAATACAATTTTCTTATGCAATAGGTGTAGCAAGACCAGTATCTATATACATTGATACATTTGGAACAAATACAATTCCAGAAGAAGAAATAATAAAAATAGTAAATGAAAAATTCGATTTAACTCCAAGAGGAATAATTAATTATCTAAATTTACAAGAACCAATATACAAAAAGACTACTAATTATGGACATTTTGGAAAAAATGATTTACCTTGGGAGAAGGTGGTTCCTTTTGGAGACGGAGGAAAATAGTAACCTAGTAATCAGTAAAAAAGAGTAGATAGCTATTGAAAGTTATCTGCTTTTAGTATAATATTTAGAAAAATTGTAACAAAATGTATTTTCATACGTCATATATGTAAAGGAGGAAAAGTTATGCAGGATATTGAACAAATATACAAAGAATATTTCGAAACAGTAAATAAATACTTATTCTGTTTAACTCAAAATAACGATATTTCCGAAGAACTTACTCAAGAAACTTTTTATAGAGCTGTAAAAAAAATAAATACATATAGAGGCGAATGTAAAATATCAGTATGGTTATGCCAAATTGCTAAAAACCTTTGGTATGACTATTGTAGAAAAAATAAAAAACTAACGAATGAAGACGAAATATTTAGTATTCAAGAAATGAATACATTAGAAGAAAAAGTTATCTCTAACGATGAAAAAATTTCTTTATATAAAAAAATGCAAAATCTAGATGAAAAGACGAGAGAAGTAATGTATTTAAGAATAACAGGGGAGCTAAGTTTTAAAGAAATAGGAGTTATTTTGAATAAAACTGAAAATTGGGCTAGAGTGACATTTTATAGAGGAAAAAATAGATTGAAGGAGGTAGATTAAAATGAAAAATTGTAAAATTGTTCAAGATTTATTACCAAATTATATTGAAAATCTAACAAGTGAAGAAACAAATAAATTTATTGAAGAACATTTAAATGAATGTGATAATTGCAAAAAGATATATGAAAGTATGAAAAAAGATTACAAAGTTGAAAACGAAAAAAGAGACGGAAGAGAAGTAGAATATATAAAAAAATATAATAAAAAGATGAAAGTATGGAAGAAAATATTATTTCTGTTTCTAGCTTTACTTATAATATATATAATTTCAGTAGTTTATAAATTAATTATTCTGATACAAATAGATAAAAATTATAAAATAAGTGATAACAACAATAATTACTGTTATTATTCAATTTCAAATGACACTTTAATGGAATATTTTAAAAAAGATGGAATAATTAAAATGCATTTAAGACAGTCAAGAGGAAATGGAGATATTACATTCTGGAAAAATAGTAATACTGGAGAACAACTAGTTTTTTGGAATGAAGCTAAACTTTATGATAAAGCAGAAGGAGGAATAATAGAAAGTGCACCATTTAGCGCTTTTGATTCAACTGATTTTTCATCTAGAATTATGATAGCTGCTCATCCATTTATGTTTATAGGAATTCAAAATTATAATGATATTCCATGTTATAATATAAGATTTGACGCTGTGTATGAAATAATTGGAAAGGATACGGGATTACTATTGTATAGTAATGATAACAGTAATATGAGAAATATACAGTATAAGTTTAATACAGTAACAGATGAAGACGTGGCAAAACCAGATTTGAGTCTATATAAATTAAATGAAAAATAATTTGTAAGTATGTTTGTCATTTACAAATTACAGGTTTATCTGTAAAAAATATAGGTTAGAGCTTAATGTTCTAACCGTTAATATTTTTATTCAAAATCTTGACTAAAACACTTTTTTAATGTATAAAATATATAAGAAATCATGAAAGGATGATGAATATGGAAAAGTCAAAAGTATATTTTATAAAAGATATAACACCTGAAAATGTTGTAAAAATCTACAAAGAATTACAAAAAGAATTACCTGGAAAAGTAGCTGTAAAGGTTCACTCTGGTGAAGAAGGTAATCAAAATTATTTACACCCAGAATTTATGAGACCGATGGTAGAATATGTAAATGGAACAATAGTTGAATGCAATACTGCTTATGGTGGAGAAAGAAACACAACAGAAAAGCATTTAAAAACAATTGAAAGACATGGATGGAATAAATACTTTGATGTTGATTTAATGGACAAAGAAGGACCAGATGTTGTTGTTCCTATACCAAATGGAAAAATATTAAAAGAAGATTATTTAGGAAAGAATATAGAAAATTATGATTCAATGCTTGTACTTTCGCATTTTAAAGGACATCCTATGGGTGGATTTGGAGGAGCATTAAAACAGCTTTCAATTGGTTGTGCTTCAAGTGAAGGAAAAGCTTGGATTCACTCAGCAGGAACAAATAAAGACCAATATACATTATGGGACAATTTACCTGAACAAGATTTGTTCTTAGAATCAATGGCTGATGCTGCATCAGCAGTAGTAAATTACTTTAAAGGAAATATAGCATTTATTAATATAATGGCAAATATGAGCGTAGATTGTGATTGCTGTGCAGTAGCAGAAGATCCATGCATGAAAGATATAGGAATTTTGGCATCATTAGATCCAATTGCAATAGATCAAGCATGTGTTGATTTAGTTAAAAGCAGTAATGATCCAGGAAAAGAGCATTTCTTAGAAAGAGTAAATTCAAGACATGGAACACACACAATAGATGCAGCAGCAGAATTAGGTTTTGGAACAAAAGAATACGAATTAATTAATGTAGAATAATATTTTTTGGAGGCAATTATAATTTGCCTCTTTTTAAATAATGTATGAAAACTCTTCCAAAATTACAAGAATTATGATATAATATGCAAAAAGTAACCGCAATTAAAATAAGATTGTAGCAAATATAGAATTCAATTTTGCGGGGAAGGAGAATTATATGTATATTGATAACAAAATCTTAATTGGAAAAAGCAAAGACAAAGAACTATTTATCGTACCAAACAAAGCAAA
>OCTW011525598.1_pt1 | contig 18196 bp, 17 predicted proteins | sample 1539671 | NCBI WGS metagenome assembly OCTW01 (sample SAMN02144230, study PRJEB22623) | gut metagenome | biome: sheep rumen | host: Ovis aries | place: New Zealand
GTTACGATCATGCTCGCAAATAACGAAGTCGGAACGCTCGAACCGGTCAAAGAGATCGCTGCGGAAGCGAAAAAACGAGGGATCACGGTACACACGGACGCCGTTCAGGCGGTGGGAGCGATCCCTGTTGACGTAAACGATTTGAACGTGGATCTCCTGTCCTTATCGGGACATAAATTTTACGGACCGAAAGGCGTGGGCGTTTTATACGTCAGAAACGGCGTCAGGCTCGGGAAATTGATCATCGGAGGCGCGCAGGAGCGAACGATGCGCGGCGGAACGTATAATACGCCCGGGATCGTCGGTCTTGGTAAAGCGATCGAACTCGCTACTTCGAATTTGGCGGAAAGATCCGCTAAAATCGAGAAACTTCGAGATTATTTCGTTTCCCAAGTCGTATCTAGAATCGAATATATTTCGGTAAACGGCGCTCCGAGCGGAAAAAAACTTCCGAATAACGCGAATATCAGTTTCCAATATATCGAAGGAGAATCGATTTTGCTTTCCCTCGATATGGCGGGAATTGCGGCTTCCTCGGGAAGCGCGTGTTCCTCCGGCAGTCTCGATCCGTCTCACGTCCTTCTTGCGATGGGGCTTCCCGCCGAATTCGCGCATGGTTCGATCCGATTTACCTTTGGGGAAGAAAACACAAAGGAAGACGCGGATTACGTCGTGGAAAAACTCGTTCAAACGATCGCTCGTTTAAGAGCGTTCTCCCCACTTTTCAGTCAGTTCAAAGGAGAAAAAAGCAATGTATAGCGATAAAGTAATGGAAAATTTCGCCCATCCGAAAAACGCCGGCGTGCTTGAAAACGCAAATGCCGTGGGCCTCGTGGGAAACGCGGCTTGCGGAGATATTTTGAAAATATACTTATATATCGAGGACGATATAATCAAAGACGTTCGTTTCGAGACTTTCGGGTGCGCTGCCGCGATCGCGAGCAGTTCCATGGCGACCGAGATGGTCAAAGGAAAAACGATCGACGAGGCTCTCGCATTGAAAAACGAGGACATTATAACCGCTCTCGAGGGGCTTCCTCCGCAAAAGATCCATTGTTCGGTCCTCGCGGAAGAAGCGATCGCGAAAGCGGTCGATGATTACAGGCGAAGGCAAAAGGAAAAGAATGATTGATTTTAATGTGTTGAACGAGGCGCAGCAGAGAGCGGTTAAAACGACGGAAGGCGCCGTTTTGGTCCTTGCGGGCGCAGGCTCGGGGAAAACGAGGGTTTTGACGTATCGTATCGCACATCTTATCGGAGATATGCACGTTTCTCCGTATCGCGTTCTCGCGATCACGTTTACCAATAAAGCGACGAATGAAATGAAGGAAAGGTTGGACGCTATGCTCGGGGAAAACTCGGGCGTTTGGGTGTCCACCTTTCACTCTTTATGCGCCCGTATCCTGCGATACGACGCGGATAAGCTCGGTTACGATAAGAATTATACGATATACAGTGACGTGGATTCCGATCGCGTGATCAAGCGTATCATTCAGAATAAACACATCGAGATCAAAGATTTCGCAAGCAAAGTTTCCTGTCATATCGGAAACGCGAAAACGATGTGTCTTTCACCCGATGAGTATCGAACGGAGTGCGGCGATTTTAACGCGGGATTGATCTGTGACGTTTATGAAGCTTACGAGGAAGAACTCAAAGCCGCAAACGCAATGGATTACGACGATCTTTTGATCAAAGTTTACAAGCTCTTTACGGATTTTCCCGATGTTTTGAATAAATACGCGGAGCGTTTTTTATACATACATATCGACGAATATCAAGATACGAGCCGTTTGCAATACAAGATCGCATCGATGCTTTCTTCCAAACACGGCAACCTCTTTGCGGTAGGGGACGAAGATCAAAGTATTTACGGCTGGCGCGGAGCGGATATTTCGAATATTCTCGATTTCAAAAAGGATTTTCCGAATGCGGAGATCATTAAACTCGAACAGAATTACAGAAGCACGCCGAATATCCTCATGGCTGCAAACGCTTTGATCGAGAATAACAGCGGACGTTTTGATAAAAAATTATGGACGGAGGGCAATGCGGGCGTCCGCGTTGAAATTTATAACGCGGAGGACGACAGACAGGAAGCCGAATACGTCGTAGGGCAGATCGCGGGGCTTATTCGAAGCAAAAACCAATCCCCCAAGGATTTCGCGATCCTCGTCCGATTGAATGCGCTTACGCGAAAATTCGAGGAAAGAATGCGCCTTTATAACGTTCCCTATAAAGTGTACGGCGGTTTCAAATTCTTCGAACGAAAAGAAGTTAAAGACGTTCTTGCCTATTATCGCGCGATCGTCAATCCGAGAGATAACGACGCGTTTTTGCGTATTATCAATACGCCGAAGCGCAAAATCGGCGATTCGGTAACGGAAGAACTCGCTTTCGTGGCTTCGGCAAACGGGCTTACGATCTCCGACGTTTTGTTCGGCGATATGAATAGCCTCGGAATGAGTCCGAAAAATATAACCAAGCTGAACGTGTTTAAGGATATTTATTACAAGATGTTGTCCTCTCGGGACGTAATGTCGTTAGCTGAGTATGCCCGATTCGTCGTGGAAGAAGCCGGGTTCTTTATCGAATTCGCAGGCGATAAAGAAGAGGACGTTTCGCGGCGTGAGAACGTAAACCAGTTGATCCAAGGCATCGAAGAATTTGCGGAAGCAAACGAAGGGGCAACGCTTGAAGAATATCTGCAATCCGTTTCTCTTTTGTCCGATACGGACGATATTCAAACGGATGAGTTCGTTACGGTATCCACCGTCCATTCCGTCAAGGGGTTGGAATTCGATACCGTTTTCGTAACGGGGCTCGAAGAGAACGTTTTTCCCTCCCAATCGCATAGCAAGAGTACCGCCGAGATCGAAGAGGAGAGGCGCGTTATGTACGTCGCGATGACGCGTGCGAAAAAAAGATTGTACTTGACCTCCGCCAAACAGCGCTTTATGTACGGCGGAACGCAGTATAATTTGCGCAGTCGCTTCGTAAACGAGGTGGAAGATAAGATCTATCCGGAAAGGAAAACCGTTCCCGTCAGGAACAATCCGCAAATCGGGAGCTATCGAGCCTCCGAACCGCAGCGCGTGATCGAGGACGTAAACAAGTTCGTCCGCTCGATGACAGGCGCTCCGAGGAATGAAAATCGCACCGCCGCCTCTTTTAAGCTCGGCGATAAGGTCAAACACCCGAGATACGGAATCGGTCGCATCATCCAAATCAGCGGCGACAATGCGAGTATTGCCTTCGACGGTCTCGGGATCAAACAATTCAATATGAAGATCGCCCCCTTCGAAAAGGCGTAAAGGAGGATCGATATGGATCGAATGGAAGAGTTGGTCGCGCTTCTCAATCGGTACGCGAAGGAGTATTACGAGCTGGACAATCCGACGGTGTCGGACGCGGAATACGACGCGCTGTACGACGAACTATTGGCGCTTGAAGAATTTACGGGCGTTACTCTTCCCGATTCTCCGACCAAAAGGGTAGGCGGTAAAACAAATGTCGGCTTTAAGCAAGTCGTCCATAAAGAGCGTCTTTACAGTTTGGATAAATCCAAAACGGTGGAAGGTGTGGAAGAATGGTTGAAAAAAGTATCGAAAGGGGAGAAGGACGAGCCCGTAACCCTCGAATATAAGTACGACGGCTTGACTTTGAATATTTCTTATGAAAACGGTGTTCTCGTTCGCGCGGCGACCCGCGGCGACGGGGTAACGGGAGAAGACGTAACGGAACAGGTAAAAACCATCGAAAATGTTCCTCGTACTATCCCGTTTCTCGGTCAGATCGACGTGCAGGGTGAAGGTTTAATGCCCTTATCTTCTCTTGAAAAATACAACGAAACGGCAAAAGTTCCCTTGAAGAACGCGCGAAACGGAGTGGCGGGCGCCATTCGGAATTTGGACGTGGCGGAAACCAAAGCGCGTCGTTTGTCTTTTTTTGCTTACAACGTCGGCTTCCATAGCGGGATCACTTTTTCTTCGCAAGAGGAAGTACACGAGTTTTTGCGCTCGCAGGGCTTTAACGTGGGCGATTATTTTAAGCTCGTTACGGACTATTCCGAGATCGTCGGACTTCTTGCCGATGCGGAACTTTTGAGACCTACTCTCGATTTTTTGATCGACGGAATGGTGTTTAAGATCAATGATTTTCGTTTGCGTGAAACGCTCGGATTTACCGAAAAATTTCCTCGTTGGGCGCTTGCGTATAAATTTAAGGCGGAAGAAAAATCGACGCTTCTCGAAAAGGTCATTTGGCAGGTTTCGAGAACGGGAAAGCTCAATCCGCTCGCCGTTTTAACGCCGGTGGATATAGGCGGAGCGACGGTTTCGCGCGCAACGCTTTCGAATTACTCCGAGATCTTACGAAAAAAAATTCGAGTGGGAGATCGCGTGTTCGTTCGTCGTTCGGGTGACGTGATCCCCGAAATTATGGGCGTAGCGGAAGAATCTCCCGACGCAACGGACGTTTTGAAGCCGACCGTTTGCCCCGTTTGCGGATCGCCCGTTATTCAAAAAGGGATCTTCCTTTATTGCTCAAACAAGGAGAGTTGCGCGCCTCGGATCATATCTCAAATCGAACATTTTTGTTCGAAAGACGGAATGGATATAGACGGCCTTTCGGAAAAAACGATCGAACAGTTTTACGAGGAATTCGGGCTTAAAACCGTGGACGAGCTTTTTTCTTTAACCAAAGAGGATCTGCTATCCCTCGAAGGATTCAAAGATAAAAAAGCCGAAAATATCGTTAATTCCATCAATAAAAGTAAGAAGACTACGCTTGCGAAATTTATTACGGCGCTCGGCGTTCCGGGGGTCGGAAAAAAGGCGGCGAAAGTTCTCGAAGAAACCTTCGAATCTCTGGATCGATTGATGTCGGCGTCGGCGGACGAGCTTTCTTCCATTGAAGATTTCGGATTGATCACCGCGAGCAAGATCGTGGATTTCTTCCAAAATGAAGAGAATAAAAAATTGATCGAAAAACTGCTTGCGCAAGGGATAGAATTCGAAAAAGAAGAAGAAACGGAAGGCGTATTTTCCGGCAAAACCGTCGTTATAACGGGGACGCTTGAAAGCTATAAACGCGCAGCGGCGCAAAGCGAAATCAAAAAGCGAGGCGGAAAAGTATCGGATACCGTCAGCAAAAGCGTAAATCTCGTGGTGCAGGGTGAAGACGCGGGCAGTAAACTTGCCAAAGCGGAAAAGCTCGGGATCGAGATCATAGACGAAAAAGCCTTTTTAGAGCTCTTGTCGCGTTGAGACCGTCCGAGTCCCTTCGCTTTTGTAACAAGATAATCCAAAAGAGCCATAGACATTCTCTATTTATCTCTTTTTTCCCTAATAGGGAAAGCGAATAATTTACGCATTCGCTTGTATTTTTTTCGTGAACTATGGTATAGTATTGTAAATACTTATATTTAGCGTCTTATGCGCGCGATAAGGAGTTTTGTATGTACAGTATGACGGGATACGGAAAAGGAGAAGCGGAATTAAACGGTCGCTCCCTCGTCGTTGAACTCAAAAGCGTCAATCATCGCTTTTTGGATCTTTCCGTTAAACTTCCCCGCAGTTTGATATTCGCGGAAGAAGCGCTGAAAAAAGCGATCTCGTCCCGCATTTCGCGCGGACACGTGGACGTGTTTACGACCTATCGCGCTCCGCAGGACGAAGCTTCGTTATCACTCAACGAAAGCGTTGCGGAAAGCTATCTCTCGATAGGTCGCTCGCTTTCCGAAAAATTCGGTATTCGCGATGATTTGACCGTATCTTCGCTCTTGCGAGTGCAAGGCGTGGTGGAAGAAACTCCGAAAGACGCGCCCGAAGAGGAAATTTTGTCTCTCGTTCGCGCTGCGACCGATCGCGCTTTGGATTCTCTGGTTCGTATGAGAGAAACGGAAGGAAAGGCGATTACGGAAGATATCCTGACGAAACTTTCCGAGATCGAGCGTTTGACAAACGTGATCAAAGATCGCGCGCCTCTCGTTACGGAAGAGTATAAGGCGAAATTGAAGAAGACGGTGGAAGAAGCGCTTTCCGGCGTCCCGTACGATGAGACTCGCCTTCTGACCGAGATCGCGCTTTTTGCCGATAAAGTGGCGATCGACGAGGAACTTGCGCGCTTGTTCGTTCATATCGACCATTATCGTAAGATCCTTTCCGAAGAGGCGACCGCGGGGCGCAAGCTCGATTTCCTGACGCAGGAACTCAACCGTGAAGCGAATACGATCGGCAGTAAGGCGAACGATTCCTTGATCCAGGAAACGGTCGTTTTGTTAAAGTGCGAAATCGAAAAAATACGAGAACAAATTCAAAACTTGGAGTAAAGGCAAAATGAAAGAAGGAAAAGTTTTCGTTATATCCGGTCCGTCCGGCGTGGGAAAAGGAACGCTCTGTCGCCTTTTGATGGATCGATATCCGAACCTCGCGGCAACCACCGTTTCCGTTACGACGCGCGCGCCCCGTCCCGGCGAAAAGGACGGCGTTCATTATTATTTCAAGAGCGCGGAGGAATTCGAGGAGATGGAGAAAAAAGGGATGTTCCTCGAAACGGTCAATAAATATACGAACCGTTACGGAACGCTTTATTCCGAAGTCGAGCGGATCATGAAAGAAGGGAAGAACGTGATCCTCGAAATCGAGATGCAAGGCGGCGTAAACGTTAAAAAGCGTATCGCAGGCGCCGTGCTGATATTTATCCTTCCTCCCTCGCTCGAAGCCCTTACGGGAAGGATCGTTTCGAGAGGAAGCGAAACGGCGGAAGAGATCTCTCGCCGCCAAAGCGAAGTGGAAAAGGAATTCGACCAAGCGAAGGATTACGAATATTTCGTTGTAAATGACGTTTTGGAAGACGCCGTAGAGAAAGTAAAAAGCATAATCGTTGCCGAAGGAACGAAAGACAATATCGGCAACATCAAACAAAAATATTTTGGGAGGAACTAAAATTATGATGATCGACCCGCCTATTGATAAACTGATTAAAAAGACAGACTGCCGTTATATGCTCGTTTGCGGCGTAGCGAAAAGGGCAAGGCAGCTTTTGCAACAAGAAGGCGATATGCTTGCCGCAACCAAACAGAAGCCCATTTCGGTTGCCGCGAAAGAAATCTACGAAGGAAAAGTGATCATAACGAAAGAATAATGAAAAGGAAGGTCCTCGTCGGAGTAACGGGCGGTATTGCCGCCTATAAATCCGCCTATCTCGTAAGCGCGCTCGTTAAAATGGGATGCGATGTACACGTGCTCATGACCGAACACGCACGTGAATTCGTAACGCCGCTGACATTTGAGACGCTTTCCAAAAATCCCGTGACCGGGAATATGTTCCATCGCGATCGTGAATGGGAAGTGGAGCACGTTTCTCTTGCCAAAAGCGCGGAGATCGTCGTGGTTGCGCCTGCGACTGCGAACTTTATCGCTAAGATCGCAAACGGCGTTTGCGACGATATGCTGACGACGACCTATCTTGCTTCCAAAGCGCCCAAAATCATTTGCCCGGCGATGAATACCGCGATGTACGAAGACGAGGTGTTTCAAAAGAACCTCGACCTCGTAAAGCAATCGGGAGCGATCGTTCTTTCTCCCGTTTCGGGCAGGCTCGCTTGCGGGGACGTCGGAGTCGGGAAAATGATCGAGCCGGACGAGATCGCGAAAAAAGTCGGGGAAGTTTTGGAAATGAACCTCGATTTTTCAGGGAAAAAAGTTCTCGTCACCGCGGGTGCCACGGTGGAAGAGATAGACGGCGTTCGCTTTATCTCGAATCACAGCAGCGGGAAGATGGGCGCGGCGATCGCGGAACGATTCGCGGATCGAGGCGCCGAAGTCACTTTGATTTGCGGAAGCGTTACCGCGCGCCTTCCGGATAATGCCTCGGAAACGGTGTTCGTTTCGTCCACGCACGATATGTACGAAGCGGTTTTATCCCGTTTAAGCGAAGCGGATTATATCGTTATGGCGGCGGCACCCGCCGACTATACGCCCACGGAAAAATTTGATAATAAAGTGAAAGCCGACGAGCTCGTTCTGCATTTAAAGAAGACGGAAGACATCGCGTTTGCCGTCGGCGAGAGAAAACGCCCGAACGCAAAGCTCGCGATTTTCAGCGCCGAAACCGAAAACTTGATCGACAATGCGAAAGGTAAACTTAAAAGAAAAAATGCCGATCTCGTCGTTGCGAATGACGTTACGCAAGAAGGTGCCGGTTTCGGAACGGACACGAATATCGTTACGATCATCAAAAAAAGCGGCGAAAGCATTGCGCTTGAAAAGATGCCGAAGATACAAGTCGCCGATCGTATTCTCGACGCCTTGAAAACCGTATGATAGCGGAAGTGATCGTGGATATTTCCACGAGCGAGATCGATAAGATATTCGATTACGAGATCCCTCTTTCGATGGCGATCTCGGCAGGCGATCGAGTCAAAGTTCCTTTCGGAAGGCAAAAAACGGAAGGGTTCGTCGTTCGCGTAAAGGAAAGCTCGGATTGTAAATACGAACTCAAACCCATCCTCGCTAAATTAGACGATTTTACGGCGGTTCTGCCCGAAATGATCTCTTTGATGTGGGAAATGAGCGAGAAAAATAATCTCCGCCTCGTTGACGTTTTGCGCCTTTTTATTCCGGCGATGATGCGCGGCGGCAGAGTAAGGGAGATCAAGCGTCATTTCGTTACGCTGAAAGAAGGCGTAACCCAAGAAGAAGCGCTCTCTTCTTTGAAACCTAACGCGATAAACCAGCGCGCGATCATTGCGGAAATCGGGAAAAGCGGAGAATGGGCGTCCGTTCTCGGAGAAAAATTCGGTTTTTCCGCGATCTCCGCGCTTGCGGAAAAAGGCTTTGTTTCGATCAAAGACGTTACGAAGCGCCGCGCGCCTATTTTGAAATCCGTTCCCGATAAAATCGTTACGCTGAGTGAAGAGCAGAAAGCAGCCGTCGAACGCATTATGCGCGGCGAGAAAAGCGAAAATCTTTTATTCGGAGTTACGGGAAGCGGGAAAACGGAGATCTATCTATCCTGCATCGGCGAGGTCATTGCGGCGGGGAAAACGGCGATCATGCTCGTTCCCGAAATATCCTTAACGCCGCAAATGATGGGGCGATTCCGCGCGCGATTCGGTGACAAAGTCGCGGTTTTGCATAGCGGGCTTTCGGACGGAGAACGTTACGACGAATGGCTTCGCTTGCTTCGGGGAGACGCCGTGATCGCCGTCGGCGCGCGTTCTGCCGTTTTCGCGCCTTTGAAAAACATCGGGATCATTATTATAGACGAGGAACACGACGGCAGTTACGTCAGTGAAAACAATCCCCGTTATGTAACGCATGAAGTCGCTGCCTTCCGCCGCGCGTTTAACGGCGCAAAACTCGTTCTCGGAAGCGCTACTCCTTCTCTCGAAACGTATAAAAGAGCGATCGAAGGTGAGATCGGATTGATCCCGTTGCGAAATCGAGTGCAAAGTAAAAAAATGCCGACGGTGGAGATCGTAGATATGTGCGCCGAGATCCGAAGCGGAAATAACGGAATCCTGTCTGCTCGCCTCGAAGAAGAGATCGGGAGAACGCTGAAAGAAAAAAATCAAAGTATGATCTTTATCAATCGGCGCGGGTTCGCTTCCTTTATGATCTGCAAAAAATGCGGGAAAGTGATGAAATGCGAAGATTGCGACGTTTCTTTGACCTGGCATAAATCGGATAATCTCTTAAAGTGCCACTATTGCGGAAAACCGTACGTCGTTCCCGATCGTTGTCCCGCTTGCGGTGAGAGCGATATGAGGCTCGGGAGAGTGGGAACGGAAAAGGTACAGGAAGTTCTCGAAAAGAAATTTCCGGGCGTTCGCATCCTGCGAATGGATAAAGACACTACGCGGAGAAAGGGCAGTTATGACGAGATCCTTTCCGCTTTCCGAATGGGAGAAGCGGATATCCTCGTCGGAACGCAAATGATCGTAAAAGGACATGATTTTCCGAACGTAACCCTCGTTGGGATCTTGGACGCGGATATGAGCTTATATTACGAAGATTATCATAGCGCGGAGAGAACGTTTCAACTCGTAACGCAAATGAGCGGGCGAGCGGGAAGGGCGGATAAAGACGGTCTCGTTATATTGCAAACCTATTCGCCGAGGCATTACGTGTTTGCTTTTTCCAAAGATAACGACTATCCTTCTTTTTACAGAAAAGAGATCAACGTTCGGGAAGTAACGAACTTTCCTCCCTTTACGAAGATCGTTCGCGTTCTCGTCGTCAGCGAAGATGAGGAACGCGCTCTCGAACTGACGAAAAAGATCTTGTTCAAGATCAGAGATTATCAAAAAGCGAACGAAAAGGACTTCGTTCAAGTGGCGGGAATGAAATCTCCCGTAAAACGTATTGAAAATAAATTCCGCTATCAGATTTTAATGCGGTTGACTCGCCAAAGAGAAGATGCGACCTTGCAAAAGATTTATGAGATCGTAAATGCGGAAGATAAGAAAGGCGCGCAGGTGTTCGTTGAGATCAACCCGCAAAACATGAATTAAAGGAGAAAGATATGGCGATCAGAGATATCGTAAAAGACGGAGAACCGTTACTCAGAAAAAAATCAAGACCCGTGGATCGGTTTGACGGAAAGCTTTTCGCTTTGCTCGACGATATGCTCGAAACGATGCGTGCCGCCGACGGAGTCGGAATCGCCGCACCGCAGGTCGGGATCTTGCGTCAAGCGGTTATTTGCGAATTGGAAACCGAGAACCCGGAGGAGAGCGAGATATTGGAAATGATCAATCCCGAGATCTTGCAAAAAAGCGGGAAACAGACGGGGCCGGAAGGCTGCTTGTCCGTTCCCGGAAAAAGGTGCGACGTTTTGCGACCCAAAACCATAAAAGTTCGCTATCAAAACAGAAACGGCGAAGTCCTTACGAGAACGCTCAGCGACTTTAACGCCGTTGTCGCCTCTCACGAGATCGATCATCTCAGCGGGATCCTCTTTTATGATAAAGAAGTCAAACCTTCGAAATAGGGAGAGAATATGAGGATCTTATTTTTGGGAACGCCCGATTTCGCATTGCCGACCTTGCGCGCGCTCGTTCGGTCGAAGCACGAAGTTCTTGCGGTCATAACCCAACCCGATAAAGAGGGGAATCGCCGCGTTTTGACTCCTCCGCCCGTTAAAACGGAAGCGGAAAAACTCGGATTGCCCGTTTATCAATTCGCAAGTTTTAAGAAGGAAGGGGTGGATCTCGTAAAGCGCCTTTCGCCCGATATGATGGTAACGGCGGCATTCGGTCAGATCATTTCGCAGGAACTGCTCGATATTCCGCCTTTCGGAACGTTAAACGTACACGGATCCCTGCTGCCGAAGTATCGAGGCGCGAGTCCGATCCAATCGTGCCTTTTGAACGGAGATACGAAAACCGGCGTTACGATCATGAGAACGGCGCTGAAAGTGGATAGCGGCGATATTCTCTTAAAAAAGGAATTGCCGATCTTGCCGAGCGATACAGCCGGCGTTTTGTTCGATAAGATCGCGGAACTCGGGGCGGCGGCGCTCGTGGAAGCGGTCGATCTTGTGGAGAAAGGAAAGGCGGTATTTACTCCGCAAGACGAATCGCAAGCTACTTTTTGCAAGATGATCGCGAAATCGGACGGTGAAATCCGAAAAACGGAAAGCGCGGAAAGCGCGATTCGTAAAGTGCGCGCCATGAACCCGTGGCCCGTCGCGTTTTTTTTCGTAGAAGGGGAGAGGCTCAAAGTTTTTTCGGCGGCTCAAACAGAGGCGAAGGGAGCGCCCGGGACGTTTCATTCGGATCAAGGGTTCCCTTGCTTGAATCTTGCGGACGGAGCGATCCGTCTAACGGAAATTCAGCTGGAAGGGAAGAAACGAACGCTTGGAAAAGACTTTCTTCTCGGTCATTCCGATCTGTTGAATAAGGAGATCGAATGAGAGGCATTACGGAAGCTTATTACGCCTTATCGGACGTCTATATTCGAAAGAGTTTCGTCAGCGAGGCGATCAAAAAGCAAGGAGCCGCTCTTTCTTTATCCAAAGGCGCGTTGCGTCTGACGTACGGCGTAATCGAACACAATTTTCTGTTTGAATACCAACTATCGCGAATGGTTGAGAAAATGCCGAAGCCTTCCGTTTCCGTTTTGATCAAGATGGGGATGTTTGCGATTCGATATATGGACGATATTCCCGATTTTGCCGCGGTGGATGAGATCGTAAAGACGGCAAGGGCGGTTGGAAAAAGCGGCGTTTCCGGATTTATTAACGCAGTTTTGAGAAGATACGCAAAAGAAGGGAAGGAGCTTTATCCGAGTGACTCGCTCGAAAGATTGTCCGTCGATAGCAATCGATCCCTTCCGATCGTAAAACGATACGTTCAGGAACTCGGAGAAGAAAAAGCCGCCGAGATCCTATTGAAAAAAGGGACCGATCGAACGCATGTTCGCGCTTCTTTTTCTTTCGGCAAAAAGAACTTGATCACGTTTTTATCGGATAACGGGATCGCTTTTGAGGAAACGGAAGCGGGCGCGCTCGTTTCGGAAGTCGGGAAACTGTCTTCCCTGTTTTCAAGCGGAAACGCAACCGTTATGTCTCTCGGAAGCGCGGAGATCGCGGAAGCCGCTTTTCCTTTTGAGGGCGACGTTCTTGACGCTTGCGCCGCACCCGGCGGGAAAAGCGTTTATATCGCAGAGCGCAGTAAAGGAATCGTTATCGCTTGCGACAAATATCCGCATCGGGCAGAGCTCATACGAAAGTATGCGGAAAGAATGAAGGTAACGAATCTACGAGCGGAAACGATGGATTCCTGCGTTTTTATTCCGGACTACGAAGAAAAATTCGGTCTTGTTTTGTTAGACGCGCCTTGCTCGGGTCTCGGAACGGTCGCGTCCAATCCCGACGTTGTGTTAAATCGTACGCCGAAAGATATAGACGAATTGATCGCGATTCAGCGTCAATTGCTTTCGAACGTTTCGCGCTATGTAAAAAAGGGAGGGAAAATGATCTACTCCACTTGTTCCGATCTGCCGTCCGAAGACGGCGAAAACGTTGCGCGCTTTTTATCCGAACGAAAGGATTTTGCGTTGCTTCGTGAAAAATATACCGAAACGAATGATAAAGGCGGCGAAGGGTATTACTTTGCCGTAATGGAGAGAAAATGAAACTGCTGTCTTCTTTGACGTTAGACGAAACGAGAGAACTGATGCTTTCGTACGGGGAAAAAGCCTTCCGCGCGGAACAGCTCTATCTTGCCGTTCGGCAGGGAAAAGAAATCGAAGAGATCTCGAACGTCGGCGCCGCGTTGAAGGAGAAGCTCGTGCGGGACGGATACGTTGCAACGGGAATGAAAATCTATAAGCATTTCGATTCCGCGATCGACGGAACGGTAAAGTTTCTGTTTTCTCTTTCGGACGGCGATATGATCGAAGGCGTTTTGATGCGCTATAAATACGGAAACACTTTATGCGTTTCCACGCAAGTCGGTTGCCGAATGAACTGCGCGTTTTGCGCTTCGGGACTGAACGGGCTGAAACGCAATTTGGAAGCGGGAGAGATCCTCGGACAGGTGATCCTTGCCAACAGATTCGACGGCGGCGATCTCAAAAACAGAAAGATAACGAACGTGGTCTTGATGGGAAGCGGCGAGCCGCTTGATAATTACGAGAACGTCGTTCGATTTCTGCGCCTTTTGAATGAAGAAAAAGGGCTGAATATCAGCTATCGAAACGTTTCTCTTTCCACTTGCGGATTGATAGACGCATTCGATCGATTTATGGAGGAAGATATACCCGTAACGATGACTTTTTCTTTGCACGCGTCGCGAGATGAAGTTCGATCTCGCATTATGCCCGTAAATAAAAAATACGGAGTGGACGACGTGATCGGCGCGGCAAAGCGTTATTTCGAAAAAACGAAGCGTAGAGTCGTGTTCGAGTATTCTTTGATCAAGGGCGTAAACGACGCGGAAGAGGACGCCGCGATACTATCCGAGAAATTAAAGGGTTTTCCTTGCATTGTGAATTTGATCGTGTTAAATTACGTTAAGGAAAGAGGCTTGTCCGGAACGAGCCGAAAAGACGCTTATCGCTTTTCCGCGCTTTTATCGAAGGGAGGCGTGGAATCCACCGTTCGCCGAACGATGGGCGCCGATATCGAAGGCGCTTGCGGACAGCTACGCGCAAAATACGTTCAAGAAAAATAGAAAAACAGGGGGAAATGGTATGAAACAAGCAATGGTAGCACCGTCGATTTTGTCAGGGGATTTCGCCGCTATGGGCGAAACCGTTTCCAACGTGGAAAAGTGGGGGGCGGATCTTGTTCACTGCGACGTTATGGACGGGCGATTCGTTCCGAATATAACCTTCGGAATGCCGATGATCAAAGCGATCCGTCCTTACACGAAACTTCCGCTTGACGTTCACCTTATGATCGTTGAGCCGGAGCTGTACGTCGAACGCTTTTGCGACGCCGGCGCTTCTTTCGTAACCTTCCACCCGGAAGCGTCGAAAGATCCGCGCGGAACGCTTCTTAAAATCAAAAATAAAGGGGTCAAATGCGGTCTCGTCATCAATCCCGATAAAGATTTTTCTCTCGTTCGGGATCATATGGACCTTGTGGATATGATCGTTTTGATGGGCGTTTTCCCCGGTTTCGGCGGACAGTCTTATATCGAGAGTGTGGACGAAAATATTAAAACGCTTTCCGAGGAGATCAAAAAAACCGGCAGGAATATTCTTCTGGAATTGGACGGCGGCGTTACACAACAAAATGCGGCGAAGTTCCGCGATCTCGGCGTAACCGTTCTCGTGGCGGGTAGCGCGACGTTTAAGGCCGAAGATAAGGCGGCGGCCATCAAGGTTATGCGCGGATGAAAAAAGCCGCGATCGTTTTATCGCAAAAGTTTCGGCGCTATTTATCTGCCGATTTCGTGATCGCGGCGGACGAAGGGTATCTGCGCGCGCTTGAAAATAAGATCGCGCCCGATCTTGTCGTAGGCGATATGGACAGTCTCGGTTTTACTCCGAAAACGGTCGCGACGTTTTCCGTACCGGCCGAAAAGGATTTTTCGGATGGAGAGCTCGCTCTCAGGCAGGCGATCCTGCGAGGATTCGATTGTATCGATATTTACGGCGGATGGGGCGGAAGGCCCGATCACTCTCTCTTTAATTTACATCTACTGAAACTTGCCCGAGATCTCGGCGCTACCGCAGTCCTTCGCGGCGACTCGTTCGACGTTTTTTACGTGGACGGCAATTTTTTTACCGAAGCTTCCCCGGGCGATTTCGTTTCAATAGTACCTTTTTCCGAAACCGTGCATATAATTAAGTCGAAAGGGCTTAAATACCCTGCGGACGGTGCCGTTCTCACAAAAAGCGATACGCTGGGTCTTTCCAACGAATGTACGGAAAACGCTCTGTTTATCAGCGTAAAGGAGGGAAGCGCACTGCTGATTCATAATTTTTGATAGGAGGTGCGGCTTTGAAAATGGTTTGTGTGAATCCACCGTCGTTTTTAAAAGCGATTTTAAGGCTTTTTTGCGGAAAGAAAAACGCTCGCAAAGAGTAGGGTAAAAAGAAAAAATCCCCGAATTACTCGGGGATTTTTGCTACACAACCGGAAAGATCAGTTCGCCTTTCTTTGCACGGCGCCGTTTCTCAAACATCTCGTGCAGACGTACTTTTTGGATACGGTCCCGTTCTCACTTACAACGGAAACCTTTTGAATATTCGCGTTCCAATGAGTGGGGGCCTTGCGGTTGCTGTGGCTGACCGTATTGCCGCTCATTTTACCTTTACCACAAACACTACAAATCCTCGACATATATCTATTACCTCCCGTAACGATTCTTCTTTCATGCGAAATTGGGGTTTCCCAAAACGCGACTTAATAAATATAGCACGAAATTTTGCACTTGGCAACAGTTTTTAAGTAATTTTGAAAATTACTTGCAAATAAGTTAATAATAATTGTATTATATATTTAGAATTTTTTACGGAGAGAATTATGGCTGTAAAGACTTCCAATAAATACGGGAAGATCACCGTGTCGGACGAAGCCGTGGCAATGTGTGCGTGCCGCGCGGCATCCGAGTGCTATGGCGTGGTTGAGCTCGTTTCCAGAAGGTTTACCGATTCTCTCGCTTCTCTATTCAAACAAAACGGAAACACCAAAGGGATCAGGGTTACGACTGTCGATAATAAAATCTTTATCGACATTTTTGTCATATTAAAGCAGGGCGTGCTGGTAGATGCGGTTACCGAATCTCTTCGCTCGGTCGTAACCTATTCCGTCGAGTCGTTTACGGGTATGCGCGTTATGCAAGTAAACGTAAACGTCGTCGGCATAAAGGTTTAGGAGAATATATGATAAAGAATATAGACGTTAAAATGCTTCGCGATATGTTTGTCGGAGCTTGCCAAAACCTTGCGGTTTACGAGGAAGAGATCAACGCGCATAACGTTTTTCCCGTTCCTGACGGAGATACCGGAACGAATATGTGCGCTACCGCCGCAAGCGCGGCTCGCGAGATCCAAGCGATCAAAGAAGATGAGCTTTCATGGGAGAAGTTTGCTTCCGCATTGTCGATCGGTTCTTTGCGCGGAGCGCGAGGTAACAGCGGCGTTATTCTTTCTCAAATCTTCAAAGGTATTGCGGACGTTGCGGGCGGTACGGAAGGGCTAATGACCGTAAAACAATTTTCCAAAGCGCTTCAAACGGGTGCGAAAGTTGCATATAGCGCCGTTAATAAGCCAAAGGAAGGCACGATATTGACCGTGATCCGCGTTGTCGCGGAAGCTTCGGAAAACGGGGCGTCGGGAAGAAACGCCTGCTTCGAGACAATGATGCAAAAGTTGATCGAAAAGGGGAATGCGATCTTGGCGGAAACGCCCAATATGCTTCCCGTTCTTAAAAAAGCCGGCGTCGTGGACGCGGGCGGAATGGGGCTTATGCGCGTTCTCGAAGGTTTCAGTTTCGTGATCGAGGGAAAGGAGATCCCGAAAGTCGCCGTTAAAGTCAGTGCGGAAGAAAACGACGCGGGTTTCGCCGCGGACGTACATGATTTGGACGATATCGAATTTGCCTATTGTACCGAATTTTTCGTCAAAAATATCCGACCTCGTGCAACGGAATCGGATATCGATAAGTTGAGGGACAAGCTTTCCCGTCTCGGAAACAGCTTGATCTGCATCGGCGATCTGTCTCTCGTTAAAGTTCACGTTCATACGAATAATCCCGGAAGGGCTTTGCAATATGCGCTCGAACTCGGAGAGCTCGATCGGGTCAAGATCGAGAATATGCTCGAGCAAAACCGAAAGATCAAAGAGGAGATGGAAAAGAACAAAAAGCCCATCGGAATGGTCAGCGTTTGCGCGGGCGAAGGGCTCCGTAAAATGTTCAAAGAACTGCTTGTGGACGTCATAGTGGAAGGCGGTCAAACAATGAATCCGAGCGTAAACGAAATCGTTTCCGCGATCAATCGCGTAAACGCGGACAGCGTTATCGTTTTGCCGAACAACAGCAATATCATTCTCGCCGCCGAAAAAGCTATGGAACTGACGGCGCGTAAATGCGTCGTTCTTCCCACGAAAAACGTTGCGGCCGGTATTGCCGCCGCGATCGCGTTCGATCCGAACGGATCCTTGGATGAGAACGCGGAAAATATGAAAAACGCATTCTCCGATCTTAAATGCGCGCAAGTTACGACCGCCGTCAGAACGACTAAGATGGACGGTTTGTCTTTGAATAAAGGAGACGTGATCGGTCTTTCGGATAAAAAGATATTAACGAAGGGATCGGACGTAGGAGAAGTTGTAAATTCTCTCGTTAAAAAGATGGGAATGGACGAAATGGACGTTCTCAATTTATATTCGGGGGAGGGCGTTTCCGAAGAAGAAGCGAACGAGCTTGCCGCCAAGCTTTCCGATAACTACCCGGATCTTGAAGTAATAACCTATAAAGGCGATCAACCGCATTCCTTCTATATTTTATCGGCTGAGTAAAATTTTTTGCGAAAAACGGTTGCAAAACGGGTTTGTATTTGGTATAGTAATAGAGCAATTACGCGGGAGTGGCTCAGTGGTAGAGCGTTGCCTTGCCAAGGCAAATGTCGCGGGTCCGAATCCCGTCTCCCGCTCCAAACTCGTCTTTAATTCTTTGGAATTAAGAGACGGGATTCAGCTGCGATAGCAGCGAATGCGTCAGCATTCTGGAC
>OCTW011603557.1_pt1 | contig 18192 bp, 13 predicted proteins | sample 1539671 | NCBI WGS metagenome assembly OCTW01 (sample SAMN02144230, study PRJEB22623) | gut metagenome | biome: sheep rumen | host: Ovis aries | place: New Zealand
CCCGGCCGCTTCGGCTGTACCAGTCCGCGCCCAGCGCATAGGCGCCCCAGATCATAAGAAGGATCCCCATGATCCGCAGCAGATGAAAAAGAAGCCCTTCCACACGCATCTCCTGATGATCCCACAAAAGCACTTCCGTCCGTTCCGCCAGTTCCCGGGCCGCCGGCGTGAATTCCGAATTGGTCATCACCGCTGCCGCATCGCAGTCATAAAAGGCCGCTCCCGTATAAGCTTCCTGCACCGCTTTGTTGCCTACCGGACCCATGTAATATTTACACTGAATCCCATATTGTTTTCCGCGGCGCCGGGCCAGAATATCGATTCCCTGATCGCCGCTTCCGCTTGTCAGCCGCACCTGGTGAAATCCATGGCGCTTCAGATACTGTGCGCAGTACTGCTCATATTTCATTCCGGCTGCCATTCTGTCTCTGTCTTTTCGGCTCATTCTGCTCTCCTGCCGTATCTTTTCCTTTTATCTGCTTCCCTGCGCTCTTCCGCTGTTTCTACCGACGGCATTCCAGCCTCTGTTTCTGCGGCTGCGCCCCGGCCGCTTTCTCTGCCGACGCACTCCGGCCTCTGTTCCTGCGGCGGTTCCCCGGCCGCTTTCTCTGCCGGCCGCCTGCAGTTTTTTTCGCGCTGTCATCATACTACAGACCACGGAATTTGTAAATTTGCTGTTCTGCACGTATAATGACCGTACAGCAGTACCCGCAAAATGCTGTTTTTGCAAAATGTTATTTTTACAGAAAGAAACCCGTCAGACTTTCCCGGAGGTGTGCCAATGAGCAGTCGAGCCAACTGTGATACCTGTGCGTATCTGGTTTATGATGAAGAATATGAAGATTATCTGTGTGATATCAATATGGACGAAGACGATGCCATGCGTCTCATGACGGACAGTCATTTTTCCTGTCCGTACTACCGCAGCGGCGATGAATATGCCGTCGTACGAAAACAAATGTAATTTCCCCTGCTCCCTTGACAATACTACGCATAAGTAGTACTATGCTCTTGAAAGCATTACTACTCATGCGTAGTATTTATGTGCTGGCAGAAGGAAGCCCCTACTCTGTCTTCCATTTTGCCGGAACAGGAGGTTAATATGAAAGATTACGATAAAACAATCCCCGAAAACCGCACGGAAACTACCGCCCTGACTCCGATCGAAATCGTCAACGGACTGTTCAGTCTTCTGGACGACCGGGGACATGTGGTTTCCCTCAATGACCAGGGTCAGATTCCGCCTGCCGCACTGCCTTCCGATGACCTGATTCCCCTGAAGGAATGGGCCATCCGAAACGGCATCGCTCCGGCCACCGCCCGGCAGAAGGCCGGCCGCGGCGCGTTAAAAACCGCCCGGAAAGTCGGCAGGGACTGGATGATCAGCCGTTATGAGCCGAATATCGACCACCGCTCCAAAGACGGCCTCCTGGCCATCGACGGCCCCATTCATATCGACGCGGTGCTGAATTACCTTCTGCAGCTAAATTCCGATACCCTCCCGGACAAATGGATCTCCGGCAATATGCATCAGGCTTACTGCCGCGGCATTTTCATTGCCTTCCGCCAGAATCTCAGCGGCAATCCCCAGATTCTGTTTGACCTGATCTGCGAAGCTATGGAAAACCGTCCCCAGGACAAAGTCTACTACATTTCCCACGAGGAATTTCTGGCAAATATGATCGACCGGGCATTTACGGATACGGATCCTGACCGGATCAACTTCAGCGATTATCTCCAGGCCCTGACCAATGTGGCCGCCGATCTGCTGGGACACTCCCTTGTGCTGAATACCCATCACAGCAGCCAGACGATTCTGCTGCCCTGGTATCAGTCCCTGACCTGGAAACACACCCGCAGCGACGGAATCTATTTCGTGCCCTCGGATTTCTTTAAACTGATCTTCTACGGACTTTGATTATACTTCGGACCCGGTTTCTGCTGCAGATTTGGATTCCGCTGCGGGGCCGCTTCCCTCCGGCGTCAGAAACTTCTTCACCTGATGCAGATAGTGCCATCCGGTTTTCCGTCCGATCTTGTATACTTTCTTCATGACCTCGGTATCATGCTCGATTTTTCCGATCTTCAGCTCCCGGGGCGGACAGATCACCAGGGTATTTCCCCTTGCCTCCTGCTCTCTGACATACTGCAGCTGGCGGTTGTATGCCCAGGTCCGGTATTTCATATCCCGGGCAATCTGCGGATACCGGCGCAGCGCTGCCTGGATCAGGAAATCCATTTTGCCGTCTGTTTTCCGGTAGGATTTCGGCTGAGTCAGGATCACCACATTGCGGTCATAACCGATCCGCTGAAAATAGGACAGCGGGATCGAGTCCGATATTCCGCCGTCCAAAAGCACATGGCCGTCTACATGTACCGGTCTGGAAAAAATCGGCATAGACGCGGAGGCGCGGATCCACTCCAGATCCGCGTATCCGCCGTCGGTGCATTTATGATACACCGGCGCGCCGGTGGACACTTCTGTGCATACACAGTAAAATTCCATGGGATTTTTCTTCAGAGTCTCCACATCCCAGTAATCCAGACGGTTCGGCATAATATGATAGCAGAATTCCGCGCCGTACAGATCACCGGTCTTCAGCCAGGAACGAATGCTGCAAAACCGTTTCTCATGGGCAAACCGCACATTATACCGGATGACGCGCCGAGGCTGTCTGGTAGGATAATTGCAGCCGAAGGCGGCCCCGGCAGACACGCCGATCGCGCCGTCAAATTCCACGCCCTGCTCCATCCACACATCAATCACGCCTGCGGTAAACAGCCCGCGCATCGCTCCGCCTTCCATTACCAGTCCTGTCTTCATATTCTTCACCATCCTGTTCTTTTTCTGTCAGCATACCGCAGGAACGCCGTCTTGTCCAATCAGCCCCGGATTTTTGAAAACTGGTGAAAAACTGAAACGCTCTCTACTGAACACCTGCTTCTTTTTCTTTGCGGCCCATGGAAATCAGCGAAACGATGACAAACAGCACCGTGGCTGCCAGCAATACCTGAAACCCGGTATGGGCGCCATTCTGCGTCCCCCGGACTAAATCATGGGGCAGACGCAGCTGGGCCGCGGATACAATGGTTGTAATTATGGAAGTCCCGACGGCTGCGGATACCTGCTGCAGCGCGTTGTATACGGCATTTCCGTCTGCCTGCAGTTCCCTGGGCAGCGCCTCCAGTCCGTGGGTCATGGTATTTCCCACCGCCATGGCCTGTCCGAAGGCAAAAAACAGATAGAATACCTGCATCTTCGTCACCGACAGCGATCCGGACGCCGTATACAGAAGCAGACCGATGACAGCAGCCGCGCTTCCGGTCAGAATCGGTCCCGCGGCGCCGATCCTGTCGTAAATCCGGCCGCTGAACGGGGTCAGCACTGCCCCCAGCACCGCGCCGGGCACCAGAATCACACCGGCCTGCAGCGAATTACTGCCCAGGACCAGCTGCGCGTAATTCGGCATCAGATATCCCAAACCAAGCGCCAGGAAAAACATCAGAAAAATCCCTGCCGCACTGGCGGAATAGCAGCGATTGCGGAACACCCGCAGGTTCAGCAGCGGCTGCTCCCTATGATGCCCCAGCACAGCAAAAATGACAAAAGCCGCAGCAGCCGCTCCCAGCAGTCCAAGGCTCTGCACACTGATCCATCCGTGGATGCCCGCCTGGTTAATTCCCAGAAGCAGGCAGACAAAGCAAAGACTCAACAGCACAAATCCCCCCTTATCCAGCCTTGCCGGCTCCGGCGCGGAAGCCTGGCGAATCGAGGTCAGTCCCAGCACAAGCGCCAGAACAAGGACCGGGATCAGGAAAAGGAAAATATATCTCCAGCCGGCGGCATGCACCACCCAGCCGCCAAACGGCGGACCCACTGCCGGCGCTACCGCTGTAATCATGGTGGCAATGCCCATCATAAAGCCCATTTTTTCCACCGGCGCCTGTTCCAGCACAATATTATACATCAGCGGCAGGGCAATTCCCGTCCCCAGCCCCTGGATCAGCCGGGCCAGAAGCAGAATGGCAAATGAGGGCGCGGCCGCGCCCATCACCGTACCGAAAAGGAACAGAAGCACCGCCGTCAGGAACAGCTGACGCATGCGGAACCGTTTTTTCAGAAATGCCGACGCCGGGATCACAATGGAAATCACCAGCAGATAGCCGGTCGTAATCCACTGTGTGGCAGCCGTTCCGATTCCGAATTCCCGCATCAGCGTCGGAAAGGCCACATTCATAGAAGTCTCCACCACCACACCGGTAAACGACAGCAGCCCTGCCGCGATCACCGACAGAATCAGCTTCAGATCCATGACTCTGCTGAAACTTTTCTGCTCACAAATACTCTGGTTCATCCTGTTCTGTCTCCTTTACTGCTCAGTTCTGCATTTTTCCACATCTTCCGTCAGGTTCTCCACCATCTGATCCAGCACCTGCAGAAACACTTCCATATCCTGCCGGGATATGCCGCGCATCAGCGACGCGTTCAGTCCTTCGATATTCTGTGCCACCTGATCCTTGTAGCGGAGTGCTTTTTCTGTTGGAAGAATCTGTTTTTTCCGGGCATCCTCCTGCATGGTCTTCCGTATGATCAGTCCGCTGCCCTCCATTTTCTTTAACAGCTCGGAAGCCGTCGGCGGACGCAGGCCATACTCCCGCTCAATATCCTTCTGGACAATCGCTTTCTCCCGGTAATTGGCCAGAATAAAATGCAGGGCTTTGCTCTGGGCGCCGCTGTATTCCGTCTGTGTGGTCAGCTGGTCCAGCCTCCGGCGATAAATATTGGACAATGCGCTGATCCGGCGTCCCGGAGCTGTCAGTTCCTGCTGTATCCTCTGCGTTGTTTTCTCCATTTCTCCCGCTCCATTTTATTCGTTTCCTAACCGTTAGGTTCCAAATTATATTACAGGGGAACGGAACATCTGTCAATCCGTAATGCACCAAAATTCCCGAAAAAAACGCCAGCTCCGGCAACCTGCCGAATCTGGCACTTTCTGCGTTACAGTCCGATCTATGAAATTTCCTGCAGGAATACATCAAACTCCCCGCTGACAAATCCCAGCATAAACAGCGGATACCGGCTGAAGGCGAACTCATCCAGGCGGCTCACCGTCTTCTCCGGTGTCATAATCATAATTTCATGGTGCAGAAAAGAGTTATCTCCCGCCTGCCGAATCAGGTCTCTCGCCTTTTCCGCCACTATCCCATGATACATCATGCGTTTGTCCGGCTTGATAAACCCGTATCCTTTCGGATGATGAAAGGCCGTCATCTTTGCTTCCGGATCTTCCGCTTCGATATCAAGATATACGATCCATCCCCGCTCCAGCTTCTTTTTTGCGCCATCCTGGGGCACACAGTAAAATTCTGTCCGCACCAGCCCGGATTCCGGACTGATCCGCGTATCCCGGATCCGGCGGACCGAATAACGCACCTCACCGATGATAAGGTCCTCCGGATACAGCGCGTTTCCCATACGCTCCAGCAGGGCATCCCCCTCTGCCTGATATAAACTGCGAAATCCTGCTTCAAATGCTTCCATATCCTGTTTCCTTCCTCTCTCTGTTCCGGTTCTATCCAAACAGCAGCGGCAGGTTTTCTGCTGCGTATTGCATATTTTAATGCATCCCGCAGAAATTGTCCATGGAAAAACCGGGACGAAAAACTGCCGCTCTCTGACGGGAGCGGCAGTTTTCCGGAATTGGATTTATCTAATTTAAGAGGTATCAGATTGTGGATCTGATAATTCCACTGATCTGCGGATGATCGGTGGAACTGCGTCCGGTGATACCTATGGCGTCAGTATCACCGCTTCAGAAGAATGGGAAACAGCGGGTCGTATTTTCCACAACTGCTGTCTGTATCATCTTCCTTATGCTATGCATTATACCACACCTCCAAGTTGCGTCAAACTTCAATCAGTTGTGTCTTGCCAACTTTCAGTTGTATTTGATTTTTATTTTTCGGAAAATTACACACTTTGTTCACAGTTTGGTTATACTCCTTACACATTTTCAGCCTATAGTAGGATCATCGAAAGGATTACAGAGATCTGAACCCCTCCCCCCTTACAACGGTTCACATCTTTCTTTCGAAAACATAATTTCTTTTTCATTTTCAAGCCGGACCTTCCCCCTTTGGTCCGGCCCCTTTCTTTTTCCGCGGAAAATCCTCCTCCCTGTCCGCTCTCCCCTGCCGGCAAAAAGTACTGTTTTTAATGAAAATACGGTGATTATTTTGGAATCCTGCCCCATCAGATAGATTCCCCTTCCGTCCCTTGCTATACTTGGATCATCCCATACAGTCGAACCATTCCTCCGCCGGGGCTTACGCCGGCGGTTTTCACCGGGGCATCCGCCCCGTCAGACGATAAGGAGTTCATCCATGACTTTTCATACACGCGGAAAAAAACTTGCTCTCCTCGGCCTCAGCGCCGCGCTGCTTCTGTGCGGCTGCGGGACGGCCTCTTCCGGATCTTCCGCTTCCGGCAGCGCTGACACATCCGTAAGTACAGATGCCGACGCCTCCTCTGCCGCTTCGGAAAACACCGGCGCATCAGGCACATCCGGAAATGCCAAAGCATCGGAAAATGCCGCCGTATCAGGCACGTCCGGAAATACCAGAACCTCGGACAATTCCGGCACTTCCAAATCCAGTCAGCAAAGCAAAAAAAGCGATGCTTCCGACGCCTCCGGCAGAAAGAAGACCAAATCCACCAATCCGAAGGATTACGCCAACCAGGTTCCCTCCGGCGCGAAGGCAGTCCGGGACGCATCCTATTCCGCCCGCAGGGCTTCCGTCAAAGGCAGCCTGAAAACCTTTCAGGGCAAATACCGTCTCGTGGGCGCCCTGGGCAGCTACTATTATTTCTGCAAAGAAAATACCGCCTATTACGTTCTGTCCGGCGATTACAAATACACCAAAGATTCGGAGGACAACGCCGCGGTCAGCCTGCAGTTCAAATCCTCTGAAAACGCTACGGTCTATACTCTGGGCAAAACAGACAAAACCACTACCCTTACCGGCATTTCCTCCAGCGGTGATACCACCAAAAAGCTGGCCTGCACGCTTCTGACCGGAACGGACGGCCTTTCTTCCAAAAAGAAATTTGAAGGAATCTACCTGGTGGGCGGATCCGAAGACTACCGTCTGGAATTTCATTCTGACGGCACCTTCTACATGGTGCTGGAGCAGACCTACGAAACAGACGGAAATGAACTGACCCTGACTTCCCTGGGCAATGCCATGACCTATACCTGGAAGGTAAAGGGGAAGAAAATCATCCTGTCCCAGAACGGGACCGAAGCAGCCGAATTAAAACCCGGTGCCTGATCGTCTGCCTGCCGCCTCTTCCGGCCGGCGGCGCTCCGGCACGATTTTGACAGCACATATGACACGCCTCCCCCGCGGTTGTCATATGTGCTTTTTTTATACTTTCTTCCGGATAATTCTTTAAAAACCGTACATTTTTCACAAAAAACTTCATTGAGTGCCGAATGGTTTTGCATCATGATAAATGCATAGGAAAAATGAGAAAGCGACTTGTTATTTTTTATTCATTTTTCTGCAGCACGGTCACTCTGCAATGTTCAGCCGGACTGTTTCTGATGCGAAAGGAGGATCCGTTACCGGCATCAGCAGGATCCGGCGGTGAAAAAAGTATACCTGGAGGGGGTAAACGTTATGATAAGTAAGAAAACACTTATGACCCGCGGGCTCGCGTCCGCAATAGCAGCAGCAACCGCACTCGGTATGGCGTCACCTGCAATGGCGGCAGACACCAAAGCTCCTGCGGCTGCCGAGTCAGCCGCCAAAGAGGCCGCTGCGATTAACGGAGAAAAAGTCACTGCAATTGACACCGACAAGAAGGTCATCACCTACGGTGACGGCAAGACCGTTTCCTATGATGATACCATCACCCTGGCATCTGCCAACAATGAGTACTCTCTGAAAGACGCGGCAGATGCTGTAGAAAACGGAACAGCCGTACGCGTATACAACAAGTACCACGCAAAGGGCTATGGCTCCGTATGGAACAGCAATTACGACTACACCAAGTACCGGACCGGCGTACAGATCGGCGAGGACAACGATACCGCCATCGGCGCGGATGTGCTGGGCGCCGCTTTAGCAGGCACCACCTTAAAAAATCTGGCTCTGCGCGGCACTTCTGCCAATTTCAACGCGGTAGTTGTCAACAAATCCGACGCTGCGCTGGACAATCCGCAGATTACTTTAGACAGCAAAGATACCGCCGACGGCTCCAACACCAATGACTTCGTAGGCTATGGCACCGCAGTCACCGTCTTTGGCGACACCACCACAGAAGCCGGCTCTGCCGATGCCAACGGACAGATGGGCGGCACCACCAATACCAACGGCGAATACCTGACCACTATTGACCTGTCCAACGGCGGCTATATCCATACCACCGGCGTGGCAAAACCCGCGGTGGAAACAGACAACGGCGGCGATGTGGATATCATCGGTGACGGGAATGACAACACCCGGGAAATCTCCGTAGAAGGCGGCAAGCTCTATGACGGCTTCAAGAATACCGCGGATACGGTGAAAATGGTCAGCCCGCCGTGGCTCCTGGGTATCACAGGCAATGCCCGCGCCACGAACATGCTGGGCAAAGGCGGCACCATGACTGTGAAAAATGCGGATGTATACGCAGCAAACTGGGGCGTTCTGTCCACAGACTCCGGTTCCACCCAGAACCTGTATACCATCAACAGCAATATTTCCATGAATACTGACTCCAGCAAGGGCACCGTCAGCGGCTACGGCACATATGCCATCGGCGGATCCAAAGAACACTTCCTGGGATCCACCTTCCACGTTGCCACATACGCTACCATCGCTACTTCCAGTGATAATGAAATCACGGTAGGCAAAACCACCAAAGGCAGAAAGATCGCCATCAACAAGGCAGTCTGGGATGACAACAAAGAATCCACGGAAGTCAGCCGGGTCATCAAGGCAGACAAGACTGCGGAATCCACCATCAATTCCGAAAACTTCGGTTTCTTCCTGTGGGGCGGCACAACTGTCAATATCAAAGACGCTTCCACGCTGAATACCAAGTCAGCCGCATTCCTGGTGAAATCATGCACACAGGCCTATGACTCCACCGTTAACATCAGTGCAGATTCCAAGATCAACGCTGCCAGCGATGCCAACGCAGAAGCTGAAAAGACATTAAACGGCACCAAAAACGGCGTCATCTACCAGCTCATCGACAACGAGGACAATGCAGCCAAGGGCGTAAGCTTCCCGGATGGTTATCACGGACCGGTCTTCACCGACGCTTCCTTTGAGGAATCCGAAGGATGGCAGACCACCGCGAAAGATACCAAAGCTGCCAACGGTACAGAAACCGTCAACATCGACAACAAGGATCTCCAGGGCAACCTGTACAATGGTTCCGGTTACTTTGTAGGCGGCAACAAGATGGCAGTCAACTTAAATGACGGTTCTTCCGTAACCGGCGCCATCAGCGCAACTTCCATCAAACACACCACCGACGGCGGCAAGACCCAGAATACCAAGATCACAGAATCCACCTACAACCAGTTCGGCCATGTAATGAACAAACCGTATTACAATGGCACCAATGATGTGGCGGTTACCCTGGCGAAAGGCTCCACCTGGAATGCAGACGGCGTATCCGTGCTCACCAGCCTGAACGTAAAAGCCGGCGCCAAACTGAACGGTACCGTATATGTCAACGGCGTAAAGACCGCCATCGACACCACAAAGGATACCGCTCTGACCGGCGCCATCGAAGTGGTAGGCGCAGGATCCAGCTACGTGGATATCAACAAACTGGCACCGACTCTGGCAAAATCCCAGGCATCCGTAAAAGTATCCGCTCCGAAGCAGATCTTAAGCGGCAAAACCGCCAAACTCAAAGTATCCACAAACTCTGACGGCGCAGTGACCTATGCAAGCAGCAACGCGAAAGTAGCATCCGTATCTTCCAAAGGTGTGATCACCGCGAAGAAAGCCGGCAAGGCAAAGATCACGGTAACCACTGCAGCTACCTCCAAATACAAAGCCGCTTCCAAAACGATCACAGTAGAGGTCGTGGCAAAACCGGGAAAAGCTGTGATTACCAAAGCGAAAAATGTAAAAGGCAGAAAGATTGCCCTGACCTACAAAGCGTCCAAAGCCAAAGGTTATGAGGTACAGTACTCCACTTCCAAGACATTCAAAAAGGGTGTAAAGAAACTCTCCACTTCCAAAAAGATCGTTACCCTGAAGAGTCTGAAGAAGGGCAGAAAATACTATGTAAGGGTTCGCGCGTATACCAAAGTAAACAGCAAGAAAGCCTATGGCAGCTACAGCGCGAAAAAAACTGTTACGGTAAAGAAGTAATCCCCCGCCATTTTGGCGAACAATCCTACCTTTATTACTAAATATCTCCAAAAAACAGACCGTCCTTCGATATCCTCGATACCAAAGGACGGTCTGTCTCTGTTCTCTCCACCGGCGGCTTCTCCGCCTCCTGCTCTGGCCGGCAGACCGCATGCACACCAACGGATCACATGCATACCACTGTTCCGGGTCCCTATTTTCCAGGCTTTCCGGGCGGAATTTACGCGTTTTCCGCTGCTGTGGTATAGCGGTTTAAGATTTCCTGAAAGACCCCGGTTCCCTGTCTGCGGACAAACCGGAAGAACCGTTCCCCGGATTTCTTATGCTCCAGATAATACTGAACCATTTCGCCGATGGCGTCTGCTGCCGCATCGGCCGGCAGCCAGCCTTCCAGTGTCGTTCCGAAAGCTCCCCCCGGTCCCAGCGCACCGCCTACCGTCAAGCGGAACACATCTACAGACACGCCGCTTCCTTTGCGTTTCCCTCCGGTAAGCCCGAAATCCGCCAGCTGGGGATGGGCACAGGAATGGGCGCAGCCCGTCAGATTCACGCGCATGGGCATGCGCAGCGCCGGAAACCGGGCATCCAGCGCTTCCACGATCGTCTGCAGCCGTTTCTTTGTCTCAATCGGCGCAAAACTGCAGTACTGATTGCCGGTGCAGGAAGCGCAGTAGCCGGTAAACGCTTTCGGCTGCAGCGGGAATTTCCGCAAAACAGGCTCTTTCTTCAGCGCCTCCGCTGCCTGCTCCGGCAGATCGATCAGCAGCAGATTCTGAGAATTGGTGGTCCGCATTCTGCCGCTTCCGTAGACACGGGCCAGCCGTGCAAACTCCGCCAGATCCTCCGCGTCCATGGCGCCGGCCGGAATATGCACGCCAGCATAGAAGAGCCCTTCCTGCTTCTGGGGATGCACACCGAAAAAGCAGCCCCGGTTCCAGCTGCCGGAAACCGCCGTTCCGCCCCGCTCCAGCGGTCCGGTAATCCGCTCAATCGCTTCCTCTGTCTTACGGATGCCCCAGTCTTCCACCAGAAACTTCAGCCGGCAGTGGTTTCTTTTTTCCCGGTATCCATACTCCCGGAATACCTCCGCCACAGCCTCCGCAGCCGGCGCCACCTGATCCGGGCGCAGGAAAAATCCGGTCTTTTTCGCCAGTTTCGGATCTGTGGACAGTCCGCCGCCCACATACATATGGAATCCCTGCTCCATAACGCCGTCTTTCTCTTTCTCCGCCGGCACAAACGCCACATCGTTGATCCGGGCAAAGCCGCAGTCATGGGGATTGGAGGAAATGGAAATCTTGTATTTCCGGGGCAGATTGGAGTACGCGGGATTGCCCACCAGCCGCCGGGCTGTTTCCCGCACAATGGGCTGTGTGTCCACTCGCTCTTCCGGATCAATGCCCATCAGCGGATTCCCCAGGATATTCCGGGGCACATCTCCGCAGCCTTCTACAGACGTCAGTCCTGCCGCCTGCATCCGGGCAAAGACTTCCGGGATGTCCGCCAGGGTCAGATTGTGGATCTGTATGCACTGACGGATGGTGATCTGTATGGAACGGGCGCCGAAATCTCTGGATATGCCGGCGATTACATCCGCCTGGTCCGCGGTCAGCTCACCGGAGGCCAGCTTGATCCGCACCAGAAAACGCCCGTTCTTCGGCCGCTGGGTATAGATTCCGGCCCACTTCATCCGCTCGATATCAAATCTGTCAATGTCTTCGTACTTCATCTGCGCCAGCCGGTCCAGTTCCTTCAGGATCTCCAGTCCGTCCTTTTCCAGCTTTGCCCGTTCATTCTGATTCAGATTCTCTCTGTCAGCCCATGATCGTTTCATATTCATTTACCTTTCATTTACCTGTCTGTCTGTCTTCATTTCTTCTTTTTCTGCATGGAAAAACCCATGCTCTCCAATTAAAACATATTCCTCCGTCTCAAATCGTTGCATGTGCAACACAATGGATTTGTCACAACTGTCTTTTTACGCTATACTTTTACAGTTACCGATCGTATGCCCCTGCGAAGAAGCGCTGCCGCCCGGCAGTCCTTCCCGCGGATTTGCAATCACATAAAACGGGAGGAAATGAAATTGAAAAAAAAGCTATCTGTGCTTCTGGCGCTGACAGTCACAGCCATCCTGCTTCTGACTGCCTGCGGCCGCTCATCTGATGTCAGCTTCGGCACGGCAGGCGCCGGCGGTACCTACCAGACCTTCGCGGACGCGCTGACTGCCACCCTGAACAATGATACCGGACTGACTGTCCGCACACGGGAGACCGCGGGATCTGCCGCAAACCTGCGTCTTTTATCCGGCGGCTACATCCAGCTGGCCCTGGCCCAGGCCGACCTGGTCAATGACGCCTACTACGCCACAGGCACTTACAGCGGGAAAAAGGCCCTTACCGGCTACAAAGCAGTGGCCAGTCTGTATACCGAATCCTGCCAGATTGCAGTGTCCGCCAAATCCGATATTCACTCCGTCAGCGACCTGGCCGGCAAAAAAGTCAGCATCGGTGAAAAAGAATCCGGTACTTCCGCCAATGCCGTGGAAATTCTGGCTTCCTACGGTCTGTCCGACAAACTGGTACAGGAAGTGCAGCTGAATTATTCCGACGCGGTACAGCAGCTGAAGGACGGCAGCATTGACGCCTTCTTCTGTACTGCGGGCACACCCACGGACCTGGTCAAAAACCTGGCACAGGAGACCGATATCCGTCTCCTTTCCCTGGATGAAAAGGCGCGGAAAAATCTGTGCAAAGCCTATCCATTCTTTACCGCCTGCGAAATCCCTGCCGGCACCTACAAGGGACAGGACAAGGTCATCTCCACAGTAGGCGTCAAGTCTGTACTCCTGGCTTCTGACAGCATGTCGGAAAAAGATGTCCGGGCCATTACCCGGGAACTGTTTGATAACAAATATACCCTGCAGAAAAATATACCTGCTCATCTGCAGCTGGATTTCAAAGACGCGGTCTCCGGCATTACCATTCCGTTTCATCAGGGAGCCGCGGATTACTATGCCAGCCAGGGTGTCACCGTCAACACAAAAGAAAAATAGGGGGATTCCATGAGCAGTTTTACCTTTAATATGTATCAGACCCTTGCGCTGGCCGTTGTTGTGCTGCTGCTGGGAAAATTTTTAAGAAAAAAAATCCGTTTTCTGGAGAAGTTCTGCATCCCGGCGCCGGTTGTCGGCGGTCTGGTCTTTGCCGTCTTTTCCTGCATCCTGTATGCCTCCGGTATCATTGAACTGAATTTTGACGACACCCTGCGGGAAGTATGCATGGTCTTCTTTTTTACTTCCGTGGGCTTCCAGGCCAACCTGAAAGTGTTAAAAAGCGGCGGAAAAGCCCTGGGCATCTTCCTGGCGCTGGTCATCGCCCTAATTATTCTGCAGAATGTGGTGGCCGTAGGCCTGGCTGACCTGCTTCATATCAGCCCGCTGATCGGCATGTGCACCGGCTCCATCCCTATGGTGGGCGGACACGGCACCTCCGGAGCCTTCGGCCCGGTACTGGAGGATTTCGGTGTCACCGGAGCCACCACCATCTGTACCGCAGCAGCAACTTTCGGCCTGATTGTCGGCAGTCTGATCGGCGGTCCCATCGGCAACCGCCTGATCAACCGCTATGATCTGCTCAAAACCGCCGTGCCCGAGGATGACAGCGTTCTGGTGGAAGACGAGGAAAAGCACAAACGTCAGTTCAACATGTACGCCCCTGCCGTATTCCAGCTGATTATCGCCATCGGCATCGGAACCATCATTTCCCATTTTCTGTCCAAAACAGGCATGACCTTCCCCGTGTACATCGGTGCCATGATTGCCGCCGCTGTCATTCGTAATGTCGGGGAATACACAAACCGTTATACCGTGCATATGGGAGAAATCAATGATGTGGGCGGCATCTGTCTGTCCCTTTTCCTCGGCATCGCCATGATCACCTTAAAGATCTGGCAGCTGGCAGACCTGGCACTTCCGCTGATCCTCCTGCTGGCCGGTCAGGTTGTGCTGATGTTCTTCTATGCGAATTTCGTCATTTTCCGAATCATGGGCAAAGACTACGACGCCGCTGTGCTGGCTTCCGGAACCTGCGGATTCGGTATGGGCGCCACCCCCAATGCCATGGCCAATATGCAGGCGATCTGCGATAAATATCTGCCTTCCGTCAAGGCCTATCTGCTGATCCCGATTGTGGGCAGTCTGTTTGCCGATTTCATCAACAGTCTGACCATTACTGTCTTTATCAATCTGCTGTAAGAAAAGAAGGGGAACGATTCTACATGAAAAATTTTTTTCTGCACGGAAAACGCTCGAATAAATCCCGGGACAAGAGCAAAACCGCCGCATACAGAAAGCAGCATACCCACCGCGCAAAAACACAGGCGAATATCCCGGGAACTTCCTCCGGTCTGAAGTCTTATTCTGATCCGAAACCTTCCTCTGAGCCGAAGCCTTCTTCCGATCCGAAGTCTTCCTCCGATCCGAAACCTTCCTCTGAGCCGAAGTCTTCTTCCAGCCGCGGCCTGCCGCAGGAAGACTGGCCCCATCTGGACTCGGAAGACCTGGCCATTCCGGAGATCCACATCCGCAGGCCTTCCGATCAGCCCGCCGACGGTTCTGACGGACAGACAGCCCGGCGGCCGGAAGGAATTTCCGTGGCGGAATCCCGCCGGCACCGGCAGAGGGAAGATGAGCCGGTCTCCGACGACAATCTGGCCATTCCGGAGTATCATCCGCATCCGAAAAAACAGAACAAAGAGTAATGTCAGAGGTATGGATGCCCGCGCACTTGCTGCAGGTGTCCATACCTTTGTTATATTTTACCTGTTTTCTTTATTTTCGCCTTCTGTTTTGCATGTAATTTACAAACTTATAGACATTTTACACTGTATTTACATATCCCACTTACTTTTCTCCGGTTTTCACGTAATATTTATGCTGCAAGTAAAGCGAATGCAAAAAATATGAAAATGAATGTAACGGAGGATATTGCATGAGTATCTATTCCATCTTTACCCTTTGTGGGGGACTGGCATTCTTCCTTTTCGGAATGCATGTCATGTCGGGCAATCTGGAAAAAGTAGCAGGCGGGCGTCTGGAAAGCGCCTTAAAGAAAATGACATCCAACCGGTTCAAGGCGCTGTCACTGGGCGCGGTCATCACTGTGGCCATCCAGTCTTCCTCTGCCCTGACCGTTATGCTGGTAGGACTGGTAAATTCCGGAATTATGAATTTAAGCCAGACCGTCGGCGTTATTATGGGGTCCAACATCGGCACTACGCTGACCGCCTGGATTCTGAGCATGAGCGGGATCCAGAGCGATTCTTTCCTGCTGTCCATGCTGAAACCGGAGAACTTCTCCCCGATTATCGCGCTGATCGGCGTCATCATGATGATGGTCAGCAAAAATCAGAAAAAGAAAGATATCGGTGTGATCCTGGCCGGGTTTGCTGTCCTGATGTTCGGTATGGAGCTGATGAAGGACGCCGTGGCCCCGCTGGCGGAAAGTCCGAAATTCTCCAGTATTCTGACCGCTTTTAACAACCCGATCCTGGGCGTCATCATCGGTACGGTATTCACCGGCGTCATCCAGTCCTCCGCCGCTTCGGTAGGCGTCCTGCAGGCACTGGCCCTGACCGGATCCATTACCTACGGCATGGCCATCCCCATTATCATGGGACAGAACATCGGTACCTGTGTCACCGCGCTGCTCTCTTCCATCGGCGTCAACCGCAACGCGAAACGGGTGGCTGTCGTGCACATCAGTTTCAATCTGGTGGGCACCATTCTCTGTATGGTCATCTTCTTTATTGTCAGAAATGCCGTGCATCTGGAGATTCTGAACGCAGCCATCACACCGGTGGCCATTGCCGGATTCCACTCCATCTTCAACCTGTTCACCACTGCGGTTCTTCTGCCTTTCGGCGGCTATCTGGTACGCTTCGCGGAACTGGTGATTCCGGACCGCAATACCGCAGCAGATACAGAAACCGCCTTTCTGGAAGAGCGTCTTCTGATCACCCCGGCGGTTGCTGTGGCCCAGGCCAGAGAACGCACGCTGGAAATGGCCCATCTCGCAAGAGAAGCTTACAGCAAAGCGCTGGATCTGTTTGAACACTACACGAGAGAGGGAAAGGAAGAAGTAGAAAAACTGGAAAACCGGCTGGATGAGATGGAAGACTCCATCGGTACGTTTCTGATCCGTCTTTCCGGCAAGGATCTGACCGATGCAGACAGCAGCCGTATCTCCGAGATGCTGCACTCCATCAACGATTTTGAGCGGATCGGCGACCATGCCATCAACGCGGCGGAATCCGCCTTTGATATGCACCAGCTGAAACTCTCCTTCTCCCCTGCCGCGCAGGCAGAAATGAAGGTCCTGCACCTGGCCATCTGCGAAATCATGGATCTTTCTGTGGAATGTTTCGAAAAAGAAGACGCCGAACTGGCGTCCCATGTGGAACCGCTGGAAGAGGTCATCGACGAACTGACCCGTCAGATCAAAGACCGGCACATCCGCCGGCTTACCACCGGTAAATGCGATGCCCGTATGGGAATCATCCTGACGGATCTGCTGACGGACAGCGAACGGGTATCCGACCACTGCTCCAATGTGGCCGTCTGCATCATTCAGTCCCTGCATGCCTCCTTTGCCGTGCATGGGTATCTCAATGACCTGAAAGGTCCGGACGCGGCCGAAGAAAGTTCTTTTGTCAAAGAATTCCGGAATTACTCAGACAAATACGCCCTGGACAAGGCATAACCCCTGGACAGAGCGAACTCCTGGACAGGGCGAACTCCTGGGCAGGGCGTAACCCTGTGCCGGAGCGCTGCGCCGGCTTCTCCGTGCGGAAGTCGTCCCGGAGAATCTGACGCGCAAAACGCAGAAGCCGGCTCCTGAAAATGGCCGAACCTGCCTGCCGTCAGCGCAGCAGGTCCAGCAGTTCTTCTCTGGTCAGGCTTCCGATTCCCTCGGACTGACCGCTTAAAATCGCGTCTGCCAGATCTTTCTTGCTTTCCTGGAGCTTTACGATTTTTTCTTCAATCGTATCCTGGGCAATCAGGCGGTATACCGTCACCCGATGGGTCTGGCCGATCCGGTGGGCCCGGTCCGTTGCCTGGTTCTGCGCCGCCAGATTCCACCAGGGATCGTAATGAATGACCAGATCCGCTCCCGTCAGATTCAGGCCGGTTCCTCCCGCTTTCAGCGAAATCAGGAAAACCGGCACCTCTGCCGACTCGTTAAAGGCGTGTACCAGGCGGATCCGCTCTTTTTTCGGTGTGGAACCGATGATTTTAAAGCAGGCTATGCCTGCTTTTTTCAGGTCTTCTTCCAGCAGCGCCAGCATCGACGTAAACTGGGAAAACAGCAGAATCCGATGACCGGCGTCCACTGCGCTCTGCACCAGGTCCCGGCACGCCTCCCGTTTGGCGGAATCCCCCCGGTAATCTTCCACCAGTAGCGCGGGATCGCAGCAGATCTGCCGGATTTTGGTCAGTTCCGCGAGAATCCGGATTCTGTCTTTTCCTGGCGTGTCCGATGGTTCTTCCAGCAGCTGCTGCATATGCGCCACCTGGGCGTCGTAAAGCCGGCGCTGTTTTTCTCCCATACGGGCAAAACGCACTTCTTCCAGTTTTTCCGGCAGTTCCTTCAGCACATCGGTCTTCAGGCGCCGCAGGACAAAGGGTGCCACCATTTGTTTTAACTGCTGCAAGGCTTCCGCATCCTTGTATTTGGCTGCCGGCAGTTCAAACTCCCGGCGAAAGACCTCATAACTGTACAGAAATCCCGGCATTAAATAATCAAAGAT
>OCTW011470555.1_pt1 | contig 18188 bp, 20 predicted proteins | sample 1539671 | NCBI WGS metagenome assembly OCTW01 (sample SAMN02144230, study PRJEB22623) | gut metagenome | biome: sheep rumen | host: Ovis aries | place: New Zealand
TTATTTGCTTTTGTTTAGTATTACAGAAGATGATATCCCTGAGGGGAAGAAGATTTTGTATAGAACTCTCTGTGAACCCTTGAAAGAGGAACTGATTCGTGAGTAACATGAAGATAAAATGGGATTTCCAAGAGTTAAAGATTAATGAAGGGGTATGTGCTAGGAGCGCATGCCTATTTGTGGTTTAAGACTTGCGGAGTAGAGGAGGGAAAAAAGAAATAACTTTAGAGAAATTATACAAAACAATGAATAATAGAATGTGGAAGGATTCGGAAGCAGAACTTGACTTCCTAAATTTCAATTACCTTGCAGAGCAGGTTGTGGAGATTTCTAAAGATGACAATCTAAGCCCTGCCACCATTGGTGTCTATGGTGACTGGGGAAGTGGTAAGTCCACACTCATGAAGATGGTCAAAAAATCATTGGATGCAGACGAAAAGACACTAACAGTTGAATTCAACGGTTGGCTCTTTGAGGGTTATGAGGATGCAAAGACAGCACTTTGCGGAACAATTCTTGATGAGATGCGTACTCATAAAACCCTGTTTGCAAAAGGTAAGGAGAAAATTAAAACACTACTCAAAAATGTTGATGGTGGTAAGTTGTTAAGCAAAGGCATCAAATATGGCCTTGATTATCTGATGACAGGCGGCATTGGCACTATAACAGAACTAACACTTACAGGTTTAATCAGTGCAGTAAAGCAGAAGGCAGGTGACGTATCTGAAGACGAAATCAAGAAGGTAATAGATGCGTTGAAGACGGAAGAATCCAAACGTACTGAAATCAAGAATTTCCGTAAGACCTTTAAGGAGATTTTCGAAGAATGCGAAGGCGAACGCCTTGTAGTCTTTATTGATGAACTTGACCGCTGCACTCCTGATACGGTTTTAGACATATTTGAGGCCATCCGTTTGTTCCTCTATGTACCTGGAACCACTTTCATTATTGGCGCAGACGAGCGACTTGTTAGCTATGCAGTTAAGACCAAGTATAAGGATATCCCCGGTCACGATATAGATATTAGTAAAGAATATTTGGAAAAGTTAGTTCAATACCCTGTTAAGATACCACAACTTAACGAGCAGGAAGTCAAGCAGTATATTACTTGTTTGTTGTTGCAAAAAGAGGAAATAGACATCAATAAAGTAGCAGACTCTATTTCCAAATTGGGTGTCAACGAGGAATTGACAATTGAAACGGTGAAGACAGCTACGGGGAAAGAGGCCACAGAGGGAATCAAGGAAGCCTTTGACCTATCCAACCAAATATATTCTGCCCTTGCAGCCTTAATGAAGGGCAACCCCCGTCATTGCAAACGCTTTTTCAATACCTTGATGATGCGTATTGCTCTTGCAGACCGCAGACATATTACACTCCAGAAAAAAGTTTTGGCCAAGTTGATGCTAGCAGAGTATTATAAACCTAGTTTTATAGACGCATTGATAAGGCCTGAGAGTAAAGCCGAGTTGAAGAATCTGGAAGTTGGAAGCGGAGATGCCACATTCATGGCACTTAAAGAGTGGTGTAAAGATGATTGGGTGATGAAATGGGCAGCAGGGGAACCAAAATTGAGTTTTGTTGATAACCTATCAGACTATTTCTACTTCTCTCGTGAAAGCAGAAAGCTTTTCTCGTCAAACGCAGAAATATTAAGCAATGAAGCTAAGAAGTTGTTGCAAAACCTTGTAGATGCTTCAGAGTCAGTACGAAGTAAAGCTATTGAATCAGCCAAACAGCTCGCACCCGCTGAGCAAGTGTTGCTGACTAATGCCATGTTCGACGAAATGGTTAAAGACGAGAATATAAATGGAAAGATATTTAAATCATATCTAGAACTGGTTGTAGAGCAAAAACAACAAGCAGAGGCCGTGGCAAGAATTAAAGCCCTTCCTGTAGCACGCATCACTGCTGGCTTAGTTGGACAGATGACAGCATTTGTCAAAACTCTCGATACTACCACAAAAGATTCTCTTAAGTCATTCCTTTTAACTAATAGCAAGTTGAACAGTTCTGTAAACGCAGTTTTCAAATAGTGAATTATGGGAACATCGAATCTTTATAAAGGCCCCAAGGGTACATCCCTGTTACCTGCTGACTATACGGGTGAACCTGATGAGCAGCAGCCTGTAGTTGCACCCGACGGTGAATCTTCTGCTGATGAGCAATCGGAAAACGATGAGCCCGCAGAAATGGAGAACCCTGAACAGGAAGATCCCAAGCAGAAAGAACAGCCAAAAGTTACTTGGACTCAGGCGAAACGTACCTTCTCTACTCAGATAGGAAAACGTAAGCCGAATGTAAAGTGGATAACGAAGACCTATACAAAGGCTTCTGGTGGCTATAAACACGCAGCAAAGACGTCTGGCTCTTCCAAACGGGTTGCCAGAGGCATTATCACTTTCTTTTCTGGAACGCCAGATGTAATTCGCCAGCGTTTAGAACAGATAGGGATAGTATTTGAGGGGCGTAGCACCCAGGAAATATTCAATGACATCTATTCTCATCTGTGCACTGGTGCTTCATCACGGGAGGATGCTTTGGCTGATAAAGCTCTGTCGCAGACCTTCTCAGAGTTGTTTGAGAGCGAGTTGATGAACGAGCAAGGACTGGATGTTTTTAAACCGGAATTGTTGGAGTTCTTGGTCTCCCATTTTGTTACCAATTCAATATACTACAAGTTGTTGAACGAGGTGGCCTTTGGTGAGTTGACGGGCAACAAGAGTAATGCAGATATAGCAAAAATTGAGGATGATTTAAAGACCTTCATTGACGGACTCGTAAGCGGCATAGTGCCAGACTACTTGCATGAAGGGATTGCCCTAGACGAAGTAAACAAAATGGTTGACAACCTCTACGAGGATTGTTATAAAGTTATGGAGGGTTTAGCAGAATGAGTAAAATTTTCAATTGTCAATTAAATGATAGCGATACTTTCCAGGTAGCAGGATCGGAACTTGTGCCTCTGCATACTAAAGAAAAGTACGCATATACGCTATGGTCGCGTAGGAAAGGACATCTGAATATGATACCTCACTTCTTTATGTCTGAGGCTATAGATCTGTTCTATATCTCGCTGATGGTATTCTATGCAGATAGAAAGGTTCAACGCAGTTTACAACCTGATGCTTGGACGCGGAGTTTCGTTGTTAACATGCCAGTACTCAACTTTGATAAGTGGAACGCCAACAAGCAATTGTTGGAATCAATGCTTAACTTCCTTACTGGTGATCATTGGCAATTTCATTTTCGTGAAAGAGAACTAAATGACTATGAAGCCCTTCGCCGTGATGTAATTAGCAAAAGCAAAGACAAAATAGTCGCTACAGAGTTCTGTATGCTATCTGGAGGGCTTGACTCTTTTATTGGAGCTACAAATTTGTTGGCTTCTGGACATGAGCCCATTTTTGTAGGCAATTACAATGGAGGCAAGGGCGTTAGTGTCTATCAAAAGAAAGTCATAGATTTACTTAGTGCACATTTTGCTTATGATAAAAACAAATTTTATCAGTTCTATGCAGCACCCAAAAGCGGTAAGGAAGATACAACACGTTCGCGCTCGCTGATGTTTTTCTCACATGCCATTTTGCTGGCATCTGGAATGGGGAACCCTGTGACATTGTATGTACCAGAGAATGGTTTTATCTCTTTGAACATACCGCTGACCATTCATCGTTCCGGTAGTCTTAGTACCCGAACCACTCATCCATATTTTATGGGAATGTTGCGGCAGTTGCTTTCAAATTTAGGACTGCCAATAAGCATTGTTAATCCGTATCAATTTAAGACCAAAGGCGAGATGATTCGTGATTGTCTTGATCCTCTATTCTTAAAGAAAAATGTGAAGTGGACTATGTCATGTTCACATCCTGACTTGGGAAGATATTCCGGAGATTCAAAGCCGTCTCATTGTGGTTGTTGTCTACCTTGCACTATACGTCGTGCGGCCATCAAGGCTGCTGGAATAAAGGATAAATCCATGTATAGGGATGCCAAGTATAAAGACAGGGAACATGCCATCAATTTGAAGTCCTACCGTTTGGGCCTTAAGAGTTATAGTGAGCATCCCCTACACCCCATGATGGCCATCCAGCAGTCTGGCCCTATCACTGAACGTCATCAAGATTATGCTGATCTTTATATAAGGGGAATGGAAGAATTAAAGAACTTCATAGATTCTCTCTGATGGAACACCTTTACGATACCCATTTTCATCTGGATTTGCAGAAGGATCGTTCTGCTGTTATACGTGAAATAGAGCAGAATCAGGTATATACTATAGCAGTAACTAATCTGCCAGATCTCTACAGTAAAGAACTACGAGAAATAAAGAGTAAGTATATTCGATTGGCATTAGGTTTCCATCCAGAACTGGTTCATCAATATAAGAATCAAATTCATTTGATGTGGGACTTACTGCCAGATGTACGATATGTCGGTGAGGTTGGACTGGATTTCGTAGATTTAACGCATCAGAAGGAACAGGTGGATTTCTTTTGTGAACTAATAGAACGCTGTAGATATGATGAGAAAAAGATAATCACTATACATTCACGTCGTGCAGTAAGCAAAGTTTTAGAAATCATAGGGTATAATTTCCAATTCAAACCTATTTTACATTGGTTTACAGGAAATAGGGAAGAACTGCAAGAAGCAATTGAACGTGGCTGTTATTTCTCTGTAAATGGTGCGATGTTGGGATCGAAGAGATTTCTTGACATGCTGCCGATTATTCCATCAGACCGAACACTAATAGAGACAGATAGTCCATTTACTTTCTTAAATAGAACTTATACTAACACATTGAAGCAAATAGAAATTGGTTTGAAAACACAGAGACCGAATGTGGATGTGTGGGAGAACTTTAGAAGATTTCTTGGTTAATACCGCTTTTGATTATTGTAGTTTTTGAAATGAAATCGCAGGGGAATAATAACAGATTAGTGATCTGGGTGTCTTGTGCAGCGTATCTGTTGGTCGTAACGGTATTGATGGCATATGCTTACGGGCTTTATGGAGTGGTGGCTCCCTTTGCAGTGTTGTTCGTATCAGAGTCATTTCTACAGTTTTATAAGATTTCATATGAGTGTTATGCCGTTCGTGGTAAATATGACTTGACTCTAGCTGTAAGAATAACGAACTGCTGGACTATTTACCAGATCCTGAATATGACATTGCTAACAGGAGCCTTGTTTGCATATATGATAATGCTGGCTGAGATAGAAGCGTTGCATATTCCTAAGAGTGTATGGCTGGTTGCTGTTGTTATCCTAGCATGTGTTTGGTCGCTTTTATCCATTCAACCATTTGTGAGAAAAGAAAAATATGAAGGGAAAAAGCGACGCCCCACGAATCTTATATTTTCATTTGCTCCGAGGTTTGTGATTCTATATACATTTGTAATATATTACTTTATATCCTGTTTTGACACGATAGAAGCGAATTTCATTCCAACACTATGTGTGATATACCTTGGAGTTGATAGGCTGATAACGATGTTTAATCAGGTAAGAGGGTATGAACAGCAGGAGTATTATAGCCTGTTTAGAGATACGGTTAAGTGGATAAGGGTGAGGAGGAAAATGTGACCCAGCGGAGAGACGCAGGGTATGATGGATTAGAATATGCAGAAATATGTTCATACAGGAAAATGTATTTGGTGCGGAAGGACTGAACCAGAAGTGACTTTCTATACCGAACCTCACGTACTACCGAGGCGACTTGGTGGTAAGGAAATTGGTTTCGACGTGTGTGACGAATGTAACCATTACTTCGGCACTGCTCAAAGAGGCAGACCTGCAATAGACGTAGCGTTTAAAGAAATTTTTAACGCTTTCAGAACATTTGGTTCAAATACAGATGAGCATACACACGAGAAGTTTAAATCTATTTTCTTTGATTATCGGCACTCAAAACATTCTATCCGAATAAAACCTCAGTTTAACTCTAGAGTAGTGACGGAACAATTCAAAAGGGGGCTTTATGAGGTTTTTCTTCAGAGATATCACCATGTGACAGGCAACGGGAATGCGCCGATGTTTGATATGGTGAGGAAGTATGCCCGATATGGAATAGGAAGACCTCATGTGTATTATAAGTTTGATAACATATTGTTTGTGACTTCGAATGATGAAGACAGGATACTAAATATGTCAGAACCAATGATAAAGGACATCATGGAGTCGGGCATGTATTGCTTTTGGCTTTTCGGTCATGTGTTTTATCTGGAAGTTTTGCCTGTTGCCTATAATGCATATGGAATGAGCTACCTTCAAAAGCAGACAAACCATATGCTAATTAATATTTATGGCAATGAACGTATATTTGAATTCCGTGATGTGATGGAAATAGATTTCTGTATGGAACGGTTTAATTCACATGGAAAGTATCAATCTGATGATTGAAGAGGGAGGAAAAGTTGATGTTTGACGTAAGAAATGCTAAAAAGTTGCGTAAGGATGGTACAAGATTGGAATAAATGTTGTATATTTGTGGCAAATATCTCGACGAAAGAACCGTTGAGCATCTGGAATCTTAAAGAGATACTTAGAAATTGTAATCAGAGTAATGAAGGATAGAATTGTTAATACTACTATAGATAGAGATAATAATATTGTAGTGACCATACGGAAGTATGGTTGTTTTGCATGTATGTTCCATTCCTTATGGAGTGTTGCTTTTGTATTTTGCATCGCTGGGGCTTGGGTCCCACTTGCTAAGCAGCAATGGGCTGCTGTAATGGTATTCCTGATACTTGCAGCTTTAGCATGGACTAAAGCATGGCTTCATTCTAATGATAAGCTAAAACGCCGTATATACATAACTTTGCTTACCGAATTCTTGAAAAAGTCGATGACAGAGGAAGAAATCCCAATTATTATACGTTACGATTCTGATAGTTATTACATTGAAACTATGATGAAGGACGGAGAATTGAGAACATATAATGTTGAGTATGTTATGGAAAAGCTACCCTTGTATGCAGTGAAGATTCATACGAAACCAATTAAAGAGGAATGTGAATAGAAGGATGATAGGATCACTAGATAAATCATATAATCGTCCCATTATAGTGGATGAAGAGCAGTTGCGGTATCTGTCGGGTATCGTAGAGGAGAGGTTTGAATCTGTGGAATATGAAATCAAGACCATTGATGGGGCTAAATTTAAGTTGCCATCTATGGGTGACTTGATAGCGTATAATAATCCTGATTCGAGGAGAATCGTTAGTATCTCGATTTGGGGCAACAAAAGTAAGGATAGACATGGATACTACCCCGAATTCTCGATTTCGCTCTTCGATATGTCAGTATATGACGCATCGTGTATCTTAACGCTAAAAAATCTTGAGGAGGCGGAGATTACATACTTCACTCAAAGAATAGAAGAGTTTGTAAAGAGTGCGGAGACTGGTTATTGGTGGCTTCATAGGTCGGCCTTTTATATTACGCTTGGTTTTATATTTTACTGTATGGTAGTGGCGTACTACTATATTAGCTTGGGCTTGGAACAATGGGCTGTGAAAGAGAATAAGATGTCTATCTTAACAGGATGGTCTTTCGTTTGTATGTTTATCTCTGTATATGGTATTAGAAAGATTGTGGATTATCTCTTTCCTGAAGGGGGCTTTGTTGTTGGGGAACAGAAGAAGTATATGAAGAAAAAGGATAAGAGAAGGTATTTTTTCCTTATAACGATTTTGGGCACAATTATTCTGGGAGTAATTTCGGGATTGATAGTAAATTATGTTTCTTTGTGAATATTTTAACTAGAGGAACAATCTCGTAATTTTGCAGAAAATTCTTAAGTGTTAAACTAATTATCCTATACAATGGAAGAGAATGATATTTTTGATTTGTCGGTAGCAAAAGAAGAAAATAAGTTTATTGAAAAGTCATTGCTACTTGAGTCGGATGTGTTTTCTGATGTTTTAGAGGAAATGAAAGAATTTCCATGGGTTGGCTCCCTCATTAAACTGGGTAAGGTGGGTAATGGTTTCATGGATTTAAAGTTTGTTTGGAAGATTGGGCGTTTTCTGAAAAAGTCAGAGGATATTGAGCAAGAAAAGAAAGAGGCTTTCTTGGTAAATCTTGACAAGAAAGATAGAAAAAGGATGTATGAGTACTTAATGCATTTGCTCTATACTGCTGAAGAGGATAGGAAAGCAGATGTTATGGGAATGGTTTATAGGGATAGAATAATGGGGAATATTGATAATGATATGTTCTTGAGACTATGCTCTGCTGTCAATAAGGTTTATATTGATGATGTGGTAAAACTGGAGGAATATGTCAACCCCAATCCCAAGGATGATTACGTTTCGAATAACTTGTATTCTGCGGGGCTGTTAAAGCTTTCTGGTTCAAAAAGTGAAGGTAATACTTTAGTAATTGGTGTGAGATATGAACTAAATGATATTGGCAAGCATCTGCTGAGGATATTGAAATAGAGATGCTATGCTGCCAGTTACTATGTTTGCAGACGCTATCCCGTGAGGGCATAAACGTTTGACGCTCTTTGGAGGCTTCACGCCTCTAGCCGCGAGGCAAACCTCTGTGGTGTGTTTTTCATAGTCTTACGGCTATCCTGAGAAAAAAAGAGCATAATAAAAGACGTGAAATAAAGAAATTGCTTATCTTTGTAAGTGCTAAAAACAAAATAAGTATAATTTCTAAATTAACACGTCTATGCGACAGCAAAATTACAAAAAAGATTTCAACGGACAAAATATTTTCGTGGGAATCGACGTACATTTAAAAACGTGGAGCGTTAGTGTTGCACTCCCAGGTGGTTATCTGAAGACGCACACGCAGAAGGCTTCGGCCAAAGAGCTCTTTGAACATTTGAACAAAAATTACCCAAACGGCACGTATCACGCTGTGTATGAGTCGGGATTCTCAGGTTTTTCAACCTGCTATGCCTTGCGAGATTTGGGTGTTGACTGCATTGTTGTGCATGCAGCCGATGTACCTACCACGCAGAAGGAGAAGATTACCAAATCTGATCCGACGGACTCCCGCAAATTGGCTCGTTCCCTGATGAGTGGTGAACTGGATGGTATCTACATCCACTCGAAGGACAATTTGGACGACCGTGGACTGCTTCGTCATCGTGCGATGCTTCTGAAACTGATGGGCGGAATTAAGTCAAGAATCAAACACCTATTGTACAACAATGGTGTGTCTTATCCAGAAGAGTTTGAGCAGAAAAGCAAACACTGGAGCCGAAGATTCATCAGTTGGTTGCAATACGATGTGCAGCTACTCTCAGAGACACGCGTAACCATGGACTTACTGATAGAAGAACTGCTGTATTTCAGAACGTGTATCCTCAATGTAGACAAGAAAATCAGGACCCTTGCAAACACAGACAGATATCGTGAGAAGTTTGAGAACCTGATTTCCGTTCCTGGCATTGGAGCTATTGTTTCAATGTGCCTGCTGACGGAGATTGATAACGTTTGGCGCTTCAGCAATCAGCGCCAGTTCGCCTCTTTTCTCGGACTTGTGCCAGTTATGCAGGCTAGTGGCGACAATTGTTATATCGGTGAGAAGACTTTCCGAGGCAACAAGATTCTTGGTCCTAAAATCATCGAAGCCTCATGGATTACCATCAGGTATGATTCTGAATTGGCAGCCAAGTTTGGTCACCTTTGCAACAAGGGAATGAGGCGTAACAAAGCAATCATACGCATTGCTAGAAAACTATCAAATGTTATTTTTACCATACTCAGAGAAAATCGCAAATACGTATGCCGTTAGGTAATGATATAGGAATAAAGCCCATAAATTGGCAATACTTTTGTGTTTAGACGGCTACTAAGTCCCCTTGATGAGTCTTTGACTACATCTACCTGCCAGGTTGTAGCGTCTATCCTATTAACTGAATAAGTAAAGTGTCAACTGCTAGTCAGTGTGACTAATAGAAGTTTGTCAAATAGGGCTTTTTACAGAAATTGAACTGGGAGGTCTTGGTACCTCCACAGTTTACTCTCAAGGTTGGGGCAAAGCCGCAATCTCTGTCGACTTTTACCCAAGGATAAATGTTACAAAAGTGTAAGTAATTGATTTACAGCGTTAATTAAAAATAAAAAAACTCCAATTATTTGGAAAGCAACATAGAAGGGGACAGATCCTGACATGTGGGTGCGTTGGTATGCAATAGCCAAGCGCAAATAAATAGACAAAGGGTCGATGCAAACGCATCGGCCTTTTTTATGCCCAGTAAGGGCTATATATCATAGCATAGGGCCCCGGCCATATTGGGATGAATAATCACAATCACCACCATCCATGAAAAATATTTTTGTGCATTTTGTTTGGTGGTAAAGATAAATTTCGTATATTTGCCAACGGAAGGGGGATGCCGGCATCTAAAATCACCCTGAGTTCATAAATGTGAATAAACTAAAAATATCTCGTAACGCGTTGAATCTTAATATTTTAAGGTCCGCCTTGCGGAAAATTAGCGTGCCAAGGGGTGCTGAAGGTGATTGGCTAGAAATCGGTAATAATTAGAATTTCGATACAGGATATGGCAAAATTGAACGAAATATTTGTTGGCGTAAAAGAAGTCGGTTATATTGAGACACAAATATCGAAATTGTGTGAAAAGTATAACAGTCGGAATGGTGTTGACTATGTCCAACAAAGAGCTCTGTTTAGAAATTATTGTCATGATACAATCAACGTTTTCGAAGATTGCTTTGAAACGTCAATGTTGGGCATGCAACGTTGTGTGAATAAGGTAAAAGCATATCAAACCAAAGATGATTTGGATATAAGAATTGCAACGCTTGATATCGTGGATATGCTTTGTGAACTAAAGGATATCGCAAGAACAATGGTACCTATCAAAGATTTGCCATCATGTAAGAAACTGACGGAGTTGTCGGGAGTGGATATTGTGGCAAAAGCTAAAGATTTGGTTAAGAACGATTATGTTAAGGCTGCCGTTGGAGCGTTTCTTCTGGGCTCGAAGGTGAATGATGTGGTTAAGATAGAAGATGTAAAAGGCTATTATAGTGAACGCTTGGCTCAATTGAATAGCGAGATACAGACAAAAGGAAAGGGTGTAAGCCCGATGGAACAGTTCTTGCTGGATAAATTCAATGCGGAGATTGGCTACTGTAATATAGCTTTGTTTAAAGCAGGGTTTGGTGCTGCAGAAGAATTGAGAGGCTTGGTAGAGATTGGGAAAAAGCATATTGAGAAGTTTGAGAATGAATACCGAAGTGCAACTTGCTCTGAGCGGGTGTGTTTATAGATAATATGGAGTATGTTTAGGGTTTTGTGCCGAGGTGGGAAAGGAACCAAGGGGGGGGAACCCAGTGGAAAAAAGCGGGGAAGCCGATACCGCCAATTGTGCTGGGAACGGATGATGTGGGTATTTTTGCTACCAATATCTATAATAAGTATTGTAATCTGTATTACCAGCTGCTTTATAAGAAGCAGTGGAATTCGAATGAGATCATGGATGTGATAAGAGAGCTGGATTATAATGCGAAGATATATAGGTTTGGGTGGATGGAAGAAAAGGAAGAAGGGGTATGCCCCTGAGTATAAGATAGATGTGATATAGGAGTTTTTAAAGCCGAGGTTGCAAATATGTAGAACAAAAAATATTGATAAGATGGACAGGAATGTAATGATTAAAAAGTATTGTGATGCCCTTAATGAGGGGAGAGCAGCAATTTTTGCAGGAGCTGGACTATCTGCTTCAGCAGGATTTGTAAATTGGGCGGGACTATTGAAAGATGTCGCGGATGAACTTAATTGTAAGATTGATGCACATACGAATCTTGTGGATTTGGCACAATATTATGTCAATGAAACTAAGAGCACCCATGAGTTGAGTAGAGCGATACTGGATAAATTCCCTAGCAGCACAGCTCCTACTATTAATCACCAGATATTAGCCAGCCTACCTATAGATACTTATTGGACTACAAATTTCGATAAGCTTATTGAACGTTCTCTGGAAGAGGCTAATATTGTTTATGACGTGAAAAGCCTACCGGAAAGATTGGCCATATCTAAGAGTGGTAGCAAAGTAACGGTTTATAAAATGCATGGTGATGTTGACAATCCAGACAAGACCATCCTAACCAGAGACCATTTCGAACAATACCCCAATACTCATCAGGCATTTTTAAACAATTTCAACTACGACCTTACAAATCGCACATTCATCTTCATAGGTCTTAGTTTCGATGATCCGAACCTCCAATATGTGATGAAGTACGCACGCAATCTATATAAAGAGAACCAGCGGATTCATTATTATATTTTGAGGAAACTGATACAGGATACAGGAGAAAGTGATGAAGCTTTTGCTAATCGAAAAAGGATGCAAGAACTCTTTGTAGAAGACTTGAAGAATTATGGCATCCAGACGGTTGTGATTGATGAGTATGATGAGATAACGGAAATCCTTATCGAGATAAAAAGAAGGTATCTTCGGAAAACCATCTTCATCTCGGGGGCAGCCCACGAATATGGGAACTATTCGGAGACTGATTTTAAAACATTTCTCAGGAAACTTAGTTATGACTTAATAAGTCATGATTTTAGAATTGTCAATGGATATGGGCTCGGTTTTGGTAACGAAGTAGTTGCGGGAGCAATGGAGGCTATTAATGATATGCATAAGACTGTGGATGGCAACTTGACGATATTGCCATTCCCCCAAGATATTCCCGATGCTGTGAAAATGTGGCAGATTCATCGGGAGAATATGATTTCTAAGACCGGATTGACGCTTTTCTTCTTGGGTAATAAGATAGACAAGTCAGGAAAAGTTATACCATCGAATGGTATGCAGAGTGAGTATGACATTTCGAAGGCCAATGGAAACTTCCTTATTCCAGTTGGCGCTACAGGTTTCATTACTAAGCAACTATGGGATATGCAGATGAAGGACATTGCCGCAGGAGGAACTATTTACGATGGGTTTAAAGATGATTTAATAGCACTCGGCGATAGTACATTGTCTTTAGACCAGATTCATAAGTTGCTTATCTCATTGATTGAAAAGATAAATTCTTAGTTTTATGAGAAATATTTTTGATAGAGGACATTTTCAGGAGTACAGCATAGAAGAACGGTATTTCTCAGCAGTTGAGGGAAGATCAAGAATACTCCTTGAAGGACAGGAGAGAACAACTAAGACCAAGGTGTTCTTATCCCATAAGCATGACGATTTAGAAGATCTTAAGGGACTAATTGGATTCCTTGAAAAAGAATATGATGTGCAAGTCTACATAGACAGCATGGATAAAGAGATGCAGGACAGAAAGACTGACGGAAAAACAGCAACTCGTATCAAGGATGTAATTAAGAGTTCAGACAAGTTTATATTACTTGCTACAGATAAGGGCGTAGAATCAAAATGGTGTAACTGGGAATTAGGATTTGGGGATGCACATAAATTCAAAGATCACATTGCAATCTTTCCTGTTAAAGAGAAGAATCTGACAGAGAATGATTATAAAGGTCATGAATATATGTCGATATATCCTTTGATTCTCTATTACGATGGGACAGAACGGTATTTTTCTTCTGGGAAACCTATAGAGGCAGGCTACTATTGGGGGTATAAAAATGAAGTTGGAAGATATATCATTACACCATTGGCAGAATGGCTTGGTAAAAAGAAATAAGGAGGAAAGATATGGCAAAAGATCTGATTAATGTCTTTGTAAGTCATTACCACGAAGACGAGGATAGTATTAAGCGGATGAAAGATCTACTAGGAGATGATTATTCTATCCGCAACTATTCGGTGACATCCGAAAAGTATAATAACGCAAATAACAAGGAGTATATCCAGTCTCTGTTACGCCCTCTTATAAACCAGGCTAGTACGTTTATATGCTTGATAGGTCCAAATACCCATGATAGCGAATGGGTAAATTGGGAAGTAGAGCAAGCCTTTAAACAGGGGAAACGTATTATTGGGGTTTATCTCTGCGGTGCTAAGGATTCTGACATACCACCAGCATTGGAAGATGCTGCAGACGCGATGGTGGGATGGAACCATGATACCATCTTGGATGCCATCAATGGCAATAATATTTTTACTAATGCGGATGGTACTGTTAGACCAAATGTTGGTGGTTCACGAGTAACTTGTTAAAATTATGGCAAGAGGTTTTTCTTATATCATAACCCGTGATTTTGGGTTTGCACCAAATCCATTTCATGGTGTGCTAACTTTGGCTACATGTAAACCAAAGATTCGTAAAGCAGCTCAAGTGGGGGACTATCTGATAGGCAACTCGAACAAGGCGAATGGCAACAAACTGATTTATATGGCTAAAGTGGATGAAATCACTACTTTTGATCAGTACTGGGTAGATATGCGCTTCCAATGCAAGAAAGCCACAATGAATGGTAGCTTCAAAACCCTCTATGGAGACAATATCTATCACCATGAGGGAGAGAAGTGGATACAGGCGAATTCTCATCATTCACTGGAGAACGGTATGGAAAACCATGCCAATCTGGAGAAAGATACAGGAATTACAGACCAAGTATTGATATGTAGGGAATTCTTTTATTTAGGACAATCTATGATAGATATAGCAGACCAGTTTCCGAATTGTGTTCACTGGTATATTGGACACCACGAGGTGACGGAAACAGACTGCATTGCCCTGTGGAAATACTTGGAGGCTAATTACCCAGAGAGAGGCTTGATAGATGTACCAAACCTATTCCGTTCATTTACACGATACAATGGCAAATAAGTGTGTAGCTCCCAACGACGATATTTTTAAGTACTATTTTTACTTTATCCAGGAGAGAATGAAAATCTTCTGGAATAAGTGCGAACACAAACAGCACCTTACAGATGATCCAATCTTGCAGGATTATAAGTTTACCAATGTGTATCGTGCTTGCGACCGCGTGAGCCAGTACCTGATAAGGAATGTCATCTATAAAGATTTAGATAAATACCGTCCCGAGGATGTGCTGTTTAGAATCCTTGTTTTCAAGGTCTTTAATAAGATAGAGACTTGGGATTATCTTTCTCAATTGACCGATATAACCATTGATTCATTTAACGTAGAGCATATAAGTAAAGAATTGACTAAAAGGCAAAAAGATTATCCCATATTCTCAAATGCTTATATGATGGCAGGGAGCCATGCCCGATATAAGGGGATTTCCACAAAACATCAGGTTTGGCTACAGATGATAGAGGATGAGTTTATCAAAAACAAGGGTTTTAGGAAGATACTCCATGCAAAATCGATGGCTGACGTATATAATCAGCTAAGGGATTATCCTTTGATAGGTGATTTTTTAGCGTATCAATATACAATAGATTTTAACTACTCACCCTATCTGAACTTTGACGAGGATTCTTTTGTGAAGGCCGGAGTGGGAGCTGTTAGGGGGATAAGGAAATGCTTCAAATCGCATGGCGATTGTTTTGAAGAGGCTATTTTTTATACCCACGACCATTTTGAGGAATTACAGGAACGGTATGGCTATACTCAGTTTCGCCCCTTACCGGGACGCGAACTTAAACTAATAGATTTGCAGAACTGTTTCTGTGAGACAGATAAATATCTACGAGCCAAGATGCCTGAATTGAAGGTGGGAAATGTGCGTATTAAGCAGCATTATAAGCCAACAGACGGAAAAATTGAGTATTGTTTCCCCATTAATTGGAATGTATCATTATGAGCAAACTATTTGAAGTTACAATAGAAGTTACACAGAGATGCCCCAACCAGTGCATCTACTGCTCATCGTGGTCAAGCCCTGACAAGACAGAGACGCTTGACTTTGAAACCATCAGCGCTTGTGTTGATGATGCTGCCTCGCTAGGTGCTAGTCTTATCAATCTTTCTGGGGGTGAACCTATGTTACGCCCTGATATCGCCGAGATAGCAGACTATATTCATGACAAAGGGCTCAAGATAAGACTCTATTGTAGCGGAATCTATTATGATGGTTCTTATCATTCGATGCCTATCGAGTTGCTGGAGTCAATCAAGGGAAAAGTGGATGTGATGATTTTTAACTATGAATCATATATACCAGAGGTTTACGCCCAAATTATGGGAACTACTGCAGGGAATCTTGACTCGCTTGAAGAAACAATCAGGAATGCTATTCAAATAGGTGTCAACGTGGAAGCACACCTTGTTCCTATGAAGTGTAACTTCCGGCAGATACCAGATACCCTGGAGAAACTCTATGCGATGGGTGTTCAAAAGGTAAGCCTATTGCGCCTTGTACCTCAAGGAAGGGTTGACAAAAATGAAGAGATGGTCATTCTATCCGAAGATGAAGAGACAGAATTGAAAGCAATGCTCACAGAATTATCTGAGAAGTATACGAAAGATAAGCTAAGATTAGGGAAACCTTCGAGAACAGGTAAGTTCTCGTCTTGTAATACGGGATCCGTTCGGCTTGCTGTAAGATATGATGGGTTTGTGTTCCCATGCGGAGCCTTTAAGGACGGAATGGAGGAGTTTGAGGGATGTAAGCCTGATAATGTAAAGGAGAAGCGACTTGCTGACATATATAAGAACTCTGAATATATCAAGAAAGTGAGAGAATGTTTGAACGCTTATTATGAGGGAGAGGTTGTGGAGCCTTGTTATGGGCAGTATTATAGAAGTAAAAAGGTTTAAATATGGCTAGGGAAACGTTTATTTCGTATAAGTATAGCGATGCTGTTGAAGTAAGAGATCGCATATACAATAATATGGGTGAGTATGCAAAGTTTTATAGAGGTGAGAATGGCTTTAGTCCTAATAAGTCTGATGATAGTGATGATGCAATTTGGAACTATCTAAAAGATATGATTTGGGGTACTAGTGTTACGATTGTTGTTCTTTCGCCAGAGATGCTCCAGAGTAGCTGGATTTCTGATGAAATATCATACAGTCTAAAGAAAATTTCGCGTGATAAGACACAATCACAGAGGAATGGAGTCGTGGCCGTTATTAAGAAGGTTAACGGTAGTTATGACTGGTTTAAATATACAATTAAATATCCCGATGGACATACCTCAAATGGCTATCATGAGGAAAAAATTTTTAAGATTATCCGTGATAACAGAAGGAACCAGAAGCCTCCTGTTTATATTTGTGAAAGATGTAAGACAATTGATAGTTTAAATGGTTCATACATTGCTTACGTCGAAGAAGATGAGTTTATTAATAACATGGATAAGTATATAGAAAATGCTTATCAAAAGAGCAGAAATAATTGTCAGGGTTATCGCGTTCAACCGACTGAATAATAATGAGCGACAGTGAGCGTGGCGAGGGGATGCGGACTAGCTTTAGGGGGAATCCATTGAGCACAGTATAAGCCCTGCCGAGAACGGCTGGGAAAAGGAAATATGGAAATAACTATGTGTTGTAATCTTGATTTGTCCTTTATGGATAGTGTCACAGAGGGCTTTAAGGTGAATGCCTCATTATGTGCATCAGTGATAGCTTTGCTGATGGCCATGATTGGTATATCACTGCCGTTGATAATCAATTCTACTTCAAAGGCACTGAGTGAGTATCAAAACCAATACATCACAAAGATGTTTAAAGAAGAGAAAGATTATAAATATCTTAAGAATGTCATACCATGGCTTATAGGAGTGTGTTTGGTGGTGTTCTTCCTGACTGACATTATCAATAGAAATGAGTGGGTGGCATTTGTTGTTTCAGTTTTCATTGTAATTATAGCAGTTGTCTCTATTTTACGGTATATCAGGTATCTGAAGCGATTTACGGAATATGCCATTAATACAGATAAGGTGGTGACAACCTTTGTGAATAGTAAACTTGAAAGTTTTATAAAAGAAAAGACACCAGAATATGATGCTCGTGAAATTGTAGACTTGTATGCAAAGCTTCTTCAGAAAAAGGCAAGATATGGATGTGATGAAGACTTTTACAAGACTTTTAAAATACTGAGTGACTATATCAGAATGCTATCGGCTGTAGTGAGAGAGCATGAGGAGAAGAATAAAGATAGTGATTTGTGGATAAAATTTTCTTTGATTGCTGCTCACTACTATAGGGCATATTCCGGATTGGTGACAATACTTATGAAAAGGGATGTCGAAGAAATGGAATTCCTGCATGAAAAGTTTAAGCCAGTTTTTGTAGAGTTGTTCTTTAGCAGGCCACTAACAGAAACCGGAATACCTTTTGATAGTATATT
>OCTW013423950.1_pt1 | contig 18188 bp, 18 predicted proteins | sample 1539671 | NCBI WGS metagenome assembly OCTW01 (sample SAMN02144230, study PRJEB22623) | gut metagenome | biome: sheep rumen | host: Ovis aries | place: New Zealand
TAACGGCGACCTTCTCCGTCTCGGGCAGAACGGCGTACGGGACCTCCAGAGGCAGTGGGTGTCTGACAACTTCGTCGTCGAGGACGGTGCACATCTGGTGTGCCGTTACTGCACGGACACTCCGTACCGTTTCTTCCCGGGCCAGTCATCCCCGTCAGCGCTCTCTTACGTGGACGTCGGGTCGAAGAGCTGGGCCGGCGGGGGAGCAGACGACTTCCTGTGGGTTCCCGTCCCGTCGGCGACGCCGTCAGGGACCGTCTATCCCGTGTATGGCGGATCGGGCGACGGACGTGTCACGGACCGCATCGACATTCAGGTGGGTGACGACACGCCGGTCCTCCTCGACCTCTCGATGCTTCCGCGTTACGTCGCGCAGCAGGGTACCGTCACGGCCACCCGCCTTCCTTCCGGAGTATCCGGCGTGACGTTCCGCGTCGACGGCCAGTCGGTTCCGGGAATGCTGGACGTGTCGGACGATTCTCCCTCCGCGGCGAACGTCTCCTGCACGGTCAAGGCCATGCGTTCGGGTTCCGCAACGGTGACGGTCTGCGACAAGGCCACCGGCGACGAGCTGGGCTCGTTCGTGCTCAACGTCGCCGCGCCGGTCATCAAGTATGAAGGCAACATCTCCGACACGCACTGGCTCGTCCCTGACGGAACGGCCCGCAACCTCCCGGCCCATTACGAGACGACGGACCGCCAGGTCATGACCGTGGCCGCCACCGACGCGGAGGGGTTCGGGCTGAAATTCGCACCGACCCTCTATGCGTCCTCGCTTGGGGACGTCGCGGCTGTCGCGGGCACGCATGCCGATGCCCCGCTGCTGGGGTTCGACGGACGTTACGTGTTCCTGAGATATTTCCAGAACGCCGGCCGTACGGCCGTGTTCAACACCGTGATGCCGGATGCCGTACGGCTGTCTTCCGGGTTGTGTCCGGACGTGGTGCCGGTGAGCCTGACAGCGGGAATATACAAACCGGTGGAAGGATACCTGGGTGACAACATCGTCATTGACGACTGGTCGCTTTTCGGTGACCTCGGATGGGATGAGGTGCAGACACGCGCTATTGCCTGGAAGGCCCGTCCCGAATCCACTATTCTCTATCCGGGAACCCGTCCGACGGCCGGCGGAGGTTCGGTATCGACAAAGGTGGCGCGGGACTACTCGACGGTGACGCTCGCGAACGAGGGCCTGGTCAACGGAATGGTAGAGGGAGGAATTCCCACGTACGACAATATTGATTACCAGCTCGGTCCGGGCGGAAGCGTCCTCGTCACAGTCACTCCGGGCGGGAAATCAAAGGGTATCGGGCAGTTCGCCATCAGTTTCGTCGTGACGAATTTCCGAAGCAACCAGTCTTACCAGACGAAGATCGGCACGATGAAGATCTACCTGCACACCGCCATCGGCGGTTGGGTCAGAACCTACCAGACTTCATGGGGCGGCAATGGGCCAGGTTACACCTGTGCTGTATACAACTATCCATTGGGCTATTACAAGGTGCCGTCTGAGTTCAACAACATGCTCGAGGCCTGTATGGACCTGCCGCAATCCGTCTATGACATGATCAATGGTTATCCGCGCCCGAGGGCCATCATCAACGGAGCGTCTTTCTCTGTCGATTACAACTACCCCGGACTTGTGACATGGAGTCCGGATGACGGCGTATACGAAATAGCTTTTGATTGTGAAAGCAGCGAGGGAGACAACGTTTTAGGCGACGACTGCAAACGGGCGGTCTATAATCACTACATGCCGCTGGTCATGGTGAGCGAGGCAAAAAGGGCAGCGGCAGGATTAACATACGAATTAACGGAATTTCCGGACGAATCCAATAAATGGTATTATGCCCTGGGTGGAATGAAGGATGCGACCAATAATAACCTTGGATATTACGTCTTCGAGTTCTTCACGAACATCTCCCCTTCGACGAGAGGCTGGTTCGACTATTCTCCGTTTACTGTCGATCCGCCTGGAGGCCAGAGGCCGTAACAGAGACGATACAAAACAATATGGGCGGCCCGGATGGGTCGCCCGTAGTATTTTTATTTATACAAATTAAATTACATAAATGTAACTTACATTAACGTAACTTTTTGCGAAAACAAAAGGCGCCCCGAAGGACGCCTTGATTATTGTTTTGTAAACTTTGTTATTCCGTCATCAACGTGCACGCCTGAACAATCTGGAAATACTGAAGATTTCCTCCTTTTGAATTGGCGCATATCCGGATGGATCCGCATCCATTCGCGGCATATTCCCGTTCATATTGTTTTGCATTTCCATTATTTCTGGTAAACCTAAATGCATTGATCAATCCATCAATATCCGCCTTCCCATTTAATGCCGACAAGAAATCCTTATGTGATGCGAACACTTCTTGCCATTCGGGATGTGGTTGTTCCCTTGTCCACATGTAGTCGTAACTTCCGAAGATGTCCATTCCCTGAATAGTCCTGTATGTAGTATTTTCGGGTTCATACCCGGTTATTTCAAAGGACACATACAAATCTCCATCTTTGACTTCGGAATACTTATTGATATACATAATATACGGAGCCATCATGGCCTTGCCTTTTTCATCCCTCCACCAATAAGAATCGAATCGTTTGTCGAACATTTCCTTCGGCATGCTTTTCCACTCGAACATCTGGCTGTATCCCTTATTGGTGGTCACGTGGACCTTGAAGTGGTCGATGGGGATTTCCTTGACGACGTTGGCCTTGAAGGTTTTCTTCACGGTTCCCGCATTCACCCCGATGGTGACGGACGTCCCGTCGGGCACGCCTTCCTTCCAGAGGATCTCCCAGGCGTCCGCGTTGGCCGGGTAATCGGGATATCCGACGAGGCGGTACTTCTTGAGTTCCGCATCGGTGGCCTTGCGGATTTCCACGCCGTCGGGCACGTCGAAGTGGACGCCCTTGAACTGGGTGTTGCCGGAGGTGGCCAGCAGCACGAGCCGCTTGTCGCTGGTGATGTCGAGGGTCTGGATTTTCTGGTCGTGCGTCCGGAGGGCGCCGTCCTTCCAGGTCCACGTGAACAGTTTCGGATTCCATCCGCGGTAGTCGAGGATGGTCAGGTCAAAGTCGGCCGTAATGGTCTCGTCCGTACCGGTCTTGTCATCGGGGTTGTCCTTGCGGCAGCCGGCAATCATCAGAGCCGCTGTCGCAGCCATGATAAACAGGATGTGGTTAGTCTTTTTCATATCGCTCGTTTTTTGTGGTTTTAAAATGTGTTCTGAGGTCTTTCCTTTCCGGTTCCTCGCAAGGGACGGGGGCCGGGAAGGGGAGACCGCCAGGCCATCTCATTTTGATAACTATTCAGTTTTATACATATCTTCTGGTGCCTCAAGAGCAAGTCCCATAGGAATCAGTTCACGATAGTCAAGATGATGTGAATTACATAAATCTATATACTTTTCTATATCAGACTCGTCAATTACCCAAACGGGAATTGGAGAAGTCCAAATACTTTCCTTATTATAGATTAATTTATTTACAATTTTCCTCTCCTCATCCGTCATACTTGACATAGAACGGAGATAGGGTTTAAAATCCACACCTTCCGTGAAAAATTCTTTTAGCCATTCAGAGTTAAGTATCTCTACGGATTCGATTGTATCGACAGAAGTTGTATGCTCAATTCTCATTATTTTAACTTGATAAGGCATCCTCGCACAAATGTCTTTAAATAACAATTGTTTATCTTCCTGTGTCATATCTTTTAAATCGTTTATTATGTTTTTAAAAATGTGTACTGAGGTCTTTCCTTTCCGGTTCCTCGCAAGGGACGGGGACCGGGGAGGGGAGACCGCCAGGCTATCTTAAGAGGAAACTGTGTTCATGGTTCATTTTCGAAACAAAAATAAGAAAATCTTTCGGCAAAACAATTATCGTACTTCGCGGATTTCCAGTTCGTCCAGCAAATGGTACCAGATACCGTCTATCTGGCAGTTCCAGGTTTGGTGAAAATGGCCATAGAACCAATCCTTTACGGGATGACCGTGTTCGAGGAGACAGCGGTGGATATCATCCATCGTCTTCCTCTCGTCGTCGACGTCGCGGAGGAGCTTCGGATCCATCCCGGCCCAGTTTTTCAGACCCGTTTTTGTGCGGAGCTGACAGAATGTCGGAGCCGTATGGGTTACCATCGTGTCTATCCGGATGTCATCCGGAAGGCCGCCGATTTGTTCCGCGTCGAAGACCGGAGCTTCGTCCGGCCACCAGCTGGCCACCTGGGTGTGCCCCATCTCCCGGAGCTGGGCGTTCCGTTCGCGCCGGGGCATGCGGTCCACGCTAACTGCTCCGCCCACGCAGAGGATGTCGTGCCCGGCCGCGCGGACGACACTGTAGTCCGGGACCGTGCGCCAACGCCTGAAGGCGATCCTTTCTTCGCGGAAATAGGCTGGATTGTCGTGGTTTCCTCGGACAAAGACGACCCAGTTATTTGCCTTGCGCAGACGTCCGGCGACGCGGTTATATTCCGTTTCATAAAAAGCCGGCTTCTCGAAGCCGAACCTACAGTCACCCGCAACGATAAGCAACGTGTCCGTGCATCCGTACTGGACGCACAGCTTGTCCACCAGGGCCATGAAATCTCCGTGGATATCGCCACAGACGGACACCTGTTTAACCTCTGGGTATTCAAAAATCTTTGACATGACACAAATATATAAAAAATTCTCCCGCCCATTCACCGCCTTTTCCGGCGTCAGCCGAAAAGGACCTCCTTCTCATCGATATCCATTCCGGTGTCCTCACGGTACCTTGCCCGATACTCCTTCAGCAGGACCTCCAGTTCGGTCACCCTGTTGCGGAGTTTCTCATCTGGATCCTTCCGGGTTTCTTCGGACTCCCTCAGGAGGCGTTCCCTAAGGCTGACCTGGCGCAGGCTCGCAAGGCGCATCAGTTCGAACGCCTGTTCGGTGAAGAGCGGCCTGGCGCCGCTGTCATAGAGGAATCTGAACGGGGCGTCTCCGGGGAGGTCCAGCTTGAAGGCGTAGCCTGACTCAAGGCGCCGCATGGCTTCCAGGTGTGACATGCCGGTGTTTCTCGGCCAGGCGCACATATACGTCGAAGAGGCGGCATCCCCTTCTTTCTCCGGACGGAAGGAATAGAAGGTATGATGAAGGAAGGGGAGACCTTTCTCGTCATAAGTGATTATTCCGGATGGTACGACGCGTTCTTTTGTCAGCTTCTCGACGACTTTGTCAAGGATTCCCGACGGGACGGCGTAGAAGAAGCGCGAAATGCCGACGCTGTCCGTTCCTTCGTGGTGGTGCTTCTTTTTAAAGTCCGCGAGGAAATCCGACCAGGTCCGTTTGATTTCGACCTCCACCAGGCGGCGGTCTTTTAGGAGGACCAGCATGTCCGCCTCGTGAGTGAGCGGAAAGAGCCAGCTGTCGCCGTGGACATTGAAGGCGACCACGTTGTCGCCGGCATAGTCGAAATACCTTGCAAGGGAGATCTCTATGGCTGCCAGGGGGAGGGATGTATCTCCGGGGGATTTTTTCTGTGACATCAGGATTCTGTTTTGAAAAAGACGATGAAGAAAGTTTTATTCTTGGAATGCTGAATGACGGGTTTATCCGGGAATACGTCGACAAGTTCGCTCAGTTTGATCTGATCTTCGTTCCACTTGAAGACGAGCGTCCCGTTAGGCCGGAGCACTCGCCAGCATTCAGAAAGCCCCTGTCCGAGATATTCCTTCCATCCGGAATAAGGGAGTTTTCCATATTTCTTGGCAAGCCAGGAGTTTTCACCGGCATGGTGCAGGTGCGGCGGGTCGAAGATAACCAGAGGGAACGTCCCGTCGTCAAAGGGCAGGTTCCGGAAGTCCATCTCAACGTCGGGGTGGATATGGAGCTCCCGATATCCGGCCTTCATCGACTTGTCCTTCAGTCTTGTGTCGATGGTGCGAATATCACCGAAGAGGACCCTGGGGTCCTCCCTGTCGAAGTAGAACATCCTGCTTCCGCAGCAGGGGTCGAGGATAGGTTTCTGCATGGCATCAAAGTTCTTGGCGTAGTTCAAAGGCGTGAGCCTTATCACTGGGGCCGATCAACCTGGAGTGTTAGCCTTGCGGCATGCTCCCTGTCTTTAGACGGGAGTGGCTGACGAGCTATTGTTGTTTTTCGGTTTTGATCTTTGTGAGGGACGGTCCTAAAAGCCGGTTGAGACCGAGAATCAGTTTTTTAATTTCGTATTTTTTCAGACACGGGGAAGAGATGTATTTTTCTTTGCCCTGTAAACGGAAAAGCAGATTGTCGTCCGAAGCGGTCGATTCGAGAGCATTGAAGGAACAGGAGTCTCTTGGCGACGTATCATATTTGATGGCGTCGATGAAGAGGGGGTGTATCTCCGGACCGTGGATGTTTATCGGTTCGAATTCAAAGACCCCTTCATCGTTCTTGTTCCTGAACCAGTATCGGAACAGAAGGAATTGGAAGTAGACTAATTCCATTTCGTCTATTTTGTAGTCGTAGATTTCCGCAGCCGGAAAACCTGAAACAATTGTCAATTTTTCCTGATGCTTCCCGGTAATCTTCTCCCAGGTATCCTGAGCCCAGGAGAGAAGTTCTTTTCTTGTGTGTGGCATAATTACTTGCTTTTAATCGAGATAGCTATTTTAACGAGTACTCCCTAATAACGGAAAATACAAATACTATAGTTCTTTTCTCCAGGCAGTAGTTGTCTATTTGTGGCGACGGAGCGTGGGTGCGGTGAGAAGATGGAAGCTCAGGCCGGCGGTGATGGTGAATGTGAGGACATAGAAGGTTCCGTTCCATTCATCAATCTGACTAATTTTCACGAGATGCGCCAGGCTGCGGTAGGCCTGCATTTCGGCGATGAGCCGGCGGAGGTCCTCTCCGCTGACGGCGTAGTCCATTCCGTCGTAGCGAATGACCGGCCAAGCGGTGTTCGCGGTCAAGATACGTTTGATGTCGGACGCTTGGAAGTAACGGTCTTCGACGTTGCCTTGAAGGGAACGGTTGTTGACGATGGCCTCGAAGATGTCCCGTTGAGTCTTGTCCAGACCTCCGACCCAGGACTTGATGTCCTTAAGGAAAGGTTCCACAATCCATCCAAAGGAGACGGATGCTCCCATCGTGCCGCTGAAGGCTACGACGGTGTTTCTGCCCCAGCCGGGGACGGTCTTCTTGCGCAGCTCTTTCGGCCAGAGGGAACGTTTGTCAGCCGGAAGGTATTTCCGGAGCGTCTCGAAGATTTTTTTGAATTTTTTCCGGATCTTCGCAATCGAGAAGGATTGAAATGCCGGAGAGGAGAGGAATGCGAGTTGGTTGTCGATAGTCGTCATACTTTTCTATGGTTTTAAGTATCTTGAATTACTGTTTTAAGGGAGTACGGCCCAGGATTCAATCTTGACGCCCTCCGGGAACGAGGTCCATGGCGAGTCCGGGTAGCCAAATGTGGAGAAGGTGAAAAGGTTGTGTCCGTCCCAGCTTGCCGTCAAATACGACATGGGAAGGCCTTCGACCTTGAGAAGGAGCTGCACGTCCGATCCATGTTTCAATGGTTCCGGATAGGCTTCATGTGCGGGATGCCAGACGAGGGCCTGGTTGTTTTTTATTTGTTTTTTATTGTCAACCATGTCCTATATTGTTTTACTTGTCAGTCGTATGGATAATCCAAGGTTGGAGCCTATTGGATTATTGGCAATGATGTATCCGGACGCGAAAAACGCAGAATACTTGAGAGGTCCGTTATAATCCGACGAAGACCAGTAATTACCCCATTTTCCGACGTTATAGCTTTTTGAATCATCGCCATAGAAGCCTTTAGCAGGAAGAAAGATTGCGTTTCCATTAGGGCCGGTTAAAACTAGCCCTTTACGCCCTTCGTCATACTGGTGGATTGTGTGTTCAAAAAGTTCTTTCCAGTCATCTTTTGTGGGAAGTTTGTCGCCGAAGGTTTCGACAGCCTTGTCAAAGGAGAAATAAACTTCGTCGCCATTTTCATTCTTGGCGTTCTCTGTAGCCCAGAGTTTCCCGGAGGGTAGGCCAAGGTTTACGAATTTCAAGGTATTCATAATCACATGTTAATTTGGACGGGTTTGTTAGCGGCGAGGAGCGCGAGCACGTATTCAGGGTCATTGAGTTGCCCGAACATCTCGTTGGCCTTGTCGATAAAGGCGACCATCTTCACGAAGAAGGCGGCGTTCTCTTCTGTGGCGTCGAGCTCAGGAAGAGAGGTGATCTCATTTCTTCCGCCGAATCGCTTATCGTCGGGTACGACATCGACCTGGGAGGCCAGCCAGTCGACGGAGGAGCCGCGGGACCACTTGGAGGGTTCGAAGGGGGTGTACTCGGTGTGTTCCTTCCCGGACTTGTACACATAACGTTTCTTCTGAAAAGGCTTAGCGTACACTGAAAGGGAAGGGGTGAAGCCCGACAGGGCACTGCCGAGGTTGTCGTTCCCTTCGCGCCAGTTGGATTCGAACTGCTCGCCGGGGGTACGGTTCTTCCTCCAGTATCCGTTCGGGATGATCTCGCCGTCGTCATCGACGACGTAGGCGGCACGTGTCTTCACTGAGTACTTAATAACGGTCTTATCTTCCACAAGGGTGCGGGAGAGGGCCTCGCGAATGAGGTCTTGGATCTGCATCTGCAACCCTTCGAGCGTTGTACTTTCGAAGTAACCGGGCTTCCCGAAGCGGTTGTTTCGGAGTGACATCCCGTAGGCCCCGATGGCGTTGTACGCTTCGTTCGGGAGGGTCGTCGTGAAAAGTCCTTCCTTGGTGACGTTGACGGGCGTCCGGAACTGGATCCGCTCTCCGTCCTGGATATGCAGGATATTAAGGTCTTTAAGTTTTGGCATATATGGATGGGGTTTAAAGGATGAGTATTTCCGTTTTGTCCTGGATGGAAAAGCAGATAAACGGCTCGATTCCCTTGACGGGCTTGACGTGGCCGTGGAGCTCCCAGTTATAGTCGGCCTTGAAGGTAATAGCGTTGCGGCCTTCGGTGATGTCGCTATCGATCTTCACGTTGAATTTCGACTGCATCAGAAGGGCGTCTTCGGCAAAGGCCTTCAAGCCGTACCGGCGGGCGTCGTCTACACTTTGTAGGAACTCCGCCTTCAGGTTTTCGAAGACCTCCTTGACGGTCCAGGCACTGACAAAGGACGACGGAACGATGAGGCGCCTGCCGTCACGTTCAATGGCAAGGAAGGCTCTTTCGTTGTTTTTTTCCCTGAACCACACGGCATGGATGGTCGCTTCATAGTCCGTCTCCTTAAAGGGAGTGTACTCTGGGTAGCAGCAGGATGGAATGCCGTATCCGTAGAATTTATAATTCTCTATCGGACGGATGGTTGCTTTGATTGGATTTTTAAGCAGCTTTGCTCGCATGATCTTTTTTGTCTTCTCTTATATCACGAAAGGGGTATCTGGAACTTTCTCACTGAAATGGAAAGTCCCGGAAACACCGTTCGGGTTTTACAATTCTTTTCGCCAGGCAACAATTTCCGAATCATCGAGTTCCTTTCCCCAGCGTCCCCCGTTATTTTCCGGCATGGCGTGCCGGAAAGCGGCGGTCCGGGTGCAGCGACTCTTGAGGGAAGCGTCGCTCCAGGCGCCGTACTTGCGGACGACGTTACGGAGGAAAACGGCGATGCCGGCATGCTTTTCCGCCACGGCCTCGAAGTCTGCCCTCGACACGGGCGTATTCGCGGATAAGTTCTTGAGGGCCCAGAAGCTGGGCCCCCATTCGGAGGCGTGGGGCCGTTCGGAGGAGATCCTTTCGCGGTTTCTCGCAAGCCAGCTCGCATAGGCCTCGTACAGGAGGCAGCTCACCTTGGTCCTGCTTGCACCGGCCATGTTGTTGTCCTTGAGGAGCCACAAAATAGCCTTAGCCAGAAGGAGGGGAGAGATACTCAGGTCGACGAACAGGCCTTCCGTGTCGAGCGTCTTGGTGAGAAGCTTCAGGCGGTCGATTTCCGCCTGCATCTTCACGATCGTCTTCCGGGCGGCAACCAGTTCCCTGGACATGTTGGATGTGGCCGATGCGGCGATGCCGATGACGCGCCCCACGAGGGAGGGATCACAGGTCGCTCCTTCTTCCTTGTTGGCGTAGGCGAGCACCTGCTGCAGGTCTTCGCCGGAAATCTCATAGAACCCCATTGTCTTGCGTTTATTTTAAAACAAACAGTCCTCCTTCTTCTGCGGGAGGCTCACACGGGAACCCTTCCGCAGACTTGAAGGAGGACTGGCGGAATTACTGTTGGATATCCGTGATATACTGTTTGATCCGGGCCTCCTGAGTCAGGTACCTGTCGTTCCAGGTGATGCGCCAGATATCAGGATCCAGTGATGACGTCCTCTGCAGGGTCAGTGTCAGGGAAAGGGACCAGGACGGTGTCCTGTACACGTTATACGACGGGATCAGGATGTTGGCCGTTATATCATAGGTCGAAGGCCTGTCGCCGCTCTGGCGGATATCCGTCTTGTCGGACACGGATTTAGTGTCTTTCCCGTCGACATTGATGACCGATTTCATGGAAACGTTCCACAGGATAGGCGAGTCGAATTCGATTTCCGGTTCGGTCGTGAACCTGAGATAACAGGGGAAGGTCTTCGTGGCTATCTGCACGTCGCTGGCGTCCAGTTCGAGGAACTCGGCCGTTACCGTAACGTCTGCGTACACGAGGACAGGGAAGGACTTCGTCTCACCGTTCTTGGGACTCACCGAGACGGTCGCATATCCGGGCTTGAGGCCGGTCACGACGAAGCTGCGCCCGTCAGTCTCCACCTTGACGACGTCGCCGTTGTTTGTCGAGACGGAGAATTCCGGATTGGCGCTTTCCGGCGTAACCGCAGGGGTGAACGACAGTTTGCCACCCTTGCCGACGCACACTTTTCCATAAGTCTGGTCCGCATCCGGCAGCGTAAACGATTCGACATGGTCTCCGGCGGGATCCATTTTCTTCTTCGTGCGGGCAGCCAGGCCTTCCGACCAGAAGGAGTCTCCGTCCTTGGTCACCGTCCGTACGGTGAACTGGTATTCCGTATCGGAGTCAAGCCCTTCCACCACCGCGCTAAATCCTTCCGTACGCCCTTTTTCTATCTCGGACAGCCCTTTCCTAAGGACCCAGTCAAAGACAGCCCCAGAGGGCCCGTTCCAGGCGAATTTAAGGGTTGTCTCCGTCGCATCCACAAGGCGCACGTTTTCGGGTACCGGGATAACTGCCGGTCCGGGCGGGTCATCGTCAGGATTATCGTCCGGCGAACTGCCGTCCGGTTTAAGGACGACAACCGTGGTGGACGCGGTGGCGACGTTGCCGTTCCCGATCAGGACGACTTCGACGCGGTAGGTGCCGCTCTCCATCCCGTCCAGGTTGAAATCCCGTCTTCCATGGTCCGAGAACGCTATGCTCTCCATGTCGTCGACAGGAGTGCTACCGCAGAGCAGCTTTTTGTCGCTAAGCTTTTCCGAGAAAGGGTTCATCGTTACGCGATACACTTTCGAACGCATGGCGAGTCCGGATTCATGGTTTCCCGAGAGGATCTCAACGGTCACGGTCGTCACCTCTCCCTGGCGCACGGTCGTGGATGAGAGGGTGGCGGAAAGCATCTCGTCGGTTTTCTTCTCCTCACACCCGGTGAAGGGGAGGAGGCAAAGGACTGCCAGCAAGGCACTGGACAGGTAATACAAGATGGTTTTCATAACAAAAATCGATTAATGGAGGTATTGGTAAATCCTGTACTGCGGGGAGTCGTACTTCGTGACGACGGTTCCGCGGTAGAGGTTCGTGTCGAAGTTCTGCCGGATGCCGAACTGGAGGGTTACGGCGTAGAGCTTAAAGTACCTGACGTAGTCATAATAGTCCGGATAGTCGTCGGAGTGATGACACAGCACCTGGATGGCGCCAACCTTGCGCATCAGCCTCTTATAGACGTCATAGGCGCTCGGACCGTCACCGAGGATCAGTATGTTGACCTTTTCCTCGAAGGACCAGAAGGCCGTCCTGGCGTTCTTCAACGAGTCGACTTTGAAGTAATCCGACGGGTCGGTCAGGTCCACTCTTCCGGTAGCCTTTCCATACGTCTCGACGTGCATCATCTCGGGGATCCACTTGCTGTCGGCCGCCAGTGTCAGCCGGCAGGGGAAGATGGCGACAGCCTTGTCTTCTTCCGACGGTTCGCTTTCTACGGCGTCGATAAGGATTTTGAAGTTACTGATGACGGCGACTCTCATCGTCCGCACCACCGTTCCGTCCGTCGTGGACACCGTGACGGTGGCATAGCCGGGCTTCTTCGGTGTCAGAACGAGGGTAGCAGGGTCCTCGACGGAGGCCACAAGCACGTCGGGCGTGTCAGACTCAGCTTTAAGGCCCGGGAGGACGGAGCCGTCCGGGATAGGCCTGCAGGTATAACGGAACGGCTTGGAAGAGTTCCATTCATTGATGTCCAGCGCGAGCCGGCCGGCGACGTCGAGGTCATAGTTGCCTTTCTCGTCGTCATCGGTAGGAAGCGAGAATCCGTCGGCACCGGGATGAGTCTCGATCACCCTCACGCCGAATCCTCTCTTCACTGCGCCGTCTCCAGAGACGGCCTCCACCCTTGTCACGCCGACCTTCTTCGGGACCAGCACCATGGTCGTCCCGTCGGTAACACTGCCAGCAAGGATATCCTCGTCCCTGACGTCAATGACGATCCTGCGGTCAGAGACGTTCTCGGGGACCATCACGCTGGTGAACCGGTAGGGGTTCGTGACATTGAAATACCTCAGGTCAAGGATGATGTTCCCGTCGGCATCCACATCGTGGCCGTTATCTTTATCGGGCACCGTAAACCACTCCGCAAGGACTTTTGCAGGCGGCACGACGGGAGGCACGTCACCTTTCTTCTCCGTCACGCGGATATCCGTCGAGGCCCACGTGTCGACCGTATAGCGGGTCCGCATGTTGATCTTGATGGTGTAATCACCTTCGCGGAGCGAGCTGACGACAAGGTCGAGCCGGCCGCTTCTCGGGATATCCACCCGGGAACCCTCCACGAGGACGCCGGTAGGGCCGCTCACGACGGCCGTCTCGACGACGCGTCCCCGGGAGTCGAGGATTTCGCAATGGAAGGTGGCCTTCTTCCAGGAATCACCCCAGGCACCGTTGTCGACGGCATATCCGCCGTCCGAGAAGGTCAGCATAAGAGGGATATCCTCACCTTCGGACACCGTGGTGGCCGTGGCGGAAAAGACATAGGGATTGGTCGCAACGTCGGCGATCTCCTTCGTACAGGAACCCATGGTCAAACCGAGGGCTCCGATAACAAGAAAATACAGCAATCTTTTCATAACAAAACTATCAAAGCGATACATTAAAAGAACAGCCGGCGGATGCCGTATGGAACCAGCGCCGTACGGTAAGCCGCACTTCGTACTTGCCGCTCGCGAGTCCTCCGAGCCGGAATCCTGCGCGGCCGTCCTTGTCGAAATGCCACACCGTTTCTTCCGTCATGGAATTCCCGTCGGCATCCTTGAGGGCAAAGCCGGTCGTCCTGCCGGTCGAACTGTCCGTCACCGTGAACAGGGCCCTGCAGTCTCCCGCAAGGACCCCCTCTTCGAGAGAGACGGTGACGACGACGTCCTGGCCGGCCGCCACATCGGCAGCATTGATACTGATACGGAAAGGGGAGTCCTCTTCCGCCTTGACGTATTTCTGGCAGCCCGCCGCTATCGCCAGCAGGCCTACCGTCAAAAGATAGATTATCTTGCGCATAAATAGGTACTATTGAGGATCGATGATATAGAGCGTTACACACCGGTTTTTCTCAGGTGTGTTGAATTCATTCTTCCGGTCACCGTTGGCGATACATTCGATGTTCGCCGCCTTGAGTCCGTACACGGACATCAGGATCGACTTTACCATCGCGCAGCGTCCTTCGGAGAGTTTCTGGTTGCGGTCCGGGTTTCCGGTTTCCTTGTCGGCGCTGCCGACCAGGCAGACTTTCGACTCAGGGGTCAGCACGAAGTGCGCATACCTCTCCAGATGGGCTTTCTCACGGTCAGTGAGGAAGGTCTTGTCGATTTCAAAGTAGAGCGTAAGCGGAGTCTCCCTCATCTGCTTGATGAGGACACTGTCGACGACCGAAACCGTATCGACGACGATTTCCTTCTCCTTTACGGTCACCGTGTCGACCCGGTCGACATATACGGGTTCGTAGATAATTTCCGAAGGTCCTCCGCGGTGGAATCCCTGCTTTCCGACCCGAAGGGTAAGCCCTGCGGTCAGGGTAGGGAAGACAGCTACGCCGCCCTGTTGTCTCCACGCTTTCTCACGCGCGGCGAGGGCGGATGTCTCGACATACAGGTCTAGCCGTTTAGACAGCCGGACAGCGGCCTGAACGCCGGCGCCTCCGGCAGCTTCCACGGCCCGTCCGTCTTCCGTAACGCTAAGGATACCGCTGAAACGGGCGAACGGATAGACGTTCACTCTCCGGTCGTCGCGAACTCCTCCGAGCGTGTTCGACAGGTGCCACATGATATCGGCGTCACCGTGCCAGTAACCGAACCGGTCCTCTCCCGAGAACCACCCGAGTTCCGTACCGTTCGGACGGTTATGGATTCCTCCGACGCCGGCCCTCACACCGACGAACGGGCTGGTCCACCATCCGGCTCTCAGTTCGGCGGCCGCTCCGACCGCCCCAAAGGAGGATGAATTAAAAACGGTGTTCACGCCTCCTCCTCCCTGGACGTACCAGTTCCAGGCGATAGCGCGTTCGCCGTCCTTCCCTCCGCCGGCGAAAACGGTGCAGGCCAAGAGAAGAAAAACACTAATAAAAACAGTTCTTTTCATAAAATAATGATTAATAATTCGAAATCAACCAAGACCGAGAAGGTCGCACAGACGTTCCCCGCTCACGAGGGTGACGTTGCCGAACTTCATGAGTTCCTCGCGGGATACTCCGCCGGTTTTTCCTGTATGGACGAAAAACCCACGTTTTCCTTCACGGAGACAGAGATAATTGAATTCCCTGACATGCTGGAGAGAAACATAGCCGCTGTACCTCTTGCACTGGACAAGCCATTCTTCTCCATCTTTCCTTACACGTCCGTCAATCCCGCCGTCGCCGGAATACGCTTTATTGCGGATGCTCTTGTATCCGGCATCTTCGAAAGCGTCGAGGACGATTTCCTCGAAGACATAGGGGTTGATTTTCCGGAGATACGAAATGGCTTCACCGCGACGGAATTCTCCGCTTCGCAGCTTATCGAGGATCCCGGCGGCTTTCTTTCGGAACGCGCGGTGTTTCCTGTCGGACCCTTTTCGGGAACCCCGCCGGGACCCGAAGAACAGATGCCAGAGATAAAGGACGGCGAGCAGCACTATCCCGACAATACAGAGGAACGAACCGGACAGCATGACTACTTGGCCAGAAGACTGTCGACAACGGATTTCAGTTCAGGGATGGACCGCTCGAACGCCCCTTCGGCGTACTCCCATTCTTCCGACTCGTCGGTCCGGCTGGCGAGCACGTCGAGTCCGGAGTCGGGATGTCCGGCGACGCGTAGGAAGACAGACCCCTCTTTGCACCCCGTACCGGCCAGCCTCTCGTAGTCGACCAGGATATCCCTACCCATGACAAAGGAGCCAAGCGAGTTCTCGGAAGTCCGCAAAAGCACCTCGACAGCCATAAGGAAGGCATGGCGTTCTTTCAAAGCCGCCGACAGGGAGTCGTTGGCCGCGCGGATAAGGCCTTCATCCTTGGTGCCGCGGAGTTCGTCGACGCGGTTGGCGCAAAGCGTGACTTTCCCGTCAAGTGTTTCGGCCGATGTTTCGTATTTTACAACTGCGTCATCAATGACATCGTTGAGGGTAAACACTCCACAGTCGGTAATGTTCTTGATGACGGACCAATCCTCCGTGTCGGCGGGCTTCCCGATGGCCGTCATTGCGACATCGGCATAGGCATCGCCGTCAAAACGGTCGTTGTTGCAGCCGCACAGGGCACAGAGCAGCAGTGCAGGCATTAAGTGTTTCAAACAATTCATAATAGTCTTTTTTTTTAATAAATCAAAAAATTTTAATGGATCCCGGGCAGGCGGTCAGGCCCGCCCGGAATGATACAGATGTTTTTAATTCTTTACGTCCGCATCACTGCGTTCCTCAAGAATGCAGGGTATGAGCAAAAAATTAAGTCGGTACTGAGACCCTGCGGTAGATGTTCCGGAAAAACAGAAAGGTATCAACCAAAAATCCGGAACCGAGAATATGAGAATAATCCGGCAATCGCATCACTGCGGTTGAACGCCGGTATTTTTGTCAGAAGGCAACTCCAACGCCGACCGTTGCGAACACGACGTTTTCTCCGGTCGGAATTTTCCAATATTCAAGCCTTCCGAATACATCAAGAATGTCTTTATAGACGCTGGTCCCGACGCTGCCGGCGAAATAAGGCTGGATCTTCCCGTTTCCGGTCGTATTCAGCGCGATGACGCCCGCGCGGGCCTCCAGGAAGGGGACCATCCCTTCACCGAACTCCGTGAAACGGAGCCTGGCGTCTGCGAAGACCGGTACGAAGACCTTTTTCATGTCCATCGGAATCACGATTCCCGCACCGCCTCCGACATACCAGGACCGGTCGAGCCAGGCGCCCTGGACCGTCGAAGCTTCCAGGACGAACTGTTTGCCGCCGGATGCCTCTCCGCCGATTTTCCCGGCACCGCCGGAGATGTCCACGTATCCGGTATATCCTTCGGTCCAGGTCTGTGCGTTCATGCTGGTAAAGAGAGCGCCTGCCAGCAAGGCGATTGAAAGAAGAATGAATTTACGCATAATAAATCTTAATTTTAAAAGTTCAAAATATGTCTTATTGTGACCGCCGCCCCCTTCCCAAAGAGGGAAGGGGCGTGCGGGCATAGAATTACTCATGAACGACCCTGTCACGAAGCTCGGCGAGTTTGCCGGAGTTCCACCGGCTGGTGGTTCCGACAAGGTATCCCGTGATACGCTGCAGCGTGTCGATATGATGGCCGCCGCATTTAGGGCATACTTTCAGCCCTTTCGACGCATCCTCGTAACCGCAGTCGAGGCAGCGGTTGCGGTTGTGGTTGACACTGCCGTAGCCGATATCGTAGCGATCCATGAGATTGACGATCGCTTCGATAGCCTCGGGGTTGTGCGTGGCGTCGCCGTCCATCTCCACGTAGAAGATGTGGCCACCTGTGGTGAGTTTATGATAGGGACCCTCGATGCACGCCTTCTGTTCGGGCGTGCACTTGAAGTATACGGGCACATGGTTGGAGTTCGTGTAGTAGTCCTTGTCGGTCACGCCGGGAATGATTCCGTAGCGTTTGCGGTCGACCTTGGTGAACTTACCCGAGAGCCCTTCGGCGGGGGTCGCCAGGACGGAGTAGTTGTGCTGGTATTTCTCACAGTAGCCGTTGACCCGTTCACGCATGAAGGAAACGATCTTCAGGCCAAGTTCCTGTGCCGCGGGGGATTCCCCGTGATGCTTGCCGGTAAGGGCGATCAGGCATTCGGCGAGGCCGATGAAGCCGATTCCGAGGGTGCCCTGGTTGATGACGTCCTTGACGCGGTCCTGGGGCTTGAGCTTGTCAGAGCCGATCCACATGCCGCTCATCAGAAGCGGGAACTGCTTGGCGAGGGCCGTCGCCTGGAACTGGAACCTTTCGTCGAGCTGGCGGGCCGCCAGGTCGCAGTAATAACCGAGCTTGGAGAAGAATTCCTCTACGCGTTCGTCAGGATCCTTGATGTCCATGCACTCAATGGCCATCTTTGGCAGATTCAACGTGGTGAACGAGAGGTTTCCCCGACCGATGCTCGTCTTGGGTCCGAAGCGGTTTTCGTACACCCTGGTACGGCAGCCCATCGTGGCCACCTCGTGTTCGAACCGGCGCGGGTCGTCCGCTTTCCAGGCGTCGTCCTTGTTGAACGAGGCGTCCAGGTTAAGGTAATTCGGGAAGAATCTCCGTGCGGTCACCTTGGTGGCAAACCGGTACAGGTCGTAGTTCGGGTCTCCAGGCAGGAAACTCACGCCACGTTTCTTCTTCCAGATCTGGATAGGGAAGATGGCGGTTTCGCCGTTGCCGACGCCTTCGTAAGTCGTATTGAGGATTTCGCGGATGATGCAGCGACCCTCGGCCGACGTATCGGTACCGTAGTTGATGGACGAGAAGACCACCTGGTTGCCGCCGCGGCTGTGGATGGTG
>OCTW011616803.1_pt1 | contig 18187 bp, 16 predicted proteins | sample 1539671 | NCBI WGS metagenome assembly OCTW01 (sample SAMN02144230, study PRJEB22623) | gut metagenome | biome: sheep rumen | host: Ovis aries | place: New Zealand
TCGATTGTCTCGCCGACGCGCTCGATGGCGTCAGGCGCGAGCCTGCCCGACGAATCGACGCCCACGCCCAGGTTCGTTATGTCGCGATCCCGGAAAACCTCCCTTATCCGTCCTTGCTCATCGACGTCGGCAACGAGCAGTCGGCATGTCACCGTCCCTATGTCGATAGCGGCATAGCGTCCGGAGCAACTCGGCGGTTCGGTCATCGTTTTCCTTTCGGTCCTTTGATCTGTCGTGGGCGTTGGCTGACTTGGGGTCGGGCTAATCGACCCCGAAGAACACGTCGAGGAACGGGGTGTACCACTCCTCGGGAGCTTTCACGCTGCTCGAGAGCACGTTGCCCTCCACGTCCGTCGCGCTGCGGGCGGCGGCCGTTTCCTCGGCATCGAGGCCGGTGACGACGGCCATCTGCTCGTCAGGGGAGATGTAGCCGTATTTCTGGCGGATCGCATCCTCGAGGCCCGCATCGCTCGCCAGCGAATCGTTCTGCTCGTCGAGCAGGTTGTTGCGCTCCGCGATGACGGCGTATTCCGCCGCGAGCCTGTCGCGCTCGCGCTGGGCCTGGTAGTACTGCTGAGCGGGCGTGTAGAGGAACACCCCGACGAGCACGAGGCAAATCGCCGCGGTCACGACGCCGAGCACCCGGGGGTTGACGTGGATGTTGGAAAACCATCCGGCGGGGTTCAGCTTCGCGGTGACCGGCCCGGCCTCGGACGACCGCTGCATGCGTGCGGCCTTGCGCTGCGACGAGCCCATCTGCCCTTCGTACAGGGCAGCGCGAGGGGCCCCTTCCGATTGCGCGTCCGAACCGGGGAGCTGCTCGGCCATCTGGCGGTCGAACATCTTGCCGGCGCGCTCCTTGGTGCGTCGACGGCGGCGCTCCTCGCGCGCCGTCGCCCGCGAGCTTCGCTCGCTCCGGTCCCGGCCACGCTCCTCTTCGCCGTATCCGTCGGAACCTTCCATGTAGTCGTAGGCGTCGTCGCGCGCACGAGAAGAGCGCGCATTGCGCCTGCGCGACGTTCGCGACGTTTCTGTGAACTCGGAATCGTTGCGTCTCGTGGTGCGTTTACTGGTGTTTTGAGACGACCTATATGCCATGTTCTAAATGCTAACTTTCGGACGGAACGATGTCTAGCTTATCGATGTACGCAACCCATTTCTCAAAGGAATCATCACTAATCGCGTGTTCCATGAGACACGCCTCGTCCTCGGCGACGTCCTCGGGAATGCCGAGCGCCTTGTTGAGGAACACCGTGAGATATCGATGGCGCTTGTAGACTGCCTTGCCGTATCTCTCGCCTTCCTCGGTAAGCGTGACGTCGCCGTAATACGGCTGATCGACGAGCCCTTTCTCCTTGAGAAGCCCGATCGCCTTGTTGACGGACGCCTTCGAGACGTCCATTTGCTTGGCGATGTCGACCGAGCGGATCGGACGGTCCTTCGCGCCCCCGAGCATGATAATCGCCTCGAGGTAATCCTCATGTGACGTGGAGACTTTTTCCATGGCCTTCTTCCTCGATCACTGTTTTCCCAATCATAGCACACGCTATTGTGACGCATTTCGTCCGCCTTCGCCAACGGTTCTGTCATACGTACGAAAAGCCGCCGAAAACGGCGGCTTGCAATTCGAGGGACCGGCGAGGGAAGAGAGAGGGGGGTGGGTCCCTCGCCGGCATGTTTTGCGGTGAACGATCAGACGAGAGGAATCTTCACCGCCGGGTCAGTAACTTGACATTTGTAATCCTAGGCTTACTTTTAACGGAAGTCAAGCTGCTTTCTGCAGTCTACTTTTTACTTCATAAGTTATACACGATTAACTTTTAATGTCGGGACGCCCTGCCCGCCGCACGATCCTCGCCCGGCCCCCGCAGGGTTCGGACGCGAAACGCATAGTATACTTAAACGGTTCGCAATCATCGAGAAAGCAGGCGACCATGTCCGACAACCGCTACATCGACACCCGCGGCGCAGGCGAGCGCCCCGTCTCCTTCACCGAAGCCGTCGTCGACGGCCTGGCCCAAGGGGGCGGCTTGTACGTTCCCGAGAAGATTCCCGAACTCGCGCTCGACGAGATCTGCGCGCTTGCGGAGCTTCCCTACGCCCAGCGCGCCGCCGCGATCTACCGGCGCTTCGACGTCGATCTGACCGACGACCAAATCGCGAAGATTACGGAGGGGGCTTACGGCGACCAGTTCGACTCCGCCGCCATCTGCCCGATCACCTCGCTCTCGGGCGATATCCACATGCTCGAGCTCTGGCACGGGCCGACGAGCGCGTTCAAGGACATGGCGCTCCAGTGCCTGCCCCGGTTCTTCAGCGTCAGCGCTGCGGAGCTGCGCGACAGGGGGCAGCTCGACGACACGCACATGATCCTGGTCGCCACGTCGGGCGACACGGGCAAGGCCGCGCTCGAGGGCTTCCGCGACGTCGAGGGAATCTCGATCGGCGTCATGTATCCCGACGGCGGCGTGAGCGACATCCAATTCAAGCAGATGGCGACCCAGCGCGGCGGGAACGTGACCGTCTGGGGCGTGCGCGGCAACTTCGACGACTGCCAGACGGGCGCGAAGAACGTGTTCAACGACGATGCGTTCGCCGCGGAGCTGCACGACCGCTACCACGTCGCGCTGTCGAGCGCGAACTCGATCAACTGGGGGCGCCTCATGCCCCAAATCGTCTACTACGTGTCGGCATACGCCGAGATGGTGGCGAACGGCAAGGTGGAGCGCGGCGACGTCATCGACGTCTGCGTCCCGACGGGCAACTTCGGCAACATCCTCGCGGCGTACTACGCGCGGCGCATGGGCACGCCCATCAGGAGGCTCTTGTGCGCCTCCAACGAAAACCGCGTCCTGACCGACTTCATCAACACGGGCACGTACGACATCTCCGAGCGCCAGTTCGTCAAGACGCCTTCGCCCTCGATGGACATCCTCGTGTCGTCGAACCTCGAGCGCCAGCTCTTCGAGCTGACCGACCGGAATCCGCAGACCATAGTCCAATGGATGGCCGACCTCCGCGAGAAGCGCGGCTTCAAGGTCGATCGCGACACGTTCGCCAAGATGCGCGAGCTCTACGCCGCCGACTCAGTCGACAACGAGACCTGCCTCGCCACGATCAAGGAGGTCTTCGACGCCGAGGGCTACCTCATGGACCCGCACACCGCGGTCGCCTACAAGGTCGCCGAGACGCTCCGCGAGGACGGCGTTCCCGTCGTCGTCGCCTCGACCGCCCATTGGGCGAAGTTCGGCAACAACGTCTACAAGGCCTTGCATGGCATAGCCCTGGCAGACCCCCTTCCCGAAGAGGCCGCATCCCTCACCGGCTGCGCCCTCAACAGGCTCATCGCCGACGAGACGGGAGTCGAGGGCATTCCCGCCGGGCTGGCGGAGCTCGACGATTTGCCGATTCGCTTCACCGAGGTGATCGACGGGAACAAGCAGGCGATCTCTTCGGCGGTTCGCACGTTTCTTGAGCAGCAGGCAAAATAATCCAACTCGAGAATTATATTCTCATTGTTATAATCTATGCTGTAGCATCAAGCGAGAAGCGAGGTAACCATGAGCAAGGAAGGCAAGGGCCTGAAGCCGATCATCCGGCTTGCAGTCTCGAGCGAGGACTCCAACAGCAATTCCCAATTCGGCCGCGGCGTGGCCAACCTCTGCCTGGGCGTGCGCGAGATGGGCTCGCTCAACGCGGCCGCCAAGAGCATGAAGATGGCCTACAGCAAGGCCTGGCGCATCATCAAGGAAACGGAAGCCGCGCTCGACATGCAGCTGCTCGACCGCGACGGCGCCCACGGCTCGACGCTGACGGAGGACGGCGACAAGCTGCTCGACGCCTACTTGAAAATCGACAAGAAGCTCCAGGAGATCGCCGAAGACGAATTCGCCAAGATCTTCAAGTAGCCTCGCCCTTCGCAAGCGCGCGCACCTCGCATGACCATGTCATGCGCCCCGCCTCCTCGACGGGAACGAACTTGACCAGAAACGCCGGCGCGCCCCCGTCCGCATCTAACGCGACGGGGGCGTCGTCGTGTCCGCCCGCCGTCCCGAGCGCGTCCAGGCGCCCGTCACCTGAGCCGAACTCGTGCAAGCACCCGTAACAGGTACGCGCGTCGTCGAAGGCGATCGCCCCGCATATCGGGCATTTCTTCATAAGGCATCCTCCCTTTCCCCATCAGCTGTAACCGAAAGCGCCATGCATGGCCGTGCATGGGCGGCGAGCACTCCCGGGTGCACCCTCACCGATTGCCCACCTTCAGCCCCGATATCGAATCGCCGCAGGCGAACCACGGGTCGGACGACGCCCGTCGCTCGAGGGTTGCCACGGCGTCGGACGAGCGCAGGCGGCAACGCGGGGGCACCTTGCAGTACGAGGCGGTGACGCGTCCGTCGTGCGTCACGAACGCAACGTCGATCGGCTCGCTCATCCCGAACGTGTGGATGTCGTTGCACCGCGTCAGCAGGAGCATCCCCCTGTATCCCCTCTTTCCGAGCAAGCCCCGCAGCCTCGAGAGGACCCCGTCTGCAACCTCGAGCGTCATCGATGCCGGCACCTCAGCGTGACGCTCGTCGACGAGCCGACCTCGTCGCATGTCGCGAGTATCCATACCCACTCTCCTTCCTGTTTCACAAACGTGTACCCGTCAATGCCCCCGAGGGGAATCGCAGTCCATCCCTTCCGCTCCATGGCGTCGCGCAGCGACTGCTCCACCGTCGAGACGGGCCGGTCGACCACGTAGCCGAGCACGTCGACGTCGGACGCCAGGCGCACCTCGCGCGCGCCGGGGAGCACGACCGCCTCCCGCGAGAGCGAGTCGGGCACGTCGGCGGCCGCCGCTGAAAGCATTTCGTCCAAGGCCTCCATCCCGGAAACCGGGTCGTGAGCGCCGAGCACGCCTTGCACGTCGACGCCGTAAGCGGCGCCCGCCATGTGCCCTGCGTCGCGAGAGCCCTTCTCGATCGCGTCGACGACCGCCCCCATCAGGGGCACGGCCCCGATGAGCGCCCCCACGATGGCAAACGCCGTCACACGACGTCTCGTCAGCTCGTTCATATCACGACCCCCGCCTTGTACGTATCGACCGTCAACGACACCTCGTGCGTCAGATGGGGAAGCGCGACCCCGAAGACCTCCGGGCGCAATCCCATGCCGAACAGCGTTGGGTAGTACTCGAGCGTCGCCGTGTACTTGTCGAAATCCGCGCCCACGACGCCGTGCGACACGCCGATGGCTACGTTCGGGGCGTCGAGCTCGGAGAGCAGCGCCTGCTCGATGGACGCACAGGCCGTCCCTGAGGACTGCCCGTACGCGGGGGCTGCCGCATGCACGCGCACCGCCTCGCTTGCGACGCGGTCGAACACGGCGCATTCGTAAAAGAACGTGCACGAGTTCACGGCGATCACGGCGACGACTATGAGGACCGGGAAGGCGGCGGCGAGCTCCACGGTCATCTGCCCGCGCTGGTCGCCCACGGCAACTCGGCCCCGGCGCCGCCCGAAGCCCTTCGGGCCCGCCTTCGCGCTCGCGGGACGCCTTCGTGCCATCACTCCCATACGCGCACCCCCGACGTCTCGACGTGGTACGACTCCAGCCTGCCGAACAGCTCCGACAACGAGCCGATTGCGCGCTGCTTCACCTCCGGCGGGAGGGGAATGGTTATCGGAATGGAAGGGCCGGCGTCCGTGAGCTCGATGGAGGCGACCTCTATGGAATCGCCAAGGCCCTCGATCCTCGATGCGGCCTCGCGCTCCGCATCGGCGAGCAACGCGGAGAACAAGTCGGTCGAGGCGAGGGGGTGGGCTACGACGGTCTTCTTGACCGATAGGTACCCCGACGCGAAACCGCCCTCGCCGCGCGCCGCGACATGGCCCGAGTTCACGAGCGCCGGCTTGAGCGCCCCGACCTCAGCCGGCTGGAGCCCTACGGCGTCTATCGCGTCCGTCAGCTTCTCGGACGCCCACGTCCCGAGCCCGCTCGCCCCGACGAGCGGGAGCGCGTTGAGGCCCTGCTCGATTCCGCCCACGAGGGCGTCCTGGCCTTCGCCGTACGCCACGAGCATCCACGACCAGGCGTCGAGAACGATTCCCGCAGCGCCGATCACCGCGCCGCCGTTCTCCCTCAGGCCATCGAGGGCGGAGTTCACGGCGCTCTTTCCCTCCGACGTCCCCTCGTCTACGAGCGTCGACGCCGAAACGGCCGCGCGCGGGCCGAGCGCACCGCCCGCAGACACGAATCCGTTCGCGAACCCTCCGGCCGCAGGCGTCGACCCCGCGTTCACGACGAAGGCGACCGCCCCGAACTTGCCGGGAGGAGACGGGTCTATGCGCTTGTCCGCAGCCGCCTTCGCAGCTTCGATCAGCTGCTCGAGCAGGGAGCCGACCTCGCTTTTCACGTCTTCCGTGGGCTTTGCCGCCTCATCGCGCGCCTTCTCGTAGAGAAACGCCTCGTCGGCCACGGCCTCGTAATGGTATTCGAAGCCGTTCTCGATCGACGACGAGGCCGCGGCGACCCGCCCGAGGCTCGCAGCCGTGAACCCGCAGACGGGGCAGGGGGGAAGGCCGGCTTCCTCCATGTAGGCGATCGAGCCGTACCCGATGACGGGAAGCTCGGCAACGACAGGGCAGCCCGTCCATCCATGCATCGTGAGAACGCCTTCCTCGTCCTCGGTGATCGGGTAGTCGCCGTCGGTGTACAGGGAGGTGAAGCGCATCTCGCGCGTGTTCGAGGGAAGGTGGGGGAAATACGCGTCGAACGTCTTCTCGTCCTCGTAGACGTACCCGCTCGACAGCTCGTCGACGGCATAGCGGTAGAACCGTTCGCGCAACGACGAGCGTTGCTGCTCTTCCACCGAATAGTCCTCCGGCCCCTCGTAGTACAGGCGCATGGCGTAGTAATGCCGTGCGCGCTGCAGGGCGACCCCGAACGACCAGGCGTCGACGCTCGTGTAGAGCGGGTTCTCCGAACCGCCGAGGCCGGCGAGGCTCGCAGCGCGCTCGTACATGCAGTACGAGGGATTGTCCCCGCAATCGCGCATGAAGGCGCGCTCCTTCGAGCGGTTCGCCTCCTGCGCAGCCTCCTCGGCGCGCTTGGCGTTTTCGCGTATCTCGTCCGAGCGCTCGTCGATGTCCTCGATCAGCTCGTCGGACCCGTCGTCGACGTCTATCTTCATTTCGTCGGCCTGCGCGGGAACGAGCACCGCGGCGCCAAGGTAGCGCGACCCTGCCGAACCTTCGTCGTTTGCCGAGGCTACGCCGGCCGCGGCCGCCGCGGCGAAGAACGGCAGCGCCTTCTGGTACTTGTTCAGCACGTCGGTCGCCTTGTTCGAGAAAGAGCTCCTCGTCTCGAGGATCCTCCTGCCCGCGTCGATGAGCCCCTCGGAAAGGGGAGCCGTCGGCGGGGTGCAGAGCGCCGCGAGGCCGAGCCCCATCGCGGCCAGCCCCGTGAGCGAGAGGGACAAAACGACCGCATCGCAGAACCGCGCGATCAGCATGAATTCGGCAACCTGGTTCTCCGCCGCGAGGGCGCATGCGTCGGCCACGTCCTGAACTGCAGCCGAAGCGGAATTCACCCGGTAGACCTGCGCCGCAGTGAACACCAAGGCGAGCGTTATGAGCAGCGAGAGCACCATGCTCGTCGTCGTGAACCCCTGCTCGTCCCGGAAAACGTCGCCCGGCCGCGCGCGACGGGCGCCTGGTCGCGACCCGAGGCGCGCGCCGGGCCCTTTCGACCTCGACCAGATCATGACGACCACGCCCCGATCCACTCCGACGGCGCAAGCCCGATTTCGGACGACGAGACCCAGCTTGGCTGCGTCTGCATGCTCACCGTCTCCCGTATCTCGAGGTTGCCCGAGGCGTTCGTCATTCCGAGCAGCGTCGACGCAGCGTCGAACAGGGGCAAGGGCCTCAGCTCGTTGCCGATGCTCACCGACACCGAATCCGAGGCCTCGTCGCCCGCCATCGCTATGTCCCACGTGCAACCGCCGTCGTGAACGTGAAAGCAGTCGTGCGGCGGAACCGCGGCGAGCCTGTGCCTGACGAACGCCTCGCATCCGCCCTCCATGGAGCCGAACGCGTCACTTTTCGTGGCAAGCAACCTGCAGGCTTCGGCGGCCGCGTTCCCCATCACGATACGGTCGTAGAGCACGATGCCCGGTTGGATGAGCAAAAGCATGAGCACGAAGACGATCGGTATGGAAACCGCCGCCTCGACCGTCGCTTGCCCCCTCTCGTCGCCTTTCATGTCCGATAGCACCGCAAAGCACCCCCTTCGCTTGCTTGAGAAACCAGATGCCGGTCAGTACAGGAAAATGTCCGTTACGGTCGTCGGCGCGACCGCTTGTATGTGGTGGGACGCCACGGCGAGCGCGTGCTCGACGAAGACCCCGTCGGCCAGCAAGTGCCAGAGCGCGGACAGCGCGACGGTCACCGCGAGAAACGCGACCGTGACGACGGCGAACTCGACCGTCGACTGCCCGCTTTCCGGCGCCGCCCGGGCAAACGGCCCCGCCGCGGAAGCCCTGCGAGGCGCGCCGGCGCCCGCCTTCGCCCGGACGTGTTTCCCTACAGTCCGTTTATGCCCTGGGCTATCGCGTCCCAGAGCTCTTGCAGCCGTGGCCTGAACACCATGATCGCCAGGATCGCGATCACCACGAGCACCCCGACGAGGATCGCGTATTCCGTCGTTCCCTGGCCCTTTTCCGATTTCGCCACGTTGCGCGCCCGGGCGACCGCCCCCGACCAGACGCCCACGCATGCACGGTCGAACGATTCCGAAAACTTCTTCGCGTTTGCCATTTCCCTTTTCCTTTCTCCGTCTTTCCATTTCAAAACCCTCCCGCCAGCTCGAGCAGGATAGGCCCCATTACCAGGAGAAGCATCGCCGGCAAGATGAGCGTTCCCGTCGGGAGCATCATCTTCACCGGTGCTTTCGCCACGCGCTCCTCGAGCGCGGTCCTATACGACGCCCGCGATTGGACGGCGGCCTCCTCGAGGATGTCGGTCAACGCCGACCCGAACCTCAACGACCTGACCACGCTGTCGACGACGCGGCCGAGCTGGTCGCAGTCGTACGAATCCGCGAACTCCCTCAACGCCTGCTCGCGCGTCACGAGCCCGAGCGACCAGCTTCGATACGCCCTCGTGCACGAGCGGGCGAACTCCCCGTCGAAATGGGACCCGTAGAGCGCGAAGCTCGCGTCGAACGACAGTCCGCTGCGCAGGCCCAAGGCGAGCACCTCGAGCATCTCGGACAGATGGCGCTCCGCGATGGCCGCCCGCTCGCGGCGCGCGGCGGCGAGCGCCCGCTCCGGCAGCATCCTGCCGGCAATCGCCCCGGCAACGCCCAACACGATCGCCAGCTCGGTGGAAAGCAGCGCTCCGAACAGGGCGCCGGCGAGCGCGCATGCAGCGGAAAGCCTCGTGCACGCCTCGAGATACCCTGACACCGACACGTCCTTACCGCAGCCGGCGAGCACCGCCTGTTCCTTGAAGCGCTTGCCCGCGCGCGTCTGGCCGGCCCGCCGCGCGCGGACGCTCGGCGACAACGGCACCGTCGTCCCCACGTACATGCCCCTCGTGAGCGAGGTCGCGTAACGCAGTCCCACGCCGTTCAAGCCGGCGCCCGCCAGGCGCCGGCCGGACGCGGACGCCCCCAATGCCGTCTTCCTCCTGCGAGCGCGATCGTGCCGCTCGACAAGGCGCGAGGCGACGAGCGCCGCCGCGACCGCGGCGCATGCGCACGCAACGAAGGCGCACGCCAACGCAACAACCCCGCTCATGACACGCCCTCCACCGACAACGCGCGCCTCACGAGGAAGATTCCGAGCGCCTGCATGAAGACCGCCAGCATCAGCAGGCCGAACCCATGCGCGCTCGTGAAGAACGGCGCCAGGAAATCGGGACTCGCAAGCGAGAACGCCGCGACGAGGACGAACGGCATCACGACCACGACGCGCGCCGACAGCTTCGCCTGCGCAGTCTGGACCCGCAAGGCGCGCCTCAACGCGAGTTCGCCCTTGACCGTGTCGGTCGCCGCCTCGAGCACCTGCCTCATGGCTCCTCCCGACTGATGCTGGACATCGAGCGCGACGGCGATGAACGCGAGCTCGGAGGCATACGCCCCGCTCCTCAGCTCCTCGAGCGCCTCGCGCGCGTTGCCGCCCATCTCCATGACGTGGGCGCTTCGGGCAAACGCCTCGCCCAAAGGGCCCTTCACCTCTTCGGAAACCTGCTGGAACGTCTGCATGAGCGTGAACCCGGACCCGAAGCATGCCGCCATGGACTCGAGCGCCGCGGGAACGGCATCCCTCGCCTGCTCGCGCCGACGCTCCCCGGCGTTTCCCACAACGGCCGCGAGCACGAGCGAACCGCACAGGGGAACGGCGAACGCCGCAATCGGGCTACCGACGGCAAAGCCCACCGCCGCGCCCAAAGCTGCGAACAGCACGAGCAGGACGCTCGTCGAGGCGACCGCGGTCGTGGCCCAACCGCGCTCCCTGCAGAGTTCCACGAGCTCGTCGGCAACGGACCTGGCCTTTTTCGAACCGAGAAGCCTCTGCGCGACGGGGACGGCGAACGAGAACCCGTTCCTCAGGCGCCAGAGCGCCAACCCGGCAACCGACATGCCCGTTCCCTGGGCGGCAAGCGATGCCTCCCGCCCTCGCAACGAAGCCGTTATCGCGAACGTCAACGCGAAGGCGCAGGCAAACGCCGCCGCCAGCGCTACCGCGCATGCAAACACGCGTGTTTCCATCCTTCTACCTCCTCTTCCTCGGCCATGCCGAGCATTGCAAGGGCGTCGATCCAGTCGGGCACGGCGACCCAGTCGCCTGCAAGGCTCCCGAGCGGGCGTGCATAGATCGGGTCGACCAGGCAACGGCCCCTATCCCGATCGAACCTGAGCGCCACCGCGTCGGAAACGCAGCGCGAGCCGTCCGGGTTCCGCCTCATCTGGACGATGAGGTCGATTGCGCTTGCGATGTTCTGCTCGACGACGTCGATCGGCAAATCGCCCTCGTAGCGGACCATCGTCGCCAGCCGCGAGATCGAATCGGCGGGCGAGTTCGCATGCAGCGTCGTAAGCGAGCCATCGTGGCCCGTGTTCATGGCCTGAAGCATGTCGGACGCTTCTGCGCCGCGGCATTCCCCTACGACGATCCGGTCCGGCCTCATGCGCAGCGCATTGATCACCAGGTCGCGGATCGTGACCTCGCCGACGCCCTCCGCGTTCACGGGCCGGGCCTCGAGACGCACGACGTGGGGATGCTCCAAGAAGCGCAGCTCCGCCGAATCCTCGATGGTGACGATGCGCTCCTCGTGGGGAATCTCGCACGAGAGCGCGTTGAGCAGCGTCGTCTTGCCGCTGCCGGTTCCCCCGACCACCGCGATGCTCTTGCGCGAGCGCACCGCCCACCGCAAGAACGGGACGAGCTCGGGTTCGACCGAGCCGATCTCCCTCATCTCGTCGAGCGTGATCACGCGGCGGGCGAACTTGCGGATGGTGACGTACGGGCCGTCGAGCGCGACGGGCGCCACGACGACGTTGACGCGATGGCCCTGGGGAAGGCGCGCGTTGACCATCGGCGAAGCCTCGTCGACGCGCCTCCCCAACGGGCCCAGTATCCTGTCGATGAGGGCGCGAAGCTCCGCCGTGTCGGAAAACCTCCGGTCGGTGAGATGCAGCTTCCCCTCGGTTTCCACGAACACCCTTCCCGGCCCGTTGACGATCACCTCCGTGATCGTGTCGTCTTCTATCAGGTCCTCGAGAACGCCGAACCCGAACACGGCGTCTATCAGCTGGGACACGAGCCTTTCGCGCTCGTCGTGGTCGACGTACGCCCACGCCGCGTCCTCGAAGGCGCGACGGCAGGCGCTGCGAAGCTCGTTGCGCGCCCGGTTGGGGTTGTCGGCGGCGAACCGCGCGAGGTCGTCGACTGAAATGATCGTTTGCACCTGGGTTTTCAACATCTGGAGGAGCGCGTCGCCGGCTGGCTGTTCCTCGTAGGCGTAGTTGCCCGCCTTCTGGACCCTGTCGTACAACGTCATGATTGGCCCCAGATCCTACGACGGCCCACATGCCGGCCCCTCTTCCTGGAAGCGCCCTTGGGCTCCTGGGCCTTGCCTGCTGCAACCGACCTATGCTCGCCATCGGGCAGGAGCTTCGATAAAACCGGCTTCAAGCTCTCGCTAAACTCGTTGCGGGAGTCCACGAGCTCCTTCACCGCGCCTCCGCTGAGATAATCCTCCACGTCCCTTCCGCCGTCTTTCAGCTCGAACACGGTGACGCCCTTCATCGCGCAGGAAACGTCTATGGATGTGAGCGGGGCGCCCTTCGCGCAGCGGTTGACCGCGAACCTGAACGGCCCGGTCGCTATCCCGCAACGCTCGCAAAGATCGAGCGCATGGAGGCACGCGCGGACAGACGAGGCCCGCTGGTCCACGAGGAACAGCGCCGCGCTGCTCCGTTCGAGCAACGCCGCATGCTGCTCCGCCCACGCCGCCCCGGTGTTGGCCACGATGACGTCGAACCGCGGCGCGAGCGCGTCGAGCAGGTCGGGGAGCCCGCGCACGACCGACTCGGCCATCTCGAGGCGATGCGGGGGCGCCAGCACAGACACGCGGGCCTTGTCCCCGATTTCCCGCTCGAGCAGGTCCGGCCTGCTCATCGCGACGTCCAACGTCAGCGGGTCCTGTACGCCTGCGAGGACCGCGGCGTCTCCGAACTGCAAGTCGTAATCAAGCAACAGCGTCCTGTAGCCCATGAGGTGGGCCAGGAAAGCGCTTGTGACCGACACGGAGCTCTTGCCCGCACCCCCGCTCCCGCTCACCACCGGCAGGATGAACGCCCGCTTCTGCTGTGCGAGCGTCGGTGCGAATGCTGTCGAAACGCGGTTCGGCAGCGCGAGCGCAGGCGTTGTCGTCTGACGGACGTCGGACCCCGCTCGTTGGGTCTTGGAATCCGCCCGTTGGGCGCTGAAAGCGACCTGATAGGCGCCTAAATCCGCTTGGTGGGACCCGGCGTCCGCCTGATAGGCGCCGGCATCCGCTTCGTGGGCACCAGAATCGACCTGATGGGCGCCGCCGAGCGCCGCCTTCCGGTCCGCATAGAGTCGCAGGAACATCTCGGGCGTGACCACCCCGTCTATGAGCGCGGTATGGGCCCTGCTGAGCAACGAGCCGTCGCCGCCCTGGTGAACGAGGCGCACGTCGAGTGCGGGTCGGTCGGCCTTCAACGTGGCCGCCAGGTTGATCGGCTCCACGTCGCTGCACGAGACGACCCATGCCTGCCCGATTTCATCGTCATGCGCGATCGCCTCGCGGGCGGCCGCGCCCTCGACGTAGACGTCGAGCCAATGCTGGGCCTCGAGATCCTCGCCGTCCAAGCCGAGCAACGCAGGGTTCCTCACGAGCTCCTCTTCGGCGCATAACGCAATCCGAACCGTCATCCCTGCTCACCTCCTGATGAAGCAGCCGCCGATGATTTGGCGGCATTCGCCGACGCCGAAGCGCCGCTCGATTCCCTCGGGCTGTCGGCGCTGTCGGCGCTCGACGCCTGCCCGCCCTGCGCCTGGCGCTTCGCGGCCTCCTCGGGCGATTCGCCCGGCAATACGAAATACAGCTCCGTCTTGTTCGCGGCCGACACGATTTCCTCGACGCGATCGGGCTCCACCGCAAGCGTCAGCCAACCGACGGACGAGGAAACGAGCGAATTGGAGTCGCCAACCGACGCGTCTATGACCAAGACGTTCCTCGCGATGGCGGAGGTGGCCGTCCCGCCCGACGAATACACGTCGACGCTCATGCCCGGACGAATCGCCCCGCCAACTGCCTGGACGGCTTTAGCCGGAACGCTCACGGCCTCCTTGCCGACGGGCACTTCGAGCGAATCGCGGTCGCGCTCGAAACGCTTGGAGGTGATGACCTCGCCTTTTATGATCGACGACGTCGCGGTCTTGCCAACGACGTCGGACGTGTCGCGCAAGGCGCCTTCGGGGAGGAGGTCGGCGACCCACAGCCTCGTCTCGACGGCGGACAAATCCACCCTCTCGCCCGACGCCACGTCCCGCGTGGCGACGCAAACCTCGACCTGCTCGCCGCCGTAGCGCGCCAACGCCTCCGCCCGCGCGGCACTCGCCTCTCCCTGGACGTTCAGCATGAACGCCGCCAGGCATGCCGCGCAAAGAAGCCCGCAGGCGATGGCGATCAACGTCATGCGCTTCTGCTTCATCCCGCCTCCTTCGCCGTTCCGATTTGTCGTGCTGGAATTATCGGCGCGGCGAGCTGGACCGTTCAACCCTCGAAGTCTTGCTTGAATACCGGGCCGAACAGGCGGGAAACGCCGTGCTTCGCAATCGGATTGCCTTGCGATTGCGCACGCCCCTTTCCCTACGCGGCTTCGCGTCGGGCCGCGTTTCGGACGGGTCGGGCGCGTGGTCGAACGGACCTGTCGGCGCACGCGCCACCTGCGCCGACGACGAAGCGCCTCAAGGGGCGCCTTGCACGGCGTCGCGTGCGGGGAGACGTGGAAAACGCGTGTTTAGGAATGTGGGGAACTCCGGACGCGTGCGGCCTTAGCCGCGACGCGGGACCTCCCCCTGATCGGCCAGGGCGAGGCGGATGCGGTTCTCCCGATTCAGGGCGCTCGACTCGGGATCGTAGTCGATGAAGGTGATCGGCAGGTCCGGGAAAAGCCCCGAGAGTTCATGCGCGGCCCCGCGCGACTGCACGTGCCCTTTAAGGCACCCGAAACTCTGCAGGTAGATGACGCGGCTCACGCCGGCGGCCCTGAACGCCTCGAGCTGCTCGAGGTAGCGTACGTCCTCGACCTCGACGAGGCTCGGGTCGGGGTAGGCCACGCGCCACCCAAGGCTCTCGACAAGTTCGGACACGTGCTCATTGAGCTCGTCGTCGAAGACCAGAAGCGGATTGCCCACCAGGCCGACCATCGGGCGACCGTCGGAGGACGCCTGGCTCCCACCTGCGAAAGAGGCCTTCCGACCGAACGACGTCCCGGCCTCGGCGAAAGGCACCGCCTCGACCGGGAACCCGCCCGCCCCGACGTGCTCCAGCTCGAAAGGCAGCGCATCGGTCAGGCACTCCAGGCACACGCGCGGCACCCGGAGGGGAGCTCCTTCGTTCGAAAGGACCCCGTCCAGCCGGCGTTTGGCCGATTGCACGAGCGCCTTGGCCGTCGAACACAAGTCGGGCGTCACGGGCTGTGCGCACGGAGGCTCGCCGCCCCGCCCGGATTGAGCCGCCCGCCCCTCCGACGCGGACGGCGCCCGGTCATTCGACGGAACGGCCGCCAAACCGCTCGCCGGAGCAACTGTCGGGCCGCTCGCCGGAGCGCCTGCCGGCCGCATTGCCGGCAGGTGGCCGCCTATCGGCAACTTTGCCTGGGCGGGGTCCCAGTTGCCCGTCCAACTTGCAACCCGGGCATGACGCCGCGGCCTTGCAGCCGAACGTTCGTCGCGACCCTCCGCCCCGCGCTCGCGAACGGTCTTGGAAACCCCTTCTCCTTCGAGCCCGACCGTGTAAGCCAGCGTGCGCAGCCGAATGCGGATATGCGCCCGGTCCACGATTTCGTCGATTTTGAGCTCGGTGAAAGGACGGTGCAGCTCGTTGGCCAAATCGCGCGCTTCGTCGAACGAGACGGAATCGAACCCGCAACCGAACGACCGCAAAGCCACGACCTGGATCTGAGGATGGGCCGCAGAGAACTCTATCAGCTCGCAGAGGTGCTTCGACGGTTTCCACAACGCCCGCTTGCCGCGCTGGCTGCGCAGCTCGCGCCCAAGGGCGCTCATGGGCACGACGGCGAAACCCAGCTTGGCGAGTTCGGCGTCGATTCCGTGAATCAACGACGCGTCCGCATGGTAAGGCCGCCCCGCGACTACGGCGGCGCGACGCGACTCGTCTTCGACCAGCCAGTCGAGCACCTTTTCCGCCGCACGCTCGAGCGTGCCCTCGAATCGCTCCTGCGCGGCCAACGCGCGCTCGAGCGCACGCTCGAACTCTTCCCTCCCGACGGACTCCACGTCGCGCCCTTCCGCCAGATCGCGAATCGCCTCGTAAAGGACGTCCCGGTCATGTGCGAATTTCCGCAATGCGGCCGGGCGGATGGCCTTGATGGTCGGCGAGCATAGGGCAGCGCCCTCGACGTTGTCGGCGAGCGCGCAAGCGTACGAGCAGGCGACCGGACAGCGGGTGCCGCGCTCGAACTTGGGCATGAACACGACGTCGGCGCCCTTGCTCGCAAGATGCGCGTAACGCAGATGCGCGACCTTCGCCGGATGGCAGACGCTTTCGGACGGTATGGTCTCGGCCGCGCGGTCGCGCAGCGAACCCGCCTCGTCATCGCGCGGCATGACAATCGAAAAGCCCAGCTCGGAAAAGAGCGTATGCCAGAACGGGACGCTTTCGTACACGTTCATCGCGTCGACGATGCCGACAGTCACGTTTCCGCGCGCACCGGTCGCCGGTACGTCCCCGAATCCGGCGACGAGCTTCTGCTCGAGGGCCACGATATTGGCGACGCGCGTCCCGGCATCGGGGGTTTCGCCGAACAACGCCTCATGCGCCCGCTCGCACCTGTTGCCGCTGAGGAAACGTCGGCCGTTCCCGAAATCCACGATGGAAACGAGGCATGCGTTCCCGCAGCCCGTGCAGCGCGTCGACTTTTCCCGCAGCTCGAGCGCGCGTATCTCCTCGGCGTCGAGCAGGGAAGACGCTTTACCGTTGGCCCTGTCGCGCGCCACGAGCGCCGCCCCGTAGGCGCCCATGAGATGCGCGGCGGCCGGCCTTGTCGCCCGCACGCCCGCGCGTTTCTCGAAGGCACGCAACACGGCGTCGGACCTGAACGTGCCGCCCTGCACCACGACGGCATCGCCGAGCGGCAGCGCATGCGACTTGCCGATTATGCGCGTCATGACGTTGTTCACGACCGAGTACGCGATGCCCGCCGCGATGTCGCCTTTCGAGGCGCCGATCTTCTGCGCATGGCGAACGCGCGACGTCATGAAGACAGTGCATTTCGCGCCGAGGTCAATGGGATGCCTCGCCTCGAACGCCTCCTTGGAGAACAGCTCGCTTTTGAGCTGGAGCGATCTTGCGCTGCTCTGCACGAAGGCCCCACAGCCCGACGAGCACGCCTCGTTGAGCACGGCGTCGACCACGACGCCGTCGCGCACCCAAAGCGCTTTCATGTCCTGGCCGCCGATATCGAGCATGAAGCTGACATCGGGGCAGAAATGCTGCGCCGCCTTCAGGTGGGCGACCGTTTCGACGACGCCCGAATCGAACCCGAGCCCGGCGCGCAGCAAATCCTCGCCGTAGCCCGTCACCGTCGCATGGGCGATGCGGGCCTCCTCCTTCGAATACATGTTTGCACCCACGGCCGCCACGAGCCCTTCGACCATAGAACGGGCAGTGCCGAACGTATCGCCCTCGACTTCCCGATAACCCGAGACCACGAGGGCGCCCGACTCGTCAATGAGGGCGTACTTGCACGTCGTCGAGCCCGCGTCGAAGCCGAGGTAAAGGTCCCCCCGCGCGTCTCCGAGCCACGCCGACGACATGGCGGACCGGACATGGCGCCTGCGAAATTCCTCGACCTGGCCCGCATCGTCGAAAAGGGGCTGCAGGTACGCAAGGTCCGCTGGAGCCTGCACGTCAGCGCCGAGCGAGAGCGCCGCACCCCGGCGCAGGCGCCGCTCGAGGTCGGAAAGCATGACGGTTGGCGCATCGGGCGCGCACTCAACGGCTCCGATCGCGGCATACAGGTGCGCGTCGAGGGGCTTTATTCCCGAGCCCTTCGTCAAGCCGAGCTTGCGCCGGAACGTCATGACCAGCGCCGGTATGTGCTCGAGCGGACCACCTAGGAACACGACCGTGCCGCGGATGGGCCTGCCGCAAGCCAGCCCGCCGAGCGTTTGGCGCACGACCGCCTCCAGGACGCTTTGCGCGATGTCCTCGCGGCGCGCGCCTGCGTTTATGAGGGGACGTACGTCGGTCTGGGCGAACACCGCGCAACGCGATGCGATATCGTATGTCCGGAAGCTGCCCAAGGCCAAGTTGCTGATTTCGCGCGTCTTCACGCCCAGCATGCTTGCTATGCCGTCGATGAAATCGCCCGTGCCGCCGGCGCAGGTCGCGTTCATGCGCTGTTCTATCGGCTCCCCCCG
>OCTW011602213.1_pt1 | contig 18179 bp, 12 predicted proteins | sample 1539671 | NCBI WGS metagenome assembly OCTW01 (sample SAMN02144230, study PRJEB22623) | gut metagenome | biome: sheep rumen | host: Ovis aries | place: New Zealand
ATCGGGGAAGGTGAGTTCGATTTGAGACATAAATAATCCTTTTTGTGGGCGGTTCTCGCCCGGTTCCCCAGAAATACGACATCTGGCGGTAGGGCGAAATTTAGAAAAAAACGGCAAATCGGGCGACTGGCAAGACGGATTTGTGGCGAAAACATTACCACGGGTCGAACAAAAATGGGCGGCGATTACAATTTTGTCCCCTTTTTTGTGCCCCTGTTTTTAACAAGGAAAAACACATGGAAATGGTTCATATTCGTCGAAAAAAGCTTCAAAAAGGCTATTGTTTGTATCTCGATTATGTCAGCCCCATAGACGGAAAACGCCATAAACGGTATCTAAACCTTCACATCAACGAGAGGGATAAGGCTAACACTTTGAAGACAATGGCGCTCGCCAATAAGTACAAACAGGAGCTTGAAACGGAGCTTTTATTCCCTAATGAAAATTTGCCACTTTTTATTGATTACGCTAGGTCGATAAACGAAGCCGAACTTAGCCCAAGCACCCAACGGAATAGAATCACGATGATTCGAGTCGTTGAAGATTTCGACCCAAACGTAAATGTGGGCGGAATCGACCGTGCTTGGATGGCAAAATTTATCAAATTCATGATTGAACGAGGTAATTCCCCAATTTCAATTTCAAATAGGGTTAGCTTCATTAAAGGAGTGCTTCGTCATGCCTATAAGGATGACCTAATTTTCAGAATCCCTGATTTTTCAGATTTGCTTCCCAAGGTGGTTCTGAAACCGAGAAACTTTCTGACCCTTGATGAAATTAAGCGCTTATCCGAAGTTTCAACGTGCTTTGAAATTTATAAGAAAGCATTCCTTTTTTGTTGCTTCACTGGTCTTAGGTGGAGCGACATGATGCGGCTCCAGTATGCGGACATCCGTGATGGCATCATCTCTATAACGATGCAAAAGACAAAACGTTTTGTTCAAATACCTTTGACCGAAAACGCAAGGGCGTTTCTCCCACCACATAAGAGGTCTCCATTAGTATTTAGCGAAATTAACAAACATTCCGCGTTTATGAACCGTCTATTATAACGTCTTTGCAGGGAAGCGAAAATCTACAAGAAGATTTCGTTCCATTGCGCTCGCCATACTTTTGCAGTTATCAGTCTGGAATCTTGTGGGAACCTTTACACAGTCTCTCAGCTATTGGGTCACACCACGGTAAGGGCCACTCAGGTATATGCCAAATGTCTTTTATCTGATAAGATAAAAGCCTTGAATACAGTTCCAACAATCTTTTCAACCAACAAAGAAACAAATAACCAGGAAACCCCAAATCTTACATAACTTCTCCTTCTGTAAGGCTAAAAAAGGAGTCATATATGACTGACATAATCTCAATCCAGACTAACAAAGAAAACTTGCCGATGACTACCCAAAAAGCGATTGAAATTCTGAACACGGCGCCTACTTTTGAAGAGCTTGACAAAAGCTCTCAGAAATCCGTAATTCAAATTGCTATGGTCGATAGCCTGAAAAAGGACCTACAATTTAAAGCGAAAATCGCCAAACTCAATTATGAAGAAATTAAGGCTACCTTTTTGGCATACCTAAATTCAACGCACACAAAAGAAGCGTATTCTAGGGCGCTTTCCCGTATGGAAAAGTATTTGAAAATTCTTGGGAAAAACTTTGCTGAACTCACTACTTTGGAGTCAGACCAGTTCATTCAAAGTTCGTTCCTCACAAAGCCTATAGATAATGGAATCATCAACATGAGTGCCGAAAACAGGGCACCTGCTGCAATAAGAAGGGATGCGTCCGCCATCAGCGCTTTCTATTCTTTTGTAGAACGGGTGACTAATCATTCCATTATGAATCCGTTTCGAGGAACAAGGGCACTTCCAAAGAAAACAGCAAAAAAAGACATTGTAGTCCCAACAGAGGCTGATGTAGTTGCTATCCTAAATTGCAAACTCATGAGCAGGGAGCTACGAGCAGCATTCGCCGTCTTGGCGCTCAGGGGCCTTAGAGTAGGTGGTTTGCCAAACTTGGCTGTTGACTATGAAGCTCACGTTTTTTCGACAACCTCCAAAGGCAAGGAATATAGAGGAAACTTCGATGATGCCATTCAGATTTCTGGCTGCAAATCGGTTCTGGACTATCTCAAGGTTTTTAAAGGGAAGCGAAAACCTTTTGCAGAACTTTCCGACACCAGACTGAAAATGCAGATTGCGTATTGGATGGCTAAGATTGCGAAAAATGGTCTTATTTCGAGTGTTTTCAGCGCACACGATTTTAGACATTTCTACGCCTCTCATCATTATCAAGTGAACAAGGATATCTACCGACTAAAAACACTTTTGAATCATGGTTCTATTGCCGTGACGGAGACGTATTTAAAGACGTTGAATTTGATTTAACGGAGTCTATGTTCTTTACCCCTGCGGCGGGTTCTTCGAGCGTGTTGCCAAAACACAGAGGTGTATTTTTTTGACACATGCCATTAAGTAGGTTGATTGCTTGGAGGTGCCGCTTAGTGAGCGTGTGTCACTCTTGCGTTATTGTTTGCTGCTCTCTAAGCTAAAAATCGGGACAAATCAAAAGTAAAAATGATAATCTAATAGGAGAGAGAAATCCTCATTGATTTTATCACTTTGAATTGTCCTTTTTTTTCTTAACACTAAGTCCTTCTCTCTGGATGAACTTCTTTTCGGCAGAACTCAGTTCACCAGTATAGTAAAATACCCCATTAAGTACATCGCCCTTCGACTTAAGAGTTTCCCATGTTATGCTAGGTTTAGGCCCAGTTCCTTTTCTTGCTCCTCCTCGATTTCCACAACTGATTTTCAACCCTCTTTTGGACGCAACTTTCCTCAACGTTGGCAATGATACCCTTTGGTCTCTAAGATATGACTCCCTGTATTCAACTGAATCGAATTTGACGGTTCCATCACAGTCAAGGAACTCGTCGCATATCTTCCCTGCAGTCTCCGACGTGTAGCACCTGGTTTTGAACCTAGTCCTTCCAGATGCAAATTCCTTGACCGATTCCAAGTATTCCCTGTCGCTCTTGTCTGCATTTCTGCTTATAAGGCTCCTAAGTTCCTTAACATGCTTCTCCATGTCATACCCTTCTATCTTCTCTACTGCCCTTTGCAGATAGTCTTCGAACGACCATACTATATTATCGTCCGTGAACTTCCTGTTGCCAAACCCATGTTCTTCCAGATAAAGGTTATAACTTCTTGCCTGAGCGTACAGCTTTAACATGAAGATAGATATAGTGTTATACCTTTTTCCTTCCTCTATCTGGTCAACACCCTTGCGCTTTCCTGGTCTAAGGTAAGGGAGGATTCCACCGCCAAGTTTAAAATCATATTCCAGGTCGTCTATCCTCTCCACTGTAGCCAGGCCTGTTTTCCTTAGCCATACACAGAACTTCGGCGGAGTAAGCGGAATTCTGGTATCTTTGAAGTACGCTTCCACGGATGTCCTCGGTTTCCTTGGTGTAGGGGCTTCCAGCTTTCTTTCGAGATGTGGCATGTTCTTTGCGTATGTTATGTACCCGTTGCTTGGGTCCAGGTCCTCGAATACGACTTCCCTTTCCTCTTCTTGGTATGGGCCATAGAAGCTCGATTGCCACTTGACCGTCGGGTCTACCAGTTTCGGGAGCGACTTAATTCCCCTGAGTTCGGCAATGGCCTTCCTTAGCCTTCCGTCGGCATCCTCCCTAGCCATGTCGTACTCGTCGCTGGTCCTTACTGGAGTCGTAAGGAACGTGATGATGTGCCACGGGGTTCCTCGATGTCGACTCCGAAAGTGAATACGCCTCGTAACCAAGTGTCGGAAGCACCTGTTCAAGCTCGTCTTTCGTGATGTTGGGGGCGTCGTGTCCTTCCTCAGCATCGTTGTCTATGTCTATGAAGAGGAACCTGGTTGACCATTTTCTTCCTGGCTGCGGGGGAAGCCTCCTTATTGTGACGCCTTTTCTGTGCATTTCGGAGAGTTCGTCAAACGAGAATAAGTGGGTGGACCAGTTGCCATAGGTTGATGCGAACGCCTTGTTTTCCCTGGCGCCTTCCTTGCTCGTATGGGTGGTCCTTACGTATTGCAGTTCCTCCGCATATCCCTCTGGCGTGTCCATGAACTCTTCCGAGCTAACCATGCTTTCTTCGCGTTCGATTTCATCGAAGTCATAAGATTCATTCTCTTTTTTCGCGGTTAGAAGCTTAAATACTTCGTCAAGCCATTCAAAAGTTTCAAAAGACTCTTCTACAAACATAGGGCTTCACTCCTATATAAAAAGCGGTCACCGTTCGTCCCCAAAGGTGAAGCACGGGACAGAACGGTGACCTAATAAAAACTCTTGCCTAGGGGCTTCACTCCCAGCGTTTACTAACTAAAATATGTTTTTTTGAAGCTATTCTTTTATGTAATTTTAAAAAAGTTAATTTGTTTTAATTGACTATATTTCTAACTAGATTTAGTTTGACTTTTCCTCGTTTTTTTTTCAAACTGAATTTAGTTAGGCATCAGTGTCAATCCCTTTAATTATCTATATTCCAGAGCGACGGGCAATTAATTTAATCAGCTATATTTTAGACAAAGTTTGTCACACTTTTTTGAAGAAATAGTCTTGACAGCACGGAGTTTGATATTTACTTTTCTTACATAACCCATGGAGGTTTCATGCTAACATAAACCCGTACAGCGGTGGCTGTACCTTTTTAAGGAGTGTCACTATGACTATTACCCCTCAAGACATAATCAATCGCTTTGGCTTGCCTTGTTCTGAAAGCTTACAAATGTTTGTGAAATGGATTGATTTTTCGCCAAATCAGCAGAATCCAAGGAAAAGCGAGCAAGTTTGCGTCCCCAACGGGATTCAATTAGATGCGGGGCAATTTGCCTACATTACGTTAAAAAAACTAACTGGCAAAAGCGTTTTCAGTAGCTTCATTTTCGCCAATACGGAAACAAGTTTCATCAAAACAAGCAATCAGCGTGTTTCGACGACCTATTATAACATGTATGGTGTGAAACAAAAACACAAGATTGCAAATGTCTTTGAAGCTTACAGAAAAGCAGATGAGGTTGTTTCGTTTGAGGAATCCATGCCTCGCCTGCAACGATTAGAGATGCTTGCTAAGCGTAGTAGCGGCTCTTATGACAAATTCCTCAGCCTTGCCAAAGCTCATGAAGTAATAAACGGCTTCGACCGCAATCAAGTTGCAGAGATTAAACATTTCTGGGATTCTCGGAATCTGTTCCAGCAGAGTCAGCAAGCCACACAATCGGCGTCTATTCCTATGCAGTCGCCATTTGCTGCACAGCAACTTCCGCAAACAGCAACAGGACCCGCACAATCACCTTTTGCGGTCCAACAGACCCAGCAAGCGGCACTCCCAGCGCAATCGCCATTTGTGGCTCAACAACAGCCTATTCAGGCGCCTATGGCTCCCCAAATGGCGCCCCAGACATACCAAACGCAAGCTTCACAGGCCACGTTAGAGGGAATTTACAGCCTCTTGCAGCAACTTTTGGCTGCAAATACGGCTCAGGCATCTGCGGCGGCGCCTTAACCCCATGTAAAATACGAAATAAACAGGCCCAACAAAACCAATGTTGAGCCTGTTTTTTATTAAGGCCCTCTATTGTAGAAAAAATTGATAAAGTTTTTGAAGAAATATAGATTTAAAGAATGATTTTAAGTCAAGAAAGGTCCATATACTCTTTTATAACATCTATATTTTTTCGACTATCCTCAACGATAAAATCTGGCGAAATCGCGAGATTTATAAAATCGTAATTAGAGTTTGTTATGAACTGACTTCCCGCGTAGCGATTAAAGGGGATGTCCTTTCCATAATCACAGCGTTTGTTTAACGCCTTAGTGTAATCTGCATCCATTAAATCGTACGCGTCTAAAGCCGGTGCAAATTTACATATTTGAATAAAGTTCGCGCCTATCTCAGCATCTTTCCACATCAAACGAAAAACATCGGAACCATCAAAAGCATCGGAGCCATCCCCATTTTTCTCCGTGTTGTTATATATGTAGTTGAGTTTTTCCAACCATTGCTTTGCAATAGCGTAGCAAAGATAATTACCTTCGGTCATTTCATTCTTAGGAAAATCAGATGGCTTATCAAAATATGTATATACCAGCGTATTAAAAAAGACATCCCACCATGAACCACCAAATCCCAAATCACTATGAGCATCAACGTGGTCAACGGAAAAAGGAATCGTGAGGAAACCCTGGTGAATCAGTTCGTTCCAATAATCAAAGGCTTCATTGTGTTTATTTACAATCCTCCCCTTTATTTTTTTGCTTTTGCTCAACTTTAAATTTGTTTCCAAATACTCTCGAACCCTGTCTTCTGTCCAAGCTGAAACCCTGTCTTTTTGACCGCAATATCCATCTGTAATTCGGCCATCTTGGAAAAAATCTAAATCTAAATCAAGTACAGTCATGAAATCTTTCCTTTACCCCAAATGCGAACCACATGGCAAAAGGGGGTGTTCTCATGCCATGCGTCCATATACACCTCGCCCGAATTATACACAAATTCCTCAAAAAAAGCACATATTTTGGCGAAATTTTACAAAATTCAGCGATTTGCCGATTCTTTGGCAATTTGTGACAGTCCGATTTGTTTATATTTCCAGAAAAACAAAGGCACTTCAAGGGATTCTCAAAATGGCTGACAACAAGAAAGAGCAGGAACGGGCTGAGCTGCACCGTGCCATCTGGAACATCGCCAACGACCTTCGTGGTTCAATCGACGGATGGGACTTCAAGCAGTATGTTCTTGGGATGCTCTTTTACCGATATATCTCCGAAAACCTGACGAACTACATCAATCAATCGGAAAGGGAAACGGGAGATAAGGACTTCAATTACGCAGACTTGAGCGACAAGGAAGCGAAACAGGCCAAAGACCAGATGGTCCAGGAAAAAGGTTTCTTCATGCTGCCTAGCCATCTCTTTTGCAACGTGCTAAAAAAGGCGGAAGACGACGAGAACCTGAACATGACCTTGGAAAGCGTGTTCACTTATGTAGAAGAATCCGCCAAGGGTACAGACTCCGAAGAAGACTTTGCTGGGCTTTTCGACGACTTCGATGTGAACAGCAACAAGCTCGGAAAAACGGTCGCACAAAAATGCGACAAACTGGTGAAGCTGATGAAGGGCGTTGCTGAAATGAAACTGGGCAGCTACCAGGACAACACTATCGACGCATTCGGTGACGCTTATGAATTTCTAATGTCCATGTACGCCAGCAATGCAGGAAAATCAGGTGGAGAATTTTTTACACCGCAGGAAGTTTCTGAGCTGTTGGTACGCATTGCTGTTTACGGCAAAAAGAACATCAAAAAGATTTATGACCCCGCAAGCGGTTCGGGTTCATTGCTTTTAAAAGCTCGCAAGATTCTTGGGCCTAATGGTGTTCGCAAGGGATTTTACGGACAGGAAATCAATCTAACGACATACAACCTTTGCCGCATCAATATGTTCTTGCATGATGTTGGCTACGAGAAATTTGACATAGCTCTTGGCGACACGCTAACCGACCCAAAACATTGGGACGAAGAACCTTTTGAGGCCATCGTTTCTAATCCACCCTACAGCATCAAATGGGCTGGCGACAGCGACGCAACTTTGATAAACGACCAACGATATGCCCCCGCTGGTGTTTTGGCGCCTAAGTCGAAGGCTGACCTCGCTTTCGTGATGCATATTCTCAAATGGCTTTCCACTGATGGAACTGCCGCTGTGGTGTGCTTCCCTGGCATCATGTACCGTGGTGGTGCGGAACAGAAAATCCGTCAATATCTCGTTGATAACAACTTTGTTGATTGCATCATCCAGTTACCCGACAATCTTTTCTTTGGAACATCTATTGCAACCTGCATCATGGTTCTAAAGAAAAATAAGGCAGACAATAAGGTCCTATTCCTAGACGCAAGTGCAGAATGCGTCAAAGTGACAAATTCCAATAAGCTCACTGACGAAAACATTGAAAATATTATAGGGTGCTGGGCTGACCGCAAGAATAAGAAGCACATCGCAAAGCTCGTTACAATCGACGATGTTGCCGAACAGGATTACAACCTTTCAGTCTCTACATATGTGGAGCAGAAGGACACCCGTGAAAAGGTCGATATTGACCAGCTCAATAAAGACATTGAAGAAGTAGTCAAACGCGAAAACGAATTGCGCAAGGCAATCGACAAAATCATCGCTGACTTAAAAGGATAATCAAAAGCAGGTATGACGATTTTCACATCTAAAGGTAGTGTATGACAAACAAGAAGAAAACTGAAGGTAAGGGCGTTGTGTATATCCTTACTAATCCAAGCTTTCCTGAATATGTGAAAATTGGATATGCGGATGATTTACAGAAACGCCTAAAGGAACTCAATCGCAGTGAATGCATTCCCTATGCATTTAGAGTGTTTGCAATATACGAGGTTAATGAACGTCTTCAGGATTTGGCTCTGCATAATATGATAGACAGCATCAATCCGACTCTACGAGCTATTGAAACATTTGATGGTAAAAAGAGAAAGAAAGAGTTTTATGCAATGACTCCTGATGATGCTTACGCCATTCTTCAGACGATTGCAACCGTAAGTGGAACGGTTGACCGATTGCACAAACTTTCGCCTGAAGGCCACGAAATCATTGATGAAAAGACCGCTGAAGATGTTGAGAAAACAGTGACATATACTGAGGATAGTTTACTTGCCAAAGGTGATAAGGAAACTATTCTGCTTTACAAAGAATTGAAAAAAGAGATTGAGAAACTCGGCAATGTAACTGTTGAGCCAAAGAAGCTTTACATCGCTTTTAAGTCCCCGAAGAATTTCGCTGATGTTGAAATTCAAAAGCATAACTTGAAGATTTTCATTAACATGTCAAAAGGCTCTCTGGTTGACCCCGATGGAATAGCACAGGATGTTTCAGGTATTGGTCATTGGGGTAATGGCGATTATAGAGTTTATCTTTCGGAAGAATCAAAGATTGCGGAGATTATGAAGCTTATAACGCAATCTTATCATGTAAATGGAAGTAAGGAAAATGAGTAAGATAGACGACATGATTGCGAAATTATGCCCCAATGGGGTTGAATATAAAGCCCTTGGGGATGTGTCAAAAATCAATCGCGGTGTTCGTGTAACGCGTGATATGTTGACTACAGATGGAAAAATTCCTGTTTATCAGAATGCGTTGACTCCGCTTGGATATTTTGATAAGTCAAATCGTAAAGCTTATTCTGTTTATTTGATTGGGGCTGGAGCCGCAGGAAAGATTGGTTTTTCCGACATTGAATTTTGGGCTGCTGACGATTGCTACACTTTTGATGACTTGAATCAGGTTAATGATAAATTCTTGTATTACTTCCTACAAACGCAACAAAACTATATTGATACAAGAGTAAGAAAAGGGAGCATCCCAAGAATAAGCAGAGATGTTTTTGAAAAAATCAAGATTCCTGTTCCTCCTTTAAAAATTCAAGAAGAGATTGTACATATACTAGATAAGTTTACATCGCTTACAGCGGAGCTTACAGCGGAGCTTACAGCGGAGCTTACAGCGCGTCGCAAGCAGTATGAATACTACCGCGACGCGCTGCTGTCCTTCGGAAAAGTTAGCCCCCCCCTAACATTTGGATTGAACAACGAAGAAGTAAGGTGGATGACCTTGGGCGAAATTTGCAAAAATGTCTGTTCTGGCGGAACTCCAAGCACATCGCATAGTGATTACTATGGCGGTGATGTTCCGTGGCTGCGTACGCAAGAAGTCGATTGGAGGGATATTCGAGATACAGAAGTGAAAATAACAAAGAAAGGGGTTGAAAATTCTTCGGCAAAATGGATTCCCGCAAATTGTGTCATTGTTGCAATGTATGGAGCAACTGCTGCAAAGGTTGCCATTAACAAAATCCCTTTAACCACAAATCAGGCTTGTTGTAATTTGGAAGTTAATCCACAAATCGCCTCTTATAGATATGTTTTTCATTGGCTTTGCAACAACTATCAAAATCTAAAATCACTTGGTCAAGGCTCCCAATCTAATATAAATGCAGGAACCGTCAAGTCATTCAAAATTCCTGTTCCTTCGCTCGCTATGCAGGAAAAAATTGCAAACATTCTTGACAATTTTGATGCTGTTTGCAACGACCTAAACATTGGTCTTCCTGCCGAGATTGGCTTGAGGAAGAAACAATACGAGTATTATCGCGATAGGATTCTGTCCTTCAACACAAATGTAAATAATTCTATACACGGGGGGGGTAATCTCCAAGACGAGATAAAACTGCTCCAGTATGTTTTCGGCTATGCTATGGTAAGATTGGGCGACATCGCAACGGTTATGCGTGGTGGAAGTTTCCAAAAGAAGGACTTCTCGGAATCAGGCGTTCCCTGTATTCATTATGGTCAAATCTATACCAAGTACGGTTTACACGCAGATAAGACGTTCACATTCATCAGCGACGCTGCGGCAGAAAAACAAAAATTTGCGGAGCCAAACGATGTTGTGATGGCAGTTACCAGCGAGAACGTAGAAGACGTTTGTAAATGCGTTGCATGGGTCGGCAAGGAAAAAATCGCCGTTAGCGGACATTCCGCCATCATCCATCACAACCAAAACGGGAAATATCTTTCCTATTACTTCCATACTTCCATGTTTTTTGAGCAAAAACGAAAACTCGCTCACGGGACAAAAGTCATCGAAGTCACCCCCGACACACTCACTAAAATTCAAATTCCCATTCCCTCAATTAACGAGCAGGAACGTATCGTGGAAATCCTTGACAAGTTCGATGCACTTGTAAACGACCTTTCGCAAGGCATCCCTGCCGAAATCGAAGCAAGGAAAAAACAATACGAATACTATCGGGATAAATTACTTACTTTTAAGAAAGCAAGTTGACTGCTTAAACGTTGACCCTGAAAAAAGAAGAACAAGATGTACAATACCGTTGCCCAGACAAGTGAATCTACAGTCGTTGCCGAATACAGGCCGATTCGTTCCAAGTCCAGCGCCTATCAAAGTGAAGCTGACCTTGAACGCGAGTTCATCAAGCAGCTCCAGGCACAGGGCTACGAGTATCTTAAAATCAAGTCCGATGCAGACTTGATAGCGAATCTTCGCAAAAAGCTCGAAGAACTGAACAAATACAAGTTCAGCGACGACGAATGGGAACGTTTCTACAAGCAGGAACTCGCCAACGCAAATCAGGGCATCGAAGAAAAGACCGCAACCATCCAGGAAGATTCCGTAAAGACATTCAAGGATGACCACGGGCGTTCAAAGAACATCACCCTAATCGACAAGAAGAATGTTCACAATAACAGCGTCCAGGTAATCAATCAATATGTCATTGGGGAAGACCAAGGCGCGGCTCATGACAACCGATATGACGTGACAATTCTTGTAAACGGTTTGCCGCTTGTTCACGTCGAACTCAAGCGTCGCGGAATTTCCATCAAGGAAGCATTTAACCAAATCAACCGTTACCAGCGTGACAGTTTTTGGGCGGGGACGGGACTTTTCGAGTTCATCCAAATCTTTGTCATAAGCAACGGGACGGAAACCAAATACTATTCAAACACCACACGCGACGGCCATCTGAAGGAAGCGGCTGGGCGCCGTGGCAGAGTCAAGACCAGCAACAGCTTTGAGTTTACAAGCTACTGGTCGGACGGTAACAACAAGAACATTCGCGACCTGGTGGACTTTACCGCCACCTTCTTCGCAAAGCACACGATTCTCAATGTTCTCACCAAGTATTGCATCTTTACGGAAAAGAGAATACTTATGGTGATGCGTCCCTACCAGATTATGGCGGCGGAACGCATACTGGAACGCCTGAAAACCTCGACCACCTATAAGAAGATGGGGACGGTCGATGCAGGCGGCTACATCTGGCACACGACAGGTTCGGGCAAAACGCTTACCAGCTTCAAGACGGCTCTCCTGGCTTCACAAATGGAGGCTGACGAAAAGGACAAAATCGACAAGGTGCTTTTTGTCGTCGATAGACAGGATTTGGACTATCAGACGATGCGTGAATACGACAAGTTCCAAAAAGGCGCCGCCAATGGAAACACATCTACAGCAATTCTCAAAAGACAGCTGGAGAACAGGAACGAGAAGGGCGGAGTCCAGGAATACAAAATCATCGTCACGACCATTCAGAAACTGGGCTGTTTCATCAAGCAGAACAAGACGCACGAAATCTACAACAAGCACATTGTCCTTATATTCGATGAATGCCACAGAAGCCATTTTGGCGAGTTACACCAGCGCATTACAAAGACTTTCAAGAACTACCATATTTTTGGCTTCACGGGAACACCCATATTCCCGCAGAACTCTGGCAGCGGCAAGCTCCCGCAGTTAAAGACAACGCAGCAGGCCTTTGGCGACAAACTCCACCACTACACAATCGTAAACGCAATCAATGACGGAAATGTTCTTCCATTCCGCATTGACTACATCAATACAATCAAGGCGAAAAAGGGTGGAAGCGACAAGCAAGTTTCTGCAATCGAAACGGAAGAGGCCCTGCTTGACCCAAGGCGTATCACGCTCAATGTAAAATACGTTCTCGACCATTTCGACCAGAAAACAAAACGTAATGAGGCTTATGCGCTTGAAGGAAAGCGTCAATACGGTTTCAATTCCATTTTTGCGACAGCATCTATCCCAGCAGCCAAACTCTACTATAACGAGTTCAAGAAGCAGATTGCAGAACGCAAGCCAGGAGAACCAGGCGCGGGCTTAACCATCGCGACTATTTTCAGCTACGCTCCTAATGAGGAAGATTCTGGAATCCTGCCCGAAGAAGACTTGGATTCTCCCGATGGTCTCGACCAATCTTCAAGAGATTTCCTGGAATCTGCAATCTTCGATTACGACAAGACTTTCAAGACCAACTTTAGCGGAAAGAATAAGAGCGCGAAGGTCGTTGCAAGCAAGGGCGGAAACTTCGACAACTACTACAAGGATTTGTCGGAAAAGATGAAGACGAGGCAGGTGGACCTGCTTATCGTCGTAAACATGTTCCTTACGGGCTTCGACGCAACCACGCTCAACACGCTATGGGTCGATAAGAACCTTCGCCAGCATGGTCTATTGCAAGCCTATTCCCGAACAAACCGCATTCTCAATTCCGTCAAAACATTCGGAAACATTGTCTGCTTCCGTTCTCTCCAAAAAGAAACGGACGACGCAATCGCTCTCTTTGGCGACAAGGATGCAGGTGGAATAGTTCTTCTTAAGACTTTCAAGGACTATTACGAAGGCTACACCGACAAGGGCAAGCATGTCAAGGGCTATCTCGAAATTGTCAATGAACTTGAAAAGAAATTCCCGCTCGAATACCTGACAAGCGGAGAACCTATTGGCGAGAAAAATGAAAAAGAGTTTATCCAGCTTTACGGCGCCTTGCTCCGCTTAAGAAACATCCTCAACTGTTTCGACGAGTTCAAGGACGATGAATTTTCCGCAAGGGCCTTGCAGGATTACCAGGGCGAATACCTACGTCTTTATGAAAAATATAAGCCGCGTCCAGGCGAGAAGGAAAGCATCAAGGAAGACGTTGAATTTGAAATCGAGCTTATCAAACAGGTGGATATTACCATCGACTACATCCTTGAACTTGTCGCCAAATACCACAAGAGCCACTGTAAGGACAAAACCATTCTTGGCGAAATAAATAAGGCCGTAAATGGTTCTATTGAACTGCGCAGCAAGAAAGAACTTATCGAAGCATTCATTGAACGGGTGAATACAAAAACAAACGTAGATAAGGACTGGCGTGAGTTCGTCCGCGAAAGCCGCGACGCCGACCTTGAAGAACTTATCAAGACTAATAAGCTCAATGATGAAAAGACTCGCCAGTATCTTGCAGACGCATTTAGGGACGGCAGCATGAGTGACATTGGCACGGGGCTTCCCGCCCTCATGCCGAAAAAGAGCCTTTTTGCAAAGAAGGACGAAGGTTCTGAAAACAGAAGCGAATTGAAGAACAGAATCTTTGCGCTGTTGAAGAACTTCTTTGACAAGTATTTTGGAATCTGCGGATTCGAGGATGATGAAGCACAAGCCGAAGAAAAGTCTGGACAAAACATCATTGACTTGAGTGACTCTGAGTCAATTATTGCAGAGGCGAAATCACTCAGGAAATTGCATGAGTACAAGAATGTCGCTGACAAGCAGGCGAAATACTCTGCTCGAAAGTAGGCCTTAACATAGGAAGCAAATCTTTTATATGGAGGTGTATGGTATATGCAGTTGGTAAGAACTTCCTTTAATTTAAGAAGTGATTTGCGCTGGGCTGAGGATGCCTATGAAAAAGGAATTTTCGCCTGGATAAACGGAAGTAAAAATCACAAAACTGGCGAAAAGAATTACGGCCCGCTTCTACGTAAATTACCTCCCCACATAGATTTCGATAAAGAGCCAAATGGGAAATTCCAGTTTGCGGGGGTATCTCTGGAATATGAATCCTTCTCTTTTGAAGGTAAAGACTATCTGGGCTTCCTTTTTACTTACACTCAATTGGGTCGTTGTTGGAAAACTCGCATCGCTTTTTGCCGCACTGCAAAACATGTACAGTGTTATGTCTCGCTAGAATGCGACTTACTTAAAGGAGCGTCTCTACCATCTATTTCGAAACCGAAAATTTTGGATTATCTCATCAAGTTCCAGGATGGAGATGGCGGATTAGACATAACGGACAAGCCCCATATAATTGAGTACAACGATATTTCGAAAGCAAAACGTGCCTTGACGGCAAAATTAGGCAACGTTTTGCCCATCGTTTATTTAAGCTGTTCCGAGCGCACACATTCTTTAAAACCAAGCGAGGTTGCGAAAAAACTTTTTGGTGTTGCCCACGTTCTTGCTGAAAAAGATAAGACGATATATGAGCGTCTCAGCATTGACATGAAGGGTGTTGATTATCCCAAAAGAGGTGAAATAGGAATCTGTTATCAAGGCCAGCCAATAGATATTTTTAATCGCTATTCTGTGGTTGATTGGTCTGAAAATCCAGAAACGCTTGTCCAGGACATATTCCTCAAGATTCTAAAGAAGAATCTGTCTCTCAAGTTTAATTTTACCTGGGATGATTTCCTTGATGCGCAGACAAAGTTTACTGTCGAACAAACTGAAAAAGAACGACTTGCCAAGATTCAGACAGTGGAGAAAATGCGCAATGAATTGGCTGCGACCAAGTCAACGACCGAGGAGCTTTCTAAGCAAGTAAAGAAGCTGATGCAAGAACTGGAAGCTGTTTCCAAAGAACGGGACCAGTACAAAGATGAACACGCACGGTACATTATGTTGGAAAAACTGTACAAGAGCTGCAAGGAAGAGCGTGATTCTTGGGAGAATCTTGCGATACAGTCTGATGATAAACGAATTGCTGCCGAAAAGGAACTCGCCGACGCAAAACAATCGCTGCATGATGCGAACGTCAAAAACGAAGCTCTTGAAAAGAACTTTAATGCTGCTTCTAGCAAGAACGTACAAAACTTGCCGCTTGTCATGCCCAAAGATGTCCAGATGTTCCCCGAAGAATATAAATGTCAGCTTATTAGCATCTTACGGTTGGCACAAAAAAATGTTCGTAAGACAACTATTTCCCCTAAAATGCGAACTGCGGATATAATTGAAAAAATCTTAGCAGCAAACATGAATGCAATGAATTGCTATGAGAAAATGAACAAGAATAAAGAAATTCTGGAATCCGTTGCAAAACAGCAGAATCTAGATTCTAGTGATGGGACCAAGGCGATGAAGCCATTTAACATGGAACTCGTAAAGAAAGGGAATAATCACGGCAAAATACGATTTGTCAAGGATGAAAGCGAAAGTTTCCTTGGTTCAGAAGCATCAACAGCCAGCGAAACTGCCCGTGGTGGCAAGAATCAAGCCGCCGACCTGGTAAAAGCTATGCTTTGGTCTGATTAAATCATTTCTCCTCTTATTGAATTTAGCCTAGCCTACTTGGCTAGGCTTCCTTTTTTACATCGTCCTTTGTAAGCGAGGGCCGAAAAGGTATAAACTAGAGTAGTATGAACAACGAAACTTTCAATGATATCTGATTCGCTAAGAAGCGCTATAAGTCTTGATGTGAGTTATCAGCTGGTAAAATTGACAGAACAGCTCGAAAAATTGGGCCTTTATTGTGAATTAAATCGGAAATTAGCGTGTATTTCCGTCTATGGAAATTCCGAGCAAAAAGGGCAAACTCCACTAGTGGTTGTCTGTTGTAAAGAAGACAAAGATGGCGCCCCGTTTATCACTTATTTTTCATTCGTTTCCGAAGAAAAACAAAACATCGAAATATGGCATAGGGCATCAATCTTATACAAGGCGACCCATATAAAAACGCTGATTGATAATGCCTGGAATATACCCAGGGTAAAAATCCCAGGATGTGATATGAAATAAGCGAAAAAAGGGAGAAGGTTATTTGCCTTCTCCCTATGCTATATTTATGCGGCTTCCTGATTGAGAATGAATCGAACCGCTTTTTCTGCCTTGCTTGCGGCGCCTACAACTAGATTTGCGTCACCCTTCAAAGCTTTTAACCAATTTTGAATGTATGCGGCATTGTTTGTATGGGTGGTTTTTGTTTCCAAGCCAAGCTCTGCAAGCATCATGGCGCTTCCCATTTCAGCTACTAATTCTTCTTTGGAATAATCATTGCTGCCAAATGGTTGAGGCCCATCTACGAAGCGATTCAGCCGTTCTTTTGTTCCCGTGCTGTGCGTGATTTCGTGAAATAAAACGCCGTAATAATTGTTGCTGGAGTGGAAATTTTTCAGCGGAGGAATTTGAATAAAGTCCCTAGCAGGGGAATAGAAAGCACGGTCGTATTCCTGGAAAATAAGCTTTATTTTTTCGCGTGTTAAATAATCTTTGGCGATTGCTTCCGCACGTTCATCAGGCTTATTTTCTATTCCACATGGTTTTTCCGTAGTCCATTTTGGTTTTAAGCCTTCCGTCATCGACAGGTGGAATACATAGTACCCCCGCAAAATGAAAGAATTTTTCTGTTCCTTGATTATTTCGCCATCTTTTTCTTTTTCAGTCTCGATGATGGTGGGCTTAAAAAAGTAGATGCGTTCGCCCTTGGCGCCCTTCTTTACTCGACCTCCAGCTTCTTGAACTTGTTTAAAGGTCGCGTATTCTCCAGGGCGCTCCAACAGCATGCGATTCAAAAGGCTGTAAGGTTTTCCCGTTGCATGGCTCAGAATCTTGCTATTGCAGACCCAGGGTTTTGTCCACGGGATGATTCCCTTTTCAAGCTGGGCGATGATTTTATCTGTAATGTCCTGATAAATGTTACTCATGATGCTTACCCCTTTTTGTTCTGCTTGGATGGTTTCTTTGTGTTGTAGATGTTCACAAGCCCCATTTGATGAGCTTGCATGATGGCTTTGATGCGTTGTTGTTTGTTCATGGGTGAACCTCATTCGTGATGTGTTTTCGTTGTGTGATTTGCCTTGGCCTGAATGGCCGTTCACCCCCCTATATATAGGGGGGTATCCGAATGACGGGTCCTTTTTGACGTTGACCCATAACCTAAGTTGAACATTTTATTTGTAAAAAATGATAACTGACGGCCTTCCATTATAGAGGCTTCATTTCCATTTACGTTGTTCCTGTTTGTCACTAGGTTTTGATGCCCCATACAGATTTTGAACAAATTTTTTCTGGGGGCAGAAAATATGGCCGTTTAAAACAAAGCCCATAAAGGGTGTTTGGAAAATTTTAGGTAGGGGTATTTTGAAAATGACGCAAAGAACAGATTCAAAAAATGTGCAGGGGGTAAAAGACATTTCCCGCACAAAAAAAAGCGCTCGAAATAGTGTGAAAAAAAAGGCGCCTTACATAATAATTGTAAAATTTTTTTGCGACCTTTTATGTAAGGAGTTTTTTTATTACTTTAGCAGAGGAAATCACAAAAACGTCCCCTTCTGTTCGTTTTTGCCGTTTTTCGCCAAGGTCTTAAACCAAGGATTTTTGCCTCTTTTTTGCGCAGAATCGACACCTTCGACCATTAGGCCGCCGTCGTTCCGCTAAGTGGAGACATAAATAATCCTTTTTGTGGGCGGTTCTCGCCCGGTTCCCCAGAAATACGACATCTGGCGGTGAGGCGTAAGATAGAAAAAGACTATAAG
>OCTW011603601.1_pt1 | contig 18172 bp, 17 predicted proteins | sample 1539671 | NCBI WGS metagenome assembly OCTW01 (sample SAMN02144230, study PRJEB22623) | gut metagenome | biome: sheep rumen | host: Ovis aries | place: New Zealand
GGGCTGCGGGGTGGACGCGCCGGGCAGCTTCATCGCGTGGCTGTGCACGCAGACCCCGGTGCACGCCTGGGAGATGCCGGGCAAACGGTACGACATCGGCAATCTGGAGAGCTACCGGCAGGTGCAGGAGCAGTATCGGGGGATCGGCGGCTGATCCCGGAGGAGTCGAGGCATGAACAGCAACTGGTTCAAGCTGGTGATGAAGCTGACAGGGGTGCGGTACGGCAAGGGCCTTCAGCTCAAGGGCGTGCCGGTGATCTTCAACCAGCGGGGCGCGGAGCTCACGATCGGGGACGGCTGCGTGATCAAGTCGTCCTTCCTGTCCAATCTGGTGGGCCTGTACAGCCGCACGATCATCGTCACCCGCAGGCCGGACGCCTATATCCGGATCGGGAGCCACGTGGGCATTTCCGGCGCGACGATCTTCGCCCGCAAGGGCATCACGATCGGCGACCACACCGCGATCGGCGGCAATGTGAAGATTCTGGACAATGACTTCCACCCGGTGGAGCTGGAGGCGCGCCAGCGGTACCACAGCGGCGGCAGCGCCGATCCGGAGCTGATCCCCGCCCGGGAGATCGTCATCGGCAATAACTGCTTCATCGGCTGCAATGCGATCATCCTCAAGGGCACCGTCCTGGGGGATGGCTGCGTGGTGGGGGCCGGCGCGGTGGTGGCCGGAAGGTTCGAGCCGGGCTGCGTCATCGCGGGCAATCCCGCCCGTGTCATCAGAAAACTGGGAGAGGCCAAGGCATGAAGAAAAAGCTGCTGATCTACGCGCATTACTACATCCCCGACACGGCGTCCACCGGGCAGATCGTCCGGGAGCTGGCAGAGGGCCTGCTGGACGCCTTTGACATCACGGTGATCTGCGTGGTGCCCTCCTACAGTGGGAAGATCGAGCCGCAGTGGAAGACGCAGCGCTTCTACCGGGAGGAGCTGAACGGCGTGCACGCCCTGCGCATCCGGGTGCCGGAGTTCGCCAAGGCGGACAAGCTCAGCCGCATCCGCAACATCGTCGCCTACTTCATGGGCGCGCGCAGGGCCACGCGGATGCTGGGCGATTTCGACGCGGTGTTCACGATCTCCCAGCCGCCGGTGCTGGGCGGCATGCTGGGCGTGTACGGCAAGCGGAAGAAGAAGGCGCCGCTGGTGTACAACATCCAGGACTTCAACCCGGAGCAGATCCTCGCGGTGAACTACGGCGGCGGCGGGCTGGTGACCGGCCTGATGATGCGGCTGGACAAGCGCTCCTGCCGGGAGAGCGACCTGGTGATCACCGTGGGCCGCGATCTGGTGGAGACGATGCGCCGCCGCTTCGAGGGCGAAAAGCTGCCCCGCACGGTCATGATCAACAACTGGATCGACGAGAAGGCCATCTACCCCCTGCCCGCGGACGACCCGCAGGTGGCGGCCTTCCGGCGGCGGTGGGGGCTGGAGGGCAAGTTTGTCATCATGTACTCCGGCAACCTGGGCCTCTATTACGACCTGGAAAACCTGCTCCCGCTGGCCGGGCAGTTCCGGGGCGCGAAGAGCGCGGACGGCCGGGAGGCGGTGTTCGCCTGGGTGGGCGACGGCGCGGTGAAGGGCCGCATGGAAGAGATTGCCCGGGAGCAGCAGCTGGACAACTGCGTCTTCATCCCCTATCAGGCGAAGGAGGAGCTGATCTGGAGCCTGAACGCGGGCGACGTGCACTGGTGCGTCAACGCGCGGGGGATCAAGGGCGTGTCCTGCCCCTCCAAGGCCTACGGGATCTGGGGCGTGGGCAAGCCGCTGCTGGGCGTGCTGGAGGAGGGCAGCGAGATCCGCATGCTCATCGACGAGACGTGCAGCGGCCTCACCTGCGAGCCGGGCGAATACGACCGCGTGGCAGAGAACATCCGCCGCTTCCTGCAGATGGACGCGGACAGCCTCCGGGCGATGGGCGCGCGCGGCCACGACTACCTGATGGAGCATCTGACCCGGGCGGTGTCGGTGGCGGCCTACCGGAAGGAGATTCTGGCCCTGTGCGGGAAGGAGGGGCGGTAAATGGCGACGATCACCTCGCTGACCCTGACGCGCAATGAGGCGAAGAACATCACCGAATGCCTCGCCTCGGTGGCGCCCATCGTCGACCGGATGGTCGTGATGGACAATTTCAGCCCCGACGGCTCCCGGGAGCTGGCCGAGGCGGCCGGCGCGGAGGTCTGGCAGGACGAGGGCGACTACCGGGCGCGCTTCGCCCTGGGCGTCTCGGAGCTGACCCATATCGATACGGACTGGATCCTGTTCATCGACGCGGACGAGCGGCTGACGGAGGAATCCCGGCGGGAGCTGAAGGAAATGTGCGACCGGTACGCGGGCGATCCGGAGGTGACCGGCATCGTGGTGCGCTACCGCACGAACTTCCTGGGCCGCGATCTCCGGCACGGCGGCTTCTATCCGCTCAAGAAGCTCCGCGTGTTCAAGCCGGGCTGCTTCCGCATGGAGCAGCTGGAGCTGGATTCCCACATCCTGCTCACCCGCGGGCGGTCGGTGGAGATGAAGACGGACCTTCTGCACATGGACTTCAAGGGCCTGTCGAACTGGGTCACCCGGCACAACAACTACGCGGAGCGGGCGGCGAAGGATTTCTTCCACAAGCGCGACGGGGCGGAGACCGTGGACACGAAGGGGCTGGAGCCCACGGCGCGGGTCAAGCGGCTGCTGAAGTACGGCGTGTACTACAAGCTGCCCGGCGGCTTGCGCGCGCACCTGTTCTATATCTATTGCTACTGGCTGCGGCTGGGCTTCCTGGACGGCCGGCCGGGGAAAATCTACGCCTTCCTGCACAGCTACTGGTACCGCTATCTGGTGGACGCCTATATCTATGAGAAGGAAAACGCGGCAAAGCAGCCGCAGGAAAGGAGCAGTGTGAAATGAAAGTGGTTCTGCTGGCGGGCGGCTTCGGCACGCGCATCTCGGAGGAACCCCGCTTCCGCCCCAAGCCGATGATCGAGATCGGCGGACGGCCCATCCTGTGGCACATCATGAAGGAATACAGCTATTACGGCTTCAATGACTTCATCATCTGCGCGGGCTACAAGCAGCACATGATCAAGGAATGGTTCGCGGACTACTTCCTGTACAACAGCGACGTCACCTTCGACTACACCGAGGGCCGCGGCGCGATGACCGTGCATCAGCAGCGCTGCGAGCCGTGGCGCGTGACCGTGGTGGACACCGGCCTGGGTACGATGACCGGCGGCCGCATCAAGCGCGTGCAGCCCTACATCGGCAACGAGCCCTTCATGATGACCTACGGCGACGGCGTGTGTGATGTGGACATCGGCGACCTGCTGCGCTTCCACCAGGCCCACGGCAAGATCGCCACGCTGACCGCCGTGAAGCTGGAGCAGCAGAAAGGCGTGCTGGACATCGGCGGCGACTTCACGGTCCGGGCCTTCCGCGAGAAGAGCCTGGCCGACGGCGCGCCGATCAACGCCGGCTACATGGTGCTGCAGCCGGAGATCTTCGACCTGATCGAGGGGGACAGCACGGTCTTTGAGCGGGAGCCGCTGGAAACCCTGGCGGCTCGGGGCGAGCTGATGAGCTACATGCACCGGGGCTTCTGGCAGTGCATGGACAACCGCCGCGAGATGGATCTGCTGGAGATGCTGCTGGAAAAGGGCACCGCGCCCTGGAAGAAGTGGAAGGACTGAACCGCAGGGAGGCCGACATGCTGGATTTGGAGTTTTACCGCGGGAAGCGGGTCTTTGTCACCGGCCACACCGGCTTCAAGGGCACCTGGCTGTGCAAGATGCTGACGGGGGCCGGCGCGGAGGTGACGGGCTACAGCCTGGAGCCGCCGACGCAGCCGAACCTCTTCTCCCTCTCCGGGGTGGAGGGGCAGATGCGCAGCGTCATCGGCGACGTGCGCGATTTTGACCGGCTGTGGCAGGCCTTTTCGGAGGCGCGGCCGGAGATTGTGCTGCATCTGGCGGCCCAGCCGATCGTGCGGGAGGGCTACCGCGATCCCCGCGGCACCTACGAGACGAACGTGATGGGCACGGTGAACCTGCTGGAGTGCGCCCGCCGGGCCGGCACGGTGCGCAGCTTCCTCAACGTGACCACGGACAAGGTCTACATCAACCGCGAGTGGTGCTGGGGCTACCGGGAGGAGGAGCCGCTGGACGGCTTCGACCCGTATTCCAACTCCAAGAGCTGCTCGGAGCTGGTCACCCACTGCTACCGCTCCAGCTTCTTCGCGGACGGGCGCACCGCGGTGTCCACCGCCCGGGCGGGCAATGTGATCGGCGGCGGCGACTTCGCGCCGGACCGGATCATCCCGGACTGCATCCGCGCGGTGCAATCGGGACGGACCATCGCCGTGCGCAATCCCCATTCCACCCGGCCCTACCAGCATGTGCTGGAGCCGCTGGGCGCCTACCTGACGATCGCCCGCGCGCAGTGGGACGACCCCTCGCTGGCCGGCGCCTACAACGTGGGCCCGGACGAGTGCGACTGCGTCACCACCGGGGAGCTGACCAGCCTCTTCTGCGAAACCTGGGGCGAGGGCGCGGCCTGGGAGAACCTTGCCGAGGCCAACGCGCCGCACGAGGCGAACTTCCTCAAGCTGGACTGCAGCCGCGTGAAGCAGGTGTTCGGCTGGCGGCCCCGCTGGCACATCCGCGAGTGCCTCTCGCTGGTGTGCGATTTTGCCCGCGTGATGCAGCGGGGCGGGGACATCCCGGCGGAGATGGAGCGGGAGATCGCCCTCTACCGCGGCGGGGCCTGACGGAGGCGAGAGGATGAAGCTGCTCGCTGCGGGCAGGATGCCCTTTCGGGAGGCGGAGGAAGAGCGCTTCCGAGAGAAAGGCTGGGAGATCGTCCATCAGGCGGTGGAGAAGGAAGCCCTGGCCTGCGACCCGGCCGAGGTGGACGCGGTCATCTGCAACTGGCTGTTTGTGTATCACGACCTGGCCCGGTTCACCCGGCTCAGGATGATTCAGCTGCTCAGCGCGGGGCATGACCGCGTGCCGGAGGCGGAGATCCGCCGGAGGGGCATCCACCTGTGCGACGCGCGGGGCGTGTATTCCGCGCCGATGGCGGAGTTTGCCCTGGGCGGGGTGCTGCAGCTGTTCAAGCGCAGCCGCGCGCTGTGGCGGCATCAGGCGGCCCGCGAATGGCAGAAGGAGCGGGACCTGCGCGAGCTGGGCGGCTGCACGGTCTGCGTCGTCGGCACGGGCAGCGTGGGCTGCTGCTGCGCGCGGGCCTTTGCCGCGCTGTGCCGCCGGGTGATCGGTGTGGACCTGTATCCCCGGGCGCAGGCCCCCTTTGCGGAGGTGCTGCCGCTTCAGGAGATGCAAAGGGCGCTGCGGTGCGCGGACGTGCTGATCCTGACGGTGCCGCTGACGGAGGAAACCCGCGGCCTCATCGGCGCCCGGGAGCTGGCGCTGCTGCCCGGCGGCGCGGTGGTGGTCAATATTGCCCGCGGCGGCATCCTGGACGAGGAGGCCCTGCTGGCGGAGCTGCGCGGCGGCCGTCTCGCCGGCGCGGTGCTGGATGTCTTCGCGGAGGAGCCGCTCCCGGCGGCCAGTCCGCTGTGGGGGCTGGAGAATGTGATTCTCACACCGCACAATTCCTTTGTCTCCGACGGCAACGACCGGCGCATGTGGGACGTGATTCGGGCGAATTTCTCCCTGTGAGCCGCACCTCATCAAAATCAAGGCTGGAGGCTTTTATGGCACATATCAGAGTCCTGGACTGCACCCTGCGCGACGGCGGCTACGTCAACAACTGGGAATTCGGCGAGGAGGCCATCCGCGGCACGATCCGCGACCTGGAGCAGACCGGCGTGGACATGATCGAGATCGGCTTCATGCGCGACGAGGCCTACACCCGGGATCGCTCCATCTACAACAGCGTGGCCCAGTGCGCGGACATCATCGGCGAGAAGAAGCCGGGCACCGTGTACTGCGCGCTGATCGAGATGGCGAACTACTTCCCGCCCGAACTGCTGGCGCCCTGCGACGGCCGCGGCCCGGACGCCCTGCGCTACAGCTTCTGGAAGCGGCTGATGGACGACGCCTACGACTACTGCAGGATGATCAAAAGCCGCGGCTACCGGCTGTGCGTGCAGCCCACCCGCGTGGAGCAGTATTCGGACGAGGACTTCGCCGAGATGGTGAAGCGCTTTGGCGAGCTGGAGCCCTACGCGCTGTACATTGTGGACACCTTCGGCCTGCTGCGCAAGCGCGACGTGCTGCGCTACGCCGAGATTGCCGACCGCCTGCTTCCCCCGGACACGATCCTGGGCTACCACGTGCACAACAACATGGGGCAGGCCCTGTGCAACGCGGTGGCCTTTGCGGAGCTGCCCCTCAAGCACACGCGGCAGATGGACGCCAGCATCTACGGCATGGGGCGCGGCGCGGGCAACCTGTTCCTGGAGCAGCTCGCCCTGTACCTGCGGGAGGAATTCGGCCAGGAGCTGCGCCTGGAGCCGGTGCTGCACGCCTGGGATACGTGGATCTCGAAGATCTTCGCCCGCCTGCCCTGGGGCTATTCGACCCATTCCTTCCTGACGGCGGCCGCGGCGTGCAATCCGAATTACGCCTCCGACTTCACCGCCCGGGGGCTGCCCGCGGCCGAGGTCTGGGACATTGTGCGGGAAGGCCTCACCGGGCCGGACAAGTATCTCTACGCGGCGGAGAAGACGGAGGCCGCGATCCGGACCTGGGAGGAGGAACACGCATGAACACTGCCATTGCGCTGGGCCTGTGCGCCGCCGCCGCGCTGATTGTGCTCTGGGGCCTGCGGCTGGCCGGGGCGGAGGAGAAGGCCCTCCTCAGCCGGGAGAAGAGCGACCATCTGAAGGTGATCGCGGTGCTGGCGATCTTCCTGGACCACCTGGCCCAGCATCTGGCCTCGCCGGGGCTCCTCAAGGTGTTCGTCTCCACCAGCTACCTGTTTGTCGGGCTGTTCTTCTTTGTCTCTGGCTACGGCCTGGCGAAGAGCGCACGGCGGGAGGGCTACCTGCAGCACTTCCTGCAGCGGCGCCTGGGCCGGCTGCTGCTGCCCTATCTGCTGGCCTTTGTGGTCTGCACGGCGGTGAGCGCCGTGCTGCGGGGCGGCACGGATTTCCGCACCCTGCTGCTGGGACTCGCCGGCGCGGAGCCGATCTGCTCCAGCTTCTGGTATGTGTATGCCATCCTGTGGTGCTATCTGGCCTTCTGGGCGGCGGGCCGCCTTGCCCGGGGCAGCCGGCCGGTGCTGGCCGGGCTGGTGGCGCTGTATGTCGCGGTGTGCGTGCTGCTGGGGAAGAAATTCAACTGGTACAACGCGGTGCTGCCCTTCCTGGCGGGCGTGTTCGCCGCGGACCGGGAGGAAAAGCTGCCGCAGGGCCGGGGCCGCAGGGCGCTGGCGGCGGCGGTCTGCCTGGCGGTGAGCGCGGTGTTCTTCGTGATGCCCTTCCTGGCGGAGCGCTTCCTGGGCGGGGCGGACTGGGTGCGGGCGCTGGCGGGCAACATTGCCGCCGCGGCCTTCGCGCTGGGCCTGGCCGGGCTGGTCAGCCTGGTGCGCGCGGGGAACCCGGTGTCCCGCGCCATCGCCCGGCATTCCTATGAGATTTACCTGTATTCGGTCATCTGCTGCGAGGTGGCGGCGCTGCTGAAGAAGGACGCGCTGATCGCCCTGGCGGCGGTCGCCCTGACGGCGGTGTGCGCGCTGGTCTTCCGCGTGCTGGATGAGGCGATCACCCGCCGCGGAGCGGGGAGGGATGCCGCGTGATGATCGCCGTGTTTCTGCTGCTGCTGGCCGCGTGCTGCCTCTGGCAGGCCCGGCGGCGCGGCCCGACGGATCCGGACGGCCTGTCGCCGGAATCGACGAACGTCCTCAAGGGCGTGTGCGCGGTGCTGATTGTGCTCCACCACCTCTCCCAGCGGGCCGCCTCGGACGGACTCAAGGGCGTTCTGGGAACTGCCGCGGCCGCTCCCGCCATGGCGCTGAAATACCTGGGCTATGCCTTTGTGGGCGTGTTCTTCCTGATCTCCGGCTTCGGCCTGATGAGCAGCGCGATGAAGAGGGGCTCCGCGAAGGGCCTGCTGCGCCGGCGGCTTTGCAGCCTGTACGCGCCGTACTGGATCATGAATCTGCTGTGGATCGTCTACGGCTTCATCGCGGGGCATCCCTACAGCCTGGGGGAGACGCTGTTCTCCCTGGCCGGCGGCTATGCCTTCACCCACCTGTGGTACACCACCACGCTGATCCTGCTGACGGCGGCCTTCACGCTGATCTTCCGCCGCGGGGTCAGCGGGCGGGGCGTGGCCGCGGTGTGCGGCGTGTCGCTGATCTACTGCCTCGTGTGCCTGTTCGCGCCGCTGGAGGTGCTCTGGACGGAGGGGAAGCCCTCGCTGCGGGCCTTCCAGATCGCCTGGTCGGCCTCGGCGCTGTGCTTCCCCGCGGGCGTTGTGCTGCGGTGGCGGCGGGAGCAGGCGGAGGCGCTGGTGAGCCGCCGGCCGCTTGCCTGCTTCCTCGGCTGCGCGGCGGTGTTCGCGGCGGCTTTCGGCGTCCGGCTGGTGCTGGAGCGCCTGGGCCAGGGGGAGAATATCCCGCTGCAGTTCCTGCCCCGCAACCTGATCGCCCTGGCCTTCGCCGGCATGGCGCTGATCGCCTTGCGCCGCTTCCGCCTGGGCAATCCGGCGCTGCGCTGGCTGGGCGCGCACTCGCTGGAGATCTACATGATGCAGTTCCTGCTGCTGGAAATCTGCGTGGACACCGGCTTGCGCACGGGCCAGCCGTCCGTGTACACCGCCGCGGTGCTGCTGGGCACCCTGCTGGGGGCGGCGCTGCTGCATCCGCTGGACACGCTGGCGGTGAAGGCCCTTGTGCCCGGGAAAAACTGACTGCCGGAGGGAAGAGGCATGAACATCCTCGTCGTCACCACGATCTACCGCGACCCGGAGGACACGAAGGACTCCGCCGTGACGCCCGTGGTGCACTACTTTGCCCGCTCCTGGGCAAAGATGGGCCACCGGGTGCTGGTGGTGCACAACTTCAACACCTATCCGGGTATCCTGTATCATCTGCCGAAAAGGCTGACCAATCTGGCGTTCAACCGGCTTGGCTTCCGGCAGTCGCTGAACGCTGCGCAGCGCCGGCGCATGGAGTACGACCTGGACGGCGTGCGCGTGTGCCGCATGCCGATCCTGAAGGTCATCCCGATGGGCGGCTACGGCGAGGGCGCCCTGCGGCGGCAGCTCGGGCGGATTGAGGAATGGCTGGAGCGGGAGCACTTCACGCCGGACGTGATCGTCGGCCACGCGGAGAACCCGCAGATCTGGCAGCTGTGGCACCTGAAGCAGCGCTTCCCCGAGGCCCGGACGGCCATCGTGTTCCACGGCGTGGAATACCTGCAGCGCAGGGGCTTTGAGCGCTGGCGCGACGAATACCTGCCGGCGATCGGCCGCTATGGCTTCCGCGCGCAGTCCGTGCACCGCAAGGCGCAGGAGCTTCTCGGCTTCGACCGCCCCTGGTTCCTGTGCCCATCCGGCATCTCGGACCGGTATGTGGAGACGGAGCCGAACCGGCATTTTGACGGCGTGCACAAGCTGCTCTACGTGGGCCAGCTGATCCGGCGCAAGCACCTGCGGACGGTGCTGGAGGCCATGCACGGCATGCCGGAGGCCGGGCTGGAGCTGCGCGTCATCGGCGACGGCAGCGAGCGGGAGGAGATGGAGGCGCTGGCCCGGGAGTGGCAGCTGCCGGTCACCTTCCTGGGCAAGCGGCCCCATGACGAGGTGCTGCGGGAGATGCGGGCGGCGGACTGCTTCGTGATGGTCAGCCGGGGCGAGGTGTTCGGCCTGGTCTACCTGGAGGCCATGAGCCAGGGCTGCATCACCATCGCCTCCGAGAAGGAGGGCATGGAGGGCATCGTGCTGGACGGGCGCAACGGCTTCCTCTGCCCCGCCGGCGACACGCAGGCCCTGATGGCGAAGCTGCGCAGCATCCAGCGCATGACGCCGGAGGAGCTGGACGGGATCAGCCGCGAGGCCTTCGCGCAGGCCCGGCAGTATTCGGAGACCGGCGTCGCCCGGCAGTACCTGGACGCGGTCTGCGCGCCCCAGGCCAGCGAAGGAGCGATCACATGACCATGACGGCCCGCAAGCATCCGGCCATCCCGCGGGCGGCCCGGAGGAAGGAACGGCACTGGGACATATACATGTTCATTGCCATCTACCTGAACATCACCCTGATCGTCGACCTTGTCCGCCAGTTCGGCAGCAACTACTTCCCGCCCCTGTACGCGAACATCGAGCTGATCCGCAACGCGGCCTACGTGGTCATTCTCGCGGGCGCGCTGCTGACCATGCGCAAGAAGGTGCCGATCTTCGTCATCGTCGTGCTGGTGGGCGAGCTGGCGCTGATTCTGTATTCGATGCTCATGGTGCCCAAGGCGCAGCCGATTTTCACGCAGTACCTGATGATGTTCTTCTCCCGGATGCTGCCGGGCTTTATCCTGCTGTACAACCACCGCGACTATGAAAAGCTGGTGGACCGCCTGCTGCGCCTCTGGCCGGTGGCGGTTGTGTACACGGTGCTGAGCGTCATCTGGACGAACACGGACAACTATATGGGCTTTGCCTACAACATCTACGTGTTCTCCACCTTCTACCTGCTGTGCGGGCTGTACCGGAAGCACCGGGGCTATCTGGCCGTCGGAGCGCTGCTGACCTTCGCGCTGTTCATGTGGGGCGCCCGTGGGGCGTCGCTGAGCGAGGGCGTGGCGGTGCTGGCCTACCTGATCCTGAACCCGAAGAACAAGCGCGTCAGCCGCCGCATGATCCTGCTCATCGTGCTGGTCGTGATCTTCCTGGTCGTGTACCTGCTGTACTTTGAGCGGCTGGTGACCTACCTGTATGTGCAGTTCCCCAACGCGCGGACGATCCGCAAGCTGTACAACGGCGTGTTCACGAACAATTCCGGCCGCGACGACCTGTACAGCGCGCTGATGACGGAGTTCGCGCAGCATCCCTTCGCGGTGCGCGGCATCCTGGCGGACCGCATCACCCTGGGCGACCTGCGCCACGGCAGCGTGTACAGCCTGAACGCCTACGCGCACAACCTGATCGTGGAGATTCTCTATCAGCACGGCCTCATCATCGGCGGCGGGATCATCGCGGCCCTGGCCTTCATCCTGCTGCGCAGCGGGCGCATCTGCCGGCAGGAGCGCAGCGGCAGCGCCTTCCTCATCTGGGTGACGCTGGTGCCGCTGGCCTTCACCCAGCTGATGGTCTCCTCAAGCTATCTGACCAATTACATGTTCGCCGCCGCGGTCAGCCTGATGGCCGCGAACGTCGGCGTCGTCCGCCTGCGGCAGGGACCGGGGAGGGGCCTGTGATGCGTATCGCCTTTCTGATTCAGCAGCTCTCGGCCGGCGGGGCGCAGAAGATTCTGGCCTGGCTGGCCGGCCGCGCGGCGCGGGACGGGCATGAGGCCCGCATCATCGCGGTGGTGAAGAAGCAGGTGTTCATCCCCGTGCCCGAGGGCGTGACGGTGGACACGCTGCGGGAGGAAGGCAAGCCCTCCTTCCCGGCGGAGACCCTGGCCCTGCGCAGGAAGCTGCGGGCCTGGAAGCCGGACGTGATCTGCGCCTTCATGCCCTATCAGACGAAGCTGGCGGTCTGCGCGGCCTTCGGGCTGGGCATACCGGTGCTGGCCTCGGAGCGGGACGATCCCTACCGGCTGAAAAAGGCGGCCTGGCTGAGCAACGCCTTCTTCTACGGGTGCTGCCGCCGCCTGGTGTTCCAGACGGAGCTGGCCCGGGACTGCTTCCCCCCGCGCGTACGGAGGAAGAGCGCCGTGATCCCGAATCCCTACCTCACCGCGGGGGAGGCGCCGGAGCCCTGGACCGGGCCGCGGACAAACCGGGTGGTCAGCGCGGGCCGGCTGGAGCGGATCAAGGGCTTCGGCCTGCTGATCGAGGCCTTTGCGCGGCTGCACGCCGACTTCCCGGAGCTGACGCTGCACATCTACGGCGAGGGCCACCGCCGCGCGGAGTACGAGCGGCAGATCGCCGACGCGGGCGCCGCCGGCTGGATCGTGCTGGAGGGCGTGCAGCGGGACGTGCTGACCCGGGAGCGGGACGCGCGGCTTTTCGTGCTGGCCTCCCTGCATGAGGGCATTCCCAACGTGATCCTGGAGGCGATGGCGGCCGGCGTGCCGGTGGTCGCGGCGGACTGCATGCCCGGCGGGCCGCGGCTGCTGCTGTCGGACGGCCGGGGCGGCCTGCTCTGCCCCGCGGGGGACGCGGCCGCGCTGGAGCAGGCGCTGCGCGAGGCCCTGGGCGATCCGGAGGCGGCCGAGCGGCGCGCGGCCTTTGCCCGCGAAAGCCTGCGCCGCTTTGACGAGGACACGGTCTGGCGGCAGTGGGCGGCGGTGCTGGAGGGCATGAAGGGAACGAAGGGACAATGAAGAGGATCTCGCTGATCACGGTGTACAACAGCGCCAACTGCGGCAGCTTCCTGCAGGCCTGGGCGCTCTCGGAGACGGTGCGGGCCATGGGCGGGGAAGCGTTTTTCCTGCGCACGGGGGCGCGGAAGTTCGTCCTGGGCAGCGCGAAGAACTGGCTGAACTGGCTGCGCAAGGGGAGAGTGCGCCGCGTGGGCCACGACGTGCGCAAGAACCTCCGCTATGCCCGCTGCCACCGCCTGCTGCCGGTGCGCCCGATGGCCACGGCTGCCGACTGCGCCCTCTTCGGCAGCGATGAGATCTGGAATGTGGCGCGGGACGACTTTTACGAGCATCCGGTCTTCTGGGGCGAGGGCGTGCGCGCGGCGCGCAGGGTTTCCTACGCGCCCTCCATCAACACCACGCCCGCGGATCACCCGCGCCTGCGCGCCTGTGCGGAGAAGTACCTGCCGGGCTTTGCGGCCATCTCCGTGCGGGACGCCCACAGCCGGGACGCGCTCTCGGCCCTGTGCCCCGGGCGGGACATCGCGCTGACGCTGGATCCGACCATGCTGCTGACCGCGGCGCAGTGGGCGGCGCTGGGCGAGGAGAAGGCGCGGGCCGCGAAGAAGCTGCAGGGCAGGCCCTTCCTCGCGGTCTATACCTACGAGCGGTACACCACGCCGGAGATGGCCGAGGGCATCCGGAAGCTGGCCGCCGCGCTGGGCCTGATGACCGTGGCGGCCTGCACCTATCTGCCCTGGTGCGACGTGTGCGAGCCCGGCTCCCCCTTCGACTTCCTCTGGTATTACAGCCACGCGGCCTGCGTGGTGGCCGGCACCTTCCACGGCACGGCCTTCTCGGTGACGATGAACAAGCCCTTCATCGCCCTGGGCGGGAAGAATACCAAGGTGCTGGAGCTGCTGCGGAGCTTCGATCTCGGGGAGCGGAACGTGAGCCTGGATGCGCCGCAGGAAACGCTGCTGCGGCTGCTGCGGACGCCGCCGGACGCGGATGCCGCCCTGGCAAAGGCGCGGGCGCAATCGGCGGAATGGCTGCGGCGGGCCTGCTTTGGGGAGGAAGGAAATGCGCGTTGAGGAGAATGTGCGTCTGGCGGAGCGGACGACCTTCGGCATGGGCGGGCTGTGCCGGCGATTCCTGATCCCGGAGACGGAGGAGGAGCTGCTGCAGGCCGTCCGGGCGAACCCGGAGGCGCGGCTGCTGGCCGGCGGCTCCAACGTCATCATCAGCGATGAAAAGGAGTTCCCCTGCGTCATCAGCCTGCTGCACTTCAACCGGGAGCTGACGGCGCTGGGCGAGGGGCGCTTCCTCGCGGGGGCGTCGCTGCGGAATCAGCCGCTGATCAAAAAGGTGAACGAGGCCGGCTATGGCGGCATCGAATACCTCTGGACCGTGCCCGGCACGGTGGGCGGGGCGATCTTCATGAACGCCGGCACCGGCCGCGACGCGGGGAAGAGCATCGGTCAGCACGTGGAGCGCGTGCGCTGGTTCGACGGGACGGAGATTCGCGAGCTCTCCGCGGCGGAGTGCGGCTTCGCCTACCGCACGTCGGTGTTCCAGGAGAAGCGGGGCGTCATCCTGTCGGCGGTGCTGCGCTTCCCGGAGCAGAGCCGGGAGGACTCCGAGCGGCTGATCCGCGAGCGCAAGGAGCGGGTGGAACGCCTGCAGGACCACTCCGCGAAGACCTGCGGCACCTTCTGCCGCGCCTCCGATCCGCGGGTGATGAAGCTGCTGAAGATCTGGCCCGGCCCGCGCAGCGGCGTGTACTTTTCCCGGAAGACGCACAACTGGCTGCTGAACGACGGCAGCGGAAAATTTGCGCAGGTGCGAGGCTGCATCGCGCGCGTGAGGCGGCTGCACCGGCTGCTGGGCAAGACCGTCTCGCTGGAGGTGGAACTGTGGGAATGATCGCGAAGGAATACCGCTGGAGCCCCCGGAACCTGCTGCGCCGGCTGGATCCGTCCTATGACGCGCTGTATCTGGTCTATCACTGCGCCGCGGCGGGGAGAATCCGCCACCGGCTGCTGCAGCGCCGCCTGATCCGCCGCTACGGGCTGTATCTGGCCGATGGCGCGAAGATCGGCGAGGGGCTGCGCCTGCCGCACCCGAACGGCATCCTGATCGGGCGCAACGCGGTCATCGGCAAAAACGTGATGATCTACCAGCAGGTGACCATCGGCGGGAAGAACCAGGGCGACACGAAGAACGGCCGCGTGCCCCGCATCGGCGACGGCGCGATCATCTATGCCGGCGCGAAGCTGCTGGGGGACATCGACGTGGCGCCGGGCACGATTGTCGGCGCGAACGCCGTGCTGACCCGCTCCACGGAGCCGGACTCCGTCTGGGCCGGGATCCCGGCGGTGCGCAGGAAGTGAGGTGTGGGGCGTTTTGCCAGGACTGATCCGGAAGCTGACCGGCGTCTTCCGCCGTCTGAGCAGCAATGAGTATGCCTATTCGGTCATCACGAAGGTGCTGGGCGTCATCGTCGGCTTTGTGTATTCGATTGTGTACAGCCGCTATTTCGGCGCGGAATTCCGCGGGGAAGCCGCCATCATCACCAACGACATCGGCATGCTGTACATCTTCCTGTGCATGGGCATGTACCAGGCCTATCCCTATTACCGCAAGGGCCTGAAGCCGGAGGAGATCGACGGCTACTACCGCAGCTATATCAACGATACCTTCGGCCTGTTCCTCATCTACATGGCGGTGGCAGTGGGGCTGGCCGTCCTGCTGCGCATCCGCGTCACCTACATCATTGTGATCCTGCTGCTGCCCACCGAGTTCCTGGTGAAGCAGCTGAACTACGTGGTGCTGATCGAGAATCCCAAGCTGCGCAACACGATGGGCCTGCGGCTGAATCTGTTCGATCTTCTCGTGGTGGTGCTGATGTGGCTGACCGTGGAGAGCAGCCTCTGGCTGTGCATCGGCTTTGTCGTGCTCAAGCAGCTGGTGTACACGGTGCTGGCCGTCAGCAACCTGCACGTGAACCTCTTTTCCATCCGGCCGAGCCTCTCGCGCAACATCCCCAAATTCATGCGCTTCGGCCTGGTGCCGATGGTGTCCACCCTGCTGATGACCGCGAACTACAAGCTGGACATCGCGATGCTGGACTTCTTCCCGAACGTGACGACCGCCGGCGTGGGCATCTATTCCCTGGGCGTGTCGCTGGCGGAGAAGATCTGGATGATCCCCGACGCGCTGAAGGACATCCTCCTCTCCAAGCTGGCCAAGGGCAAGGACGCCGGCGAGGTGACCCGCGTCATCCGCCTGAGCCTGCCGATCATGCTGGTCTTCGTGCTGGGGATCATGCTGCTGGGGCAGCGCTTCATCGTGTTTGTCTACGGCGCGGAGTACGCCGACGCCTACGGGGTCACCCTGCTGATCATCACCGGCACCGTGTTCATGGTGTTCTACAAGATGATCAACTCCTACTACATCGTGGAGGGCCACCGCATGCTCTCCTTCGTGATGCTGCTGATCACCGCGGCCGTCAACGTCGTGCTCAACGCCATCCTGATCCCCTCCATGGGCATGAACGGCGCGGCCATCGCGTCGCTGGTCAGCTATGTCAGCTGCGGGGCGATGTTCGTCATCACCTTCTCCCGCATGACGAAGATTCCCATCAGCCAGATCATCCTCCTGCGCAGGAGCGACGTGCAGCTGGTCCTGCAGAAGATCCGGCGGCGGAAGTGAGCGAAGCCTGCTTCGACTGAGCCTGCCCCCGGGCGCGCATGCGTGCCGTGATGGCCCTTCTGCCCCGCGGCGAGGCCTTTCCGGCCGCGAAAAGGGTTCCCTTCCCTCATTCGCTGCGCAGCAACACCCCACCATCCCGAGGAGGCCGCGGCGGTCTCCTCTTTCTTGCATTTTGGCCCGGCATCGGGTACAATATCGGCAGTACACGGAGGGAGGCGGCGGACGATGACAGGGCAGCGGGAGCAGGAGACGGGCGCGCGGAGGTACCGCCACGCCGTGTCCCTGGGCTGGTTCTGCGGCACGGCGGAGGAGCTGGACCGCATCGGCTGCCGGGAGGCGAGCGGGCCCTTCGACTGGCTGCTGACCTGCTCGCTGGAGGGCCTCGCTGGGATCCTGCAGCGGCGGGAGGCCTATTTCCCGGAGGAGCTGCGCCCGTACAAGGAGAATCCGGCCTACTTCTACGATCCCGTGATGAAGATTTCCTACTTCCACGATTTCACCGCGGAGCGGCCGCTGGCGGAGCAGACCCATGCCGTGCGGGAGAAGTACGCGCGCCGCTGGGAGCGCTTCTACCGCACGATCTGCGAGCCGACGCTGTTCGTGCGCTACATTTACGACAAGAAGGAGCTGCAGTACCTGGATGAGCACGCCGGCGAGGTGCTGGCCGTGCTGCGGCAGTTCTGCCCCGGCAATGACCTGATCTGCCTGGTGAACGAGGATCTGCCGGAGGCGCCGCGGCCCGCGCAGCTGGGCGGGGAGGAGGCCGCGATCCCGCTGTATCCCGTCGCGAAGGATGAGCGGGACATTGTGGCGCGGCAGTTCCTCCGCAAGCGCCCCGATCTGCGCCGCCTGCTGCTGCGCTCCGTCGCCATTCCCCCGCTCCGCCGCTGGTGGAACCGTCTGCGCAGCCTCCGCCGCAGGGCGAGGAAGAGGCTGCGGAAATGGAAGCTTGCGCGCGTAAAAAAGACGCCCGCCCCCTGATTCCCCCCAAAAACCAAAGCATTCCGCCCCTGTCGGCCGTTCAGGCACCGATGCGGGCGGAATGCTTTTTCGGAGTGCTTTTATCTTTCTTATTCGGCGAGAATCTCGGTTCTGGCGCGGTCGAGGGCGGCGATCACGCGGTCGCACCAGGCGTCGAATTCCGGGTCCTCCTGCTGGCATTCGGGGTGGCTCATGATGTAATCGAGCGCGATGCGGACGCCCTCATGGAAGGGGACGACGGCGTTGAACTCGGGCACGGCGCGCTTCAGCTTGCTGTTGTCGAAGAGCACGGTGACCGCCTTGTCGCCGATGAGGCCGCCGCGGAAGTCGTACTGCGGGCCGGCGGCGTGCAGGAACTCCGAGGACACGTGGCAGGCGTGCAGCTCCACGCCGAGGGCCTGGGCGATGGTCTCGTGGATCTGATCCCAGGTGAGGTGCTCGTCGCCGGTGATGTGGAAGGCCTCGCCGATGGCGTGCGGGTTGCCCATCAGGCCGACAAAGCCCACCGCAAAGTCCGTGTTGAAGGTCAGCGTCCACAGGGAGCTGCCGTCGCCGTGGATGAGCACCGGCTTGCCCGCCTGCATGCGGCGGATCACCTGCCAGGAGCCTTTCCTGCCGTGCACGCCCAGGGGGACGCTGCGCTCGTCATAGGTGTGGCTGGGCCGGATGATCGTCACCGGGAAGCCCTCCTCCCGGTACTTCCGCATCAGGAAGTCCTCGCAGGCGATCTTGTCCCGGCTGTACTGCCAGTAGGGATTCGCCAGGGTTGTGCCCTCGGTGATCCAGGGGCTGCGCGCCGGCTTGTGGTAGGCCGAGGCGGAGCTGATGTACATATACTGATTTGTCTTCCCGCGGAACAGCCGCCAGTCCCGCTCCACCTGCGCCGGCACGAAGCCGATGAATTCGCACACGGTGTCGAAGGTCATGCCGCGCAGCTTCTCCTGCACAGCCGCCTCGTCGCTGATGTCGGCGATGATCTGCACCGCCCCCTCCGGCAGCGGCCGTGAGCCGCGGTTCAGCACATAGACCTCCCAGCCCTTTTCAAGCGCCCGCCGCACGACCGCGG